>Ga0194125_10001767_pt1 | contig 36464 bp, 36 predicted proteins | sample TA2KigC250mmetaG_FD_148626 | JGI IMG/M metagenome (GOLD analysis project Ga0194125, IMG submission 148626) | Freshwater microbial communities from Lake Tanganyika, Tanzania - TA2015034 Kigoma Deep Cast 250m | ecosystem: Environmental > Aquatic > Freshwater > Lake | place: Tanzania: Lake...
TCCATGCAGGCCGCGGCCGCGTTATCGGCGATGAGCGCGCTCCTGAGACTTGCACTGCCGGCCAGGTGCACGATGGCCGGCCCGCTGCTGTTGCGCGCCAGCGTCACATTGCGCAGACTGAATGTGGCGCTGTTCCGCAGCACACCGCCGGTTCCGCGATTCTGCGCCAGCGTCGCATTCACCAGGGAAAGCGCGCCCTGGTTGTGGATGGTTGCGCCGTCGCTGGCCACGTTGCCGCCGAACCAGGCGCGCTCGAAACCCAACGCGCCATCGTTCCACACCGCGCTGCCGCTGCTCGCCTGGTTGCCGGTCATGCGGACATCTCTGAAAGTGGCCCAACCCAGGGACTCATTGTAGAAGCCGCCGCCCTCGCCCAGCGCGCGGTTGTCCCTGAAGTCGCCGCCGACCAGCACGAGCGTGCGGCCGTTGGCGATCGCTCCGCCCCGCCGTCTGGCCGTGTTACCCTGGAGGCGAATCCCCGTGATCGTCATCACGCCTTCATTGTAGATGGCGCCGCCGTCGTAGTCGGCGCGGCTGTCCCGGATTTCCAGCGATTCGAGCGTCAGGATTCCTTTGTTGAAGAGCGCGCCGCCCGAGCGGGCGTGGCCGTTCACCAGGGTGAAACCGCGCAGTGTAGAGGTGTACCCCCAGATGGCCCAAAAGATCTGATGACCGCCGCCATCCACGGTCACGCGGCCCGGTTCGGCGATCAGGGTCAGGTCTTTGGCGATGGAGAGGCTGTGCTCGTTGTAGTAGCCGGGATAGACCACGATAGTCTCGCCGCTCCAGGCCGCGGCGATCGCATCCGCGATGCGCCTGTGGCAGCGATGGGCGCCGGTCGGATCCACACAAAGCACACCGGCGCGCGCCGTGTTCGTCGTTCCGACGAACAGCCATAGCAGTGTGGCCACGCTCACCATCAGCCAACGGGCCGAAGCCCCTTTCGGCGTCAGTCCAAGCGATGGGTGAGCGCGGGAAAACGATGATTCCATGCTCTCACCTCCTGCCTTTCCTTACCGCGTCCAGGCGGGGAAGCGATCCATGCCCTGGCTGGCGGTCAGCGGCCGGGGATCCTTCCCATCCGCACGCATGAGATAGAGCTCCCAGTCTTGGGTGCGCCTCGACGAGAAGAGAATGAACTTGCCGTTGCCCGCCCAGGCCGGGTTTTCATCCTCTTGGGGCGGGGTCATGAGCAATCGCGGCTCGCCGCCAGCCGCCGGCGCAACGAAGACGCCGCGCACGATGCCCGCGCGATTCGAGACGAACACGATCGTCTTGCCATCGGGCGACCAGCGCGGCGCGTCGTCGGTATAGAGCCCGCGCGTCAGACGGGTCATTGCGCCAGTCGCCGGCGTCAGGGTGTAGAGGTTCTGGCCGCCCTCCCGATCGGAAACGAAGACGAGCTTCTTGCCGTCCGGCGACCAACTGGGGCGCAGGTTATTGTAGTCGTCGGTCAGCAGCCGCTTGAGATCGCCGCCATCAGCATTGACCAGATGTAGCCCGTAGCGACCGCCCTGGTTACTGTAGAATGCGATCTGCTTGCCGTCCGGCGACCAGGCCGGGCCGATGCACAGGCTGTCGTCCAGCGCAGCGAGCATGCGCTGGTTACCGCCATCCGCATCCATCACGTACAGGTTGAGCTTGCGAGGATCGTCTCGGCCGCTGATGAAGGCGATCTGCTTGCCGTTGGGCGACCAGGCCGGCTCGACATCCAGCGCGGGCGAGGTGGTGAGCTGGCGCAGCTCTGAGCCGTCCCCCTTCATGGTCCAGATGTCGAAGTTTCCCGCCCGCTCGGAGTGAAAGGCGATCCGGCCTCCCAGCCCGAGCGCCGCGGCATCCTTCACCAGGTCGGTGGCATGGGCCGCGGCCTCGGCCGCCGAGGGCGGCGACGTGAACGGGTTGGCGCTCACCGGTGAGGTGAACGCCCCTGAGGTGGGCGCGACGGCGTCGCGCGTCGGCGTCGCCGACAGCCGACCGCACCCTGCGATCAAGAGAAGACAGATCAGGCTGGTGAAGAGGACAGAGGCCCTGTTTCCCTGACGAGAAGATGTTGCGTTTGTCATCGTGCGTTCCTTTCTGGCGCTCGCGATTCCTGCGCAAACTCGACCACCAGCGCCAGCATGATGCCGCCCAGCGCGCCCAGCGCGATGGCCGCGGCCAGGTTGAGTAGCCAATTCGGCGTGGCTCGTTCTTCGGGCAGGTTTGCCTTCTGCAGCAGCATCAGGGGCGGGCCGACCACCTGTTGCTGGATGGGAATTTCGGTGACCTTGCGCTGCAGGGCGCGCACCGCTTCTTCGCTCAAGGAATACTCACGATACAGGCGATTGCGGTCCTGGATCTGCGCCGCCAGCTCCGCCTGGATCGCATTGGTCTCGCGGCGAAGGCGCTCGGCCGTCTCGGCCAGCGACTTCTCCTCAACCGAGAGGGTTTGCAACAACTGGCCGAAGTCGCCGCTCATCGCATCCACACGTTGGCGGTTCAGGCTGCCGCGTTGAACCAGGAGAGGCGCGTTAAGCGCCTCGAGCGGCAAGGCGCTGAACGGGGTCCCGGACGCCTGGGCCGCCCGCGCCCGATCCTGCAACAGGCGGATGCGCGACAGCGCCAGCTCGTAATCGGCCAATGCGCTGTTGTTGAGCACCAACTCCTGCTGTAACAGTGGCATGGCCGCGGCCAGCGTCCCCTCCTTCAGCGCGGCCAGGTCGCCGCCGAACTCCAGCCCCAGGCCGGTGCGGGCCTGGAACTCTCTCAGCGCCTGCACGGCCGCATCCAACCGGGCCTGCGCCAGCTCTAGTTCCTTCTCGAAACGCACGCGATCGGCGCTCTGGCCGTATTGCGCATCAATGGCTGCGATCCATGCCTCGGCCCAGGCATTGGTGAGCGCCTGAGCCAGCTCGGCCGTGGCCGCGCTTGCCCGCAGATAGACGAGCCGGCCCTGGCCGTTGCGCACACTGACCTCGCGGCGGAGCTGCGTCGGGTCGTGCAAGGCGACCGGCAGGCGGTCGCCCAGCGCGGCGATCACCGTCTGCGCGAGTTGCTTGCCGATGGTCTTGTCGCTGATCAAGGCGTTGTATTCGGCGCGGCGGTCGAGCCGGAGATCTTCGACGACCGTTTGGAAGCTGACATCGAGTCGCGGCGCGTATTTTGGCGGCTGGGCCGTGAGGACGGCCTGCCCTTCATAGCTGACCGGCTGCACCAGGCTGAACGCGACCGCAGCAAGCAGTGTGGCCGCCAGCGTCAGCGCCACGATGCGCCATCGCCGGCGCAGAATGGCCAGGTATTGACTCAAGCTGAATTCTCGCTCCATGAGGGCTCCTGCTGATGGGAGATAATCGGGAATGACCGTCATTCTGAGCGGGCCGGCCTTGGTTCTCTCGTTATGGCGTGAAACCAGCGAGGAATCCATTCGCTACCGATACTCAGTAGATCACAGGTTCATGCTCCAAGCGAGTTCATGACCCGCCGGATCACGGATCCGGCCTGAGCAATTGTGATCTACCGATACTATACTGCAAATGGCGCAACGGTCAAGTCGCGGCCGACGGCCTTATCGAACGATGAACGGCACGAAGTTCTTCTGGTCGCGGCGCTGCACCCGAAGGCGCGCCAGCGCCGCCGCGTCGTTCGGCAGGCGCTCGCCGGAACGTCCGGCTGCGCTGGCGCGGCCAGTCGCGTCGTACAGGCCGATGGTCAGGGCGTAATGGCCCGCGGGCATGTCGGCCGGCAGGTGGATGGCGTGAGAGTCCTCGATCTGCTCGCCTCTGTCCCACAACCCGGTGGGATAGAGGCCGCCAGCCGGCGGGCCGTCGCCGAACGCGGCCGGCCGGCCCACAGGGCTGGCTTCCCCAGGCTCACGCCCCAGGTCGCGGTCGAGGTGTACGAACACCTGGTAGTCGGCCGCGGGCCGGCCTAACGCACTCCAGGCCAGGGTCACGGTCACGACATCGCCGGCCACCAGGATCGGCTCCGCGCTCATCCATGCCGCGGCGTCCAGCCGGATCGTCTCCGCGAAGACCGCGCCGACAAACGCCGCGTTGCCCGCGAGCTGCGCGGCGGGCGTTGGTTCCCCAGGCGCGTCCCTGGGCGCCAGCTTGAAGCGTTCTAACATGATCGCATCGCCGACCGCGTCGCCGTGGGCATCCGTGATCGGCAGATGTTCTCCAGCCCGATCTGGATTGCGTCCGCCGATGTCGTCGAGAAACAGCGCCACCTTCACGCGGCCCAGGATCGGCAGCCGCGTCCCAGGCGTCGCGGCGATGATGGGCTCTTCGACGACCACCCAATAGGTCTCTCGCATGAGCCGTCCGGGCTGCCAGATGGTCGCGGCATAAGCGCCTCGGCCAGGATAGGTGTGCACCTGCCCCACCTTGTTCTGCTGCGCGTCGAGCAGATGCACGGCGAGGGTGTAGTCGCGGTCGGTCGGTTTGAGCGTGCGCCACAGCAGCGTCACGCCCAACGCCTCGCCGGGACGAACCGTCTCGGGCCACAGCTCATAGGCGAGCAGCTCGGCCGCATCGCCGAAGCGCGCATCCAATGGCTGCTCGCCCGGCAAAAGGGTCGCATCGCGCGGCGCAGCCGGCGGCGCGTAGGCCGGGATGATGACGCCCAACGGCAGCACGATGTTGAGGGCGACAAGGATGAGGCCGAGGCTCAGGAGGCCGGCGCCGGTGAGCGTAACTCGCCGTGGTTGGGAAGGCCGTTGGGGTGAGCTTGTCGAACGCTCACCGCCCGCCAGCGTATCCAAACCCAACGCCAGCAACGTTGCCACTGCCCCCAGCGCGGGGAGGAGATAGCGCCCTCGGATTAGATCGCCGCCGTAGTCGAAGTCGCGGTAGGCGGCCATGAGGAAAACCGAAATCACCAGGACAGCCAGCAGTCCCGCGGCGATCTTGCGGTCGAATGGGGTGCGGCGCTGCGCCAGCCAGCCGAGCCAGCCGAGCAACCCGACCGCGCACAGAGCGGCGAATAGCCAGTAGACCCACCGATAGGCTTCCAGGTTGCCCCACCCGAAAGACGCCCAAAACGTGCGAAACGCATAGACCAATGCCGAAGGCAGCGCGGCCCATTGCACCGGCGCTGCATCGCCGATCCTGGCGATCCAGCGGTCGAACAGACGATAGAGCACCCAGGGATCGCGCGGCAGCCAGTGACCGGTGGCTCGCCAGTTGCTCACGAACCATGCGCCGCCGGCCGCCGTCGCCGCCAGGAGCGTCAGACCGATGGTCAGCCACACGGCCCGGCGGCTCTCGCCACGCCGGAGGGCGCGTATGCCGCCGGCGATCAGCGCGAGCAGGACGAACGGCAGCAGCGCCAGCGCCGAAAGCTTGGTCAGCAGCGCCAGCCCGGCCGCCAACGCCAGCGCCAGCGCCGGCAAGGGGCGCAGGCCCTCGAGCACGACCTGGACGGCCAGCCACGCCACGATGCACCCCAGCGCCGCGATCAAGACATCATTGGTGACGACGCTGCTGATGAAGAGGTATTGGGGCGAAGACGCCGCAATCGCCAACGCGATCAGCGCGACCGAAGGACGGCCGGGCGCGAGCAGCCGTCCCAGGCGGTAGACTGCGGCTAGGCCGAGCAGCCCGATCAGCAACGAGGCGCCGCGCGCCAGTCGCAGCGCCAGCAGCGTGCCGCGCCATGGGAAGCGTTCCTGCTCTGGGTGATGGACGGCCGCGTTGATGCCGCCGACGCCGGAGTTCGAGCCGAAATAGGGGTTGACATCAGGGCGAACGCCGTCTGCGACGTCCACCAGCATCACCGGCAAGGCCGCGACGATGTAATAGAGGGGCGGCTGGTTCGCCTCGTCGTATTCGTATTCGGTGGTCAGGCGCTGGTCGGGGGGCGGCAATGCGCGATGGCGGGCGACGTATTCGACGAATTTGTAGTGCGCCCACTCGTCGTGCGCCTCCCATGGCGGCACGGCCAGGCTGTAGAGCACGCCCAAGACCAGGTGCAGCGCCAGGATCGCCGCCGCCCAGCGACCATGGCGCGTCAGTTGCATTACTCGCTGCATTTCACTTTCTCTCCCACCAAGCGCCGGCGCTTGGTGGGGCATGAATTGGGCCCGACAGAAGAAACCCGGCTTCTCCGGAGAAGCCGGGTTTCTTGTCGTTACTGTGAACGCGCCTTTCACGCGACCTATGCCATCTCGGGCTCCTTGTGCGCCTCAACATATATCCGCAAAGCCGCGCGCATACGTCGCTCCCAACCGTCCGCCTGGGAATTGAACCAGGCGAACACATCGGGATCCACCCGCATCATTACGACTACTTTCTTCTGTTCACGCGATCGCCAGGTTGCGCGTTCGAAGAAGTGGTCGTCGAGCGGCGGAATATCCGAGTAGTCAATCTCGTCATCCGTCATCGCTCGCAGCGCTTCCCAGTCAGTTCGCGATTGCTTCTCTGAATTTCCGTCGCTCATGCCTATTTGCCTTTCGCGCGGAGATGATGCGGATCGTGTCGCCCTGACGTTCCGTAAAGACGACAACGACAGGGATGTCGCCCAAAAGCCCGATTCCTATCCAACGGTCTTCTCCGTAATCCTCGCGCTCGTCCAGTTCTGCAAGCATCGGGCCGTCAAAAACTGGCGGCACATCCGCAAGGTCAATCTTGTGGTCGCGGATGTTGGTCTCGTTCTTCGCTTCATCCCATGCGAACCGCATAGACCCGTCCGTTCGATGATGTACTCTCTTCGGTCCTCAGCCCGTCGCCCCATCGCAAACGCCATTATGACATGTTTCATGCGCGCCGTCAAGAGGAAAACGGAACACCGCAGGGCGAAGTCACGCTTTGGTAGACCCCTTCGACGATATCGGCCGCGTGCGACCAGGTGTAGGCGCGCTCCGCGCGCTCACGCAGCTTCCGGCCGCGCAGCGCGGCGCCGGCTGGATCGTCCAGGAGCTGGCCCAACGCGCCGGCCAGCGCCTGCGGCTCGTTCGGCGGCGCATAGACGCCCCATTGGCCCAGGTATTCACGATGGATGGGGATGTCGGTGGCCGCGACCGGCAGCCCGGCCGCCATGTAGGTGAGCGCCTTGCCGCTGCCCTCGGTGGCCGAGAGCTTGGGCGCAACCGCTATCTCGCCAAGCGCCAGGTGGATCGGCGCGAGCTCATAGGGCACGCCGCCGGTCAGGGTCACGCGGCCGGTCAGCCCCAACGTTTCAGCCTGACGCCGATAGCGATCCACAAATGGAAAGCCCATCAGCAGCAGATGGACGTCGCCATAGCGTTCCGCCAGGCGCGCCATAGCCGCCAGCAGCAAATCCGTGCCCTGGTAGGTCGCCAGCAGCCCCAGGTAGACGATCACGCGCCCTCCCGGCCGCAGGCCCAACCGTGTGCGCAGAGCCGCCAGCTCAGCGGGATCGAAGGCTACGGCAGGATGGAAGAAGCAGGGATCCACGCTGTCTGGCAGGCTGATGATGCGACCAGGGGAAACCCCAAAGCGATCTGCCAGCAGGCGCCGGCCGTGGGCCGAGCTGACCAGGACCGCGGCTGGCCGCTGGTCTATCCAGCGCTCCAGCCGCTGCAACAGCGGCAGCCACCGCGACCGCAGCGACAAGAAGCGGTGATCCAGCATCTCAGCCGTCAGGCTGCCCTGGAAGTCGAAGACCAGGGGCCGGCGCATGAGCGCGGCGATGGCCCAGCCGATCAGCGCGCCTTCGTGCAGATAGGCATGGATCACGTCTGGCCGAAAGCGCAGCGCGACAGCCAGCGCGGTCGGCGCGAGCAGGGCATCCAGCGCGATCTTGAGCCGCGATGAGCCGACCTGGATCGCGCCGGCCCTGGGCCAGGGCGCACGCGTGGTCGGCAGGCCAGCCACATCCCGGCCGCTCGGATAGGCGACCAGGCGCACCGTGTGCCCGCGGCCGGCCAGGGCGGTCAGTTGGCCGCGAATCCGCACATGACAGCCGTAATCCGCAAAGAAACTGGTTGGCGCGATGGCCAGGATGCGCATTCTCTTCGCCCCACGCTCCACGCCTCACGCCTCACGCTTCACGCCCACCGCGATCAGCCGCTCCTTCTCCTCCCGATCCATCTGCTTGATGAGCGCCTCGCGGCGCATAGCAGAGCGACGGTCGGCCGTCTCTTCGTGATAGACGAGCGCGACGGGACGGTGAGCGCGCGTATAGCGGCCGCCCTGGCCGGCGTTGTGCTGCGCGATGCGCCGGCCGAGGTCGGTCGTCCAACCGGCGTATAGAGCGCCGTCCGCGCAGCGCACGATGTAGACGAAGGGCAAGGGGCGCTCTACTTCTTCGGCTTGCCCGGCTGCCGTCCCCCAGGCTGTGGGCCGCGCTGTCGAAACGCGCCCATGCCGATCATCTGGCCCAGGTATGATCCTGATGAAGGGATTTCGGCCGCCGACATCACGGGCTCTTCCCAGTCGCCGCGGGCCTGGGCGTGCAGCCACTTACGGCCGGCTTCCAGACCGCGCTCGATCATGTCGGCCAGCTTCTCGTCCTCGCCGGCTGCCAACAGGTCGCGGCATTCGTCCAGTTCGCCGATCAACCGGTCGAGCCAGCGCACGGTATGCTCGCGATTGGCCGCGCACGCGCTCGCGGCGGCCTTGCCGTCGTCCGCCGTGATCAGCGTGCTGGCATAGAACTGGGTGCCGGCCAGCTTGCGCATGTCGGCCCAGCCTGGGCTGGTGATGGCCGCTTCCATCAGCGCGGCCGCCATCAGCGTAGGCGCATGGACCGTTGCGGCGACCATGCCGTCGTGCTCCACCGGGTCGAGGAAGAACGGCTTGCCGCCCATCGCTTCGATCAGGTCGGTCGCCAACCGCACGGCGGCATCCGAGCTGCGCGCGTCGGTCATCAGGCAGAACAGTTTGCCCGCGAACAGATCCGCGCGCGCGCCTGACGTGTCCAGGTTTTCGGTCACCACAATGGGATGGCCGCCCACCAGAGAGACGTGCGGCGGGAGCAGCTCGGCCGCCCAATCCAGGACCGATGTCTTCACGTCTGACAGATCGAGGATGACGCAGCCATTTTTCAGGTCCTGGGCCATGGCCGTCAGGGTATCCCGGATTTCGCCCGCGGGGACGGCCATCACGATGCGATCGGCCTTGACCACGGCGTTGATGAGGTTCCACTCGGTGCGATCCACCGCGCCCATGGACTTGGCCTGGCCGGCCAGCCGCAGGTTGCGGTCGTGCCCGACGATCGTGACCTTGTCCTGGTATTTGCGCAAGGCCAGCCCGGCTGATGCGCCGATCAACCCCATCCCTATGATGGTGATTTGCATTCTGTCTGCCATGTGATTTCCTGTCTCAGTGATCGTCGTCCGCGGCCTGCAGGGCCGCCAACAACTTGTCGAACGATGGATCGCCGGTCGGCGCCGGCCGATCCTGGTGTCGTCGGATCAACTCCACCGCGCACGGGTCGCAGCCGGCCGCGGCGGCCAGCTCGGCGCCCTGCTGCGCATGGTTGGCGTGCACCCAAAAGGGGCGCCGCCAATCGCCCGCGGACGGCTCAGCCGCGCCGGCCAATCCGGCCAGGTAGGCCGGCCGGACAGCCGCGAGCAACACGACCGCTGCCCAATGCCAGAGCCGCAGGCCGCCAGCATGTTTGGCGCAATCGTGGAGCAGAGCCGCCTGGCAGAGCGCAACGTGCCGATGGCCGGCTGCGGTCAGCGCCCGCAGCACTTGCAGGCCGTGATGCTGATCGCTGCGGGGCAACGCTCTGAACATCTCCCAGGCCGCGGCGGGCAGACAGCATCGCGCCGTGGCCAGCTCGACCGCGCTCGGCGGCGTCAGCCAGGCGGCCGCGGCCTGCAGGAACTGATGCACGCGATAGCGCGGCCGCGGCCCTGCGGATCTGCCCATCACAGCCCGAACATGAATCTCATGGTCGCGATCGCGGCCGGGTAGAGGGTGCGTCCCAGGATATCCAGGCTTGGCGAGATGCGACCCAACATCAGCAAGCCGAGAAGGATCATGGGGCCATAGACCTGCAACGCCTGGACTCGTTCGGCCAGCCGCGGCTCCAGGATGCCGTTCAGCACGCTGTGGCCGTCGAGGGGCGCGAGCGGGATCAGATTGAACAGGGCCAGCCCGACGTTCATCGCGACGATGACCCAGACGAGCAAGAGCACGACCTCGGGCGCGTTGTGGATGAGGCCCAGACGCCAGGGCAGCGCCACCAGGCCGGCCACCAGCAGATTGCTCGCCGGCCCCGCGACGCTTACCAGCGCCAGACCGGTGCGTGGCCCGAACCGCAGCCGCAAGGGATTGACCGGCACGGGCTTGGCCCAGCCGAACATCGCGAAAAGCGCCATGAGCGCGCCGAGCGGATCGAGGTGCGCCAACGGGTTCAAGGTCAGCCGGCCGGCGCGCTTGGCGGTATCGTCGCCCAGCCGATAGGCGGCCCAGGCGTGAGCCGCCTCGTGGACGCCGAAGCCGAGCAGTAAAGCGATGGCGCGCGCCAGCAGTTCTGGTAGATCGAGAGTGAACAAGAAGCGACTCCTGGTGTGAAACGTATTGCGTACTGCGTATTGCGTATTGCGTATTGCGCGTTTGGTTCTGGAATACGAGAACGATTATAGCACACTGGGGCGAGAGCCCAAAGGCATCGCACTTCCGTTTCAGCCCAACCCATGATATGATGCCATACGCACTACGGAATACGCAATACGCACTACGCCCACGGAGCATTCACATGAGCACCATCCTCGTCACGGGCGGCGCCGGGTTCATCGGCTCGCACGTCGTTGATGCGTACATCGCAGCCGGCCATCGGGTCACGGTGGTAGACAACCTGAGCCACGGCCGCCGCGAGAACGTCCACCCTGCAGCGGCTTTCTACCAGGTGGACTTGCGCGACGAGGCCGCGCTGGAGCGCGTCTTCGCGGCCGAACGGCCGGACTTCATCGCGCACCAGGCTGCGCTCGCCAGCGTGCGCGAATCGTTGGTCATTCCCGAGGAATACGCCCAGGTCAACATCGTGGCGGGCATCGGCCTGCTTGAGCTGGCGCGCAAGTACGGCGTGCGCAAGGTGATCTACGCCAGTTCGGGCGGCGCGGGCTACGGCGAGGGTCGCGGGCAACCACCCTTCCGCGAGGACTGGCCGGTGCATCCGGTGGATCCCTACGGCGTCAGCAAGATCGCGTTCGAGTTCTATCTCTATTCCTATCAGTGCAACTACGGCCTGGATCACATCGTGCTGCGCTATGCCAACGTCTACGGCCCGCGGCAGGATCCCCATGGCGAGGCGGGCGTGGTCGCGATCTTCGCCGGCCGGATGGCCGCGGGCCAGCCGTGCATCATCAACGGCAACGGCGCCAAGGTGCGCGACTTCGTCTACGTGGCCGACATCGCGGCTGCAAACGTGTTAGCGCTGGCGGCCGGCGGGGGCATCGTCAACATCGGTTCGGCGGTCCCGACGACGATCCAGGCAATCTTCGATGGGTTGCGAGCAGTCAGCCCCGGCTACGCCCTGGTTCCCATCTATGGCCCCGACAAACCCGGCGAAGTGTGGGCGTCGTGCCTGGATAATCGCCTGGCGGCCGAGACGCTGGGCTGGGCCCCCGAGGTCTCGCTCGGCGGCGGCCTGGCGGCCACTGCGGCGTATTTCCGAGGAGAGATAGAGAGGGGAGATAGAGAGGGGAGATAGAGAGGGGAGATAGAGATAGAGACCTGTGCGGTGCAGAGCGCGATCAATGACTGGCCTTGGGATGGTCGTGGATTCGCCGCCCTCAATCTCAAATCCAAAATCTAAAATCCCAAATCCACCATCATCCCTTCGGCGGCATGCTGCCATCCTCGATCTTGATGCCAGCTCGCTGCAACATTAGGATCAGCGAGTGCTCGCCCAGCAGCGCCATCAGCGCGGGCCAGGCAAAGATGATCAGAATCGCCAGCACGACGCTGAGAAAGGTCAGCGCGGCGGCGATGACGAGCAGCACGAGCGAGAAGAGCGGGTTGCCGAACGCCATCGCCGCGGCCATGCGCACCGCGGGGAAGAGGCTGGGCTCCTTCATGCCGACCAGGATCGGGAAGATGTAGAACTGAACGCTCAACCAAAACACGATCAGGTAGAGGAACAGAAACGCCAGTATCCGCACCACCGCGTTGTCTTGCGAGAGATAGAAGAGCAGGTTGAGCATCAACAGGGCCAGCACGCCCATGCTGATGGCATTGAGAGCCAGCGCCTTTTTCCAGTAGACGCGGAAGCCGTCCCAGAAGAAGCCGCGATCCACGTGCAGATCGCGCGCCACGCGGCGGCCGGCGTTCGCGATGCCTGCCATGGCCGGGCCGGCCGGAATGGCGACCAGCGGCGCCAGCCACACCGGACCGCCGATCTGGAGCATCGGCCAGGCGAACAGGACCGCCAGCCCCACGAAGATGCCTCCCGTGATCCACCAGAGGACGCTCACGCCCAACATGAAAAAGAGCTCGTTATAGATGCTGACGAGGGTCCGCCAGGCGACGACAAAAGCGCGCATGATCCCTCCTGGTATACTATTGCAGCAGCGCCAAAACTGCATCCTGCACGGCCCGGTTTGACAGCAGCTTCGCGTGCGAGATGTCCGGCAGCAGGTCGGCCAGCGCGCGCGGTTCAGACGCCGCCACGCGCAGGTTCAGTTCGATGCGGCGCTCCGCCACGTAGGGGTGCGGCGTGGCCGGGGAGCCGGGGATTTCCGCCGCGCTGTAGGCCGGCACCAGCATGTCCCCGAAACTGGCGGCGTGATCCAATAGCACGCGGCCGGCCGGTCGCAGCGCCACCACCAGACGCACGCGAATATCGCCGTAGAAGGTGTGACACTCGACGTGCGCGGGCATCGTGCCTGGCTGGTTGAGTTCAGTCAGCAGCGGGCTGCCCGGCGCGAGCTGCTGATAGACGGGCGTGTCGGTGAGCAGCACGCGGCTGCCTGGCCCCGCGCTCGCCGGCGCGACGGCATCGCGCTCGGCCGTCTGCATCTGCTGGAACTGGGCCTCCCACGCCTCGACCGCGTCGCCTGGCAGCGCCGGCGCCAGCCCCAACTTCTCCAGCAGGCGGATGAACAGCCACGACAGCGACCCACGCGGGGCCAGCGCGGTCAGGCGCATGAGATCTACGCCCTGGTTCGGCGAAGCGATCTGGATCAGCCGGCTCACGTGCCCGCGGTATACCGCGCCGAACCGATCGGGCTCGCGGCGGCTCAGATAGTAGCGGCTGATGATCCCGCCCATGCTGTGCGCGATCAATGTGACCCCGGCCGGGCCGCCCCTGGCGACGCTATCCGCACTCAGGCGATCCACGCTCGAGGTCAACATCTCTTTGTCGCTCAGTCCGACGCCCGCCAGCCGCGCCGCAAGTTGGGGAATGTCGCCCCGGTTGTTGTAGGTGCCGTCTTCCGCGACGCCATAGCGAAACTGCCGCACCAGATCGGGATCCAGAGCCTGCCCCTTCACTGCGTTCAGGGCAAGCTCTAAGCTTGCCGAAGGGTCGCCCTGTTCGATGACGTATTGCCGGAACCCGCTATCGGTCCAGTCGCCGGGATCGCCATTGAAGCCGTGGATGAACAGGATGGGCAGTGGACGAGGCATGGGAGACCTCTCTGTCACGGATTGCGTATTGCGTAATTCCGTATTGCGTATGGCGGTCAGCCGCGGGCGATGAGCTCGGCCAGCCAACGCGCGGAGTTGACCATGTCGGCGATGGCGATGTGCTCCTGCGGGGTATGCACTTCCGCCATGCCGGTGCTGATGACCGCGCACTGGATGCCGGCTTCGGCGAAGATGTTGGCATCGGCGCCGCCGCCCGAAGCGTGGAGGATCGGCTCGAAACCCAGTTTGCGGGCGGCCGCCATCGCTGCCGCGATCACCGGCGCGTCTTCGGCAAGCTTGTAGGCGTTGTAAGAACGCTGGAGCTTCATCTCTACGCGGCCGCCGTGCCGCTCGGCCGCATCCTGGAACGCGGCGACCATGGCGACCGTCTGGGCCGCGAGCTTGTCGTTGTTCCGGCTGCGAGCTTCCCCGCGGATGCGCACCTCGTCGGGCACGATGTTGGTAGCCGTGCCGCCCTCGATCACTCCGATGTTGGCCGTGGTCTCGAAGTCAATGCGACCCAACGGCATGGCCGCGATGGCCTCGGACGCGATGCGAATGGCGTTGACCCCGCGCTCCGGTTCGCTGCCCGCGTGCGCCTTCTTGCCGAAGACCGTTACGCGCAGCGCGTCCTGGCTGGGCGCGCTGTTGACGATCGTGCCGATGGGTCCGCCCGCGTCGAGGACGTAGCCGCGGCGGGCGCGCAGCTTGCTCTTGTCCAACAGTCTTGCTCCGTGCAGCCCCACCTCTTCGCTGACGCTGATGACCGCCTCCAGCGGCGGATGAGCGAGTCCCTGTTCTTGCAGCGAGCGGATCGTTTCCAGGATGATCGCCACGCCGGACTTGTCGTCGCCGCCGAGGATCGTTGCGCCGTCGGAATAGATCACGCCATCGCGGATACGTGGCTTGATGCCGACATCCGCGCCCGCGGTGTCCATGTGCGCGCTCAGCATCAGCCAATCGCCCTGGCCATTGGGCCAGCGCGCGATGACGTTGCCGTGCTCATCGCGCACCACCTGACCGTCCAGCGCCGCAAACCGCGCCATCAGTTCGGCCCCCATCGCTTCTTCGTGGCCCACGGGGCTATCAATGGCCACCAATTCCAGGAAGGTCTGTACGAGACGGGATTCGTTGATCAAGTCGCACCTCAGAGGAGTTTACTGCGCGCTGAGTATACCGCAAGGTTGCCATTATGAGAAATGCGAACCGGTGATTTTCAGGACAGCGCCAGCCGCGCGGTGGCCGCTGCTTCCACATCTGCGCGTTCCCACAGCAGTGGATGATAGCCCGCCGTGAACCAGGCCTTCACCTGATCGTCGTAATGTGGGCTGGCAGGGTTGCCCGCCTGGCCGGGCGCAAGCAGGCCCAGGCAGTTGCGCCAGTCGGCCAGGTCCGCGATGAAACGGAATGGCGGGCCGATCACGCTCGCACTTTCCAGGTCGTGCATACCGGTGCCAGCAGCTCACAGAGTGGACCCGTCGCCGCCGAGAGGATAGGGTCCACGGTTGAACAGCCGCGCCAGCGCCGGCGCGCGTCCCAAGACATGGCCATAGGTCAGGGTGTGCAGCTTGCCCCAGCCCCAGGCAGAAACGCGCGGGCCGAGACGCCCCTTAAGATAGTCCACGGTCTGGCGCAGCGCCAGCCGCATGACGTCGTCGCGCGTTTCGCCGCCGCCCAGGTCGAACCAGTGCGAGGCCGGCTGGGCCAACTGGCCCTTCAGCCACTCGCAGGCCCGATGCCCGAAAATGCTGGACGCCGCGATCTCGGGCGTCGGGCCGCGGCCCGCGTAGCGAGGGGCAAGTTCGCCCAGGCGCGGCGCGGTCATCAGCGCGATCATCCGCCGCGCGAAGACCTGCTGTACGGCTGCCGCAGGGCTATCGGCGGCCAACTCGCCATCCCACACCCGCATCATCTCCACCGCGGCCGCCAGCTCAGGGTCGTCGCACGTCAGTTGGCCGAGCCAGCCGGTCACGCTGACTGCGGTCGGCGAGACCTGGTCGAACTGCATCCGCTGGACATAAGGGATGTCGAGCTTTGCCCGCGCCTCGATCAGCTCTGTGATGCGCTGGGCTCGATCCCCCAGCGTGAAGTCGCGGCCGAGGAAGTAGGGATAGTCGTTTCCTACCACCCGGTTGTTGGCGGTGACGATGTAACCTTGCGCCGGGTTGTCGAGATGGGGCAGCTCATCGAAAGGGATGTAGCCGCGCCACTCGTGTTCGCCGGTCCAGCCCGGCGCGGGAACGCGGCCGTCTCCTTGTGGCCGGATCGGAATCCTGCCCGCGAAGGTGTAGCCGATGTCGCCGTAGATGTCCGCGTACGCGATGTTCTGGACCGGCCCGGTCCAGTCATGCAGCGCGGCGCGGAACTCGGCGCAGGTCCGCGCCCGGTTGATGGCGCAGAGCGCCAGTATCTCGCGACCTGGGTCCAACGAAGTCCAGCGCAACGCCAGGGGCGTCTCGCCAGCCAGGTCTGGCGCCAACGCGTTGATGATCGGGCCGTGCCGCGTGACGATCACCTCTTCCACGACACGAGCGCGGCCGCGGACGCGAATCGTCTCCTGCCGGACTGCGGCCTCCAGCCATTGGCCGCAGTACTCGTACTCGACACGGCCGTCGGCAGTGCGTCGCAGGCGCTCGGTGTAGAGGTCTTGCACGTCCGCGAAGCCATTCGTAAAGCCCCAGGCCACGTGCGCATTGTGACCGGCTATCACGCCCGGGATGCCGGGAAAGGTGACGCCAGTGACGTGCAGGCCCGCAGACCCGGCCCCGGCCGGCTGCGGCAGAGCTGCGCGGCTGTCCAGGTGGTTCTCGTACCAGATACTGGGCGCGACCATCTGCAAGTGCATGTCGTTGGCGAGCAGCGGCTTGCCTGTGGTCGTGCGGCTGCCAGCGACGACCCAATTGTTGCTACCCAGGCCGGCCGCGGCGCGCGGGCCGGCCAACCCTTGCTGGCCGTCAGCCAGGATGATCGGCCCCAGATCGCCGGCCACCGGTTCCAGCTCCGCGGCCAGCTCTGGCCCCAGGCGTGCGATCAAGTGCGATCGCAGAAGCTCGCTTTCCCAGTTGACAGACAGACTCCAGGCCATCAACTTGGCCCACGACAGCGAGTCGGCGATGGTCCACGGCTCGGGGCGGCAGCGCAGGAGGGCGAACTCGATGGGGCGAGGGCCTGAGGCGATGCCGGCGTTCACTCCTGCGACGTAGGCTTCCAGTGTGGCGAGAGCAGCCGCGACGCGTGCATCGCGGGGAGCTTCCTCGGCCAGCCAGCGCGCCTCCTGTTCGGCCGTGCGGTGCAGCCCCAGGATGCGCATCCAACGATCCAGGGGCAGAACCGTCTTCCCCAGCGCCTCTGCCAGGCGTCCGGCCGCGAGCCGACGGTGGAAATCCATTTGCCATAGACGATCCTGGGCGTGAACGAAGCCCTGGGCGAAGAACACGTCGTGGTCGTTCTGGGCATAGATGTGCGGAACGCCCCAGCGGTCGCGGATGATCTCGGCGGCCGCGGCCAGGCCGGGCAGACGCAGCTCGCCGACGACCTGGGGCAACCGGCCGCGGGCGAGTCGTCCAAGCGTCGCGCTCAAGAGTGTGGGCAACAGGCCAGAGGTCGGGCTGCGGTCCATTTGATCCCCTCCCCGTGCTGCAAGGATTCGTCAGAGGCAAGTATGCTCGTATGACGCGGGCAGGGGAATGACGTGGATCACAAACGCACTGGGGATGAAAAGGTCATTGAAACCTGCCAAGCGCCAGGCACTTCCGAAGTGCCTGGCGCTTGGCAGGACAGCCGTGCCGTCACGACCAAATCCGGCGCTGCCTCGGGATCGAACGGCTCGCGGGGAAGCGCCATCCGGCCGTAGGCCTGGATTTGCGCGAAACCGGCCGCGGTCAGCGCGGCCGTCAGGTCGGCCAGGAAGAGAGGCCGCTGCGGGGTGGTGTGCACTTCCACGTTCCAGTCGTGCGCGGGGCCGGCGCCCGGTTCAGCGCGGCCGGGACGAAACAGGGCGATGTGGAAGGCGATGCGCTCCGCATCCACCTGATAGTCGGCGAAGCGCCAGACGAGCACCGGCTGCCCGGCCAGCTCGCCTCCTTGCGCGGCAAAGAAACGAGGCTGCTTTTTCCAACGCAGATCGTAGTTCAGGTTCTGTGTGATGAACAGACCGCCAGGCCGCAGCGCCGCGGCCATGCTCTGCAGCGCCGCGGCCAGCTCGGCATGGCTCAACAGGTGCGGCAGTGAATTGCCCAGGCAGAGGACGGCGTCGAACTCCTCCTCTCTGGCCAACAGGGAAGGGGGCAGGGCGGCCAGGTCTGCCAGATCTGCCACTGCGAAGGTCGTGGCCAGCCTTTGCACTTCGGCCTTTTGCTTCGCCAGTGCGATCATCGCAGGGCTGGCGTCTATGGCGGTAACCGCGTATCCCCAGCGTGTGAGGGCCAGCGCGTGTCCGCCGCTGCCGCAGGCTGCATCGAGCACCTGTCGCGCGCCAGCCTCGTCCAGAAGCTGGCGCAGAAACGGCCCTTCGGCAGCCAGCCGTGCATCCCAATCTGTCATGACATCGAAGAGCGGCGCGAGCGCGTCATAGAAAGTCGTCGCGGGGTCCATGTTATCTCTCTTGCGCGTCGAAGACGATCAGATAAGGCAATTGGATGGCGCCAGCCGGGCAGACGGGCTCACATCCCCCCTCATACTCACAGACTTCGGGTCGCGCGAGCACGGCCTTGCCGTTCGTCAGCTCCAATGCTTTCGGCGTGCACACCATCAGGCAATCGCCGCAGCCGGTGCAGAGAGCCTGGTTGATCTCAGGCAAGATCAGCGGAGCCACGGGTTGATCTCCTCTTTCACACGACCTGCTCATAGAAAGGCCAGCGTCAGCCAGGTGCCGCCAGCCAGCGTGACGATTCCCTCGCTGAGACCGATGCGAATGACGGTGCGATCTGGCGGCGCAGCAGGCCGCGTGCCCCAGGCGACGCGGATCAACAGGCCGGCATAGAGCAGCGTCACGACCCAGGGCGCCAGGCCGGCTGCCGCGATGGCCACTGCCACGGCAAGCGCCGTCATGTGGTGCGTCAGCACCGACACACGGGGCACGGCCGGGTCTCCGTCGCGTTCAGACATCGCCGGTGGGCGACCGCGCTCAGGCCGTCCTTCGATCAGACTCAGACGGCGACGACGCAGCCGCCAGCGCGAGTAGAGCACGCCGCCGACCCCCTGCAGGGCGCACAACACCCACAGAACCAGCGCGGTCATGGTCGTATGCGCCTCGCCTGCGATAGTTGCGCCGACATAGTAGCCGCCGGCTGCCACCAGCCCCAGGCTGGCCGTGCTGACGGCCTCGCTCCAGGCCGTGCGAGCGCGACGCGATTGCGCAGCCCATAGCTGCAGGCTGAGCAGCGTCAGCCCGGCCGCGGCCAATGGCAGCAACCCGATCAGCCGTTCTCGCAGCACCAGATGGGCCATCGGCGCTGCGGCCAGCAGGCCATAGATCGCCAGCCAGCCGCCCAGCGCAGGCAAATCCGCGCGTGTGCGCTCCCCGCGCAGACTCCTCAGTGCCAGGTCGAGGGGGCGCCGCGCCATGTAGAACGCCAACGCAGCCAACGCGAAAGCCAGCCCAGCCGCGTGCCAGCCGCGGCCGACCGTCAGACCCACGGCCAGGGGCGTCAGGAACAGAAACCACCCGCCGTGTTCCTGGGGCAGGAAGGTGCGCGGCCGCAGGAACGCCGGCCAACCTTCGGGCCGCCAGCGCACGGAGGAACGACCGCTTGCCTGGATGCGCGGGAAGGCGTCCATCATGCCGCCTCTCATGGTGGCAGGGGGCAGGCGGCCAGTTCGGCCGCAGCCTGCGGATCTTCGCGCAGCCGGCGCTGCAGGGCATTGACCCGCGCGATCGTCCATTCGGGATACGCGCGTTCTACCAGCCGGATCGTCTCGCCAGCCTGCACGAAGCCCTCATCGAGCACGCGCAGATACCAGCCGGTCCGGCCCAATGCGCGAATGCGCCGATCGAGATCGGGAACTTGCCAGCGTCGCGCGAGCTTCCAGCACGGTCCGCGCGGCTGCGATACCTGCACGGCTGCGGCGCCGATAGCGTACACATCGCCGATGCAGACCTCTTCTTCCAGCCAGCCCGCGGTCGTGAAGTTCTCGCCGAACGCGCCGGCAGCGATCGCCGGCCGGTTGAGGCTCTCTCGCCAAAACGCGTAATGCTCGTTCGGATAGACGTTGACCGCCTTGTGCGGGCCGCCGTGGTTGACGAGATCGGCTTGCTGGTCGCCCGGCAGCCCGGCCGCGCTCAGCCACACCGGGCCGTCTACCGACGCCTTGAAAAGGCCAGTCGTCCAGAGTCTGTCAGCCGGATCGGTCCCCTCGGGATCGCCCAGGGCTCGCACCGGGCCGATCTGAATGGATAGAAGCCGTGGTTCCGCCATGTCTTGTGTCTCTGTGGTGAGTTAGAAGGTTTCAGTGTGCAGATAGTATAGCGCAGGCGGCGGCGGAAGTCTGCGACTTTCATCGCTTAGGAGAATCGAGCAGAGGACGTCATCCGGGCGGTCAGGCGCGATCATCCGGGCCGCGCCGCTCTTCGAGGGTTCGTAGTCCATGCCGGATTCGATGGAACACTGCATAGGCGACCAGCAGTATCAGCACGATCGCTGCGATTTTCAGAAAGAACGACGGGCCACGCGTCGCCAGTGAAAACGCCATCACCGGCAGGGTGACGAGCGCGATGGTGAGCAGCCCGCAGCCCAGTTCCTTGAAGGTCTCCCACGAGCCCCTTTTGCGATTACTTCTGCCTGACATCAGAATTTCACCTCGAAGTTTCGTGACGCGACTCCGCTACTGATCATCGTCCGCGGCCATTGCGGGCAAATCCACGCGCACCACCTCGCCGTGCAGGTCAACGATCACCCGAAAACCCAGCAGCCCCAGCCATTGGCGCGCTTCGGGCGGGAGGCCCTGGTTGAGGACCTTCTCCAGGTCCATGTTCCGCAAGGTGGAGTCCACAAGCGCTTTAGAAAACAGGTCGTCCTGACCCATCATGCGCAGCATGGCTGCCGCGGCTTCGTCCTGGTGCTCTTGCAGTTGCGCCATGAATTGGCCGAGGACAACCCGGTCCACTGAGCGCGCATCAATGTGCCGGTGGAAGCCCTGGTCATCCACAACGTAGTGGGACGTCGCGCCGATGTAGACGACCGGGACTGCTGCGCCGTCTTCGGTGAAAACCAGATCCTCAAAGAACGCCATATTCCCCTCTCTTCAGCATATCCCCGCCAACCGCCTCGACCGCGGGCAGGTTGCCGTGCAAGTCGGAGATGAGCGCCAGCGAAATCGTGTTTATCTGCACCGCCCCTATTCTAATACCCATTCGGCGGTTGGGCAAGCGCGCCTCTTGCCCCGCCCGGCGCCCCCTCAGTTTGCCCCTCTTCACTCCTCTTGGGCTATAATGAAGGGGAGCGGTCGCCCAAGCGGGCAGGCGCAAGGCCCTGCCCCCGCCCCTGGATGATGGAGGGGCGCACCCAGGTGGTCGCCCTGGAGGAAGGAGGCAGGAAAATGGAGCCGACACGCCGGCCCTGGTACGTCGAGTTCTTCGGTGAGGACTATCTGCGCCTCTACAAGCCGGTGCTGACGCCGGAGCGCACCGCGCTGGAGGTGGCGTTGGTCGTGGAACGTCTGGGGCTGCCGCCAGGCAGCAAGATTCTGGACCTCTGCTGCGGCCACGGCCGTCATGCCGTACCCCTGGCGAATTTGGGCTACCACGTCACGGGGCTGGACCTCAGCCGGGTCTTCCTGGACAGAGCCCGCGCCGCGGCGCAGCAGGCCGGTGTGAGTGTGCGGTGGGTCCACAGCGACATGCGCGACATCCCATTCGAGAACGAATTCGACGCGGTGCTCAATTTGTTCTCGGCGTTCGCCTACCTGGAAAATCAGGACGAAGACCAGAAGGTGTTGGCGCAGGTTCACAAGGCGCTGAAGCCGGATGGCCGGTTCCTGATCGAGATCATCCATCGGGAATCGCTCATGCGCCGGCTGCTGCCGTTCGGCATCATGCGCCACGACGATGGCCTGTTGGAGCTGGAGGAACGGCGGTTCAACCTGCTCACGAGCCGCATGGAGGTGCATGTGACGATGATCGAGCCTTCCGGTGGCCGCACCGAGTACAACCACGCCATGCGCATCTACACCCTGACCGAGCTGGCCGGCATGGTCGAGGCGGCCGGGCTGCGCCTTGAGGCATACTATGGCGGGCTGGACGGCAGCGAGCTGACCCTCGACAGCCGGCGGATGGTGTTGATGGCGCGCAAGCCGGCGGATTGACTAACGCGGTCGCCCCACCGGGATCAGATAGAGCGGCGCATGATCGGCCGGCAAGGCCAGCGCCCGCTGTACCTGGTCATCGTAGAACGCGCCGATCGGCACGCCGCCCAGCCCAAGCGCGACCGCCTGGAGCAAGAGTCCTTGCGCGGCATGGCCGGCTTCCAGGTGGACGTAGCGCGGGGTGCGCTCCGCGCCGTACTTGCGCTCGGTGCGCGCATAGACCGCCGCGATGACGAAGACTGCTGGCGCAGTCAGGATCGAGTCTTGCAGCAGGCCGGCCGCGTGCAGCGCAGGTCGCAGATCGCCGTGGCGGTGCGCGATCAACTGATGGCCCTGCGGCCGATAGCGATAGGCCGCCTCGCGCGTCACTGCATAGAGCTCCAGCGGATAGAGCGCGCCGGCCGAAGGCGCGGTGCGCAGGCCAGCCTTGTGCGTGATTCCTTGTGCGGCCCATAGCAGTTGCCCCAGCTCGGCCGGCGTCAGCGGGGCCTCCGCGAACGCACGCAGCGAACGGCGTTTGACGAGCGCCTCTTCCAGCGAGAGAGTTCCCTGCGGCCGCGGCGCAGGCAGGGCAACCACCTGCTCTACCATCCTGCCGGCGGCCGTGGGGGCCGGCGTCTCAGCGGCGGTCGGGGTGGCCGCCGCTGAGATCGCCGCCCGCGTGCGATCGGCCTCGCGCGTGGACGTCGCCGCGGGTGTGTCCTGGGGTGCGGGCTGGCGTGTGCGCGGCCCCGCGCACGCGCTCAGCGAGAAAAAGGCGAACGCGGACAGCAGATTTCGCCGTTGTCGTGCCTGGATCATATGCGCAGCCTCCTGGTCGCCACCAGACCCGCCAGGCGCCAGGCGCTTCCGAAGCGCCTGGCGCCTGGCGGCCGATTTTCAGGGCAGCGGCCCCAACTCGCGGGCTGTATTATACCACACTCCGCTTTGACATCCCTGGTCACTCCCCCTATACTTACGCCAGTCAGCAGAGGTTGGGCGTCGGAGCGGCGTCCAGCGTCTACCGCATAGCGAACGGTTTTGGAGAGCATGAACGGGCTACAGGCAAATCGTCGTTGGGTTGTCGTCAGTGCTGCCGTCGTAGGGGCTCTGTTACTGGCGCTCTTGTATCCGGCCTGGCGTTGGTTGGCAGGCGAATGGCTGGGCAATGATTACTACTCGCACGGCCCGCTGGTTCCGCTGGTGTCGGCGCTCGTGGGGTGGCGGTTGTGGGTCAAGTGGCCGGCCGAACGACGGAGGTTGCAGGCTTCCAACGCGGGCCTGCCGCTGACGGTCGTCGCCATGGCGGTCTATCTCTACGCGCTTTTCCAGCGCGCCTACTTCATCGCGTCGCTGGCGATGCTTGCGCTGCTCGCCGGGCTGATCTGGTATTTGCTGGGCGCGGCTGCGCTGCGCCGGCTGGCGTTTCCGCTCGGCTTCTTGCTCTTCATGATTCCGCTGCCGTTTGTCGAACCGCTTAGCGTGCCGCTGGCGCAGTTCACCGGCGTCTGCGCCGCGGGCGTGGTGCAGTTGTTCGGCGTGCCGATCACGATCAGCGGCGCCCAGGTGACGCTGCCCGCGGCGGCCACAGGGTCTGGCGCAAGCCTCGTTGTGGGCGCGCAGTGCAGCGGGTTGCGCTCCATCGTCGCGCTGCTGACCCTGGTAGGGCTGGTCGTCTTCATCGTCCAGGGGCCGTGGTGGGGCAAGTTGCTGTTGGCCCTTAGCAGCATCCCGATCGCCATCGCGGGCAACATCGCACGCGTGGCTTCACTGCTGGTGGTTGCCAACACCTGGGGCGCAGAGGCTGGGTTCAACTATTACCACGACTACTCCAGCATCGTGTTCTTCGTGAGCGCCGTGGTCCTCCTGGTGGTCTTCAGTCGGTGGGTGCGATGTCGCGAGATCAGGGACGATATCTTCTAGTCATCTTGCTGTTGGCGGCCGGCGCGGTGGCGGCCGTGGCGATCACCCGCGGGGGCCGGCTGGGCGCGGCCCCAGGCGGGCATGAATTCGCGGCCGATGTGGATAACTGGCAGCGCACCGACCGTGAACGGGCCGTCGCCTCCCCCTACAACCTGAGCCTGAGCGCCGATCTGACGCAGGTGCCGCTCACCCTGGGCGCGTGGACCGGGGTTGATGTGCCCCAAACTAACCTGGAGGTCTTCATCCTGCTCGAGCCGGAGCAATACGTCCAGCGGCTGTATCGGCTGCCTGACGGCCGTTTCGTCTGGCTGAGCCTGATCGGCAGCCGCAAGTCGAAGAGTTTCCATTCGCCGCAAATCTGCTATGATACGGACGGCTGGCAGACCGACGCCAGCTCAGAGAGCGTGTCGCTGGCAGCCGGCGAGCTGTACGCGCTGCGCATGGTTGCGACCAAGTCGTTCCCGGCCGGCGGCTCTGCCGAGCATGTGGTGCTCTACTTCTATCTCTGGCCGAGCTACAGCCGCAACCCGCAAGATGGCATGGTGTTGGTCAAGGTCACCGCGCCAATGTATGACTCGCTGGAGAGCACGCTGGCGTTGGAGAAGGATTTTCTGCGAACCCTTTTCACCGCGGCGCGGTGACGCTGATCCGCGCCGCTGTCAACGATCCCCATACAGACAGGACAAACAACATGCAAGCTGATCTGATCCTCTACAACGGCGACATCCACACCCTGGACGCAGCCCACCCGCGCTGCCGGGCGATTGCGATTGCAGGCGACCGCGTGTTGGCGGTGGGCGACGATGATGCCATGCGCGACCTGAAAGCGCCGGCCGGCAAGGCGATTGACCTGGCTGGCCGAACCATGACGCCTGGCTTTACCGATGCGCATCTGCACTTCCTCTCCTACGGCCTGGGTCTGAAAGAGATCGAGCTGGCCGGCGTCGCGACGCTGGAGGAGGCCCTGGCCCACGTAGCCAGCCGCGCGGCCGAGACTCCGGCCGGCCATTGGCTGCACGGCCGAGGTTGGGATCACACCTTGTGGGGCAGTGACTTTCCGACGCGCCACGATCTGGATCGCGTTGCGGCCGAGCATCCGGTGTTTCTGCGGCGCAAGTGCGGCCACGCGGGGTGGGCGAATTCGGCCGCGCTCAAGCTGGCCGGCATCACAGCCGACACGCCCGACCCGTTCGGCGGCGCGATTGACCGCGACCCGCACACCGGCCAACCGACCGGCATCTTGAAAGAACTGGCGATGGATCTGATGTTCCGGCTCTTCCAGGAGCCGACCATCGCCGAGGCCGCGGATGCGATCCGAGCTGCCATCCCGCACGCGCATCGGGCCGGGTTGGTGGGGGTTCACACGATGGAGGGTGCAGGCGCATTTCGCGCATTCCAGCATCTGCGGGCGTCCGGCGAGCTAAACCTGCGGGTGCTGATGCAGATTCCCGAAGAGAACCTCGACGCCGCCATTCAGACCGGCGTGCGGTCGGGCTTTGGCGACGCGTGGCTGCGCATCGGCGGGGTGAAGATCTTCTCCGATGGCGCGCTGGGCGCACGCACAGCCCACATGCTCCAACCGTTCGAGGGTGAGCCGACCAACTACGGCATCCCCGTGGCGACAGCCGAGCATCTTCGCGAGGTCATCGGCAAGGCCAGTAGGGCCGGCATCGCAGCCTATGTTCACGCCATCGGCGACGCGGCCAACCGGGTCGTGCTGGACGCCATCGACGAGGCGCGCAAGGTTGAGGCCGGTGAATTGCAAATGGCAAATGGCAAATGGCAAGCTGCAAATAGCAAACGGCAAGCTGCAATTTGCAGTTTGCAATCTGCAATCTGCAATCCGCCTCTCCGCCATCGCATCGAACACGCCCAAATCGTTCATCCCGACGATCAACCGCGCTTCGCCGCACTCGGCGTCATCGCCTCCATGCAGCCGATCCATGCCACACAAGATATGCTCGCGGCCGACAGGCACTGGGGCAAGCGCAGCGCGCACGCCTACGCCTGGCGCGGCCTGTTGAACGCAGGCGCGGCGCTGGCGTTCGGCTCCGATTCGCCGGTGGAAGACCTGAGCGTGATGAAAGGGATTCACGCGGCCGTCACCCGCCGCCGGCCCGATGGCTCTCCCGGCCCCGATGGCTGGTATGCCGGGCAGCGCCTGACCGTCGAAGAGGCAGTCCACGCGTACACTGTCGGCTGCGCCTACGCCAGCGGCGAAGAGGCGATCAAGGGCGCACTGGCGCCGGGCAAACTGGCGGATTTGGTGGTGCTTTCGCAGGACATCTTCACGATTGATCCCATGGCGATCGCGGACACCGAAGTGGCGGCGACGATGCTCGATGGGCAGTTCGTGTACGCAACGGGGGATGTGGTGTGAAACCCACCAAGCGCCAGGCGCCTGAGAGGATGCCTGGCGCTTGGTGTGCGACGCTTCACGCCCCTCGCTCCCACACAACCTTCCCCCCCACCACCGTCATGTCCACTTTCACATCTTTCAGCTCATCGTCGGGCACGCGGAAGTAATCGCGATCCAACACTGCCAGGTCGGCTAGCTTGCCGGCGGCGATCGTGCCCTTGAGATGATCCTCGCGCGTGAGGCGCGCGCCCGCGATCGTGTAGGACTGCAACGCCTCTCGGCGGCTGATCGCTTCCTGGAGCGCGATGGGCTGGCCGAACCTGTTCTTGCGCGTCACCAGCGCATAGAGCGCGATGAAGGGGTTAGCGGATACGGTGCTGGGATCGTCTGAGCTGGCTGCCAGCGGCACGCCATGATCGAGATACTTGCGCGCCGGCTTGTAGTTCAGCGCCCGCCGTTGGCCTACGTCTCGGAAGAGCAGTTCCCCCTCCCAATAGATGAAGGTCGGCTGGATCACCGCGGCGATGTTGTGCTTCGCCATCTGCTCCAGGGCGCGGGGTGTGGGGAAGTAGCCGTGGATGATGCTGTGCCGGGCATCGGCTCGCGGCAGCTCGCGGCAGATTTCGGCGAAGGCATCCACCGCCAGGTCTTGTGCGTGGTCGCCGCAGCAATGGATTCCAACGTCCCAGCCAAGCTCCTGTGCAGTGCGGAAATAACGGCGCAGATCCTCGAGTCCCAGGCGGTTGTAGTTCACGACCTCGGTCTCTCCCTCGAACGGCTCGTACATGTAAGCCGTGTGCGGGGTCGTTCCGCCGTCAATCGCCATCTTCAATGCGCCGATGCGCAGCCACTCGTCGCCCCAGCCGGTGTAGACGCCCAGCTCGCGCGCGCGGTATTCCAGTTGCGTTTCTGTCTCCTCCTGGTCGAACCCGTGCCAACTCGGCATCAGGTTTAGGCGCACTGCCAGCCGGCCGCTCTTGTAGAAGGACTGGTAGGCGCGGATTTCATCGGCGTTCAAGCCCGGCTCGATAACGCTGGTGATGCCGAACCGGAGCATCTCCTGGCATCCCAGGCGCAGCGCCTCCGCCATCTCCGCGGCCGTGGGCTTGGGGATCAGGCGCTCGACCAGCCCCTTTGCCTTGGCGCGCAACAGACCGTTCGGCTCGCCGTCGAGGTCGCGCTCGATCTTGCCCTGGTAGGGATCGGGCGTCTGCCGATCAATTCCGGCGAGGCGCAGAGCATAGCTGTTGACCACATCGGTGTTGAAGAAGCGCATCAGCGCCACCGGATGTTCGGTCGTGGCAGGGTCAATGTCGTGGCGCGTCGGCAATCGGCCATCGGGGAAGTTGCCTTCGTTCCACCCCTGACCGATGATCCAGGTTCCTGGGGGAGTCTGGCGGGCGCGTTGCGCCACCAGCGCAGCCAGCTCCTCTGACGATGTGCACTCGTCCAGCCGGATCGCGGCGAGCTTGGCGCCGGTTTCCATCATGTGGATATGGCTGTCGAACAGGCCGGGGATCACCGCGCTGCCGCCGAGTGAGATCTCCGCGGTGATCAGCCCGGCCATATCTCGGATTTCGGCGTTGCCGCCAACGGCCACGAAGCGGCCGTCTTTGATCGCCACAGCCTGCGCCACGGCATTCTGGCCGTCCAGGGTGTAGAACCGGCCATCGGTGAGGATCAGATCGGGTGAAAGGTCGTCTATCATGTGCGCTCCTTACGCTGCGTCGCGGCTGTTCTGCACCGCATGGCACGCCGCAGATTATAGAGGCATTTGCGAGATTTCCCGAATCGGGGAAGGGTCGCCCCAACCAGGGCAGGCTTTCTCCGAAATCGGGCGAGACACCCCCGGAAGTTGGGGAAGGGTTGCCCTGGTGCGGGAAGTGTCTGGAGCACGGAGGCGCGAAGGCGCCGAAGGACGCGAAGTGGTCGCCACGCTTCCGGCGGCGCGCGGCCCCCGTTCCACACCAGATTCACAGTTTGCACTTGTTGTCGCGGTGATTTTGAGCTATAATCTGTTCAAGCCTGGCGACACGAGGATAGTTATCGGTATGAGCGCCCTACAGAATGGTTGACCAGCCAATGACATGCGAATTTTGCGGTGGTGAAACAGTTAAGAAGCGGGTGCGCAAGGTTCACTGGTTGCGGCGGATCCTCTACATCATGGATGATGTCGAGGCCGAGGTGTGCCGGGAGTGCGGCGAGCGTTACTATCATGCGACGACCCTCGACACGCTGGATCAGTTGTTGGCATCCGGTAGCCTGGCGATCAAAGAACGGCCGCAAGTGCAGGTGATGGCGGTGCCGGCGTAAATACGCCGCGCATAACAGAGCCGCACCGACGATAGGTCGCCAGTGGGGGAAGCGTGAATTCGGAGCGAAATGTTGCTGAACGAGCACCGGGAGGCGTACAAATGAGTGTAGCAACCATCCTGTCCGATAGCGTTGTACAACACTTGAACGGCCTATCTTTCGGCAAAGTCAGCGACATCAACGACAAGCTGGCGTTGTTGCTCGAAGTGGATGGCGTCCGCATCGTGCGAGGACAGCTCAACGACCCGCTTGGGCGGGATGATGTCCCCGACAATGGATGAGCGAGAGGATGCCCGACCACAACTTCTTCGCCAACCTCATCTGGCAGATTGCCGATCTGCTGCGCGGGCCGTACCGGCCGCCGCAGTATGAGCGGGTGATGCTGCCCATGACGGTGCTGCGCCGCTTCGACTGCGTGCTGGCGCCGACGAAAGCCGCGGTGTTGGCCGAACATGCCCGGCGCACAGGCGGAAAGCTGAACGAGGACGCGTTGGATCTGCTGCTGAACCGCACCGCGGGTCAACGCTTCCACAATCACTCACCGCTGGATTTCGAGAAGCTCAAGGGCGACCCCGATCACATTGACAGGCACCTGGTCAGCTATATCAAAGGTTTCTCTGCAAATGTGCGCACCATCTTCGATTTCTTCGAGTTCGAGACCGAGATCGAGAAGCTGCGCGAGGCAAATATCCTCTATCTGGTCGTGTCCAAGTTCGCGGATGTTGACCTGCACCCCGACCGCGTGCCCAACGAGCAGATGGGGCTGATCTTCGAGAACCTGATCCGCCGCTTCAACGAGCTGGCGAACGAGACGGCCGGCGACCACTTCACCCCGCGCGAGGTGATCCGGCTGATGGTGGGCCTCCTGTTCATCCACGACGATGCGCTGCTGGCGACGCCGGGCACGGTGCGCAAGCTGCTCGACCCGGCGTGCGGCACCGGCGGGATGCTGGCCGAGGCGCAGAACTACCTGCGCGAGCACCACGCGGCGGCCCGGCTCTACGTCTACGGCCAGGACTACAACAAGCGCGCGTTCGCCACCGCGGCCTCGGATATGCTGATGAAGGCGGTGGATCACAACGGCGGCGGCGACAACGTGCGGTTCGGTGACAGCTTCACCGACGACCGGTTCGCCGGAGAGACGTTCGACTACCTGCTGGCGAACCCGCCGTTCGGTGTGGACTGGAAGAAGCAGCAGCGGGAGATCGAGCGCGAGCACGACAAGCTGGGCTACGCCGGCCGCTTCGGCGCGGGGCTGCCGCGCGTCAACGACGGCGCGCTGCTCTTCCTGCAGCACATGATCAGCAAGTTCGAGCCGGTGCTGCCCGACCAACAGAAGCACGGCTCGCGGCTGGCGATCGTCTTCTCCGGGTCGCCACTCTTCACCGGCGGCGCAGGGTCGGGCGAGAGCGATATCCGCAAGTGGATCATCAAGAACGACTGGCTGGAGGCGATCATCGCGCTGCCGGAGCAGATGTTCTACAACACCGGCATCGGCACCTACATCTGGATCGTAACCAACCGCAAGGAGCGGCGGCGCCGGGGCAAGATGCAACTGCTCGATGCGCGCGACTGCTGGCAGCCGGGCGGCAGCGAGGAGAGCAAACGCAGCCTGGGCGACAAACGCCGCCACCTGGGGGGCGAAGACATCGCCCGGATCGTGCAGCTTTATGGCCGCTTCGAGGAGAGCGAGGCCTCCAAGATCTTCGCCAACGCCGGCTTCGGCTACACCCGCATCACCGTGGAGCGGCCGCTGCGCCTGCGTTACCAGATGACGACCGCGGACAAGGTGCGCTTCCTGGACGCCTGCCCGCACCTGCTCGACGACGTGCAAGCCGTGGATGCGGCAATCGGCCGCGAGCCATTGGCTGACTGGGACTCGGCCTGGGCCACGATCGAGCTCGTGTTGCGGGGCCGCGGCTCACGCTGGAAAGCGGCGGAGCAGAAGCTCTTCCGCAACGTCTTCACCGTGAAGGACCCCGCCGCCGCGCCCGTCTCGATCCGCAATCCGCAATCCACAATCGCAAATCCGTTCGAGCCTGACCCCGACCTGCGCGACTTCGAGAACGTCCCGCTGACCGAAGACGTGGACGCCTACTTCGCCAGCGAGGTGCTGCCCCACGTGCCGGACGCCTGGCTGGATCGCAGCAAGGACAAGGTCGGCTACGAGATCAACTTCAACCGCCACTTCTACAAATATACCGCGCCGCGGCCGCTGGCCGAGATTGACGCCGACCTGAAGCGGGCCGAGGAGGAGATCCTGCGGCTGCTGCGGGAGGTGACCGAATGAGCAATCAAACCAATGGTCTGAATACCGCTCATTTTTTCGTGGACGAGGCCGGAGACCTGAACCTGTTCGACCGCAAGGGGCGCGTGTTGTTGGGGCAAGAGGGCGTGTCTGACACCTTCATGGTTGGCGTGGCACACGTTGCAAATGTGGAGGTGGCAAGCGCCAAGCTGGAAAATCTGCGGGCCGAATTGTTGGCCGACCCTTATTTCTCCGGCGTTCCTTCGATGCAACCGGAAAACCGAAAGACGGCGATTGCGTTTCATGCCAAAAACGACCTTCCCGAGGTGAGACGTGAGGTGTTCAAATTGCTGCCCACGTTGGGCGTAGAAGTCCAGGTAGCGATCCGGCGCAAGATCGTCCTGGTGAGTGAGGCGCAGTTGCTGTTCAAGTATGGCAGAAAGCTACATGCGGATGATGTTTACGATGACATGGTCAAGCGCCTGTTTCGGAACTTGCTCCATCGTGCCGACATCAACGAGATCTATTTCGCGCGCCGTGGCAAATCGGATCGCGCCGAAGCCCTGAACGCTGCCATCAGCCGGGCAAAGATGAACTTTAACCGCAAATGGAATCGGGAAGCAGATAAGCCAACGCGTATCCTGTCGGCTTTTCCTTCCGAGAGGGCGGGGCTACAGATCGTAGACTACTATCTCTGGGCGCTGCAACGCTTGTACGAGATGGGCGAGGAACGTTTCTTTCGTCTGGTTGCCGGGGACTATCGGCTGATCATGGATCTTGATGACACGCGGCGGAAGCCCTATGGCGAGTGGTACAGCGATCGAAATCCGTTGGCGCTAGAAAAAATCCATGCCCTCTGACGAGCTAGGGTCGAGGAACCCAGTCCTCTCACACACGGCATGGCGCCGACGTTCGCTCGCAGCAGGGCATCTTTTCAGAGTATAAACGATAAGATGGCACAAGTCAAGACCGAATGTTGGCAGCAAACAGCACCAGATTTTGCAGAACCGCGCGCCGGTCGACGCGTGGAGGCCTCCGCAGGAGGTGGCGGCGTGAACTGGGAACGCGCCAAGTTGAAGTACGTCACGCGTTTCGCCTACGGTGATGCCTTTTGGGCGGATGAAATACAGGATGGGCCGATTCAGGTTTTCGGCTCAAATGGGCCCTACGCGTCCATTTCCCACGCCAATACTCGGGGACCTGCGATCATCGTTGGCCGGAAAGGTTCATACGGTAAGGTCAATTGGAGCGCCGGACCATGCTTCGCGTCTGATACGACCTTCTTCATAGATTCTTCGACCACCCAACACCATCTTCGGTGGGTTTTTTGGCTGCTGCAGACGCTTCGACTCGATGAAGGATCAAACGAGACAGCGATTCCAGGACTTAATCGCGATGCTGCGTATGCAATGGAGGTGGCTGTCCCCCCGCAACAACATCAACGCGCTATCGCCGACTACCTTGACCGCGAGACCGCGCAGATCGACGCGCTGGTGGCGGCCAAGGACCGGCTGCTGGTGCTGCTGGCGGAGAAGCGCCGCGCGCTGATCACAGCCGCGGTGACGCGCGGCCTCGACCCGAGTGCGCGGCTGCGCGATTCGGGGGTGGTATGGTTGGGGCAGGTGCCGGCGCATTGGAAGATCGCTGGCTTTACAAAGTATCTCCGTTCATTAGTTGATTACCGCGGAAGGACACCCGAAAAAGTATCGTCCGGCGTCTTTTTGGTCACCGCAAGGAATATCAAAGATGGGTATATTGACTATGAGGCATCCCAGGAATTTGTCGACGCAGATGCCTACGATGAGGTAATGCAACGTGGAAAGCCAGAGATTGGCGACCTGCTTTTAACCACGGAAGCGCCACTGGGCCAAGCGGCGCTTGTAGATCGCGAAGACATAGCGCTTGCCCAACGAGTCATCAAGTTGGACTACGATCCTGAAGTATTGCTGAACGAGTTTGCCCTCGCATGGATTCGGTCGGCTCCATTTCAGTGGCAACTCAACTCTTTCGCCACGGGTTCTACCGCGCTTGGCATCAAGGGCGAACGTTTGCACATGCTTCACAACTTACTTCCACCTGTGGACGAACAGCGCGCCATCGTCGCCCACATCGCGGCGGAGACGGCCAGGCTGGATGCGTTGGCCGCGGCCGCGGCGCGCAGCATCGCGCTGCTCAAGGAGCGTCGCGCCGCGCTCATCGCCGCAGCGGTGACGGGACAAATCGAGATTCAAGTTGACGTGGACACAAAAGCCACGAACTGAGCATGCGGCGTCCACAATGGCCGCCAAGGAAAGACTCACCCATGCCAACACAACGTTATGCGGTAACACAGCCACCTATCGAAACGCTCTTTACCTGGATCAAGTCCGGCGATATTGCCATCCCCGAAATTCAGCGCCCCTTCGTATGGAGCGCGGTCCAGGTCCGCAAGTTTCTCGACTCCCTGTATCAGGGTTTCCCGGTCGGCTATCTCATCGCCTGGCGCAACCCCGACGTGAAGCTCAAGGACGGCACACCCTCTGCCGGCAAGCGCATCCTGATTGACGGCCAACAGCGAGTGACCGCGCTCATGGCTGCACTACTTGGGCAGCAGGTCATTGACAAAGACTATGAGCAGACACGCATTCGGATCGCATTTCATCCGGTGAATCACCAGTTCGAAGTATCGAATCCAGCAATCGTCAAAGATGCCGCGTGGATCCCGGACATCTCGACGGTGTTCGATGCGAATTGTAGCTTGTTCGAGCTGGTCACCAGCTACTGCCTGCGCAATCCCAACATCACGCAAGACAGCATTTTCAGAAGCCTGGAACGACTGCGCGGCATTACGAGCAATCAGATCGGCCTGATCGAGCTTAACTCGGACCTGGATATCGAGACGGTGACCGAAATCTTCATCCGTGTCAACTCGGAAGGCGTGTCGTTGAGCCAGGCAGACTTCGCTATGTCCAAGATCGCCGTCAACGAGACGCATGAGGGCCACGTTTTGCGCAAAGCTATTGACTACTTCTGCCATCTTGCGGTCGTTCCAGACTTCCACAAGGCGATTCAGGGCCACGATCCGGCTTTCGCAAAGACCGATTTCTTCGCCCAGATGTCGTGGCTCAAGAAGGAGAACGACGATCTGTACGATCCTTCCTACACCGTTATGCTTCGCGTCGCTTTTACCTCGGAGTTCAGGCGCGGCAAACTCGAGGATCTGGTCGCACTGCTTTCAGGCCGCAATTTCGAGACGCGTCAATTCGAAGAGGCGATCGTTGAGGACACCTTTACACGCCTGAAATCGAGTGTCCTCCGCTTTATGAACGAGACGCACTTCAAGCGTCTTATCATGATTGTCCGTTCGGCGGGTTTCGTTGATCCTTCAATGATCGGATCGCAGAACGCGCTCAACTTCGCCTATATCCTGTATCTCACGCTCCGCGAGTTGAAGCGGCCGGATAGCGAAATAGAGCGCTACGTGCGTCGCTGGTTCGTCATGTCGGTGCTGACCGGGCGCTACTCAGGCTCACCTGAGTCGAAGTTCGACGAGGACATCCGACAGATTCACACGCTTGGAATCACCGGCTATGCGGACACGGTCATTCGCGGTGAACTCTCCGACGCGTTTTGGGATGTCACTCTGCCGCAGGCCATGGATACGTCTGTTGCATCCAGTCCCTACTTCCGGGTGTTCCAGGCTGCGCAGGTCAAGGCAAACGACACCGGCTTTCTATCACGCGATATCACTGTGCGGGAACTGATCGAAGTGAAGTCCGATGTGCATCATCTCTTTCCGCGAGATTACCTTAAGAAGCGCGGAGTCCCGCGCGCGCAATACAACCAAATCGCAAACTATGTTGTTGCACAGACGGAGATTAACATCGGAATTGGTAATCGAGAACCGGCCGAATACTTCGCACAACTACAGGAGCAGTGCTCAGGCGGCAAAAAGCGCTACGGAAACCTCACGGACACGGCCAAGCTGGCTGAAAACCTGCGGCAAAACTGCATTCCGGCCGGAATGGAAACCATGACGGTATCCAACTACCCCGCGTTTCTGGCGGAACGTCGGAACCTGATGGCACGCAAGATCAAAGGGTACTTCGAAGCGCTTTGATACAGACTGGAGGCGCAGTCTTTTGCGTCCGGCACCTTTTTGAAGGAAGCTCAGCCATGAACAAGTCAGACGCGTCAGACAGGTCGGAAAGGTCAGACGATTTGATTCCCAAGCACGGTGGCTACCGTAGATTGCGCAGCTTCCAGACCGCCCAGTTGGTCTACGATGGCACGGTAATCTTCTGTGACCGCTTCATTGACAAACATTCACGCACTCACGACCAAATGATCCAGGCTGCGCGCAGCGGCGTGCAAAACATCGCTGAAGGCAGCATGGCATCAGGGACATCCAAGAAGACCGAACTAAAGCTCACCAACGTAGCTCGTGCCAGCCTTGAAGAACTCCTCCTTGACTATGAGGATTTCCTTCGTCAGCGTGGCCTGCCTCTATGGGCAAAAGACTCACCGCAAGCCCTCTCCGTTCGGCGGCGTTACCAATCCGTGGCTTCTGATCAACCAGCCTTGCTGGACCCTTATTCGCTGCGAACTGCTATACTGGTCGGACATCAAATGAGTGCATTAGGCATTTAACACTCTGCCCCCGCGTGGCTTGGGCGAGTACTGGTCGCGCTCGGTATAATCGCGCCCTATCGAGTATAATGGTGTAAACGATCGGAGGGCTTCTATGAGTTGCGCCACCATCACCATCAGTCTGGATGACCAAGAACGCCAGGCGCTCGAAGCGCAGATTCGCACCACCCAGGAACGCAAAATGGCCGATCGCCTGCGCGTGCTGCTGTATCGCGCCAAGGGCTATGCCATCCAGTGCATCGCGGAGCTCCTGCAAATGAGTCGGAATCACGTGACCGAGCTACTGCGGCGTTACCGCGCGGGTGGGGTAGCCGCCGTGTTGAGGCCGGACCAGTACAAAGGCTCGCAACCCCACCTGACCGTCGAACAACAACAAGCCCTCAAAATCGAACTGAAGACCCACATCTATGTCACCGCCGCGCAGGTCAGCGCCTGGGTCAAGGCCCAGTGGCAGGTGCAGTATGACGTGAGTGGGATGAACAAGTTGCTCAAGCGCTTGGGCTTCAGTTACAAAAAGAACCGCCTGGTACCGAGCAAGGCCGATCCAGAACTGCAACGCCTGTTTGTGCGCTGGTTTGCGGGCCTCTGCCAACGCTTGGGGCCGGAGGATCGCATCTATTTCGGTGACGCCGTCCATTTCAAGCACAACGCCGAGGCCGGTTATGCCTGGAGTCTGAAAGGCGAACCCTATCTGATCCCCGCCAACAGCGGCCGCCAACGCTACAACGTCTTCGGCGCTTATTGTGTCCAAACCCAGGAGGGCGTCTTCCTGCTCACCGAAGCCAACATTGACCAGGATAAGTTGGTCGAGTTCCTACCGCTGTTGCGCACCCAGCATCCCGGCCCGGGCAAGCTTTATCTGCTCTTAGATAATGCCCGCTACAACTATACCCAGGCGGTCAGCGCCGAAGCACGCCGCCAAGGCATTCAACTCGACTATCTACCACCCTATTCACCTAATCTGAATCCGATTGAGCGGCTCTGGAAGTTCGCCCGTAAAGAGTTCTTCAAGGACAAGTATCGCGAGACGTTTGCCATTTTCCGGTCGCAACTCGATGACTTTTTCGCCCATCTCGATCAGTACCGCGACCGGTTGCGGTCGCTGATCACCACTAACTTCGAACTGCTACCTGAGTGCTGGCAGAGCCTACCCCCAGCATGAATGCACTCAACTGATTTCCGAGCAGTATAC
>Ga0194125_10001771_pt1 | contig 36438 bp, 35 predicted proteins | sample TA2KigC250mmetaG_FD_148626 | JGI IMG/M metagenome (GOLD analysis project Ga0194125, IMG submission 148626) | Freshwater microbial communities from Lake Tanganyika, Tanzania - TA2015034 Kigoma Deep Cast 250m | ecosystem: Environmental > Aquatic > Freshwater > Lake | place: Tanzania: Lake...
CGAGATAGGCACGGCCGCTGTCGTTGCCGAACTTGGGCGCGCCGATGACGAAGTCGTCGAAGCCGTCGCCGTTGACGTCGCCGACACCCGAGATGGCGTAGCCGCTCTCGCTGGCCACGACGCCGTCGAAGCGGGTGCCGGCCGAGCTCTCGAGGTTGGCGAGGTCGAGGGTGGCGCCCACCGTGCCCTGCAGGGTGACGGCGAAACGATCGTCGCCGGCGCCGAGCTGGATAAGCGCACCATCGAGCCACAGGTCGCCGGTGATGATGTCGGCGCCGCCGTTGTAGAGGATGGTGTCGACGCCGGTGCCGCCCTTCAGCGTGCGGTCCTGGACATCAGCCAGCAGCGTGTCGTCGCCGGCGCCGCCGAAGAGCGCGTCGGCGCCCGAGCCGCCATCCACCGTGTCGTTGCCGGAACCGCCGAAGAGGAAGTCGACGCCGCCTAGGCCGGAAATTGTATCGTCACCGCCGAGGCCTAGACCGATGTCATTGTCAGCGCCGCCCGAAAGACTCTCTCCGGCTGACGTCCCGGCAAAATATGCCATTGGATCAATATCCTAGGAAGAATATCGGAGCAAAAAGACGTGAACTATGTTGCCACCATAACGTAATATCGGAGATTAGAAAATATCTTTAAGCAATTGTAATGTAGGCTAATTATCGACCAAAGAAGCTTCCCTTCGAGCGCAAGAACCGGGCGGCACCAAGCTGCGGCGCAGCGTCGACCGAGATACGTGGATAGACTGATAATCATTTGAATTATAGTATTTTTTCGACGTCTGGATGGCAGATTACAGTGGCCATCCCCGGCCCGTCTCGGAGCAGAAACCACGCTGATAAAATAACAGTGTACGAGAGAGTTGGCCTCGATACTTGATTGACGGGTTTAGATATTGATGGTAGTTTAACGATATTTTCTTCTTTTTTTGGAGCGACTGATGATCACCGCCACTGTCGATTCTCCCGCGCCATCCGCTTCGCTCAGTCGAGATGACAAGGTCGTTCGTACCACCGTCGTGGCGGCGATGGTGATGCTGATCGCCGCGCCGACCATCCTCATGCTGGCCTCGCTGCCCCCGCCGCTCCTGCTGTCCGCGATCGCCGTCATCCTCGGCATTGTCGCCACGGCGGGGTGCATCGTCTTTACCGCCGACGATCATCAACGGGCGATCTCTCGCGGGCTCATCCTGGCCGGCGTCATCCTGCTGGCCTTCCCGATCCCGATCGCCAGCGGCGCCTCCGCGCCGACGTCTGGGCTCATCGATATCGCGTTGCGGAATGAGGCCCTGCTCACCCTGGCCGTGTTCTCGGTCAGCGTCGGTGCGTCGTGCCTGGCGCTGGGCCTGGTCATGGCCCGTCGCGAGGCGCCTTCCCAAGAGGCCGTCGACGCCGTGCAATAGGCCGTGCGCATCCGATAGGCCCGCCCTAGCGTGCCTCCCGTTGACCGACGGGAGGCATGCGCCATGACCAAGTACGCATTCGACGAGAACGAGGCCTTCAAGAAGGGCCGCGAAGTGTGGTTCGAGATGCGCGGGCCCAAGGTGGCCCAGGCGGCGATGGAGCAGGCCGCCGAGCACGATATAACCCGCGACCTGCGCCAGTACCTGTTCGAGCACTGCTTTGCCGCCGTCTGGGCGCGGCCTGGCCTTGAGCGCGCCACCCGCTCCATCATCACCATCTCGGTGCTCACGGCGCTGGGCCGCGCCGAGGAGCTGAAATCGCATATCCGCATGGGCATCAACAACGGGCTCACCCGCGAGGAGCTCAAGGAGATCTTCCTGCATGTCGGCATCTACGCCGGCGTGCCCACCGCCGTCGCCGCCGTGCGCGCGGCGATGGAGGAGTTCGCCGCGCTCGACAAGGCGAATGCCTGAGCGACTGGCTGTCATCCCTCGCTGCGCTCGGGATGGCAGACTTCACGCCACGAAGCGGATGCCCTCGTAGTCCTTGGCCGCGACCTCGTTGATGCGCTGGACGTACTTGGGCGCGCCGCCGTTGTAGACCATGTAGCGCGGGCGGCCGTATTCGTGGCCCGGCACGTTCGAGTTGTAGCCGGTGAACCACGACTTGGCCTTGCGCATCAGCATGATCGAGTACATCTGGACCACGTGCTCGGTCCAGCGCGCCTCGGCCTCGGCCGTGGCGTCGGCCCGAACGTGGCCGTTCTTCCGCATGTACTGCAGCAGATCGGTGCACCAGTTCACACCGGTCTCGATGCCGCGGGGAAAGTTGGTCGAGGCGGAGCCGCTCTGTGGGCCCGAGGGCATCAGCAGATTGGGGAAGCCGCTCACCATCATGCCGAGATAGGTCGTCGGCCCGTCGTTCCAGCGATCGCGCAGCTTCGCGCCGCCCACGCCCCGGATGTCGATATGGTCGTAGGCGCCGGTGATGGCGTCGAAACCGGTGGCGTAGACGATGATGTCGAACTCGAAGTCGCGCTCGGTAGTCCGAAGCCCCTTCTCGGTGACCTGCACGAGGGGCGTCTCGCTGATGTCGACGAGATGGACGTTGGGCCGGTTATAGGCCTCGAAGTAGTTGGTCTCCATCGGCACGCGCTGCACGCCGAAGCCGTGATCACGCGGGATCAGCTTCTCGGCGGTCTTGGGATTCTTCACCCGCTGGCGGATGCGGTTGGCGATGTACTCGCTGAACTCGGCGTTGGCTTCCTCGTTGGTGAAGATCTCCCGGAAGTTCCTGAGCCAGATGGCGAAGCCGGGACTGCCGTACAGGCTGTCCCAGAGCTTCACCCGCTCCTCGCGCGAGACCTCGAAGAAGCCGCGCCGATCGGGCTCGTGCTCGAAGCCGCCGGGTGTACGCGCGCAGGTCTTGAAGATCTCGTCGTAGCGTTTGCGGATCTCGGCCATCTCGGCGTCGGAGATCGGCCCGTTGCTGAGCGGCGCGCTCCAGTTGGGCCGGCGCTGGAACACGGTGAGTTCGCCCACCTTGTCGGCGATCTCGCCGATCACCTGGATACCGGTGGCGCCGGTGCCGATCACAGCCACCTTCTTGCCGGCCAGCTCCACCTTCTCCTGCGGCCAGTAGAAGGTGTGGAACGAGCGGCCCTTGAAGCGATCCATGCCCTCCAGCTTGGGCAAGGTCGGGATCGACAGCAGGCCCAGCGCCAGGATCACGAAGCGGCAGGTGAGCGTGCGGCCGTCGCTCAAGGTGAGCCGCCACAGATTGGCCGCCTCATCGAAGCGCATCGACTCCACTTTGCAATTGAATTGCATGTGTTTGCGCAGGTCGAACTTGCCGGCGACGAAATTCAGGTAGCGCAGATTCTCGGGCTGGCCGGAGAAGCGCTCCTTCCAGTGCCACTCGTCGAGCACCTCGCGCGAGAAGGAATAGCCGTAGGTGTAGCTCTCCGAATCGAAGCGCGCGCCGGGATAGCGGTTCCAGTACCAGGTGCCGCCCAGATCGGCGCCGGCCTCAAGCACCGTGGCCTTGATGCCGAGATCGACCAGCCGCTTGATCTGATAGATGCCGCCGACGCCGGCGCCGATGACGATGACCTCATAGTCCATGACTGCCGCTCCACACGCTGCGCCCGGCAATTCTACGCCGCGCGCGAACGCCGTCGTATCTCACTGCGGCACGGCGATCCTTTTGCCGCAGTGGCAGAGCGATCCCATGTGGCCTTCGGAACCATCTTCCCCCGGAGGGGAAAGTAGGAGTCGCGCGCTCAAGTCCCCGGCGGCGCCGCGGCCAGGCGGCGGGCGCGATTGGCCTCGGCGAAGGCCGCCGCCGCGGCCAGGCCCAAAGGCGCGCCGAGATCGGGCGACGGGCGGCAGGCCAGGCTGATCGCCGGCAGCACGTCGGACGCCAGGTCGTAGCCCTCGCCGATCCAGTGGTCGATCCACTGCTCTGTGTCGCCCGGTGGCCCGTTGGGCAGCATGCGCCGCAGCGATCGGCCGATCACCTGGCGCCATGTGGCCACCACGGTCGACACGGCGGACGGCGGCGGCTCGGGCGCGGCGGCGGGCACTGCCGCCTGGACCGGTTCGGGCACCGGATCCGGCCGCGACGGATCGCCGGGATAGCGCCGCCGCGCGCGCTTGCCGACGCGCTGGATCTGCCGCCAGTCGACGACCTCGAGATACTCGGCCTCGTCGACCCCATAGATCCGCACCAGCCCGCGCGTCACCAGCTCGTCGATCATGGCGCGCACGGCCGTATCGTCGAGCGGATCGCCGGGAAAGACCTGCAGGCGGATGGTGCGGGGCCGCAGCGGCAGCACGCCGAAACTGTCGGCGAAGTTCCACAGGCCGAGGAACAGCAGGCGGGTCATCGCCGCGCAGTCGATGACGGCCTCCCAGGTCCAGAAGTCGCAGGGCAGCTTGCGGTCGCGGGCCATCGGGTGGGGCTCCAGGTTGAAACGCTGGAGAGGGTGTAATCCCGCCGCCGATCGCTTTTCCATTTCCGCGGCTAGGCGCGCGCAATGCGAGCCTCCGATGCCGATGGCACAGGCATTTCGCCTGCCCCTACGGCGGACATCCCCTCGCACGGCGAACCAGGGCGATCGCGGATGACGTTCTTCCCTTCTCCCTCGGGGGCCGTTCGCGGCCCCTGACCGTCGCGGCAAGACGGCGAGAACGCGACAGGCGATGGCCATGCCCCGCGGTGTGAACGTCCACGCCGGCGGCAAAGCAGGCGTTGCCCGCTCACGGTCGCCTGACTAGGTTGCGCCCAACCGATCTGGAGGGATTCCATGTCCAAGCGCTTCACCCTGGGCCGCCGCCGCTTCGCCGCGGTCGCCGCCGCTTCCACCCTTGCGGCACCACTGCCGCTGCGCCACGGCTTCGCCCAAGGCGCGCCGCTGAAGGTCGGCCTGCTGCTGCCGACCTCCGGCGTGCAGGCGCTGATCGGCCAGGCTTGCGCGCGCGCCACGGCGGTGACCGCCGACGTGCTGGCCGATTCCAAGGTCGCGTCCAAGCTGGAGATCGCCAGCTACGACACCGAATCCAACCCCGACACCGCGCGCACCCAGGCCGAGAAGGCGATCGCGGCGGGCGCGCATGTGCTGGTCGGCGCCTTCGACTCCGGCCAGACCATGTCGATCGCCCAGGTTGCCGAGCAGAAGGGCATCCCCTTCATCGTCAACATCGCCGCCGCGCCGCAGATCACCGAATCGGGCTTCAAGTGGGTGGTGCGCAACTTCCCGACCGCGCCGATGCTGGTCACCGGCGCGCTCAGCCTGCAGAAGGATCTGTTCGCCGCCACGGGCAAGACGCCGAAGACCGCCGTGCTGATGTCGGTCAACGACACCTTCGGCGAGGCGATGATGCGGGCGATCCCGGCGATCGCGAAGCGTCTGGAGATGCCCTACGAGATCGTCGATACGATCTCCTACGATCCGCGCGCCAAGGATCTGTCGGCCGAGGTCGCCAAGGCCAAGGCGACCAAGGCCGAGCTGGTGATGCCGGTGTCGCGGCTCAACGACGCAAAGCTCCTGATCCAGGAGATGGTCAAGCAGCAATACGAGCCGATGGGCATCGTCAATCCCGGCGCGCCCGGTCTCTACGAGCCGGACTTCCTCAAGACCATGGGCAAGTTCGCCAACTTCCACGTCTCCAACGTGCCGTGGGTCAACCCGAAATCGGCGATGAGCCAGTCGCTGGAGAAGCGCTACGCGGCGAAGTTCAAGGACGGCCAGGTCGATATCAACATCGGCTTCACCTTCGAGGCGCTGCTGGTGGCGGCCGACGCCTATGGGCGCGCCAAGGTGAGCGGCGCGGCCGAGATGATGGCGGCCATCAAGTCGACCAATATCGCCGAGCACGTCATGACCGGCGGACCGATCAAGTTTGACGACAAGGGCCAGAACACCGGCATCGTCGCCGCCGCCGTACAGAACCTCAACAACAAGCCAACGGTCGTGCTGCCGACCGCTTTCGCGGTCGCCAAGCCGATCTTCCCGATGCCGGGCTGGCGCGCGAAGGAGCGGGGTTAGTCCCAATCGTCATCCCGAGCGCAGCGAGGGATCTCCCGGCAATGGAGTCCGGTTGTCAGGAGATTCCTCGCTAAGCTCGGAATGACGGAGCGCGTCAATGCTGACCGACATCGTCCAAGCCACGATCATGGGCCTGCTCACCGGCATGGTGTATGGGCTGATGGCGCTCGGGCTGTCGGTGATCTTTGGCGTCATGCGCGTCGTGAACTTCGCGCATGGCGAGATGATGGTCGTCGGCATGTACCTCGCCTGGCTGCTGTTCGAGCGCGCCGGCATCGATCCGCTGCTCGCCGTGCCGCTGGTCGCCGCCGCCTTGTTCGCCGCCGGCTACGGCCTGCAGCGCGGCCTGATCAACCCGTTCATCAACGTCGCCGAGCACATGCAGTTCATGCTGCTGCTGGCGCTGTCGATCATCATCGTCAATCTCTGCCTGCTGATCGCCGGGCCCGACACCCACGGCGTGCAGGTCGACTACATGTTCGACTCCTACGCACTGGGCCCCTTCACCTTTGACGCGGTGCGCGTCTACGCCGCGCTCGCGGCGATGGCCATCGCCTTCCTGCTCTATCTCTTCTTCACCCGCACGCGCATCGGCAAGTCAATCCGCGCCGCCGCCGACAACCATACCGGCGCGCTGGTCGTGGGGCTGGACGTGCCGCGCCTCTACGCGCTGACCTTCGGCGTCGGCGCGGCCTGCGTCGGCGCCGCTGGCGCGCTGATGATCCTGGTCGTGCAGGCCCAACCCTTCCTCGCCATCGACTACACGCTCCTGGCCTTCGTCATCGTCATCGTCGGCGGCCTGGGCAGCATGCCGGGCGCGCTGGCCGGCGGCCTGCTGATCGGCGTCTCGGAGTCGCTCGCTGGCCTTCTGATCCAGCCCTCGCTGAAAAGCGTCTTCAGCTTCGGCCTGCTGATCCTCGTGCTGCTGCTGCGGCCGCAGGGCCTGTTCACGCGGCGGGGCTGATACGATGCGGCTGTGGCATCGCCTGACGGGGGATATGACGACGCGCGGGCAGGTCGCGCTCGCGATGTTCGCGGCGCTGCTGCTCGCGGCGCCGGCGTTCATCGGCTCCTATCCACTGTCGATCCTGATCCTCGTCGTCTACTTCGCCTATATCGGCCAGGCGTGGAACGTGATGATGGGCTTCGCCGGCCAGCTCTCGCTGGGCCACGCGCTCTACCTCGGCCTGGGTGGCTACACCGCCGCGGCGCTCGCCTTTCATTTCGGCGTCTCGCCGTGGATCGGCATGATCGCCGGCGTGCTGGTCGCGATGCTGGCCGGCGGCATCGTTGGCTTCCTCGGCTTCCGCTTCTCGCTCGCCGGCGTCTACTTCGCGCTGCTGACCATCGCCTTCGCCGAGTTCACGCGCATCCTGTTCGACCACTTCAAATGGGTCGGCGGCTCGGCCGGCCTGTTCCTCAAGGTCTCCGGCGATCCCGGCCTGTGGCACCTGCGTGGCGGGCCGGTGATGTTCTACTACGTTATCCTCGCCATGGCGGCGCTTGCGCTGGTCGCCTGCCGCCTGATGCTGACCAGCCGGCTTGGCTATCACTGGCTGGCGATCCGCGAGGATCCCGAGGCGGCGCAGGCCAGCGGCGTCGATGTCTTCCGCGGCAAGATGATCGCCGTGCTGATCTCCTCGGGCATGGCGGCGGTCGGCGGCGTGTGGGCGGCGTTATTACAAGAACCTGTTCCCCGAGACCGCCTTCGCCATGGGCCGCTCGATCGAGGTGATCCTGGCGCCGATCATCGGTGGCCTGGGCACTCTGATCGGACCGTTCATCGGCGCGGCCGTGCTGGTCAGCCTGGGCGACGTCTTCACCATCGCCGCCGAGAAGATCGGCGAGATCTTCGGTGTGAAGACCGCGGGATTGAAGCAGATCTTCTACGGCCTCGCGCTGCTCGCCATCGTCGCCTTCCGCCGCGACGGCGTCTGGCCCTGGCTCGCGCGCAAGCTGGGCTTCGTGCATAGCGACCCCTACCTTCCCCCGCCAGCGGGGAAAGGTAGATGAGTACCGGCGGCGCGACGTTGAACGTGCGGGGGCTGGGCAAGAGCTTCCGTGGCCTGCGCGCGGTGCATGACGTCGGCTTCGACGTGCCCGCGGGCGCGATCCACGCGCTGATCGGCCCCAACGGCGCTGGCAAGACCACGACCTTCAACATGATCGCCGGTGTCTTTCCGCCCAGCGCCGGCACCGTCCAGCTCGATGGCCGCACGATCACCGGGCTCCGGCCCGATCGCGTCTGCGATGCCGGCATCGGCCGCACGTTCCAGATCGTCAAGCCCTTCCCCGGCCTCTCCGTGCTCGACAACGTGCTGATCGGCGCGCTCAAGCGCGAGCCCGATGTCAGCCGCGCGCGCGATCGGGCGCTGACCGTGCTGCGCGAGCTGGGCCTGCACGACAAGCGCGCCATGACCGCGTCGAACCTCACCCTGCCCGACCGCAAGCGGCTGGAGGTGGCGCGCGCGTTGGCTACGCAGCCGCGCCTGCTGCTGCTCGACGAGGTGATGGCTGGCCTGCGGCCGACCGAAACCGACCAGATGGTCGCCTTCCTGCGCGAGCTCAACGCGCGCACCGGACTCACCATCCTGCTGATCGAACATGTCATGCGCGCGGTGATGGCGCTGTCGCAGCACATCGTCGTGCTGAACTATGGGGAGAAGATCGCGGAAGGTTCGCCCGAAGCGATCGCGCGCGACCAGCGCGTACTCGACGTCTATCTCGGGCAGGACGCGCACTGACGATGCTGACCGTCGAGACCCTCGACCTGTTCTACGGCGACGCCCAGGCGCTCGATGGCGTGTCGCTCACCGCCGGCCAGGGCGAGATCGTCGCCATCGTCGGCGCCAACGGCGCCGGCAAGAGTTCGCTGATCCGATCAGTCCACGGCATGCAGACGCCGTCGGCCGGGCGCGTGACGTTCAAGGGCGCCGACATCACTGGCTGGCCCAGCCACCGCGTCTGCGAACTGGGCGTCGGCCATGTCGCCGAGGGCCGCCAGATCTTCCCCAATCTCTCGGTGCTCGAGAACCTGGAGATGGGCGCGACGCTGAAGCGCGCGCGTGGCGCGATGGCGGCGACGCTGCGGCGTGTGATGGCGCTGTTCCCGCGGCTCGACGAGCGCCGTCGCCAGGCCGCCGGCACGCTGTCGGGCGGCGAGCAGCAGATGCTGGCGATCGGCCGCTGCCTGATGGGCCAACCCGAGATGATCATGTTCGACGAGCCGTCGCTGGGCCTGTCGCCGACGATGACGCAGGAGGTCTTCCGCGTCATCCGCGCGCTGCACGAGGACGGGATGACCATCCTGCTGGTCGAGCAGAACGTCATGGCCTCGCTGAAGCTGGCGCAGCGCGGCTACGTGCTGGAGAACGGCCGCGTCGTACTGGAGGGCACCGGCCAGGCCCTGCTCGACAGCGACCGCGTGAGGCAGGCGTATCTTGGGCTCTGATCACGCGGCTGGGGACGCCGGCGCCTCTGTGAAGGTAAGATGACGCCGTGACCGATCGCGCTCTCCCGCTCGACGACGAGGCGCGCCGGGTGATCCGGCGCTACTACCTCGCCATGTCGCTGATCTTCGTCGTCGACACGGTGATCAGCTTCATCTTCTGCTGGATGTACGACGCCTTCCGGTTGTTCGCGCTCAACCTCGCCGTCGACGTCGTCGTGCTGCTGGGCGTCAATCTCTACGGCGCCAGTCGCATCTTCAGGCCGGTGCGCGCCTTCATCGCTTCGGGCGAGAACTTCGCCGGCATCGAGCGCACCCTGACGCAGTTGCCGCTGCGCTCCGCCTTCTGGGTCGCCATCCTGTTCATGGTGATCATGAGCGAGCGCCTCTTCCTGCCACGCTTGCTGGGCGCCACCGCCTCCCAGGTGCCGCTATCGACCTGGGGCGACACTTTCTCGACCATTTTCGTGCAGACGGCGCTGGGCTTCGTCCTGACCTACTTCATCGTCAGCGGCTATCTCGAAGGCCTGTGCCACTTCCTGTTCCGTCGCCACGGCGTGAACCTCGGCCTGTTCTTCGGCAGCTTTTCCCTGAAGATCGGCGTGGCCCTGGGCTTCACGGCGATCGCGCCGCTGCTGCTGATCGCGGTCGAGGTGCTGAGCTACACCGGCGATCGGCTGGTGCAGGAGATCCTGATCGACCTGATGGCCGCCGCCTTCGTGCTGCCGATCGCGCTCTATTGGGTGTCGCGCACCCTGACCAACCCGCTGCGCCGCCTCGATCAGGGCATGGAGAAGGTCGCCGGCGGCGACCTGTCGATCCGTCTGCCCGTGACCTCGAACGAGGAGGTCGGCGAGCTCACCCAGCGCTTCAACCAGATGGCCGTGGGCCTGCGCGAGCGCGACAAGCTGCGCGAGACCTTCGGGAAGTATGTCAGCGAGAGCGTCGCCAGCCAGTTGCTGCAGGAAGCGCCCGACGGTCGCCTCACCGGCCAGACACGCGAAGCCACGTTGATGTTCACCGACATCGACGGCTTCACCACCTTGTCGGAGCGCGCCGATCCCGACGCGCTGATCGCCGCGCTCGACGAGTACCTCGCCGTCGTGCTGCCGCCGATCCAGCGCCATGGCGGCGTGGTCAACACCTTCATCGGCGACGGGTTGTTCGCCAGCTTCAACCTGCCGCTGGCCAACGACGATCACGCCGCCGCTGCCGTGGCCGCGGCGCTGGAGATCGTCGAGGCCACACAGGAGCGTGTCTTCACCGGCGGCCTGCGCCTGCCGACGCGCATCGGCATCAACACCGGGTTGGTGATCGGCGGCACGATCGGCGCCGGCGACCGGCTGAGCTACACCCTGCTGGGCGACGCGGTGAACACGGCGGCACGCCTGCAGGAGCTCAACAAACGGCACGGCACGCGCATCCTGGTGGCGCAAACCAGCCTGCTGCGCGCCGGGCCGAAATTCCGCTACACGTCGCTGGGCGACATGGAGATCCGAGGCCGCAGCGAGCGGCTGCCGATCCACCGCGTCGACGGCCGATTCCTGGAGAAGGTGGGATGAGTATCACGCTTGACGCTTCACAGACCGCGCTGCGGGCCAAGGCTCGCGAGCTCGCCAATGGCCCGGTGAGCGCGCGCGCCGCCGAGGTCGATCGAAGCGAGCAATACCCCTGGGACAACGTCACGCTGCTCAAGGACGCCAAGCTGCTGGGCATGACCATCCCGCCCGCCTATGGCGGCCAGGGCAAGTCGTGGCTCGACGCGGTGGTCGTGATCGAGGCCTTGTCGGCGGCCTGCTCGGTGACGGGCCGCATCGCCGTCGAGACTAACATGGGCGCGATCAGCGCCATCATGGCCTATGGCTCGGAGGACCAGAAGAAGATGGCCGCCGCGATGGTGCTCGACGGCGACAAGCCGGCGATCTGCATCACCGAGCCCGAGGCCGGCTCCGACGCCAGCGGCATGACCACGCGTGCCGATCGACGCGGCAACCGCTTCGTCGTCAACGGCAAGAAGCACTGGATCACCGGCGGCGGCGTGTCGCGCCTGCACCTGATCTTCGCCAAGGTCTACGACGAGAAGGGTAACGAAGAGGGCGTCGGCGGCTTTCTCGCCATCCGCGACGAGACCCAGGGGCTGAAGATCGTCAAGCGCGAGCCGACCATGGGCCTGCGTGGCATCCCCGAGGCCGAGATCGCCTTCGAGGATATGGACCTGCCGCCCTCGGCGCTGGTGATCCCGCCACGCGGCCTGCGCAAGGGCTTCGCCGATCTGATGAACGCGTACAACAGCCAGCGCGTCGGCGCGGCGACCGTGGCGCTGGGCATCGCCGACGGCGCCTACCAGCTGGCGCTGGACTGGTCGGAGGAGCGTGAGCAGTTCGGCCGGCCGATCAACGAGTTCCAGGGCCTGCAATGGAAGCTCGCGGACATGTCGATCAAGCTCGCCGCGGCGCGCGCGCTGGTCTATGGCGCGGCGAAGAGCGGCGAAGGCGGCTTCCCAGACATGCTGCTGGCGGCTCAAGCGAAGGTGTTCACCTCGGAGAACGCCATTTCAGTCGTCAACGATGCGCTGCAATTCTTCGGCGCGCGTGGCTACTCCCGCAACCTTCCATTGGAGCGCATGGCGCGCGACGTACGCATGTTCACCATCGGCGGCGGCACGGCCGAGGTCTTGCGCAACGTCGTCGCTGGCGCGATCCTGAAGAAGAAACTGCCGCAGACCCGCGACGGCTGGCTGAAGTCGGCCGACTGAGGAGACCATGGCGATCGAGGTCGCGCCGCTGACGCCGGTCTTCGCCGGTCGCATGACCGGCATCGACGCGCGCCGCACGCAAACGGCCGAGGAGGTCGCGGCGGTCGACGCCGGCATGGCGCGATACGCCGTGCTGGTGCTGCCCGGCCAGGACATCACCGACGAGCAGCAGCTCGAGTTCACACGAAATTTCGGCCCGCTGCAGGACGGCGCCAACTCGACCGAGCGCCGCCATGAGCTGCGGCTCGATCCGGCCTTCGCCGACGTCTCCAATATCGGCAAGGACGGCCGGATGCTGGCGCGCGACGATCGCCGCCGCATGGCCTCGCTGGGCAATCGCCTGTGGCACTCCGACGCCAGCTTCCGAATAGTGCCCGCGCGCTACTCCCTGCTGAGCGGCCGCGTCGTCGTGACCGAGGGCGGCAATACGGAGTTCGCCGACATGCGCGCGGCCTACGACGCGCTCGACCGGACGACCAGGAACGACATCGAGGACATGATCTGCGAGCACTCCCAGATCTTCTCCCGCGAGCAGCTGGGCTTCACCGAGTACCTGCCGGAGGAGCGCGCCAGGATGAAGCCGGTGCGCCATCGCCTGGTGCGCACCCATCCGATCTCGGGCCGCAAGTCGATCTTCCTGTCGGCGCATATCGGCGGCATCGTCGGCTGGCCGATGCCCGAAGCGCGCGCCTTCATCCGCGACCTGATGGAGCACGCCACGCAGCCCAGGTTCGTCTACGCGCATCGCTGGACGCGGCACGACCTGGTCATCTGGGACAACCAGGCCACCATGCACCGCGTGCGCCGCTACGACGATCTCACGATGGTCCGCGACCTGCGGCGCACCACGACCAAATGCGACGGCCCCACCGCCGCGCAGGACGCCGCGTAGGCCGCTGCTACGGCGCGCGGATCGTGAAGCCCGGCACCGGGCGACGCTCGATGTAGTCCGGGTGGTACATGTCCATGTACACCAAGCGCTTCGTGCCGGCGCAGTCGACGTCGTAGCCATCGATGACCGTGCCATAGACGCCGACGCCGAAATTGCCGACACGACGGAAGGTCGGCGGCGCGCCATTCGAACACACGAGGCGCGACAGGTAGGCGTGCTGGCCAGGCGGCATGTGCACGCGCACCGGGTTGCCCTTCTCGCCCAGCGGCACCGCGTTGATCGCCGCCCAGTCCGGCGTGATGGTCTTGCGGCCCTCCAGCACGGATTCAATCACAATGCTGCCGGAGGTCTGCTGCGCAACGGCGGGCAGAGCCAGCAATGCGGCGGCGAGGGCGAGGACGAGGCGCATACCCAGATCTCCTGATTCGACCACGGACCAAGAAGCCTTCGATCGGTCGACGCTCAAGTTACGCCGGGACTTGGACCACATCGAGGCGCGGGCGCGACGCCAAGTTGGCGCGGTCGGTCAACGCGCCCGGTTCCGGTGCGCGTGCTTGAGCAGCGTCTCCAGGGTGACCGAGCGCAACGTCGCCTCGGCGATCTCGTCGACCTCCGCCAGCACACGGCCCAGCGCGCGGCCCACGTCGGTGCCGTCGCCCGGCTCGGCGGCGCGATCACCCGGGCTCTCCTCGAACAGCGCGACGATGTCCATCAAGGTCGTGCGCCGGGGGTTGCCGCAGAAGCGGTAGCCACCGCCGGCGCCGCGCTCGGCCTCGACCAACCCGGCGCGGCCCAGCTCGCGCAGCACCTTGGCGAGATGGTTGGTCGAGACGGCGAAGCGTTCCGACAGGTCGGTGGCCGAGAGCTGGCGCGTCGGATCGCGCGCCAGCTCGAGCGCCGCGTAGAGTCCCAGCCGCGTCGCCATCTGCAGCTTCACGGCTGCAACTCCATCTCCAGCTCCAGCGACGGGCCGGCGGTCATCCCCTGGGCGCGGAAGAACGCCAGGATCAGGTGGTCGCGGCGATTGACCATGGTGCGCACCAGGCCGACGCCGGCGGCGCGAAAGCGCGCGCACAGCCCCTCGAGCAGCGCGGTGCCGACGCCCGCCTGGCGACGATCGGGGTCGACCTGGATGGCGAAGACCCAGCCGACTGGCGGCGAGCCGAACTCCCAGGCGCGGATCTCGCCGATGGCGAAGCCGGCGAACACACCGCCCATGGTCTCGGCAACGAGGAAGAAGCGGTCGGCCTGCGGCGCGACGCCGGCCTTCCAGTAGGCGGGCTTGGCCTCGCCGGTCAGGCGTCGATCAAGGTCGACGATCGCCGGCAGATCGGTCGTAGCCACGTCGCGCAGATGGATCGCCGCGGCCTCACGCGCGCCGTCCGCCACCGATGCGGGCTTGCGCGGCGACTTTGGCCGACCGCCCCGATCGCGTTTTTCCACAGCCACGGCTACCCCTTTCGCCGGTTGACAGCGTGGCCGATGGCCGGCAAACTGTAAATACGTATTTACGTACCGAATTACGAATTTCACCCGCGAGGCACCATGGACTCCGCGTCCGAGCCCTTCGTCGACTTCCGCACCGCGCCGGACCGTTACCGGCATTGGAAGCTCAAGCTCGACGGCGACGTGGCGATCCTGGCCATGGACATCGCCGAGGAGGCGACGCTCAAGCCCGGCTATCGGCTGAAGCTGAACTCTTACGACCTCGGCGTCGACATCGAGCTGGCCGACGCCGTGCAGCGCCTGCGCTTCGAGCATCCCGAAATCGGCGCGGTGGTGCTGACCTCGGCCAAGGACCGCGTGTTCTGCTCGGGCGCCAACATCAACATGCTCGGCGTGTCGAGCCACGACCACAAGGTGAACTTCTGCAAGTTCACCAACGAGACGCGCAACGGCATCGAGGACGCCTCGACCTTCTCCGGCCAGACCTATCTCTGCTCGATCAACGGCACGGCCGCCGGCGGCGGCTACGAGCTGGCCCTGGCCTGCGAGAGCATCATCCTGGCCGACGACGGCAGCTCGGCGGTGTCGCTGCCCGAGCTGCCGCTGCTCGCTGTGCTGCCCGGCACGGGCGGGCTGACGCGGCTGGTCGACAAGCGCAAGGTTCGCCGCGACCACGCCGATTTCTTCTGCACCGTCAGCGAGGGCATGCGCGGCAAGCGCGCGGTCGAGTGGCGCCTGGTCGACGAGATCGTGCCGCGCTCCAAGCTCGACGAGGCGACCATGGCGCGCGCCCGCGCCATCGCCGCCAAGTCCGACCGGCCCAAGGGCGCCAAAGGCGTCGCGCTGACGCCAGTGTCGCGCCGGATCGAGGACGACCGCACCACCTACACGCATCTCACCGTCGAGATCGACCGCGAGCTGCGCGCCGCGCATTTCCACATCAAGGGGCCCGAGACCGCGCCGCCGAAGGACGTCGCCGGCATCGAGTCGCAGGGCGCGGCGTTCTGGCCGCTGGCCTTCGCGCGCGATCTCGACGACGCGATCCTGCATCTGCGGCTGAACGAGGGCGAGGTCGGCACCTGGGTGTTCCACAGCGCCGGCGCCCCCGAGATGATCGCGGCCTACGATGAGCTGCTGTTGGCCAACCAGTCGCATTGGCTGGCGCGCGAGATCACGCTCTTCCTCAAGCGCACGCTCAAGCGCGTCGACGTCTCCTCGCGCAGCCTGATCACGCTGGTCGAGCAGGGTTCGTGCTTCGCCGGTACCTTGCTCGAGCTGGTACTCGCCGCCGACCGTTCCTACATGCTGATCGGTAAGCTCGAGGGCAGCAACCGACCCGAAGCAACGCTACGGCTGAGCGGCCTGAATTTCGGGCCGCTGCCGATGGGCAACGGGCTCAGCCGCCTGGAGAGCCGCTTCCTCGCCGAGTCCTCACGCGTCGATGCGCTGAGGACGGAGATCGGCAAGCCGCTCGACGCCGAGACCGCCGAGTCGCTGGGGCTCGTGACCTTCACCCCCGACGACATCGACTGGGAGGACGAGGTGCGGCTGGCCATCGAGGAGCGCGCCGCCTTCTCGCCCGACGGGCTCACCGGCATGGAGGCCAATCTGCGCTTCGCCGGGCCCGAGACGATGGAGACCAAGATCTTCGCCCGCCTTACGGCGTGGCAGAACTGGATTTTCCAGCGTCCCAACGCCGTCGGCGCCGACGGCGCGCTCAAGCTCTACGGGTCGGGCCGCAAGCCGGTCTACGATCGTCGTCGCGTCTAGGAGGACCACCATGTCCATCAACTACAGCGAACGCATCCCCAACAACGTCGACCTGTCGAGCGACCGCCGCCTACAGCGCGCGCTGGAGGCGTGGCAACCGAACTACCTGCAATGGTGGCGCGATCTCGGTCCGGACGGCAGCCTCGGCTACGACGTCTACTTGCGCACCGCGATCTCGACCGACGCCAATGGCTGGGCGAATTTCGGTTACGTGAAGATGCCGGAGTATCGCTGGGGCATCTTCCTCGCCGAGCGCGAGGCCGACCGCCGCATCGCCTTCGGCGACGAGAAGGGCAAGCCGGCCTGGCAGGAGGTGCCCGGCGAGCATCGCGCGACGTTGCGCCGCCTGATCGTGACGCAAGGCGACACCGAGCCGGCCTCGGTCGAGCAGCAGCGCCTGCTCGGCAAGACCGCGCCGTCGCTCTACGACCTGCGCAACCTGTTCCAGATCAACGTCGAGGAAGGCCGCCACCTCTGGGCGATGGTCTACCTGCTGCACGCCTATTTCGGTCGCGACGGCCGCGAGGAGGCGGAGGAGATGCTGCAGCGCCATTCCGGCGACCCCGACAAGCCGCGCATCCTCGGCGCCTTCAACGAGAAGACGCCGGATTGGCTGAGCTTCTTCATGTTCACCTACTTCACCGACAGAGACGGCAAGTACCAGCTCGCCTCGCTGGCGGAGTCGGGCTTCGATCCGCTGGCGCGCTCCTGCCGCTTCATGCTGACCGAGGAAGCGCACCACATGTTCGTGGGCGAGACCGGCGTCGGCCGCGTCGTGCAGCGCAGCTGCGAGATGATGAAGCAACACAAGACCGACGACGTGCGCGCGCTGGGCTGCGTCGACCTGCCGACGATCCAGAAGTACCTCAACTTCCACTTCTCCGTGTCGCTCGACCTGTTCGGCCAGGAAGCCTCGACCAACGCCGCGAACTACTACACGGCGGGCCTGAAGGGCCGCTATCTCGAGACCCGCATCGACGACGACCACCAGCTGACCGGCGCGCAATACGGCATCCTGGGCCTCGACGGCGGCGCGGTGGTCGAGCGCGCGGTGCCGGCGCTGACCGCGCTCAACGAGCGGCTGCGCCAGGACTACATCGACGACTGCGCCAAGGGTGTGCTGCGCTGGAACAAGATCATCGAGCGCGCCGGCATCGACTTCGAGCTCAAGCTGCCGCACCGCGCCTTCAATCGCCGCATCGGCGGCTTCGCCGGCGCGCGCGTATCCCCCGACGGCAAGGTGGTCGACGAGGCGACGTGGAAGGCCAACGAGAGCAAGTGGCTGCCCAGCGACGAAGACCGCGCCTACGTCACCTCGCTGATGGGTCCCGCCGTCACCGAGCCCGGCAAGTTCGCCAACTGGATCGCCCCGCCCGCGCGCGGCATCAACAACCAGCCTGCCGATTTCGCGTATGTGAGGTTCAACTGATCGGGCCGGCCACGCTATACTGCGGCGTCATCGGACAACGACCATGGACATCCGATCGCTCGACATCTCACAGCTCACCCGCCAGGAGCCGCTCGATCTGATTGGGCGGCCCAGGGATTCGGTTGAAGCCGCGATCGGCGAACCGCGACCAGGTGAGAGACATTGGCCTCGGGAGCCCAAGGCGTTCGTCGACGCCTTGCAGCTCGAAGTCGCTCCAGCATTCTCGATGCACGACCGACACCGAACTCCACCGTGACAGGAGCGACCTAATGCCCGCGGGCGGCATCTCGATCCATGTCTTCGATGTGTCGCGCGGCATCGCCGCCGCGGGGTTGAGGGTTGAACTGCGCGGCCCGGAGGGCAGGTCGCTAGCCGACGGCGTCGTCGGCGCCAGCGGCGCGTTCGACCATCCGACCGTGCGCGGCGAGGGCGTCACCGCGACCGGCGTCTACGAGGCGCTGTTCCATGTCGGCGATTGGTACCGGGCGCAGGGCGTCGCCCTGCCCCGCCCCGCCTTCCTGGAGGTCGTGCCCTATCGCTTCGGCATCGCCGATCTGGCGCAGCACTACCACCTGCCGCTCAAGATGACGCCCTGGGGCTTCTCGCTGTTCCGCGGCGGCGCCTGACCGCCGGCACGGCCGTTGCTTGTCCCTTTCCGACCATCGGTTTCGGGAGGATTTCATGATCGCGCGCAGACAGATATTGGGCATGGCGGCGGCCGCGTCGCTGGCGGGCAAGGCCGCGTGGGCACAGACGGCGTGGCCCAGCCGGTCGGTGAAGCTGGTCGTCACCTTTCCGCCGGGCGGCGCGTCGGACGCCGCCGCGCGCGTGATCGCCGGCCCGCTGTCGGAGAAGCTCGGCCAGACCATCATCGTCGACAACAAGCCGGGCGGCGGCACGACCATCGGCGCCAACGCAGTGCTGCAGGCCAAGGACGAGTTCCATACGCTGATGCTCAGCAACAGCGCGCCGATCTCGATCGCACCCTACCTGTTCGACAAGCCGCCCTACGATCCGATCAAGGACTTCGCGCATGTCGTCTATGTCGGCTCGGTGGCCAACGCCTTCGTCGTGCGCCCCGCCGTGCCGGCCAAGACCATGCCGGAGCTGATCGCCTGGATCAAAGGTCAGGGCAAGTCGGTGCCGTTCGGCTCAGGCGGCCAGGGCTCGATCGGCCACATCATCGGCGAGATGTTCAAGGGCGAGCTCGGCCTCTCCATGGAGCATATCGGCTATCGCGGCGCCGCGCCGATGTTCCAGGACATGATGGCCGGCCAGCTCGACTTCGCCGTCGTCACGCTGACTGAAGTGCTGCCGCTCGCCAGGGACGGCAAGCTGCGCATGATCGCGCTGACCTCGACGCAAAAGGCGCCCAGTGCGCCCGATGTGCCGACCGTGATCGAGCTGGGTTACCCGAAGCTGGTAGCCGAGAACTTCGTCGGCATCTCGGCGCCGGCGGGCTTCCCCGCCGAGGCGCAGGCGAAGCTGCACAAGGCGATGAGCGAGGTGCTGGCGGACGCCAAGATCGTCGAGCGCCTGGGCGATCTCGGCTTCGTCACCAAGCCGATGAGCCCGGCGGAGTTCACCGCGTTCGTGGCCGCCCAGGTGCGAACTTTCCAGACGCCGGTGAAAGCGTCCGGCGCTAAGCTGTAGGAAGACGCTCGCGGAAAGCATCATGGACATCAACGCCCTCGAAATTGCCGGATTATCCGTCGCCGAGCGACTCGACCTGATCGATCGCCTGTGGGCGAGTATCGAAGAAGACTGGGGCACGCCGCCGAACTCGCTGTCCACGGAGGCTCTCATGGAGGAGCTCGAACGGCGCCTGGAAGCGCATCGCCGCGATCCGACAGCCAGCGTGCCTTGGGAGGACGTGTTGGCGGAACTCAACAAGGAAATCGATCGCCATCGCAAATGAGCTGGGTGGTTCGCTTCGTTTCGGCGGCCCGTACGGACGCCTTCGACATGCGGTCGGATCGAGGAGTCGATATGTCTTTGGGCAATTTCGTTGCCGGCATCCGAGAGGCCGGCGCTTCGGCGATGGCTTTCCCCACGCCCTTCAATGTCGCCGTTCCCTTCATCGATCGCCACATCGCCGAAGGCCGCGGCGAGAAACTCGCGATCCGCACGCTCCAGGAGGACGTCACCTACGCCCAGCTTGCCGAGCGCGTGAACCGCGCCGGCAACGCCCTGCTGGCGCTCGGGCTGAAGCCGGGCGATCGGCTGATGATGGTGGTCAAGGACTGCCCGGCGTTCTTCTATCTGTTCTGGGGCGCGATCAAAGCCGGCATCGTGCCGGTGCCGCCCAACACGCTGCTGCGCGCCGGCGACTACGCCTACCTGTTCGAGGACTCGGGCTGCGGTCTCGTCGTCTACTCCCGGGAGTTCGCCAGCGAGATCGAGCCGGCGCTGCAACAGACGCCCGTGACGGCCCTGACCGTCGATGCGTTCACAGACAAGATGGCGAGCGCGTCCGACCGCCTCGACGCACGGCCCGCCGCGCCGACCGACGATTGCTTCTGGCTCTATTCCTCCGGCTCGACCGGCCGACCCAAGGGCGCCGTCCACCTGCAGCGCGACATGGTGGTGACCAGCGAGCTCTATGGCGTGCGCACGCTGGGCGTGCGCGAGAGTGACGTGTCGTTCTCCGCCGCCAAGCTGTTCTTCGCCTACGGTCTGGGCAACGGCATGACCTTCCCGCTGTGGACCGGTGGCACGGCCGTGCTCGACGACCGGCGGCCCACGCCCGACACGACCTTCGAGATCATCGAGCGCTTCAAGCCAACACTGTACTACGGCGTGCCGGCGCTCTACGCGGCGCAGCTGGTGGCGCTCGACAAGGCCAGGCGCGATTTCTCCAGCGTGCGCGCCTGCGTCTCGGCCGGCGAGGCGCTGCCGGCGGAGATCTTCCGGCGCTGGCAAGACAAGACCAGCACCGTCATCCTCGACGGCATCGGCTCGACCGAGGCGTTGCACATCTTCATCGCCAACAGTCTGGCCGATCATCGGCCCGGCACGTCGGGCAAGCCGGTGCCGGGTTACGAGGCGCGCATCCTCGACGAGCATCGTGTGCCGGTGCCACATGGCGAGAGCGGCCGGTTGTGGATTCGCGCCGACTCGGCGGCCAAGTACTACTGGAACAAGCCCGAGAAGACCGCCGAGACCATGGTCGATGGCTGGCTCAACACCGGCGACACCTATCGCCAGGACGCCGACGGCTACTTCATCTACGACGGCCGCAGCGACGACATGCTGAAGGTCGGCGGCATCTGGTGCTCGCCGGTCGAGATCGAGAACTGCCTGATCGGCCACCAGGCCGTGCTCGAGGCCGCCGTCATTGGCAAGGCGGACGAGCATGAGCTGGTGAAGCCCAAGGCCTACGTCGTGCTCAAGCCCGGCCAGAACGCGGGTGAATCACTGACCGCCGAACTGATGAGCCTCTGCCGCTCGACGCTCGCGCCGTACAAATACCCACGCTGGGTCGAGTATGTGCCGGAGCTACCCAAGACCGCGACCGGCAAGATCCAGCGCTTCAAGCTCCGGATATAGGCGAGTGACCGAAGACAACCCGACACCTTCGGGCTGGCCGATCGCGCGACTGTTGCCCGCCCTCCTCGTCGCCCTTGTCTTCGTGGCGATGGCCCCGGTGATCGGCATCGCCTGGTATGCCGCCGACAGTAATCAGGCCGACGCCGCCCGCGACCGCCGTCAGCTCAGGCTGGATCTGATCGCCCGACGCCTGCAGACGCACCTTGAGCCCGTGCGAGCACAGCTCACCTACCTCAGCCAGGCCATCGAAAGCGGCGAGATCGATTTCGACAATCCCGAGCAGTGGCGCAGCTTCGCGCTGGGAGCCCTCGCCGCCGCACCCCAGGCGGTCGGCTACCTGGTCTACCCGGTGGAGGGTCAGCCGATACGCTTCATCCGGGCTGACCGCAGCACGAGCCCGGAGCCAAGAGAGAGCGTTCCGCAGGCGGCAGACATCATGGCGCGTGCGCGGGGCATGTCGGGACCCGCCTGGGCCGAACCGGTCTGGTCGATCGTCGTCGGCGAGCCCATTCTGCCCCTCATCGTGCCGATCCGGGTCCGCGGCGAATTCAGGGGATTCATCGGCGCCGCGATCGGAACCTCGGACCTGTCGCGTTTCCTCAAAGAGCTCGACATCAGCGGCGAGCGCAAGCCGTTCATCTTGGTCGGCCGCGAAAGTGTACTGGCGCATCCGCACCTCAGCGAAGAGACCGGGCGCGCCGAGCAACACGACCGCCGCAGGCTTGCGACTCTCGACGAGGTGAACGATCCGGTGCTGGCCTCGATGTGGGCGCCCGATGCCAATCCGCTGCCCACGATCACCGGCGAGCAACCGATAAGCGGGCACTGGAACTGGGTCGGCGACCGCAGCTTCGCCTGGCACTATCGTTCGGTCGATGACTACGCGCCGGCCCGGTTGACGATCGGCTATCACGAAGCCGGCCGCGAAACCGCCCGTGCGCGCTGGATCGTTCGTGGCATCCTGATCGCCGGTGGTCTGCTGATGGTGCTGACAGGCGTCGCGGCGGTACTCTTCGGCAGGCGTCTCGCCAACCCGATCCTGGCGCTGGCCGACGCGGCGCGATCGGTCGAGCGGCTGGAGCTCGACCGCTTCCCGGCGCTGACGAACAGCCCGGTCCGGGAAGTCAGCCTGGCCAACCAGGCCTTCGAACGTATGGCGCGTGGTTTGCGCCTCTCCGCCACCTACTTGCCGCGCGCGCTGGTCGCGCGCCTGACGGCGCGACAAGGTGGGCTGCCGGTCAGTGAGAATCGCGGCCTCACCGTGATGTTCTGCGACCTCGAGGGCTACACGAGCTATTCGCGCGGCCGTCCCGCTTCGGAGGCGGCGGCGTATCTCAATGACCTGCTCGCGAGAGTCGGGCCAGCCATCGAGGCCAGCGGCGGCACCATCGACAAGTATCTCGGCGACGGATTGATGGCGTTCTGGGGAGCGCCTGAACCGAACGCCGACCACGCCCGCGCCGCCTGCCTCGGCGCGCTCGCGGTCGCGGCGGAGGTCGAGGCTTTCAACCGCGAGCGCCAGGCCTGCGGCTCGTTCGCCTGCCGCATGCGGATCGGACTGCACACTGGGACGGTCATGGTCGGCAACGTGGGTTTCGCCGGCCGTATCGACTACACGGCTATCGGCGAAGCGGTGAACGTCGCCGCGCGACTGGAGCAGTTCGGCAAGCAGGCGCCCAAGTCCGCGGAGATCACCATCGTCGTCAGCGCAGCCTGCGCCGGCGCTGCCGGCGACGGGTTCCGGCACGAGCCGCTGGACGGCAAACCGGCGGATGTCGCGGCCGAGGGCGTCCTGCCCCTCACCCTCCTGGTTGGCCGCTCGACCTGATCCGCATTCACGGCACGAGGCCAGCAACATCCCGCGCTTCACGTTGCCCGCCCGACCCCGATCCGCTTACCTTTCCGACCGAGGGAGGCTCTCATGAAGCCCAGGATCATGCGCGCCGGCGATCGCAAGACGTCCAAGGTGGAGGCGGCGAACTTCGTCGGCCCGGTTGTGTCCGATCCAGTGTGGGCGCCCGAAGGCCCGTCGAAGCTGCGCGCCTCGCGCGTGACATTCATGCCGGGCGGGCGCACCAACTGGCACCAGCACGCGGTCGGCCAGATCCTCTACGTGCTGTCGGGAATCGGGCGCTACCAGCTCGAGGGGCAGCCGGTGCAGGAGATCAGGCCGGGCGACACCGTGGTGATCCCACCCAACGCGCGCCATTGGCACGGCTCGGCGCCCGACACCATGATGTGCCACCTCGCCATGTCGGAGACCGACGAAAAGGGCCAGGCGACGACATGGCACGAGCCAGTGAGCGACGCCGACTACGGCAAGGCGCCGCCGAAGGCGTGATCACGCACCGCCTATTGGTTGTCGACGCCGCGCGCTGCCCGCCATTCCCAAGGCGGGGTGAACTCGCCAGACCATAGTCCCAGCCGCAGGCTTCTCGCATGCGCTTCCTGGGACTTGTAGTCAGGCGGGCCGATCGGGACCGCCAGAGACCAGCCGTTCTCGACCGACCAGGCCGCGACGTCGAAGCCTCTGACCGTGCACCGCACGACGGGACGACGATACTTGTCGATGGCGTTGCTCAGGCAGGTGAGAATGCTGCCACCGATCCAGTCCTTCAGCGCGGCGCCCGACTGTTCCCCGCAATTCCAGATCTTGCCGCCGCGAGTACAGGTCTGATCTTTCTCCGGCGCGTCGATCCCGGTCAGGCGCAGCCGTAGCCCGCGCATGGATACCGTGTCACCGTCGACCACACGAACGGTCCCCACGAATTCGCTGTCCAGCTCGCTGGGGCGCTGGATGCTCCCCGTGATGCCAGGAATCCGCGGCTGTTCGAGTGCGACGTAGATCGCAAGGCCGACGAAAATCGAGATCAGGACCGCCGGGCGCATCCAACCAACGCGGCGACCGCGCGCTACCGCCGCGGCCCTGGGCTCGACACGGGGCACCGACCTGCCGCGCTGCGCCGAGGCGCCGGAGGCCTTGTCGTGTCGATCAATGATGCCAGCCAGTAGAGCCTGATCGTCGCCAGGCCGACGTCGACGCAACCGATCGATGAAGCGCGACATTTGTGATGTTGGGGCTCCAGGCCCGAGATCGGCGATGTGTTCGAGGCACTCTGCCTAGTCGGCCCGAATGTTTCCAGCGCGGATCACCTCACGCCAACGATCGAGCTCATTGCGGATCAGGGCGGCATAGCCCCTCCCGTCCACCGTGCTCGGCCGGACGCCGATCCTGGCGAACTTCTCCTTGACCTCGTCGCTTCTGAGCTCGGTCGCAATCTCCGTCTCCCAGCGCTTGGCGATGTCCGCAGGAAGATCCACCGTGGCCGAGAAACCGAACCAGTTGGTGGTCACAACGCCCGCGACGCCCGCTTCGCGGAAGGTCGGCACATCAGGCAGTGCGGGCGAGCGCTCGTCTTCGCTGACCGCCAGCGGCCGCATACGCCCCGAGGTGAAGTGACCGATCGCCGTCGGCAGACTCTCCATCAGCGCCGCGATCTGGCCGCCCATCAGATCGTTCATCGCCGGCGCCGAACCCCGATAGGGTACATGGGTCAGCGTCACGCCGGCCTGCCGCGCGAGCACCTGCCCGGTGAGGTGATTCATGGTGCCGTTGCCGCCCGAGCCGTAGGTCACCTTCCCCGGCTCGGCGCGCGCCTGGTCGATCAGCTGCGCGACGGTCTTGATCGGCGACGCGCTGTTGACCGCGAGCACCGACGGGAACGTGCCGACCAGTTGGATATGGGTGAAATCGGCCAACGCGTCATAGGGTACGTCCTTGTAGAGCACCGGCCCGATGCCGTGCGAGGCGGCGCTCGACATCATGACGAGATGCGTGTCGCCTTTCGCCTTGGCGACGATGTCGGCGCCCAGCAGGCCACCGGCACCCGGCTTGTTCTCGACCACGATCGGCTGGCCCAGCCGCGTACCGAAGCGTTCGGTCAGCGTACGCGACAGGATGTCGGCCGCGCCGGCCGGCGGGAAGTTGACGATCCAGCGGATCGGCTTGGTCGGCCAAGCGGTCTGCGCCCGGGCGATGCCTGGCACCGCGGCGGCGGCGATCACAAACGTCCGTCGTGACAGCATGGCGATCGATGGACCTCCTGTAACTGTGACGCAGTCTGGTGCAACATCCATGCCGCCTACAAGGGGAGCGATACCGCGGATGGACTTCGATCTCGTGTTGCGTGACGTGCGGCTGGCCGAGAGCAAGCCCGATCAACCGACCACCGACATCGGCGTGAAGGATGGCCGCATCGCGGCGATCGCGCCCCGGCTGGGCGGCGGCGCGCGGGAAGAGGTCAAAGGCGGCGGCCGGCTGGTCTGCTCGGGCTTCGTCGAGACCCATATCCATCTCGACAAGGCCTGCATCCTTGGCCGCTGCGAGCACACGACCAAGCGCAATCCGCATCTCGCGATGGAGCGCGTGTCGGCGGTCAAGCACACCTTCACCGTCGAGGACGTCATCGAGCGCGCCTCGGGCACGATCGAGAAATGCATCGGCCACGGCGCCACGCGCATGCGCACCCATGTCGAGGTCGATCCCAAAATCGGCATGCGCGGCTTCGCGGGCGTGAAGGCGCTGATCGACAGGTACAAATGGGCGATCGATCTCGAGATCTGCGTCATGCCGCAGGAAGGCCTGACCAACAACCCTGGAACAGACGAGCTGATGGTCGCCGCGCTGAAGAACGGCGCCACCGTCGTCGGCGCGGCGCCGAACTACGACAGCGATCGCGCCGCGCAGATCCGCCGCGTCTTCGAGATGGCGCGCGAATTCGACATCGACATCGACATGCACCTCGACAGCGGCGCCTCCGCCGAGGAGCTCGACACGCTGCTGGTCTGCGACCTCACGGAGAAATACAAATGGGGCGGCCGCGTCGCCGTCGGCCATGTCGGCAAGCTCTCCACCATGCCGTGGAAGGACCTGGACACGGTCGCCAAGCGCATGGCCGACACCGGCGTCGCCGCGACCGTGCTGACGGCGACCGATCTCTACCTCGGCGGCCGGCACACCGACCACAACGTGCCGCGCAACGTGGTCGACCTGAATCGCCTGACCGAGCAGGGCGTCACCTGCTCAATCGGCACCAACAATATCCTCAACCCGTTCACGCCGTTCGGCGACGGCCAGCTCCTGCGCCAGGCCAACATGCATGCGATCGTCACCCAGCGCGGCAACGACGACGAGGTCAAGGCGATCTGGGACATGACCACCTCGGCCGCGGCGCGGATCATGCGCAAGGACGACTACGGTGTCGCCGTCGGCAATCCCGCCGATCTGGTGGTGCTCGACGCGACCGACGCCGTCACGGCCCTGCGCACAGTCGCGCCCGTGCTGGCGGCCTTCAAACGCGGCCGTCGGACTGTTACACGCGAACCCGTGCGATTGCACAAGCCATAGGGACGTTGCTTCAAGCCGACCGACGGATGAAGTCCACGAGCAGGCCGTTCACCACCGCGTGCTGTTCCTGCTGTACCCAGTGGCCGGCGCCGTCGATCAGGTGGAAGTCGGTCATCCGCGTGCAGGCCCTCTCGCGCATGCGTTCGAGCGCGCCGGGGCGCTGCTGGATGCCCCAGTCCTGACGACCGGCGATGAAGGCGGAGGGCACATCGATTGTGCGGCCGCTGAAGATCTGCAGGTCCGTCTGATACCGGGGATCGGTCGAGCAGCGGTACCACTGCAAACCGCCCTGGAAACCGTTGCGCTCGTATTCGGCGCTGTAGACCCGCATCTCCTGATCGCTCAGCCAACGATTGGCGGCGATCTCATCGGCCGAGGGCATGTAGGGCGCCACGGTCGCGGCCATGCCGACATCGCGGTCCATGACGTAGTAGGTCGGCATCTTGGCCAACTCGTCCGCCGTCCAGCCCTTCAGCGGGAAGGGCGTGTTGCCGCGCCAGTCCGCGCTCTTGTAGTGGTAGTAGGCGCGCAGGAAGTCGTGCACGCCCTGGGGCGCGCGATGCATGTCGGCATCGGCGCCGCGCGTCGAGTAGTGCCACTGGTAGTGCTTGCGTGGGCGGGGCAGCGCCACGAGCGCGTCGTGGATCGGATCCTTCGCCGGCGCCGGCTTGCCCGCAGTGTCGAACGGTAGTGGCGGCGCACCGCCGAACGGCGCGCTCATCAGCACGACCGAGCGGAACACGTCGGGCCGAATCAGCGCGCACCACGCCGCCACCGGCGAGCCGAAATCGTGCCCGACCACCGCCGCCACCGAGCGATAGCCCAGCGCGAAGACCAGGCCGATCGCGTCGCGCATGAGATTGACCATGCGGAACGAGGCGACGTCGCCGTCGTAGCCTCCATCCCAACCCGTCGTGCGGCCATAGCCGCGCTGGTCGGGCGCGATCACGTGGTAGCCCGCGGCGGCGAGCGCCGGCATCACCTTGCGCCAGCTCCAGGCCAGCTCGGGAAAGCCATGTAGCAGCAGCACGCAGGGCCGCCCAGGTGTTTCGAAACCGGCCTCCAGCACATGCAGGCGCAGGCCGTTGACGTTGTCGATGAAACGCGCGCGGATACCGGCGGGCGCGACCGGGCTGTCGTAGGGTGTGCTCATCGCGCGATCAAACCACGGAAAGCCGCCGGGCGAACACCCATGAGCGACCCCATCCTCTTCGGCTCCGCCTACAGCGTCTACACGCGGACCGCCCGGCTCACCCTGGCCGAGAAGGGCGTCGACTACCGTTTCGACGAGGTCGACATCTTCGCGGCCGGCGGCCCGCCGGCCACGCACCTCGCGCGCCATCCGTTCGGCCAAATACCGGCCTTCGAACACGGCGAGCTGCGCCTCTACGAGACCGCCGCGATCTGTCGCTATGTCGACGAGGCCTTCGAGGGTCCGGCGCTGCAGCCGGCCACGTCAGCCGATCGCGCGGTGATGGCGCAGGCGATCGGCATTTGCGACAGCTACCTGTACCGCGCCGGCGTGTGGGACATCTATGTCGAGCGGATGCGGGTGCCGGCGCGCGGCGGCACCGCCGACGAGGCCAAGATCGCCGCGGCGATCCCGACGGTGCGCAAGGCCCTGTCCGAACTCGCCCGGCTGTCCGCCGGCCGGCCGTTCATCGCCGGGCCGGATCTCAGCCTCGCCGACCTGCACGCCTATCCGATGCTGACCCTTCTCCGACTGGCGCCGGAAGGCCGCGACCTCATCATGGAGATGCCGGCCATCGAGTCCTGGCACCAGCGCATGGCGACACGCGCCAACAGCGTCAAAACGCGCTTCGCTGTTGAATGAAGCGTTGTGGCGATTGGGCTTTTCGGCTTCTATAGGACGCATGGGAACCTGCCCCGCTGAGGCAGGAGCGGGTGTGGAATTCACGAGGGAGATTTCTGGATGTTGACCAGACTGGCCGCCGGCGCCGCCGCGCTGTCGCTCTTTGCCGCGCCCGCGATGGCGCAGAGCACGATCAAGATCGGCTTCATCTCGACCTTCTCCGGGCCGCAGGCGGCGATTGGCGAGGACATGCGCCGCTCGGCCAACCTCGCGCTCGAGCACCTCGGCGGCAAGATGGCCGGCAAGACGGTCGAGATCATCTACGAGGACGATACGTTCAAGCCGGATGTCGGCAAGGCCAAGTCCGAGAAGCTCACCGTCCAGGACAAGGTGAACTTCGTCACCGGCTACATCTGGTCGAACGTGCTGCTGGCCTCGCTCAAGACCGTGGTCGACGAGGCCGATACCATCCTGATCAGCGCCAACGCCGGCCCCTCCCAGATCGCCGGTGAACTCTGCCACAAGAACTATTTCTCGACCTCGTGGAACAACGACCAGACGCCGATGGCGATGGGCGCCTATCTGCAGAGCAAGGGTGTGAAGAGCCTGTACCTGATGGCCGGCAACTATGCCGCCGGCAGGGATATGCTCGCGGGCGTCAAGCGCACCTACAAGGGCACGATCGTCGGTGAGGACCTCACCAAGTGGCCCGACCAGCTCGATTTCTCCGCTGAGCTGGCGAAGATCCGCTCGGTCAAGCCCGAGGGCATCTACATCTTCTACCCCGGCGCGCACGGCGTGCAGTTCCTGTCGCAGTACGCCCAGTCCGGCTTGCGCGGCCAGGTGCCGCTCTATCAGGCCTTCAGCATCGACGCGCTGTCGCTGCCGCAGCAAAAGGACCTGGCGCTCGGTGTGCCCGGCGCGCAGCAGTGGGTCAACGACCTGCCGAACGAGCAGAACAAGAAGTTCGTCGCCGACTTCCGCAAGAAGCACGGGACGTATCCGTCCTTCTACGGCGCGCAGAGCTACGACTCGATCATGCTGATCGCCTCGGCGGTCGAGGCCCTGAAGGGAGATCTCGCCAACAAGGACGCCGTGCGCGCGGCGATCAAGAAGGCCAACTTCAAGTCGGTGCGCGGCGACTTCGCCTTCAACAACAACAACTTCCCGATCCAGAACTTCTACATCCAGGAGACGGTGAAGGATTCCGACGGCAACTTCACGCTCAAGACCGTGGCCACGGCGATGACCGCGGCCAAGGATCCGCACCACGAGAAGTGCCCGATGAAGTGACGCGGACTGGGCAACACAGGAACGGGAGCGCCGCGCGCGCTCCCGTTTCGCTTGCGGGCGACACCCTATGGAATACTTCCTCCTCCAGGTCCTGAACGGTATCCAACTCGGTCTGCTGATGTTCCTGCTGGCGGCCGGGCTGACACTGGTCTTCGGCATCATGGACCTGGTGAATCTCGCCCATGGCTCCCTCTACATGCTGGGCGCCTATTTCGCCTGGACCTTCATGGGCTGGACCGGCAGCTTCGTGCTTGGCGCGCTGCTGGCGCTGCCCGCCGCGCTGGCGCTGGGCGTCATCGTCGAGCTGGTGATCGCGCGCCGGCTCTATGCGCGCGACCATCTCGACCACGTGCTGGCGACCTTCGGCCTGATCCTGTTCTTCAACGAGCTGGTGCGTGTGCTGTGGGGACCGGCCGGCAAGAGCATTACCTTGCCGCCCGCGCTCGCCGGGACGATCGACATCCTGCCCGGCGTGCCCTACCCGACCTACCGCTTCGCCATCATCGTCGTCGGCGCGGTGGTCGCGTTGTTCCTGGCCTGGCTGGTGACGCGCACGCGCATCGGCATGTTGATCCGCGCCGGCGCATCGAACCGGCGCATGGTGGCGGCGCTGGGCGTCAACATCGAGCTGCTGTTCACCCTGGTGTTCGGCCTGGGCGCGATCCTGGCGGCGATCGCCGGCCTGATGGCGGCGCCGATCGTGTCGCTGAAGATCGGCATGGGCGACGACATCCTGATCCTGGCCTTCGTCATCATCGTCATCGGCGGCATCGGCTCGATCAAAGGCGCCTTCATCGCCGCAATGGTCGTCGGTCAGGTCGACATCATCGGCCGCGCCTTCCTGCCCGACCTGCTGAAGAAGGTGATGTCGAGCTCGGCGGCCTCGACCGCCGCGCCGTCGATTTCGCAGGTGGCCGTCTACGTGCTGATGGCTGCGGTCCTGGTGTGGCGCCCGACCGGCCTGTTCGGTCAACGGCAATGAGTCTGCGGCGCCCATACCTTCTCCCGCTTCGCGGGGGCGGGTGCCCGAACGGCGGATGGAGGTGGCGACATCGCGGCCACACAGCGCCCCTTGAGTCGTCGCACTGCCAGCCCCATCCGACGCTTCGCGCCGCCTTCCCCCGCCAGCCGGGGACGGCATCTGGTGCGCACCTGTGAAAGACCTGCTCACCGCCCTGCGCACGCCGCGCGGCATCGTGGTCGCGGCGCTGCTGGTGCTGCTGGGTGTCCTGCCGCTGCTGACCCAGGCCTTCGACCAGCGCTATGTTCTGTCGATCGGCACTCGCGTGGTGATCTGGTCGATCGCCGCCATGAGCCTCAACCTGATCCTCGGCTACGGCGGCTTGGTGAGCTTCGGCCACGCCGTCTTCTTCGGTATCGGCGGCTACACCGTGGGTATCCTCGCCCATCACGACGTCTTCAGCGGCTGGATCCAGTGGCCGCTCGGCCTGCTGGTCTGCGCTCTGTGGGCCGCGGCGGTGGGCGCGCTCAGCCTGCGCACCCGCGGCCTCTACTTCATCATGATCACGCTCGCATTCGCGCAACTCGTCTTCTATGTCGGCGTCGGCCTGGAGGCCTATGGCGGCGACGACGGACTCAACATCGCGCGGCGCAGCGTCTTCTCCGGCCTGATCGACCTGCGTCACCGGCCGACCTTCTACTGGCTGTGCTACGCGCTCTTGCTGGCGACGACCTTCGGCCTGTGGCGAATCGTCAATTCGCGCTTCGGTATGGTGCTGCGCGGCGCAAAGTCCAACGAGACGCGCATGCTGGCGCTGGGCTTCCCGGTGTTCCGCTACCGCCTCACCGCCTTCGTCATTTCAGGCACGCTGGGCGGCCTGTCCGGCCTGCTCCTGGCCAACCACGACGCCTACATCTCGCCCTCGATGATGTCCTGGGTGAAGTCGGGCGACCTCATCGTCATCGTCGTGCTGGGCGGCATGGGCAGCCTGACCGGCCCGATCTTCGGCGCCATCGCCTTCTTCGTGCTCGAGGAGTCGCTGAAGCCGCTGATCGACCTCGGGCGCAAGGGCTGGGGCGAGTACTGGCAGATCGTCTTCGGCCCATTGCTGATCCTGGTCGCGCTCTACGCGCGCGGCGGCATCGACTCGCTGCTCGGCCGCCCGCCTCGCTCCGGGGGTGGTCATGGCTGAGGCGCTTCTCACAGTCGACGGCCTGACCAAGCGCTTCGGCGGCATCGTCGCGACCGACCATCTCGACCTCGCCGTAAACGAGGGCGAGGTGCACGCGCTGATCGGCCCCAACGGCGCCGGCAAGACCACGCTGATCGCCCAGCTCTCCGGCTTCCTGCGCCCCGATGCCGGCCACATCCTGTTCGACGGCCACGACATCACGCGGCTGCCGGCGCCGGCGCGGGTGCATCTCGGCCTGGCGCGCTCGTTCCAGATCACCTCGGTCCTGCGCGAGTTCAGCGCGCTCGACAACGTGGCGCTCGCGGTCCAGGCGCGCCAGGGTCACTCCTTCCGCTTCTGGGCGCCGGCGCGCGCCGATCGTTCTTTGCGCGAGCCGGCGATGAAGGCGCTCGACAGCGTCGGCCTCGCCGACCGCGCCGACAGCGCCGCCGCCGACCTCTCGCACGGCGAGCGCCGCCAGCTCGAGGTGGCGATGGCGCTGGCCAGCGAGCCGCGCCTGCTGCTGCTCGACGAACCAATGGCCGGCATGGGGCTTGAGGAATCGGCGCGCATGGTGAGCCTGCTGCGCTCCTTGAAAGGCCGGCGCACCTTGCTGCTGGTCGAGCACGACATGGACGCGGTGTTCGCGCTGGCCGACCGCATCACCGTGCTGGTCTATGGCCGCGCCATCGCATCGGGCACGCCCGAGGAGATCCGCGCCAGCGCCGAGGTGCGCCAGGCCTATCTCGGCGAGGCCTCGGCCGTGGGGGCCGCGTGATGCTGAAGGTCGCGGGCCTCGAAGCCGCCTATGGCGACAGCCAGGTGCTGTTCGGCGTCGACCTGTCGGTGGGCGCCGGCGAGGTGGTCACGCTGATGGGCCGCAACGGCATGGGCAAGACGACCACGGTGCACGCGATCATGGGCGTGATGCCGCCGCGCGCCGGGACTGTCACCTTCGACGGCGAGCCGATCCACGGCCTGCCCTCCTACCGCATCGCCCGGCTCGGGCTGGGGCTGGTGCCGGAGGGCCGGCAGATCTTCCCCAACCTGACGGTGCGCGAGAACCTGATCGCCACCTCGCGCGCGATGGGCGCGCCCACTTGGACACTGCAGCGCGTCCTGGAGTTCTTCCCGCGCCTGGCCGAGCGGCAGGGCAACATGGGCAACCAGCTCTCCGGCGGCGAGCAGCAGATGCTGGCGATCGGCCGCGCGCTGATGACCAACCCGCGTCTGCTGATCCTCGACGAGGCGACCGAGGGACTCGCTCCCCTGGTACGCCAGGAAATCTGGAGCGTGCTGGGACGGCTCAAGCGCGACGGCCAGTCTATCCTGGTGATCGACAAGAACGTCGGCGCGTTGCTGGCGCTGGCCGACCACCACCACATCGTCGAGAAAGGCCGGGTCGTGTGGGCCGGCACCTCGGCCGCGCTCGCCGCCGATGTCGAGCTGCAGCATCGGTATCTCGGTGTCTGAGTTAAGGACTTGCCTTCCACAACGCGGCGCCTGAAAGATGCGCGAAACTCGCCCGGAGATACCGATGCGCCGTACGCTGCCCTCGCTCATCTTCGCCGCCGCGCTGGCGGCCCTGCCGGCCTGGGCGCAAGAGCGCGTCGTCAACGTCTATAACTGGAACGACTACATCGCCGAGGACGCGGCCAAGAACTTCCAGCAGGTCACCGGCATCAAGGTCAACTATACGACCTATGACGGCAACGAGATCCTCGACGCCAAGCTCAAGGCCGGCGGCGGCTACGACGTGGTGACGCCCACCGCCTCGCCCTTCTTCGTGCGCCAGCTCGCGGCGGGGCTGTACCAGAAGCTCGACAAGGCCAAGCTGAAGAACTACGGCAATCTCGACCCCGAGGTGATGAAGGCGCTGGCCAAGTATGACCCGAACAACGAGTTCGGCATTCCCTGGATGTGGGGCACCACGGGCATCGGCTACAACGTCGAGGCGATCAAGAAGCGCATGCCCGACGCGCCGCTCGACAGCCTGCGCATGATCTTCGATCCGGCCGTGGTGTCGAAGTTCAAGGATTGCGGCGTGATGCTGATGGACAGCCCGACCGACGTGCTGCCGGCCGCCCTGCTCTATCTCGGGCTCGATCCCGACAGCAAGGCGGCGGCCGATCTCGAGAAGGCGCGCGACGCCGTCATGAAGATCCGCCCCAACATACGCAAGATCCACACCGGCGAGATCATCGACGCGCTGGCCGGCGGCGATGTCTGCCTCGCCTTCGCCTACTCCGGCGATATCCTGCAGGCGCGCGATCGCGGCGCCAAGGCGGCCAAGAAGCAGGGCATCGAATACGCCATCCCGCGCGAGGGCGCGCAGCTGTGGCTCGACGTGCTGGCGATCCCCCGGACCGCCAAGAACGTCGACAACGCCCATCGCTGGCTCGACTACATGCTGGAGCCCAAGGTCGCCGCCGAATCGAGCAACCTGACCGGTTACGCCAACGCCAACCGGCTGGCGCCGCCCCTGATGAACAAGGCGGTGTCGGAGAGCCCGCTGATCTACCCGCCGCGCGAGGTGCGCGCGAAGTTCTACACCATCAGCGCCGGCGACGCCGAGCACACGCGCCTGCGCACGCGCGCCTGGACGATGGTCAAGACCGGGCGGTGACGGACGCCGCCGCTCCGCCGCTCGCGCTGAGCGTCGTCGGGCTTCGCAAGAAGTTCGGCGACGTCACGGCCGTGGCCGACGTGTCTTTCGACATCGGCAGGGGCGAACGTCTGGCGCTGCTGGGTGAGTCGGGCTGCGGCAAGACCACGCTGCTGCGCATGATCGCCGGCTTCGAGCGCCCCGATACGGGCCGAATCCTGGTCGAGGGAAGCGACATCACCGACCTGCCGCCCTACGAGCGGCCGGTGAACATGATGTTCCAGTCCTACGCGCTCTTCCCGCACATGACCGTGGCACGCAATGTCGGCTTCGGCCTGGTGCAGGAGGGCGTGGCGCGGGCCGAGATCGAGCGCCGCGTCGAGGAGGCGCTGGAGCTGGTGCGCATGGCGGAGCTGGCCGAGCGCCGGCCCGATCAGCTCTCGGGCGGCCAGCGCCAGCGCGTGGCCTTGGCGCGCGCCATCGTCAAGCGACCCAAGCTACTGCTGCTCGACGAGCCGATGGCGGCGCTCGATCGCAAGCTGCGCGAGCGCACGCGGCTGGAGCTGGTCGAGCTGCAACGGCGCCTGGGTATCGCCTTCGTCATCGTCACGCACGATCAGGACGAGGCGATGAGCATGGCGAGCAAGGTCGCGGTCATGGATCGCGGCACCATCGCTCAGCTCGGCACACCGACGACAATCTACGAACGCCCGCGCAGCCGCTTCGTCGCCGATTTCTTCGGCAGCGCCAACATTCTGGAGGGCGAGGCCGCGGGCCGGCTCGTGCGCTGCCCGGCACTGGGCATCGACATCAAGACGGATCACGCCGCCGATGCCGGCGACGGGCGGCGCGTCGGTGTGGCGATCCGGCCGGAACGAATCGCGTTGTCGACGCACCGGCCCGAAGGTGCGGACAACGCCGCCATGGGCGTCGTGCAAGCGCTGTCCTATCTCGGCGACCGCTCGATCTGCCACGTCGAGATGGCGCCCGGCCTGACCCTGCGCGCCGCGATCGACACGCGCCACGACCAGCCGCGGCCGGGCCACGGCGACAATATCTGGCTCGCCTGGGCGGCGCGCGACGCCATCGTGCTCGGCGACTGACATGGCGGCGCGCCCTTCCGACCCGACGAGGCTCGCCCGCGCGGCGATCGTCGGCCCGCCTTTCGCCTGGCTGCTGCTGTTCTTCCTCGCGCCCTTCGCCATCGTCGCGGCGATCAGCTTCGGGCAGAACGCGCCCGACGCCGCGCCGCCGGTGGCGATGACCGGCACGGCGCGCAACTACGCCTTCCTGCTGTCGGACGCGCTCTACGTCGACGCCTATCTCAGCTCGCTGCGCATCGCGGCGATCGCCACCGTGCTGACCCTGCTGATCGGCTACCCGATGGCCTACGCCATCGCCATGGCCGCGCCATCACGGCGACCCATCCTGCTGATGCTGGTCATCTTGCCGTTCTGGACCTCGTTCCTGATCCGCATCTACGCCTGGCGCGGGCTCTTGTCCGAGCATGGCCTGATCAACGCGCTCCTTCGCGCGATGGACATCAGCGGCGATCCCGGCACGATCCTCGGCAGCGAGTGGGCGATCTACCTGGGCATCGTCTACGCCTATCTGCCGTTCATGGTTCTGCCGCTCTACGCCGCGCTGGAGAAGCTCGACCGATCGCTGCTCGAGGCCGCCGCCGATCTCGGGGCAAGACCCTGGCGCGCCTTCCTGTCGATCACCCTGCCGCTGTCCTTGCCGGGCGTCATCGCCGGCTGCCTGCTGGTGTTCATCCCCGCGGTGGGCGAGTTCGTGATCCCCGACCTGCTGGGCGGTACCGAGACGCTGATGATCGGCAAGGTGCTGTGGGACGAGTTCTTCACCAACAGCGACTGGCCGCTGGCCTCGGCCGTCGCGGTGCTGATGCTGCTCGCGCTCCTGGCGCCGATCGCACTCTACCAGCGCCTG
>Ga0194125_10001775_pt1 | contig 36389 bp, 20 predicted proteins | sample TA2KigC250mmetaG_FD_148626 | JGI IMG/M metagenome (GOLD analysis project Ga0194125, IMG submission 148626) | Freshwater microbial communities from Lake Tanganyika, Tanzania - TA2015034 Kigoma Deep Cast 250m | ecosystem: Environmental > Aquatic > Freshwater > Lake | place: Tanzania: Lake...
TTCCCATCACTCTTGCTCTTTGTTCCATAGCAATTGCTGCTTGAATTTTGTGAGCATGAGATCTTCCAGAGTTTCTTATTTTTGAAACACTTTCTTTTGCAGTTGCAACATCCTTAAATCCCAATCCGTGAATTGTTCCTTTTGGATCTTCGTCTGTGTAAAGATCAGAGTGTTTATCAGACTTATCTGGTTGTCCTGGTTTTTTTGGAATGCGAGGATCGTTCATTTCACTGAAAGGTGACTTTGATTTTGTTTCTTCGCCCTTTGCTCTTTTTTTACGAGCAGCACAGTGAGCTTTCTGAGAAAATCCACTAGGATTATCACAACTTATTGATCTTTTATATTTGTTAGACCAACTCATTGAAAAAAGATATTACTCTTTACTATTTAGAAATCCTTGTTTCAGTAGTTTTGATAATTCTGCTGTTGATCCAACGAATAAAGAATTATTAGTGACATTTGTAGTTGATTTTGTGGACTCTTCTTCTACGTCTTTCAGTTTCTTTTGCAGATCCATTAATTTGTCAGTCGTATCTGCAACACTTTTAATTAATTGCCCAGCAACTTCATATGCTCTTGGACTTCCACCTTCTCCAGCAAGTTCTAAAATACCATTAATCGCTTCTTGACCTTTCTCAATCAGTGAATAAAGATTTGCTCTTGTATAATCATAATCTTTTTTTATATCACCTTTATCATCACTTACAATTTCTATTGCAGTACTATCAGAATCAACATCAATGATGTCACTACTTTCTGTGGAAAGAATTTTATCTAATTTATCGAAAGAATTTGACATAATTTATCAGATATCAACTTGGCGAACTGGACTATAAGTTCTAGAATCTGTGAAGTAGTCGAAGTTTTCTGAGAATCCAAAATCATCATCTGGATCTATTCTTGCATCATCTGCCGCAGTTAGAACATCAATAGTACTGTTATCTACGTGCTCAGCAGCAATTGTTCCATCATATGCTCTTTGTACTGTAAGTATATTTCCAGAGATATTGTTAATCAACATAATTTCATTATCAATAACAATTCTATTATTAACTAAGAGAGATGAAGCATCATTAACTTGTAAAGTTATAACTGCTTTATTAATTGGTTCTGTTATGAATGTTGTAGCATCAGAATCATAATCTTTTAGTGCTTTTGCAGTCACTGTATATCTCATTTCTCTCTTAGCAGTTGTTCTATCAAGAGAACTATACTGGTCAACCTGAACCTTCTTGATAAGGCCATCGGTTGTTTCAGCAATAGGACCAAAGAGGTAAGTTTTTGCTGTAAACTGAAGAGTGTAAATTAGCGATCTTCGAGTTGAGAAATCCCCCTCATAATCATCTTGGAAATTTATTGACTCTAAGACTACGGGAATATCTCTTTTTTCTCCAATTGAGTCAATGAGATCAATTGTGATTGTAAATGCTGGTTGGAAAAATGGTAATATTTGTTCTACTATTTGCAATGCATCATCATTTAGTTTGGTTAGAATATTAAGTTCGAATCCAATATTATATGGAACTGGCAAGTAAACTTTCTTAAGATTAGTTCCATCCGTTACTTTAAATGTTTGAGTTACTCCTGCCTTTCTTGTTACATCATATTGCAAAGAATTCATCTCAAATGACATTCTTGGCAAACTAATTTGAGTTGGTTTATTTAACTCTGGTTGCTGTTCGATTCTTGCTAAAAACTTTTGTCTTGGTCCATATGCCAGTGGAACTCGCATATCACTAACTGTTAATCCATCATCATCTTTATGTTTGATATGAATCTGATTAAAGATAGTACCAAAAGATACAACAGTTTTTCTAATGATCTGATGATAAAAATAAGTTCCTAACATTAGTAATTACCAAATGGATTCGATTCTGAGAAATCTATAAGTTGATCTGCTATTGCTTCTATCTCATCATTTTGTGCATATGGATCGTAAATATCCATTTGATCATATGAGGACAGTGAGAAAATTGCTGAGGAAGCAGCACCAACTATGTCCTCACCTTCATAGAAGGTTCCACTATTTATTCCAACTTTAAGAGTATTGGTATCAGTATCCCAAGACTTAACTCTTGCTGTAGTTCTAGATTGTTCTCCAACAATTAATTCATTAAATTGATATGTACCTATTCCAGTAATTCTTGGTGGATTTGCAATAGTAACCGTTACATTGCCAGAAATATATCCATTGCCTGGATCAATAATTCTTACACCTGTAACTTGATCTGCATTATTAACAACTGCCACAGCTCTTGCTGTCGATAAACCAATCTTATCAGCAAAACTACTTCCAATGCTTATTGTTGGTGCTTCCGTATATCCAAGACCAGCATTCGTAATTACAATCGAAGTGATTGTTCCTGCAGAACCAACAACAGCATATCCTGTTGCCGTTATAAATCCAGAAGGTTGTGGATTGGGTGTTGAGAATGTAATAACTGGATTTTTATTTGGATCATAAAAAGTTCCACCATTAGCGATACTTATTGCATTAACGACACCTAAAGTAGAAATACCTGCAGTTGCCACTCCAGAAATACCAGTTGGATTTGATATTGTGACTATAGGTGGTGTTGGATATCCAGATCCTTGTGCTCCTATAGTTAACTGTGTTACTCCAAAATATCCATTTTCTATACTACAAGTAGCAGCTGCTCCAGTACCATTACCACCACTGATTGATATGGTTGGAGCTACCGTATATCCACTACCCGCGTTTGTTAATAAAATTTCAGAAATAGAATAAATTCCATTTCTACTTGTTGTGATTGCAACAGCTGTCGCTTGTGTTCCTCCGAGCGGAGATGAAAATGCAATAGTTGGTGTTGATGTATAATCATATCCATCATCATTTAAAAATATTTGTCTAACATATCCAGTGTTAACAGTAGGGTTAGCAGTTGCAGTTATACCTAATCCAGATAGAATTAGAGTTGTTATATAACCATCATCCTCAACCGTGCGATCAATTTCATCAATTGAAGTATCGAGGACTTCATCTTCATACTCGAATAGTTCACATTTTAATTCATAAACGTAATTCTTACCTAACTGATAGAAAGGACTTTCATGCTCAACAAATTTAACTTCGAATAGTCTCCCACCCAATGGAAAATAAATTAAGTCTCCTTCTTTTGGACGAGCACTGAGCAAAATCTCATCTTCTGGGAGACCTGCCGTAAATGGTGCTATAAAGTCTTCAAATCTTTCTCTAGAAATGACTAATGTAACCTCGTCTCTTAGAGACATTCCGAACTTAGTTAAAATATCTCCAGAACCAGCATATCCCTCATAGTTTTGTACATATGCTTCCAATAAAAAATTATCATCAAAAGTTGATGAACTAATTTCCTTTAAATCCTCATACCCGTAAAGTTTTCCTCTACCAACTACTTTTCTTGGAATATAAGTAACTTCGACGCCATATATTTTGAGTTGCTCATTGATCAACTCTTGTACAAGTCTTTGCTCGCTGAAAGATCCCTGAAGAAAAAATGGATTAAGTGCCATTATCCAATAAAATCGTAAGGAGGTAATTCGTACTCTAATGCCATTCTCGACTTGAGATCATCAAGTTCTTTTTCAGCATCATCATACAGTTGTCTACCATTCAGTTCGATACCACCAGGTAGTTTCACACCATTAAACTTAATGAGATTTTGCCCCCACTGTCTTTTAATAAGTGCAGTTAAATATTTTTTTAAAAATGAATCATTGAAAATTTGAGAAAAAGATGTTGGATCTAATGCTCTGTAGCAATCTAAAATAATCCAACTATCTTTAGACTCTGAACTCCAATCAATATCAAGATAAAGGCGATCTTGTCTCTTATTAAATCTAATTTGCTTATCTGTTGTAAGTAAAAAGTCAATATTTTCCAAATATGTCTTAGTCATTGCATATTGCAATAACTCAACTGAGTTAAGGTAATAAATATCGTTTAAAAATAATTGGTATTTAATACTGAACATTCCACCAGAAATAGAACTAGTATCGAATTTAAATACTTTTTCTATTCCTATTACTGAATCAGGAACTTGAATATAATTAGAAGTTTCATAAAAATTAAATGATGTTGTTCCATATCCAGGAATAGTAGAACTCGCAGTTGTTGTTACAATACCAATACCATATGTATTTTTTGCTCTCCCTCTGTTAAGATCATCTTGAGTAATTTTATACTTTAAGTACATTCTTTCGACGCCATCAAAATGACGTTCTTGGAAGTACTGAATAGCATCATCAACTAAATCATCAATTTGATCGTCATCGACATTGATTTCTAAAACAGGCGCACCAAGTTTTCTTAGGCAATAATCAATCAATTCCTGTCTTGTACTTGGTTTTGCCATATTTCACTCCTATTCGACGTAATCTTTTGTTTCTATTTTTGGTGTCTTTTTAGAGGGAGATGCTTCAGTGCTTATATCAAGTTGTCTTTGCAATTCTAAATTTGCCATTAATAATTTATTTTTTTCCTCAGTAAAATCTTTAATTAAAGATTTAAGTTTTGCCTCTAATAAAATATTTTGTGATGTTAAAGAAATTATTTTTTCATTGTAAACAGAAGCTAAAATGTTCACATCAATTTCACTATTCATTTTTAGAACGTACCTCCGTCAATAGCATCAGTCCAAACAGGAACATTACTTGCATTAGTCGTTAGCACGAAGTTAGAAGTGGATGCATATCCAGTTTCTGGTGAGTTAGTGCTAATGATTTTTCCAAGAGAATCAAAATATAATGATCCTCTAGTATGTATACCAGATACGGCCCAATCAAGATAGATTGCACCAACATCTAAAGTACCTTTTACACCACTGATAACTTCATTAGTATTAACTGCATCTGGAACAAAAGTCCAATATCCAGTGCTATCATCATAACCAAAGAATCCTAGTTTATTATTGGCAGATCCAATTCCAGTATTCCAGTTAAATGAAATACCACGATCAGTATTGGTATCATAACCAGTTGTAATAACTAACTGAGTTGTTGTTGAGATTCCACCTGCTTGTACAGTATCATTAATTGTAATAATTTTGGCTCCAGTATCAATTGCGGTAATTGTTGTAATACCAGACGGCGAAAGTTTTACAGATCCAGAAACAACATCATTGATATTGATACCAACAACAGAATCTAAACGAATTGTGCTAACACCTGCCAGAGCATTTGACATAACAACTCTTTCAGTTGTTACATCACCAAGTCTGAGAATCGCATCATTAACTGTTGTTGATGATGAGTTTACAGTTACGGTTGTACCATCAACTTGTAGATCACCCTTGATGATAACAGTACCTTCATTACTCTTACCATCGGGATATGGGTCAATGAACAGTTGATTACCTGCACCTGGTTTTGTAGAAATAACATTAGAACTAATTCCAATATTATCAATTACAGCTCCACCTTCATTAAAGAATAAACCAGTTTGATTAATTCTTCCCGTAAAAGACGTAATACCAATTAGATTCAGCGAACTTAAAACATTTAAGTTCTGAGTTGTAGTCGTTTGGGCACTTAAGAGGTTGTTAACAAAGAAATTACCAGGACCACCTGCTCCAGCAACTACTGTTCCAATACCAGTTGTAGTTGTAATTCCGTTTACACCAACTGAGAAAACATCTTCACTATTTGCTCTTAAAAGTAACAGACTCGATCCTGCAGCAGAATCAAGATTAATTGCATTAAATGTGATGCCTGTAAATGCAACTCCAGGATTATTCCAAGTTGCTCCAGATTCTAACGTAGGTTCATTACCAGTTAATGTTCCCTGGTTAATTGTGGTTGAACCATTAATTGTGTCAACAACAAAACGATCAATTACACCATCATTAATTCTATACTGTTGCGATGCACCGCCAGTAAAGATAAAGTCACCCGTTCCATTTGGAGAAACAATAATATCTCCATTTACATTTTCACTGGAAAATACGTTACCATCTAAACGAAGATTATCTACGTTCCATTGATCAACTTTTCTATTATTATCCATGATGGCAACAATGCCACCATCTGAATTTCTTGTATTAGTCACTCCCTGGACAGTTCCAGGTTGGTGATCCATCATAGAGGTATAATAACGTCCACCAATTGATAGAACGTTGGATCCATCATCTCCGATGAAAACCCTGTCTTTGTACTGGTTTAATCCACCGTAACTACCAATACCAGTGACATAGGCCATTTCACCCCATTGTAGGGATCCTGGTATATTAGTACCACTAGATCTTTTGACCCTTATGATACTTGCCATCAGAAATTACCTCCGTTGATTTCTAAATTCTGTGTGTTTCCTGGTGTTAATTCCAAGGTTCCTTCCCATTTACCTGTTATTTCGTTATAAACAAGGAGCATTCCATTTTGTGCGTTGGTAACATTAACATCACTCAAATTTCCTAAAGTACCACCAACTTCACCAGCAAGTGATGAAACAACTTTAATAGCAGATTGTTGTCCAACTCTAACTCTGATGTCTGCCATTAGCGAGTAACTCCTTCTCTAACTAGAGCCATGCCTTCTATAACACGTGTTTTAGGTCCAGCACCATTACCATCAATAATAATGACGTCATAAACATATCTTCCTGGTTTTAAAGATGATGTAATCGTCGATCCCAAAGAAATTCTTATATTTCCTGCTATTGCATCAGTTACCTGAGCCGCAAATACAGTTGCAGAGCTGCTACCGTGATGTTTTCTCATAAGAGCACTCACAGTATAAGATGTCAGGTTCAAGTCAGAACTGGAAGTGTTATTTTCCAGTGAAAAGACTTGTGAAAAGTCTGTGCCAGCATTAATAACCAGATTACTAGTATATACTGCTGCCATTTAACAAAATCAAAATTCTATAGTTATTTATATCAACCTACTTCCTATCATTTAATATTTGTTGTAGCATAGATTTTATTTCTTCAATTTCCGATTTTATACTTTGGACTTCATCACGTTCTTTTCTTTTTAAACTTCTTTTTTTAACATACTCTTGATAACCAGAGCAATCTAAATTCATGATTGCTCCAGTTTCTTCATCTCTATACAAATTACTATGTCCCTCTACTTTAATCATATTAAGCTAGTGCAATTGATCTAAGGTCTTTAAATTCTGGGGGATTTGCCTCATCAGTCCCACTCATAACCATTTTAATTTGATATCCAGTAAATGGATTTAAATTGTCAACTGAGAATTGATATTCTAAAAATTCACCTGTTCTACTTGCTCTAACTTCAGCATCTGGTTTACCAGTTCTAAGAGAATCATCTACAACTACATCTCCAAATCCATCTCCATCAGTATCAACTAGATTATCATATCCTGGGAATAACTCAAAAATTGGCTCAACACCACTGGAATCTGGTCTAAACAAACGATATAAAACCCTAAAATCAGATGAAGAAGGTCTATTTGCGGCAATAATAACTTTTAAAGAAGTTGCTGGTTGAGCAATATTTATTTGTTTAGATAGATAGACTGCAGCATGTGGGTCATTGTTAACTTCATTAACCCTTCCATCTGTAACATAATCACTAATTGGGTTGTTTAATAGACTTCTACGAAGATTAACATTTGTTGTATTTAAATCTATAACAGGAGATAAGTTAGGATCTTCAGTTTGTAATCTGACTCCAATCGTTAATGATCTATTCTTTGGAAGATCTGTAAGATATGTGGATTCATTGATTCTAGAAGCAACTAATCTTGTTGTTGATAGGAAATTAACTTGATTCAACTGAACGGACTCATACCCCTGATCAATGAAAGAAACTTCATTTCCACCAGCACTAGTTGCGCTTACAGTTCTTATTTGTGAAGATATTGATGTCCTTTCTCCTGGAGCAATCGCAGTAATTTGTGGTGTAATTCCAGAATACTGGAAGTTACGTGATGCTTCACCAAAGTCTCCACCACCCTGGAACTCACTATTAAAGTTCAGTTGAGAATCTCCAGAAGCACGTGCTGTAGGTCTCTCAATTTGTATGTAGTATCTATTTAAATCGTTCCTGGCTTGTAAAGATGAATTTGTTGGGAAAGTATGCGTTTTATTAATTCTTGTCAGTGAAACTCCACCAAATTCATATTTGTATAATAAATCTCCCGCTGCATGGGTAAGAACAGAACTTCCATCCACACCTCTAGAAGTAATTCCCAAAGTTCCAGAACCTATAGTTTCATAGAACATCACTTCAGAACCTACTTTTATATATCCTCTGCTGGTTGTAATTCCCTCAAAATTATTAAATCCAGACGTGCTTGCTATAGAAATAGTATTATCTGAAAGTCCAAAATCACTTGCCAGTATAGTTGGAATTGTATCTGGTTCGATATTATTCAGTTGGACCACATTATTTAAAGAGTGCATTGAGTGTCCATAAGAAGTAACCTCAACAACTGTCCCATCATAAATATCGCTTAATAATGAGGAACTCAATATAGTAGTAAGAGCCAAGGATACTGAAGAAGAACCAGAATAATAAACGAGTGGTTGAGCGGAAGTAAATGTTTCGCCCTGAACATTTGTTAAGTATAATGTATCAATTCCATTAATAGCAGTTACTGTAATACGAGCGTTTCTACCTTTTCCAACCGAACTTGTTGTAATTCCTAGAACATCACCAACTGCATATCCATTACCAGCTGCATTTACAGTAATTCCTGTAAGAACATTTCCAGTAAATGTTAAATTAGCTGTTGCTCCAGTTCCAGAACTTGCAATATTGTATAAAGGAACTGCAGTGTACGAAGCACTTGATGTATAACCTATTCCAGCATTTGTTATATTAACTGTACTAATTTTACTTCCTATTTTTTCAATAAATCCAAAAGGACCAGGTTGAGTGCCTTCACTAACTTTAGTGCCAGGAATTAAAACTGTTCCTAATACCGTTGTGGTATCAATACCAACTTTTAATTTTCTTGGGTTAATTTTTAATGGATTTGGTAGTAATGAAGGTGTGTTATTGTCATCAATTCCAAGACTTGGATTATAGAAATAAGCAGTTCCATCTGTTGATGTGAAGTTTGCCTTGTAAAGTTTAAACTTCATATCCTCAAACTGACTTGCAGTCCAAATAGAACCATTCTGAGATTTAAATAACGATCCGCCAGTGTATTGCTTAGTTACAATAACACTTTCAGCATCTGGTAAAAACTGAGAGTTTACAGTTTTTTCGCCCATTCTTGCCACCCAAAGTTCATAATTATTTGTTGATGGTGCAAGAACAACAACTGCATATTCTCTTCTTGGTTCTAAGAAAATTGGAGATGGGAACGTAACTCTTGTTGGTATAGATGCATTAGTTGATATTGCAATTTGACTTGGTTCCAAAGCTTGACCCGCAAAATCTGCCATTGGAACATTTCTTGGTGTTCCAAGTTCAACTTCACGAACTTCAACAAAACATCTCTCATCTTCATCTTTACTTGCAAAGAATAGATCTACAGAAGTTAAGAAAGCTCCAGTTTCATCAACTGTAAATGATTGAGCCAATGGATCCTTTCCTTTTCCTCTTCGTGGAGGAGGTCTTCTTACAATAACTCTATCTTGACGATATGTATCAACAATACCAGTTGATGAATAAACTGTCGAAGCATTGCTGATTAGCAAACTTCCAGGTAGTGGTTGAGCATTTGTTGAACTAGTAGTTACTTGGAAACTCTTAACACCCGTTCCAATACGAATATTTGGTGGTGGACTAGTCAATGGATCTCTTAAGAAGAAGCATCCAAGTAAATCGCCAAAATTATCAGTTTTTAAACGAACTTTATTAACTGTAGCAATTGCATTTGATGTTCTTCCATATAGAACACATCCAACTTCAACTCTTCCAAAATATTGTCCAAGAGCCTCTCTTGACATTGCATTTGTATCAACTGTTATAGTAACGGAAGATGCCGAGTAATTTCTTGGCATTTTCTGTGCGAAATTATATGGATTAACTGCATATTCTCTTGAAGGATTATCATATGCACCATCTTTGTGTACGGGAGACGCTGCTCTAAATCTAATAATTCTCTCACTTCCGATGTATCCTTCTACAGTTTCACCAATCTGGAATACACCAGAATTCATTGTGATTTCTAAAACCTTAGGAATAATATCAATTCCACTTACACCATCTAAGAAAGTATAATAAGTATCACCAGGTCTTAAACCACCAGCAACAAACTCTACATTTCTAGATCTCATCCACTCTTCTGGTCTAGAGTCGATCAGAATATTCTCAATATACTCATAGTCACTTCCACCAGTAATTTGCCTCGTTCCTCCAGGAACATATACATTTCTTACCCAAGTATCTGCATTTGGTCTAAGAATAACTGAACCAAAAAATGCAACCATATTAAATGGGTTTACATTTTCAACTCTTGATGCTAAAGGTTGCTCAATCCATTCCTTTTCTTCATAATTGAGAGTTAGTAACTCTCCAGTTTTTCTAATATTTGGATCTAAAAGTGGTAAATCTGTACTAAAATCCGCAGTATTATCATTAATCGATGGGTCTAGAGCTAAAAGTGGTTGGAATGAATAAAAATCAGTTTGTGTAATTAATTTACTTTCATTGACATTAATGTCAGCTCTGGTTCCCGCTCCAAGGAGTCTATTGTCTTTAAAATCATCAACAAAAAATCCACTCTTAAATCTTGTTAATCCATCAGCATCCTGAACCTGTAAAGTCTTGGTATCAAGTTCTAGTAAAGACAATGATGTGACTATTTCTAGATTTTCAATTCTATCTTCTAATTTACCAATATCTCTCATTGTATATCTTCTATTATCTACAAGAGTAATCTTTGCCTCTCTTCTTGGGTAATAAAGATATGCTGGTAAACTGATAGTTGCTATTTCCATAGCAAGTTCAGTATTTGCAGGTGGTTTTGGATTATCAGAAGGTGTTCCTATCAGATATGAAAATTTACCTTCTTTATTCAGTACAATCTTATCAATTCTAGGTAGATAATAAGAATATCCAATAAGTGAACTTTCGTTAGGTGTAGCAACTAATGTAGTGTTAGAAGGAACAGAACCAAAAGAACGTGTACTATAATCAAAAGGTGATGATGTATAGGCATCAAAATAAGACACTCTAGGTCTAATATCTAAAACATCTGATAATCTAGTGCCATTTGGTAATGTTGGTATATCTTCTGCATATCTCTCCTGATCATACGAATTAACAGTATAAAGATCTCCCCTATCATTACTTGGGACATCATATCTGTTGAAGATAATTAACAATCTTTTTGTTGGTGCTGGTTGCCCCAATTTTCTAACAATTCGAGAATAATCATAATATTGCTCTTTTTGTCCCTTATCAAGATTATATCTATCAATAATGTTTAGATATTGCCCAGAAGTTATTCCCTGAATAGTTGATGTAATATTAGATTCTGCAAAAGTTACTTCTTCACCGAGAATAAACTTTGATTTATTTAAATAAACAAATTCTACATCAACTGAGGAAGATCTAGTAACTAATTGTGCAACGGCATTGCTAGTTTTTCCAATTATTTTTTCACCAACAACTGATGCTGTGTCTAGATTTAAACCAGAAACAAAAGTTAATTTGTCTAAGACTGGAACACTCTTGTCTAAAGACTCATATATTGCTATGACTCCTGCAACATCAGGATAATTTAGACTAATCTCTCTGTCTTCGACTCTAGATCCATAGTAAAAACTTGTTGATAATCCAGTGATGTCTGTGGAGGCTGCTGAAACAGTTCTTGTAACACCTAATTTTTCACTCCTTACAAAAAGTTTTTGCTTATTCTTAATACTTATCTTTCTTATTGTTGTGTTTAGAGTTATATTATTGGATTGATTAACCTTTAAACCATCCAATCTTACAATAGTACTATTTGATAGTAGTTGGAATTGATCTGGGCTCAAATCCTCAATTGTTCCATCTGCATAATGAAGAGAGTATCTATCAGCATCAAATGATTCAAAAAATGCACTTGTAATTCCTGAAGTCGCAACATTAACGATTAATGTTCCTCCAGCGTCTGAACTTAATTGACGAAACTGATGTGTTACTAAAAGATTTGACTGTGCTAAATCAACTCTTGAAATATTTGTAGAATTGATTGGGGCAGTTAATGATATATCTTCTTTTTGTCTTAGAAGTGGAGTAACGATTGAGAACGGACCTGCATAACTAGTCGAAACTCCAAGTGGAGTTGATGGTAAAGATCCTATCGAGATCCCATTAACATCACTACTGATGCCAACTAATTTTAACGTTTTTCCATCAGATGAAACGAAATCAACTCTATTAAAAGTAGCTGTGGTAAATCCAATTTGTTGATATCTGATAAGAGTATCTGATCTTATTCCTAAGAAACTTCTACCAGCACAAGTTGCAACACCCGCTGGTGAAATAAAGAGATTATCTACAATGCTAAATCCTGGAGCAATTTTTGGTTGAAGTACAACATCCGCATTAAAAATTGTTTTCAGTTCAGCAGTTATAGAACTACTTGCTTGAAAAACAGACTTAATATCATCAACATTATAATTTTTAACTCTTTTGATTGATCGTGTAAATTCTAGAGTTTCATTTATATAAAGTTGCTCACCTGCGATAAAATTACCAGAAACTTGTGATAGAGTTAAAGAAGTTCCAGAAGGACTCGTTACCACATATCCAGTGGCACCACTACTTTGACCTCTTATAAAGGATGATGCTGGACACTGAGCAGCAACAAGAGTTGTGTTGATCTCTAAAGTAGTATAGGTTTGAATATCAAAAAGGTACAAATCCCACTGTGTTGCTGGATTTGCATATGTTGCTTCTGACAATCCAAATGAATATACTCGTGCCTTTCCAATTTCTGTTCCCGCCACAGATGTGAGGTTGGTAATCCTTCTATCTCTCAATGATACAGTATTATCTGTCTGATTAATTCCTACAAAAGGAGTTCCAAAAACATTATTAACTCTTAATAGAGATCCAAGTTCAAATGGAACTAAAGAAGTATCAACAGTTTTTGTGTCTCTTGGTTTATCAACATCAATTATTGTTGTGGTTTGTGTTTCTACATCAAATCCACGAACATATGCTTTACCCGCAGAGACTTTAACCGCTAAAAGTTCTTCAGATGGTGTATTTCCTTCATCTGTTTTTTGAGTATCTAAAAATATACCATCACTGGAGATTAAATCATTAAGAGAATTTGCAACCTCTACGTTAAATTTATCTACAGCATAATCACCCGATTCTTCGTAAGTTCTTTTTGCAAAATAATCTCTTATTAAATTATATTGTGTTCTATCTGATAATTTTTTAATTACACCATTATCTAATCTAATTAATTCTACAAAATTTTTATCATCATAATCTGTTAATGATTTTTTAGATAGAACTGTGCTTATTTTAAGTCTATCAGATCCAGGAGCTGCATAGTTAGAAAATCCTTTTGCATTATCATATAACTCTTCATCATCACCTGCAGTGATTATTTCCTCTAATATTGTTAGACCAACTCTATATGATGGTGTATTATCATATGCATCTAAAATAATTTGAGATGCCTGAACATCTACAAAAGTTCCTCTAATAAAATAAACACCCTGAGATAAATTAACTCTTGTTCCAATAGCGGAAGAACCGATCGGAAAAACAGTCGCTACAGAAGATCCAGAGTTTATAACGTTTCCACCAAATTGTACGTTAGATAGTGCAATTAGAAGTTCACCATCTTCAAATGTGGAAAAGACTGCTGCTGATCCTACACTTCTATATTTTATAAAAAGTGTAGGAACTTCTACATCTAAAGTTGGAGGTAAAACATAATTATCTACAATTGCGGTCATTCCTGAATTTTGACCTTGTAGAGTAACTCCAATTAAGGAATCCAAATATAATGAGACGTCTATTCCAAGATGATCTGGGTTTATTTTAATAGAGTAATATGCATCATCATAAGTGATTCCACCAGGAATCACCATTGATCCTTCTTTAAAGATATGACTACCAAAAGATTCTATCTGATTTTGGAGAATACTTTGAAGTGTTGTTAATTCTCTCGCTTGGACAGGAAATCCAGGCTTAAACAAAACCCTATAAAAGTTATTATTTTTATCAAAATCATCATAATATGGATTGATATTGAGATTAGTCTTTTGTGGCATTTTTAAAATTCCAGAATAATTTTGACGTCTTCTTTTTGTCTAGGGTTTCTAGAAATCAGTGGGCGATTGTCTATATAAAGAATTTCACCAGATGCTTTATTTATTTCAGGTGAAGCAAGTCCATTTGTAAACTGCACACCCAAGTTTACAACTTTTGTTCCTGTTGGATTAGTAGTTATTCCACTAAATCCCAAATCTATTGATCCAGAAAATCCACCAGGGGTGGTGACTATTGTTGCTGAAGCTTCGAAATTTAAAACTTTACCAGAAGTCGAAACTCCAATATAATCAGTTTGATCTAATGATCCATCATTAAAATATAGTGTCCTGTCTCTAGTGTATTTTACAACTTTTGTTTCTAGATCATATGATGCAACATATCCTAGAGCAACTCCACCAGTAACAGGTTGTCTTAAAACATCTCCAATATTAAGAGATCCAGCTGTTGTAGAGAATTTAATTCCATAGGTCGAAGAAAACTGATTCTCTGCAAAAACATTTGTAGATCCTATTGATGTTGGATTTTTAACAATTCCTATCTGAGAAAACTTTGTATCAGTAGGAAAATCTTTTGTGGAATCATCAAATCTGGAATACACTAAGATTTTATCAGTTCCTAATTCTTTGTACAAATCATATCCATGTCCCTTTGATGGTGGGATAATAGGAATTAATTTTGCTGCTTTTGCTGGAATAACATTGGAGTTAACTGGACCCAAATCTACAATACCATAGGTATATCCTTTTCCACCAGATGAAACAACAGCATTTGTTATTTTTCCACCAACAATATCCAATATAACTTTGGCACCACTTCCATCACCCAATATATCAACTTGTTGTCCTAAACCACTAGAATAATTTTCTCCCTGCCTTTCTATATAAACTTTTTTTATTTGATTTTCATTTATTGATGAATCTCCATTTTCTCGTATCGCTTGATTTTGAGAATCTGTCGAGTTATCCCAATTGCTTGGAACTGCAATATATTCAGTGGAATCAAACTTTACAATATCACTTGGAGAAACCGTAAACAAATATTTCCACAAGTATCCATCACCACTTTCACCAGCTTTAGATGGTTCTAGATCTGTAAAAGTTGGCTCATCCTGAGATGCATTACCAACGGTATTAATACCCGAAGAACCATTATCAATACAGATGTAAACTCTGTAATCAGCATTCATCACATAATAATTTGTGTCATATAATCTTGAGGATTGTGTTATTGGTGATGGATTCTCAATAGTATAATCATGTCTATAAATTTCATACCTACTTCCTTGAGTCCAATCAATTCTTCTTACTAATCGTCTAACATTTGATGGGGTAACTTTTTTACCAAAAATAACGTTATCCAATACATGATTATAGTCATTAATAGAATCAACTGGATTAGGAACATTTACATTCCAATCTCCTGTTCTTCCAAATCCTACTTGGGTTGGATTTGGAAGACCGACAAAGACATAATATGAATTATACGATTCTGAAACCGATTCAATAAAATTATTTGCGTTTAATATTCTTAATTGATCTGTGACAATAGATGCCATTTTATTAGTTTTTTTTCTATTTATGTGATTTTACAGTAAGATTTTTCTCAATCCACCCATATCTCTTAGTCCAAATCCTCTTCTTTGAATAAGAGGGAATGTTGTCAAACCAGGATTAACTGTGAATCCAGTAACTCCTATAGCAAGAGGTTCTGAAGATCTAGTAAATCCAGTTAATCTACCCCAACTAAATCTACCAACGTTAGTAGTAGCACTACCAACGGTATTAATACCAATAATGGAACTATTTGATTTTACATTTGTTAAAATCTCTGCATTTTGCCCAACAAAAGTTATACTATGAATATAGTAAATATTGTCTAAGAAAGAAGTTCCAATTCCAACTATTGAATTATTATCAAGATCTACCGAGGTAACTCCAGATCCAACATTTGTATTAAAAATATTAATTGGATATCCAACTAGTAATGGAGCAAAGCTTACATTAGCATTTAAGTAGAATTTAAGTGCTAATGGATGACCACCAACTCCAGTGCTAGTAGTTATACCAGTTATAATTCCAGAGAATCCAAATACATCATTAATACTGGTAATAATTTCATATGGAATTGTGGCAACGGGTGCGAGAACTTGAGGTAGTTTCGATGCATTGTATCCAAATCCAGGATTATCAACTACAACTGATGTAATAGATCCATTTACGATTGTTGCGGTTGCGGTTGCAGTTGTTCCAATACCAACTCCTATCTGTTTTGGAGCTGCTATAGAAATACCAATCGTTGATCCATTATACCCACTTCCTCCATTAACAACACTAACTGACTGAATTGTGCTACCAGCACTAACAGAAGCTGTTAGTCTTGCCGCAACAGGGTCTTCATTGATAGTAGTAATAAATGCATCTATTTCTCCAATAGAAATAGAGGATTCATCTTCTTCATATCTAAACAACTCTGGTTTATCAATAAACAACTCAGTATCTGTAGAAGAAACATTTTTAATAATTTGTGCTGTAGGATAAATTTGAGATTCTAAAATGTCTCTAGTCTTGTAAACAACTTCTCCAGAAATAAATTTGTCAACTTTTTGTTTTGTCCATGTTAGTGGTTTAAAATTAATGTCATCAATACCAATTTCATTATATAAGTTAGTTTCGATCTTATCTGCAGCACTTACTTCATATACAACTCTAGAATTTTGTGCAACTGTTGATCTATTGGTATTATTAGACTCTATCTTTACAGTATCACCCTTTTTAACGGTCTCATTTACATTAACAAAAACACTATCAATAGATCTACTTCCTCTATAGAAGAATATAGCAATATCTGATTCTGCACTTGGTGGAGAAGTAAAGCTAAATGATGTTCCTCCACTAAACTGATAAGATGTTTTCGGTGTTTGTGGAACTCCATTGATGAATATTAATAGCACACTGTCAAGATCAATTAATGCAGAATCTGGATCACCAGGATTTTTCTCAAAACTGAGTAATTGTCCATTGTATAGAAGTGGGAATCTTGTTCTATTTCCATCTTGCATTGGTTTAATAGAATCAATGAAATCAAGTTCTCCAAATTGCCAAGCAGCAAAACTATCAGTAAATATATCAAGTACAGTTAATTCAAAAGGCGCTATGGGTTGAGAAAGTCCTTTTGCAGTGACAAGTCCAACAGCAGTAAATACGTCACCTCTTTGGAAAGCGTATCCAGGTCTAACAATCTTAAAGGACCTAACTTCTCCAGTTTCAGTTCCAATACCAATTGGTTTGATATAACCACCATTAATATAATTATGAGTTATAGTTGATGTTCCAACATTCACAGCAAATGTATTAATACCTACTACACTGTTGACAACATAGTCATATCCCCTAGTCCCATCAGGGAAAACACTTGTTGTAATTCCTACCTGAACATAACCACCATTAACGTAATAATGTGAAATAGTTGATGTGCCAACATTTGTAGTAAACTCAGTAGCAAATCCAACACTATTAATTGGGAAGTAATATCCTTGAGATCCATCTGGGAATATAGTAGTAGTGCCATATCCAGAAGAATCGCAAGAGAACTTAAGATCAAATAGTTTAATGGTGTTTCCTACCAATTGGAGATGATTCCAAGCAGTGCTGACTGTCATAATACCAGTTACATTATCGTAAGTAACTGAAGTGATTCCTATAGTTGCACCAGCACCTATTGGGCAATTAAAATTAAGATCATACATCTGTAGGTGATTACCAACATTTAAATTATGAACTGAATCAGTTGTAACTGTCATTATTCCTGTTACTTTATCATATAAAGCCGATGTAATTCCTATAGTACCGCCATATTCACCTTGTGATGCGTCAATGTCCAGTGTTAACAATAAACCAATGCCAGTTTCTGTGGTGCTTCCAATTCCAATTCTAGAAACTCCTTTTACATTTAAGTTTTCATAAGATGGTTCTGGAATAGAAATATAAGTATTAGTAAATGCATATCCAGATCCTCCACCAATTATGTTAAATCCAAGTGTTCCACCAATTCCAGTAAACGCTTTAATTGTTGCTCCATATCCAGTTAGAGAAGTTACATAAACTCCAACTTCACCACCTCTATATCCAGATCCAGCATTAAAAGTGTAATACTTACTAACTTCTCCACCACTTACATAGGTATGTGCAAATCCAACGGTGTATAGATCTGTCTCAAATGTATTATCATTAATAATTGTTCTAACCCTATAAGGACCTACTCTCTTTTTACCATAGGCATATCCATCACCAACATAATTGTGGGTTATAGTTGATGGTCCAACATTTACTACAATAGAATTTGCACTAGGAATACTTACAATCTTGTAGTTATTATCAGAATCTGGGAATATACTTGTTGTGATACCAACCTGAACATAACCACCATTAACGTAATAATGAGATATTGTTGATGTTCCAACGTTAGTAGTGAATTCTGTGGCAAATCCAACATTATTAACTGGGAAATAATAACCTTGTGTGCCGTCTGGGAATATAGTTGTAGTCCCATAACCAGAAGAGTCACAAGAGAATTTGAGATCAAATAATCTAATCGTATTCCCACTAGTTAATAGATGATTCCAAGCAGTGCTGACTGTCATAATACCAGTTACATTATCGTAAGTAACTGAAGTAATTCCTATAGTTGCACCAGCACCTATTGGGCAATCAAATTTTATATTTTGCAATTTGATCGTTTCATTTGATCTAAAATTATGATTATAATTAAAAGTTATCGTAGATACGCCAGTAGTTTTATAATAATCAAAATTACTAATAGTGAAAGGTGTTCCCCTTTCATCTGGGAATATGTTAGTTGTAATGCCGACCTCTACAGTTCCACCACTAATATAATTGTGAGTAATTGTGGACGTTCCAACATTTGTCTCAAAATTAGTTGAGTTAATAATTTTTTTTGTCGTAAAGATATATCCACGTGATCCATCTGGGAACAAGTTGGTTGTAATTCCAACCCTAACAAACCCACCCTCTTGATAATTATGAGTAATAGTTGATGTACCTACATTAGTTGTAAACTCGGTTGCAAATCCAACATTATTGACTGGGAAGAAATACCCCTGAGTGCCATCTGGGAATATAGTAGTTGTAACTCCCGAAGGTCCACTACATGAGAACTGAAGATCTCCTAATTGAACTGTGCCACCAATACCCAAACCATGTGCATAATTAGTTGTAACAGTAAGAATACCAGTTGTTTTACTGTAGTATGCTGTGACAATTCCTATTGTTCCACCAGCACCTATTGGACAATCAAATTTAAGATTTCTGAGTCTAAAGTTAACCCCTGATGCCAAATAATGTGGAGTTGCCGTTGTAACAGTCATTATTCCTGTTGTTTTATTGTATACAACTGTACTAATAGCAACATTTGGAGTTACTCCAGCATAACCATCTGGACATTCTAATTTTAGATTTCTTATAGAAATCTGATCCCCATATACAAAATCATGAGCATTTAATGTAGTGATAGTTGCAATACCAGTTACGTGAGAATAAGCAAAGTTTGTAAATGTATTATAAGATGCTGTAGTTGCGGAAGAAACAATTTTGGTAATAGCTCCATTAGGTCCCGTTACAATACCAACTGCTGCTCCGTCTGGGATTGCATATCCTAAACCATTTGTCGATCCTAGAGAAATAATAATACCACCTCTAGGCAATTGATTTTGATTTACATCTACTAAAGATTTAACAACAGATCCATCACTAGATGTAATACCAGTATAGGTAATATTCGTATTTGCACCAACTTCTTCCAATTCGTAATTATTTCCAGCATTGTTACCTGTGGTTGGAGTTTGGAATATTTGATTATTAAATAATATACTATTTCCAGCTTCAATTCCTATGGTTGGTTGTCCAGAAGAAGTTAATTTAAATGTTGCGCCAATTCCACTAAATTGATCGGAAATATCATCGTATATTTTATTTGTGCTATAATCTCTTCTTAAGTACACTCTTCCATCAAATTTGGCATAAGGTCTTAATAAGTTACTGCTATCAAGTCTACTAAATCCACTACCTAATGGAGCTTGAGTGAAGTATAGAGTACTATCTGCAATGTTATATCCTCCCCTATAAATTCTGGCCTCCGTGCCATCAAAGTGTTCTGTTGCAATAGTTCCAGAGAATCCTCTCTCAACATTCATTACTAAGTAAGTTCCGACACCACTAATTGGACCAGATGCTGTAGGTGCTTGTCCAAAGTTAACAACTTTCATAAATTCATTATCAACTTCAAGAACATCATTAATTCTTATCGAACTAATTCCACTAATACCAAATATAGTAGAAGCAAAACTAATTTGTCCACTATTATTAACTAAACTATAATTTATTGGTGTATAAGTTAGAGGATATTGAACAACGTTATCTATCATAATAAGAGATTTTTCTAATCTCTTATTCATAGTAAGTTTATGAGCGTTTCCACTTCCATCATTTGTAAATGTTAATGCGATACCACTATTTCTGGTTCCAGTAACTTTAAATCTATCATTATCAAGTTTAAGTACGTACAAGGTACTCGGACAAATATCGGTTGATATTCCAGAAGTGTAAGAATTTCTAAAACTTGATGCGGAAGATACTGTAGATAAAGAAACTCCTACTCCCAATACATTTAGATAATATGTTACTCCTGTACCAACTGGTAAAGATGTGCTTGCTATAATAGATCCAATACCTACTGAATGAACAGTACCTAGTGAAGTTCCATTTCCAGAGAATATTCCAGCTCCAACATAATTTAATGCTAAAGTATTAGCAACTCCAGTAATAATTGTAGATCCAGTAGAAACATTTCCTTGGAAATATCTAAAAGTATTAGCAATACTAACAATAGTTGTTCCACCTGCAATTCCTAGTCCAAGCACCGTTTGACCTGGTAATAATCCAAGTGAAGTAGAAACTCCAGTAATCGTAGAAAATCCAGCAAGAAAATCACCAGTAAAAACTGTTCCGCCTACAAGAGTTGCTCCAATTCCCATTGGAATTGCGGGAACACCAACAAATGTAGAACCCTCTGTATAGGTAATTTCTTCATTCGGTGAGAAGAAATGACTTATTAACCTAAAAGTACCAGTATCTAAAACTAATTGGTCAATATTTTCAGGATTAAAAATTTTACTGAAAACTGGAATAGATTCATACGTTATTGAAAAATCTAACCTATTGATTCTATCTCCTTGAGATCCATTATATTCTCCTAAGATAACTTTTTCATTAATTGGTCCATTTATTAAATCTGGTGGAATATTTGCAGCATCAATTTCGGTATAAAGTTGCTCACTAAATGAAATTATACTACAAATACCTGTCACTGAAGGATCTGGATGGAATATTAATTCCATACGATCATTAACATATTCGGAAGTAAATGATCCTATTCCAGACGTACTTCCAATTGATAAAAATGGTCCTTGCATGATATAAGGATTTATTCCATCATGCATAGTCATCAATTGATGAACCGCACGTGTTTGTCCAATACTTACATTAACATAACTCTTAACACTGGTTATTAATAGTGTGCTGACACCAACAATGGATGTAGATGCTCCACCAACACTTTGTACTACATTAGTAACATATCTTGCACTTCTCTCATTTGCTTGTCCCTCTAATGCAAATCTATAAGTTCCTAAACCGACACTTTCTGTACCAAATCCAATAATTCTATGTCTAATTTGCTGTTCTGAAGATCTTGGATTAGCAAAGTTTAATTTTAGCACTCCAGATTCTAAAGAAGAAGTAAATGTACCGATTGATATTGAACTTACAGAAGTCGAATACTTATTATTATCTGCAATAAATTCTGATTGATAAGTATCAGTTCCATTATGAGTAACATAAATTTCTGCATAATTTTGCTCATTATTGCTTTTATCTAAAACATGAACACACGCAATAAATGATTGGAGTTTATTTGCGTTATCTTCAAAAATAGTGATTGATGTTTTAATTCCACACTGATTATTTTGTGCATATAAAGTTGTTGCTCCAATTTGTAAAGCACTAGAAATTCCAGCAACAGTAGTATTAAATTGATTTACTAAAATTTTAACGTCATAATCTTCTGTAAAAATTGATTCTGGGAATATTCTGAGAGTTAAATTATCAAATTGGTCAACATTTCCTTGAACATCAGCAACAAATTTTTGGTCTCCATTTGACGATAGTGTCCCTTTTTCAATTGTAAAAACATTCGCATCTTTAATACCATCTATAAGGACATCACTATCGGTATAAAGAACTATTGCTTCTGTAAACTGAGTTTCATATGTTTTAGTATTTTTAATTTGTACCAAGAATCTTGCAAAAGGTTCAGCATAGGTATAAAGATCTGTAAATCCAGTTTCCGCAGTATTTGCGTTTGAAAATTGAGGTCCTATGTTATCAAGAGTTAAAACCCTGTTAGATCTACATTCAATATAGTCTGATAGTTTTTTACTCTTAAATTTAATAAACTTAGAAAAAGTTTTACCATCTCTAGTAATAATATCTTGATCAAGAACCAAATCATAGCTACTAACGGCATCGACTCTTTTTTCATCAACAAAATCGAAAACAGCAATATTGTCAAACCCAGATCCAGAAACTAGAGCGGAAGAAGCAGTTGAAACTTGAGTGTCTGCAAAGTTTTTAAGTCCAACTGGATGAACTAAGCGATTTACAAAATCAACTAGTTGATCATATGATTTTGTACTTTTTACCGAGTAAGATAGATTCTGATAATAATCATTATCTTCTATAACTTGATAGTCTTCGTTTAATTTGCCAACATCATCTAACCACCCAAAATTTCTTCTTAATGAGTATGAAACATCAAATTTTCCTTGATTTTCCGAAGATTCATTAATTGTTGCCAGAGTTCCAGAAAGAAGACCACGAATAATGTCACCTATTTTTAATTCATATTCTCCAAAAAGTTTAACATTATTAGATCTAAAATCAGTTACTACTAAATCAGTATCAATATAGATGCCAGAATTTGATATAACAGAAACTCTTTCACCAATTGTAAAATTAGATCTTTGTTGAACGGGTACTAAAATAGGATAATCTGTTTTTTTAGTTATTGATGCAAAAGATAACTGCTCAGTTTTTGCTAATCCTGGATTTCCAGTTGCAACATCTGCAATACTATATTCTAATTTTGCTGGGATCGTATTCTCAAAAGTGAGAACTTTAAAAAATTTAAAGTCATAGTCTTGAGAATTAAATCCCAAACCAGGTCTTTCAAGAACAATATTTTCAACAAAAATATCATCACCTGCTGTAAATGGTGCGGTGCTAAATCCCAAAAATGGTGTTGATAGAAATATTGTTACAATTCCAACTCCAGCGGTAATAATACTATTAATTCCAACCCCATTGCTATTATTTACAGTATAAATTTCATGAATTACAGAATTTAATCCTTTTGGAATCTCAACTACATCAACGTCTCTTACAGAAGAAGAATAAACATTAGCTCTTAGTGTCCCAGAATTTATAATTTCTTTTGATAGTGGATTAAATAAAACCAACTCTGGAGATGATGTATATTTTTTACCTGCAAATTGAATATCAACACGAGAAACTTCATTATTATTAATAAGATCAAGTCTTGGAGATATTAATGCGTCTGGGCGTAAAGTCTTATCAGAAGCATACTCAAATCCTGGATCTAAAATTTTAAATTCTCTAATATCACCAATATTTGCCCCAGAAATACTTAAATTAGCATTTCTTCCATTTTGAGAATCGACTGATAAGAAAGATGGAGTTTTTTTGTATCCAAATCCACCAAAAATAATATTAATCTTATCAACTCCTCCAGTATCGTTAACTGAGTTAGTTGTGTATTTTAATATTCCTTCATTAAAAGTATATGAGGTTTTTTCTGGTCTAGATCTCAATGAAATATCAAATGTTGTATTTCCTACCCCAGTTACATTATATGGGCCAGAATATATGCTATCAATATATTTAATTTGTGAATAGTTTAATACTTCTGTATCCGAAGTGCTTATATATCCCGATTTTTCTAATTCATAAAATAGTTTTGATGGGAATTCATCGGAGTAGTTTAGGGTAACGAAAGATCCTGTTGATCCAAAATTACCATTTTTTACAATATTAAATTGATCAGTTGTTCCAACTGAAACAAATTCATTTATTCTATTGTCATCGGTATAAAAATGTAAGTTATAATTAGTTAGAGAAGAATCAGATACATTAAATTTTAAATTAATATTTTTATAAACATTTAATGGAGGATTTACTAAACTTAATTGTTGATTTTTTCCTCCAGTATTTGCAAATCCTACAACAATAATTGGATTTACTTTTAAGTCCTGTAAAGTTTCACTGAGTTGAATAATATTATCATCTATTCTATAGACATAATATGATCCAGTTTCCAATCCACTAACTATTAAATCTGAAGAATCATAAAAAACTTTATCTCCAGTTTTATATCCGTGTAGAGGTAAATTAATTGTATTTTCGTAAGAGTCTACCGATTCCGATGAAAAACCAACAGGATTAACTAAAATTTTATCATATGAAGAATTATATTTTAAATATACAAAAGAGGAATTTCCAATACCTTGTGTAGATTCTGGTTTGACGGATAAGTTAATTAAGTCACCTTTACGCAATGAATGAGATGTAGAAAGTGCTACTGTGGTTTTGTTATTAATGATGTCTCCAATAACTTCAAATTTTGTAGGTGTTAAAGAATACTCATAACTATCAGCACCATTATCAAAGAAAAATACTCCACCAGTGGTTGTAAGACCAATTTGAGTTGCAAGACCGATATAATCTTTAGATTTATTAATGATATAAACAGTTTGAGATTTTGCGGATGGTAATGCAAAATATGGACTTATAGATGTAGTGCCTACAGATAATGAAGTAGTGGCTAAAGATGGTCTACTTAAAATAACCGCTTGATTAGTTCTAAATGGATGATTTGGAATGTAAATACTCTGAGTTTGTACAGAAATTGGATAAGAAATATCTCCCAATGGATAGTTTATTGGGTTGACATTTGATGCTGTAGATCCTACACCAACCGAAACTTTTGGATTAAAGTAAATCGGTTCATTGTATTCAGAATCGAAATAATCAAGAGTTAAAGGGATATCCAATTTATTTGATTTTATATAAATTTTTGTGCCTATAGTGTGTGCAGCACCACTTATTCCTCTTTTCACACGAAGAATATTTCTCTCAGAAAAAATATTTAAAACTGATAAGAATTCTGATCCTACTCCTACAGTACACCCAATAGAAATCGAAGAAGGTATTCTAGAAATATAGATGTCAGTAACAACTCCCGATGTAACATTTACAGGTATCTCTTTTATAACATTAACATAATCTGAAGTTATACCAACAAGATGAGTATCAGTTAATTTTGGCACATAAGTTGATAAACCAGAAACTGTTATAATGTTGTTTGCTCCAAAAAATTCATGAAATACTGGTAAATGAGCTCTAACTGTTGCTTTATCTTTCCAAGTGAATATCACATTTTCATATTCTAAAGTAGTTGCTGCAATACTAACTATTTCTTTTCCTGTGATAGAAGAAACAACAGCATTTAATCCTGTCCCCCTAGTTCCTGTGTCATCAAATCTAACATTATCACCTATAGAATATCCATCTCCAGTCTCTATAATTGAATACTGATTAATAGATCCGCTTGTTACCGAGTCGACAACTAAGATCTGATTACTTATATTATTTGATTCATATAAAAATTCGCAAGAAGCAGTTTCATCATTAACTTTATATGGGAAAGTATTTCTAATTAAATTCGAATTATTAAAATCAAAATTTTGATCTAGATTTAAAAAGTTTTCTTCAATAACTTTTGATCTATAAGTATCACCTATAAAATATGGAAATGTTGGTATTAAGTTATTAAATGTATCTGTTTTAATACCTGCAAAATATGCATATGTTCCATTTGGAAAATCTGGAGTTACACAATATCTACCATTGTGAGTATCTAAATCTTGATTTCCAATAAATCTATAATCCTCAACAAAAAATCCAATATCAAAAGAAGACGGTCTATCAGATATAAAAGATCCACTTTCTGAATATCCAGTTCTTAACAATCTTACTGGAGATCCATTGTCTTCTGGATCAGAGTATCCATATGGACCATATATTGGGTTTCCATCATAAGCCCACCCAATAATTGGTGAATGAGTAACTCCATTATCCCCAAACTGACTATCACCATAACTTGTTGAGTATCCTACCCAACCATATCCTAGACCATTTCTTGATTGTGTTATAATTTCTTTGCCATATCTAAATTCTGTATTAAGAGTTAAAGGTCTAATAGAAATATCAAAAAGAGCATTAATGCCTGGAGAAGCGGCTCTAATTACTGTATTTTCGTCATAATTGATTCCCCCATTAATAACAACAACACTTGTAACTTTTCCATTAGAGACATTTGCTCTCAAAATAGCACCTACACCACTTCCGCTTATAACCAAATCTGGGGGAGCGTTATATTCTAAACCATCAACTAAAACCTTAACACTCCTTATTGACCCATCATATATAAATGGTTTAAACTCCGCACCTTTTCCATTCTTAACAATAATTTTTGGTTTTTTATGCAAGTTAATTGTCTCTGACCCATACTTGCTACCATTTTCATAAAGATAAGCATCAACTATAGGTCCTCTAACAATAGGTGTTGCAGTGATCACCCCAACAATACTACTACCATATGATACGTTTACCGATAGTTTAACATCTGGATATTTAAAAATATGGTATCCTGCCCCCTGAGAAGAGAATTTAATATAATTTCTTCTATCATAATTAGACGTAATAGAGGCACCTATACCAGCATCTGCTAGTCTAAATTTATTAGTATCAACTTTTAAAATGTAATAATTATGTGAAGTTGATAGTCCAGAAATAGAGGTACTTCCAACACCAACACATTGATATTCAACTAAATCTCCATCATTAAAATTGTGATTATCAAAAGTTATCCAATCCTGTGTTAAGATTACTCTTTCTGGTTTAATATATAATTTTCTATTTTGGTATCCAGATCCAGAATTTGTTACTTTAATCTCTTTGAGAGTTAATTGTGAATCGAAAATTCTAAATTTGTGGATTCCGACTGCACTTATAGTTGTAAATCCAACTGTATTAATTCCAGATACATAATCATCAAATCTTGAATATAATTGTACTGTTTTATTATTAATTACTTCTACATAATAACTCGCACCATTAACTAAGGATAAATTTTGATTAAAATTCCCACCCGAATATGTCCCTAATCCAAGAGGATCATTTCCATTTGGATTATATACAACTTGCTGCCCATTTTTAAAATTATGATTTGTTAAGAATGATATTGTTTCTAAATCAATATCAACTCCCCCAGAATCACTTGTGCTTCTAGCATCGAATTCAATTTCTCTATATCTTTTTTCTAAAACTGGTTCTAAAGTACACCCACTTCCATTTCCGCCAGTGATAGTGACTGAAATTATTTTTTCAATATCAAAATCTTGAGGATCGACCAAAACTCCTTTAACATTTCCAGATACAACTGGCTGAACTAATGCGTTTATACCTCCAGAATTTGGTGATCCTAATTCAATGGTAGGCGGATTTATTACATCATAATTAATACCAGAATTTAATAAAGAAATTTTTTCTACAGGACCATAATAAATCTTATCATCAGTTTTATAGTTAATAATATCTACACCATTTGCAATTAATCCTATTTTACCAGGTTGAGTTTTTTCATTTAACCCGTTTGTATTATCTCCCGTTATTAAGAATTTAGCAAGATTTTTTTGTGGTCTTATAAAACGATCCTTCAAAGATCTCAAAACAAAAGTGTGTGAGCCACCAACCCCTGGCGATAATGCATAAAACTCCAAATAATCATCAGTTTCAATAAAAGATCTAGAACTGAAAAGAGTGATTTTATTTGTAAAAGTGGAATCTACCTTTACAAAATAAGATGCGCCAGATTGAAGACCTTCTAATGGTGTTGAGTCTGGATAATATATAACTTCATCTCCAGTAATAAATGGAACTGATGAAGGAAATGATATAATATGATAAAGTAAAGTCTGTAAATCCAATCCTTGTAAAGAAGATCCACCCTCACCATTTGGTATGGTAGATGAAGGAATTTCAACATCAATTTGATAAGATGGTAATGAATTTGACGCAACATAAAAATATTCATCATCAAGATAAACATTCTGCACATCTGATGTTAGAATATTATTACCATATTGTATGGAAGTTGCGGAAGACGTTGCTCTTTTTAATTTTCTTCTTAAATCATAAGATAGCGAAGAATTTGGTGAGAATCCAATAAGATTATCTAATGTAATTTGGCTATTATTATAGTTAATATTAGCAATTTTAGCATTAGAAAAAGCCACATTATTTACAGACCCTCTAATAATAATATCTACTAAGTCACCTTCTCTTAAACTTGATTTATCAATAGTACTGAATAATGTAAATGATGATCCGTTGATAGTTTTTATTTGATATCTAACACTAGTGTTATAAACCCATGAATTTGCAAATATTTCTTTAAAAGTTTTATTTTCATTTGGATTTTTAATCGCAAACCCAATATTTTTTACTGTTATTTTTTCTCCTTCATTTAATTCTTGATTTTTAGTTTTACTAATAAAATCTGAAAGAACTCCAGTAATTCTAATCTTACATATCTTAGATAAATTACCTTCTTCATATCCAAAATACAAATCTTCAGATATAATAGTATCTGTTGTTGATATTGGGTAAGTAATATTTGCACATCCTAAAAACTGATTAACAGTTTTTTCATCATATGAAATAACATTATCTCCAGAAACTATAGATCCAGATTCTGGAAATCCAATAGTAGAATCTACAGTAATAATAGAAGATCCAACTGAAACATCTCCTATAACTTTAGTTTTTGGTGTAATTGTAAAAGTTCCCTGAATACTGTCACTATCAGCAAATCCTAAAAATAAGTCAATTCTATAGAATATTTCTCCCCCTCTAGATAAAATTTCTACGTTTGAAATAGATGCTTTAGTTTCTTCATCATTTTCTCTATAAAGAGTTTGTCCAATTAATTTAAGAGGGTTACCACTAACATTTTTAGCTACAACAATTTCTCTTCTTAAAAATTGTGCTGATGATGGTCTTAAAAGTAAATTATCTAAATTAATTATTTTTGGAGTTTCTCCAAAAAGAACATTGAATAAAATTCTGAATGATTCTTCTGTACCTTTCGATTGATAGAATGTTCTGGCTTCCTTTATAAAATTACTTACATCTAAACCATCAACAAATTCAACATTTTCTAGTCCAGGAGTCAGAGACGTTTTTAATTTTTTATAAAACTCTTTAAGAAAACAAACACTTAAATTTTCAACCTTGGAAGAATTTGTATGAGTGCTTGCCGACGTAGTAGAAAAAACTAATTCTTCTTGGTCTAGAGCAGATCGACAACTGGTTACACCAGAGAATCCACGAACACATCCAGTAAAACTTGTTGCAGTGGAATCGGTATATGTAATAATCTCATCATCAATTTTTAATAGACCATTTTTAGGTGGAAATCCCTTAGTGCTATTTACAAATATTTCACTATCATTTAATCCAACAGAAGAAGTCAATGTCGTATATCCAGACATTGCTTCTGGTGTAAGATTATCAAGTTTTAAATATAAATCTAAGTTTTCTGCAATATCCGCTGCCCCACCAGGAAAATCTTGTGAAAGATAATACTGTTTTAAAAAATCAACCGTTTTTGGACTTTCGCTAAGTAAAAACTCTGGAAGTTGACTTTCGATTATTTGACCGACTTTAACTCTCGCATCAAATCCAGTTGTAATCATATTATCTCCTCGTTAATTCTCCGTTTGAATAACTTGATGTAACTTTAAATCCAACACCAGATATTTGCTCACCTGAAGATATAGTATCCTTAACCATATTTATCTTACTATTAGAAACGTCTAATGATAGATAAAGATCCTTTAATCCAACAACATCATTTGATTCTGGAAATGCCTGAACTTGCACTATATTGTTTGGTAGTATTGTGGAAGTAATCTGAACTGGACCTAAAAGAATTTCTCCCGTGGTATAATTGACTGTCCCAACTCTGTTGTTAACAACTCTATATTTTGTAGTTTCTTCATCAAGAGTTACAATTGATATAATCCCAGATCCATTCCCATTTGGAGTGTCAGTCAAGAAACAAGTATTATTCTCTCCAAAAATAGTAAATCCAGTACTCTTAATATTAAATCCCTTTGGATTAATATGAAACTGGTTCCCAAAACACAGTTCATATTGTGCAAATCTATTAATTGAAGCATTCAGATTTCTTCTCATAATAACTTTCGTAATATTTGAGGTAATAGCAGCATCTGCATTATCAATCAATTGAAGTATTTTACTATACTTAAATCTTCCACCAAATTTGTTCATATCAAGAGATTTGGAATACGCATCAACTACATTAAATACTGTTGTTTTTAGATTGTCTATATTTGTAACTTGTGAAGAGTTATAATAAACATAACTCTCAAGTTCAACATAAAGAACTTTAAGATCAATAATTTCTTGTTTAATACCAACAAGAGAATATCCTGACAACTTGTTTAATATAAACTGTTTATCAAAATCAGAAACAAAATCTCCATTTTTTGGTTTAATACTAATTAAAACTTTTCCATATTGTGGTGGATTTAATTCATCTCCACCAACCACAGAAACTGATTCTGTATTTGGATAAATTGTTTGAATAACAGACTCATAATCCCTACTAGTAACTGCTCTATATTGTGATGAATATAATCTAGGTGCAAAATATTTGACTGAATCAATACTTTCTATTTCTCCACCGTTCTGAGCATTTCTAACAGTATTAACCGAAATTGATCCTGTTGGAATAACAAGTTCACCTACTGATCCTCTAACTGTTCCAGCATAATCAAATGAGCTTGGACCATTTCCGTCTTCTCCATCAGTTATAATATATGTGACTGTAATGATAGATCCATTTTCTATTTTTTTACCAAAAAATCCATCTCCAAATAACAATTCATATTTTTCATCTTTAATTTCTTGTATTAAATAAGTCTCAGATATAGATTTAATGTTTAAAATATTATCGATTTGTTTATATTCTTTACCCTCTCCACCGTCCGATAAACCTTTAACCTTAACAAGAATCGTAGAAGTATCAATAAATGAGTTATCTAAAATAAATCTTTGATCTAGAGATCCATTTACAACAAATTGTTTTTTGAGAAGTGTTCCTTGATATACATTAAGTGGTTCACTTGTGGTGCCAAAGTTGGCAACGCCATTTACAATTGTTGTTGTAATTGGTTCTGGAATTGAGAAAATATATGAACTATCATTTGTATTACCTACACACACCAGTCCCGCCTGTAGGGTGAGTGTTGCTGACGTAGAGGATGTTGGGATACTGAAGTAAACCTCTGCCCTTGCTGCCGTTCTAGAGCGGGGTACGTACCCAATGTTGCGAGCTAAAGAAACAACATTTTCACGAATGGTTGCCGAATCGAGGAAAGCCTCATTGGCAACCATATTTGTGTTAAATGCAGTAATATATGTGTTATACGCTAGAGTGTCGATTAAGATTGAAAAGTTTGATCCCTCAAAGTCAAAATCCGTGAAATTCGAATTTGCACGAAGATAATCTTTGATGGACGTTTTTATTTGATCAAAATCTAGATTTGTAAATTTTGTAAAAGGCATTTTACCTAGTTGCCTCTAATATGAACGTGAATTGTTGTGCTGGAGTTTCTTGACCAAGAATATCAAAAGCTATATCAACTGTAAAAGTATTTGAGTCTGGTTCTGGTTTCACTTCAACGATCAAACCAGTAACTCTAGGCTCATAACTTTTAATCGATGTAATAATTTGTTCACGAATAATTGCTGCTGTACCAAAGTCAACAAATTCAAACAAACTTTGTGTTATTTCGGATCCAAGAGAGGAATTAAAAACTCTTTCTGTTGGAACTGTTTGAACTAAATTTCTAACCGAACGGATAATTGCCGATTCATTTTTAATGATCGGCAAATCCTTAGTAACAGGATGAGGATCAAAAGATAAACTAATATCTTTAAATCCCCTTGATATCCTCTGTACAGGCATTTATAGGATATAAATTTCTAAATTTATTTATGTCTACTTCCAGGATTCTCCGTAGTGTGGTTCTGTTCCATATTCCCAATCGTCATAATCTTCATCATTTCTAATTTTTTCATGCAACTCATACTGTTTTTTAAGATCATGCTTGGGTGCAAGATCATGCATTACTTCTTGAATAACCCTTTTTGGTTTAACTTCATCATAATCGGTAATTAATTTTGTGGTTCCCCACACTTCTCTCATGTAGTTGGGGTCTCTATCGGTTGGTGAATTAGACATTTTAGCTCCTGTTTTAATGAATAAAACAGAACTTTTATAAAGGAGGTTGCTATCTCCCTATTTCTATTTAACGATCTACTTCACGTATCGAATATGAGTCCGAATTGAGGTATTTTAAGATTTCCAAGGCAATTAAGCGTGGGTTTCCTTCACCACAAGTATACACATCCACCGCTAAACACCCATTTTCAGGCCAAGTATGGCAAGAAACATGACTTTCTGCAAGTGCAATCACGATTGTACATCCCTGTGGATCAAAATGATGCAAAAAAGTGTTCAAAATCTCCATTTTTGCACGTTGAATGCCTCTAATCATGGCATTTTGAAGTGATTTTGAATCATTAATTGTCTCTGAGGCAATATTATACACTTCTAAGAGCAAATGTTTGCCCATTGAATGCTGTTTCAACTTATTTTAACTAAAAATTTATTTATTTTTGATCCAAATTAGTAATTTTATACATGTAATGGTCAGAAGTCTCAAATTTTCTCTTATTTTCCACTGAATATGTTGTCATATCAATTTCATATCCTGGATTTTTATCAATTCTATTAAATGTCCATGCGTTATCGTACCAAATAATGCGATTATTTGGGTAAGCATAGTAATTTCCAGTTTCAACTTTGAATAAATGGGCACATTTATGTTCAGGAGTTTCTGAAAAATTAAGATCTGGCACTCCTTTATTTTCCCAGGACCAATCAAGAGTAAACATGTAAGTTCCTATTACTTTTTTTCCGTCTGGACGAATTAAATCTGCTTGTAATCCAGCAAGACGGGCACGTTTTTGAACATCAATGTAAGGAGAAAAGCAGTCCCAATACATAATGTCTTCTAAAGGTTCAATTGGCGCATCAGATTTCCAACAAAAAGCATGAAGAGGGCGTCGAGTCCAATTTACACCATTCTCAAGAAATGCCTCAAATAAAGGAACTCTTTTCTCAATACTTGCAACTGAATGTACATCACATTTAGTTACTTCACCATGTCCTTTCTGATGATTAAATAGAAACTCATTACGGATATAACAAGACCAATCTGGTAGACTATGGTTTAGGTATGCCACTATGTTTTACCCTGTCCTCTATATTTCTTTCGTGCTTTATTACGAGACGAAGCGGCATATTTGGTTCCCATCCCATTTCCTTGACGAGACTTTTTAGGAGGACCAGGAATATAATTAGTTTTATTTAAACCAACTTTAGATTTTACAGCCATTAATAATTCCTCAGAATTTCAGTACGAATGCTTTTGGGACTTGGAGAACCTGTCTCATAATACTGGATTGCCAGATCCTCCATAAGGTCAAAATATTCTTCCTCTGTGAGATGAGAGAACACTCGTTTATTTCCCACATAGATGTTATATCTTTCTTCTGTTTGCATGTGAATCAGATTATGCGAGTTTTTTCGTGTCCAACGCGAACGCGAGGATCACACCAAATCTCAAATCCTGCTTCTTTTGCATCAAGACAGAATGAAACATCTTCACCACACATATCTTGGACATCACCACTCTCAAAAACTTGCATCTTTGGAGCAAACCAAGGATACTTCATTTCAGAGTGTTCGAACACACCATTCTTAATCAGAAGCCAACCAAATCCAGTATAATCAACAGTAAATGGTTTACGACGTTTTGAGATACTCTCAATAGTTTCGTGATTCATTACACCACCGTTATTACGAAAATCATCTTCTTCTAACCAGTGAGCAACGGATGTAGTACGACCATCTTCGGTACAGTACCAACCTGCTGCAATATCTTTATCCATTAATACGAGTTGCCAGAACTTCTCAGTATTAAAAACGATGTCACTATCAATCCAGAGTTGATAATCATAAGGTAGTTTTCCATCCCAAGGAACTTGATCAGGACCACGAAGAACATTTGCACCTAAACACTTGCAACGTGCAAAGTTCACCATCGAACTGTAGTCTTGAGAAATCTGAATGCTTGCACCCGCTTGAACCAGATCAAAGCAGAGTTGTACAAAACTCTTCAGATATGTATAAGAAACTCCTCTACCTGGGAGGCAAAAAACAACACTTTTGCCTCTGATCATTTCTTTGGCAAGATCGTAATCAAATTCTTCAGTTGGGTTGTTTCTGGCAACTACAGGTGTTTTTGCTTTAACAGTAAATCCTTTAGCCATAATTGTTTGTAATTACATTTCAGATCATAACATATTATATAGAGAAACGTCAAGAAGGGTCATATTCTGACAACACAACTTCATCGCCCTCAAGATCGAACTTAATTTCAGTATCTTCATACCAAGATAGTTCATTAGCGATCCACTCAGGAATTATAACATAATACTCACCAGTAATTGGATCTACACTGATTGCCTTAATATTATGGGAATTTTTTTTCATCCGCAGTTAATATTGTTTTATTTTTCGGTATTATATAGCGACCTTGTGAGTATTTTTAACTACCGAAAAAATTTTTATCCCCCTTGTGTATTTTTAGCTAGCTTTGGTAACACTTTATAGATTAGGGTAGTTAGGCGTTTTTATAAACGCGGCCCCGCGCCGACCGCGCAACCCGCACGGGGCCACTGCGGTCACGAACGCTCAGCACTGCCTCAGCGCACGTCTGCTAAGGCGCTGTTGGCGGTGCTCATACGGGTGGCACTGCTGCCAGCGGCGCCGCCATGAGTGCGGACGCGGGTGCTGCCGCCTTTGATCCGATCCACCCAGCGGTTGGATGCAGCACCATGAGCAGTGGGCAGGCGGTGAAGGGTCAGAGCACCTGAAGCGATGGCGGCGTTCAGATCAGCGGCGGTCATCACGGTGAGGGTGGTCATCGGTGTGGTTGTGAACTGAGAGAATTGTAGCACGAAGTGGAGGGTGGTGGGTCAGTACCCGTTGAGGAAGTCGTGCAGTGCTTCCTGGTATTCTGCCTCAGTGTGGAAGGTCCGAGCACCGATCACGCAAGGGAAAGTCCGCTTAGGGGCGGGTGCCTTGCTGGGCTCCTTGCCCTGGGAGAGGATCTGTTGCACGTAGGGATTGGTTTTGTTCATACCCGTATTGTAGGGGTTCAGGGGGGGTTTGGGAGTGGTTGTGTGCCACCTCCTCAGGTGTCACTCTTCGTCGTCCTCATACCAGGCGGCGGATTCGAAGTCGTCCTGATCCTCAACGGGCAGGGCGTCGCGGCGCACCAGCTCCACATAGCAGGCGTCGTACTGAGCGTCGTCGTGGTTGACGTTGGCGTCGTCCATCAGGGAAACCAGTTCGGCGTCAGAGAGGGAAGCGAAGGCGGTCATCGGTGGTTGTCTGAACTGAGATCAGTATAGAGGGTCGGCAGGGTCAGTCGCGGTCGCTGATGTGCCAGACCGTCGATTGGACCATAGGCGCCTTGCCTGAGCGGATTGCCTCCCGCTGTGCTTCCTCCTGCTGCATCCGCTGCAGGTAGGATGCCATGACCGCCTGGCAGATGGGGTCGGCCGCAGCGGCGTCGTTGATCAGGAAGGCGCCGCCGTGAGCGGGTTGGAGTGGTTTCTTCATGCTGTCAGTATAGAAGCAAAAGGGAGGGGTCGTCCCCCTCCGTTGTGCCACTATCAGAATTGGAAGCGGTCGGCGTAGATCTGCTCCAGGCGGTATGCCTCCTCCTCCCGTGCCTCCTCCTCCAGGTTGCCCTCCAGGGTTTGGCGGCAGTGGATCAACTCATGGATCAGGGTCACCACGTACTCAGAG
>Ga0194125_10001778_pt1 | contig 36366 bp, 25 predicted proteins | sample TA2KigC250mmetaG_FD_148626 | JGI IMG/M metagenome (GOLD analysis project Ga0194125, IMG submission 148626) | Freshwater microbial communities from Lake Tanganyika, Tanzania - TA2015034 Kigoma Deep Cast 250m | ecosystem: Environmental > Aquatic > Freshwater > Lake | place: Tanzania: Lake...
CGTTTTCCAGCCGGCCTGTGGGACAGCATGGCTGATTCACGGGCGAAATCCGGGCGCTTTTCGTCACTCGCAGGAAAAAATTCGACACACGACATTTCGCAAATCCACCTCAAGCGCAAACCCGGCCCCTCTCTTGCAAGGGGTTACGAAGCGCCCTGCCCGTGAAAATGAGCCTGTGGGATGCTAGTGATATTAATTGATAAGCAATCGCTTTTCGGCACACCCCAGTCGGCGTCGGCCCATACGAGCTGAAATCATGCTGGAATTTAGCTGACGCAAACATCGTTTAATCATTGCAGACGCGCGCTTTCCAGTCAAGTTCATCATCCGCAGATGTCAATTGTTGATGCACGGACGGCACCCTTCTGCTATAATCCGCGCCGTTCATCAATCCAGCAGGAAGGATCAAGCAATGGGGTGGTTCACCAATCCGGCCGCAAAGACGGCCTCTACGCCGACCGAGGCGATCTGGGCAATCTGCCCGGCCTGCAAGGCCTATGTGCCGCAGGCCGAATGGAACAACGATCTGCGGGTCTGCCCGCGCTGCGACTACCACGACCGGCTGACCTGCCGGCAGCGTGTCGCGCAGATCTGCGACAGCGGCTCATTTTCGGAGATCAACGCCACCGTGTCGGTGCGTGATCCGCTGAAGTTTGCGGACGCCTCGGGCGCCTACGCCGACAAGGCGCAGGCGGCCGTCAAGAAAACCGGCGAGGGCGAGGCCATTCTCACCGGTACCGCGCTCATTGACGGCATCCCCGTCGTGATCGGCGTCATGGACTTCCGCTTTCTCGGCGGCAGCCTCGCCAGCGGCACCGGCGAACGGATCCTCCTGGCCGCTGAGGCCGCCCTCCAGCAGCGCCGGCCGCTGATCCTCTTCTCCGCCTCGGGCGGCGCACGCATGCACGAGGGGATCATTTCGCTCATGCAGATGGCCAAGACCTGCGCAGCCATTTCCCGGCTGCAGCAGGCCCGTATCCCCTATCTCTCGGTGCTCACCGACCCCACCACCGGCGGCGTCTCAGCCAGCTACGCCATGGTCGGCGACATCAATATCGCCGAGCCCAAGGCGCTGATCGGCTTCGCCGGCCGCCGGGTCATCGAACAGACCATCAAACAGCAATTGCCGGACGACTTCCAGACCGCCGAGTACCTGCTCGAACACGGGTTTGTCGACCACATCGTCCACCGCGGCGCGATGAAGTCCTTTCTGGCCCAGGTGCTGCGTTACGCATCACACCGATAAGCGGAGTGCATATGATTGAGATCGATTTTTCCAAGAAACTGACCCCGTGGGAGATCGTCCAGGTCGCCCGCCATCCCGGCCGTCCCGCCATCACCGACTATGTTCAGGGGATGTGCGAAGAATTCGTGGAACTGCACGGCGACCGTGCGTTCGGTGATGATCGGGCCCTGATCGGCGGTTTTGCCACCATTGGCGGTGAACGGGTGATGCTCATCGGTCATCGCAAGGGCAAGTCCGTCGAAGAGAACATCCACGCCAATTTCGGCATGGCCAACCCCGAAGGCTATCGTAAGGCGCTGCGACTCATGAAGCTGGCTGAGAAATACGGCATCCCCGTCCTCTCGCTGGTCGACACCCCAGGCGCCTACCCCGGACTGGACGCCGAGGCCCGCGGTCAGGCCGAGGCGATCGCCCGCAACCTGACGGAAATGGCGGCGCTGCGCACGCCGTTTGTGGTCGTGATCACCGGCGAAGGCGGCAGCGGCGGCGCCCTCGGCATCGCCGTGGGCGATGTCGTCCTGATGATGCAGTACGCCGTCTACTCCGTGATCTCCCCGGAAGGGTGCGCCTCGATCCTCTGGCGCGATGGCAAAAAGGCGCCCGAAGCCGCCGAAGCGCTCAAGATCACCTCGGAATCGCTGAAGAAACTCGGCGTCATCGACGAGATCATCGTCGAGCCGGACGGCGCCGCCCACAGCGACCCCGGCCTGGCGATCAACGCCGTCAAGAAGGCGGTTCTGAAGCACCTCAAGGCGCTCAAGAAGGTCGACACCGACACGCTTCTCCAGAAGCGGTACGACAAATACGCCGCGATGGGGCGCTAGCCGCCCCCCCCTGCTCCACAGATCCGAGATGCGGGAATAGGCGGAAAAACGTCTGCGGCAGGGGCGTGTCGAATGACAGGCGCTCTCCGGAATGGGGATGGTTGAAGGCTATGGCTTTTGCATGGAGGCACAGGCGCTCACGGAAAGGATCATTCCTCCCGTATTTAGGGTCGCCGACCACCGGATGTCCGATGTCTGCAAATTGGACGCGAATCTGATTCCTTCGTCCCGTCAGCAGATGGATTTTAACCAGGCTCATCGTTGCATTCTCGGCCACGACTTCATAGGCGGTTTGGGAGAGCTTGCCCTGTGTCGCATCTTTGACCGTGTAAACCAATAAATTCTCGCCATCTGCCAAATAACTGGTGAGCGTTCCGTGCCGTGCCTTCAGATGCCCCCGGAGCGCCGCATAATAGATCTTCTCATTGTTGGACCAGTTCTCTTGGAGACGGTGCTGAGCCTCCGCCGTCTTTGCAAACACCATGACTCCAGACGTTTCGCGGTCGAGACGGTGAACAAGGTAAACCTGTTTGCTCGACCGCGAGCAGCCTTTTCGGAGATAATGACTGAGGACATTTTCGGCGGTGAATGCTTCATCTTGGCGCGTGCCCGTGGATAGCACGCCTACCGCCTTGCAAACCACGAAGAGGTCGCGATCCTCGTGCAGGATCTCAACACCACGCGGCGCATACTTCCTTGAGCGTTTCTTCGTTGTCTCTGGCATAGGCGAAACCCGGAGCCGCGCACATCATCGAAGACGGATCGGAACAACGCGCGGATCCCTGATGGCAGGGATCCGTTTCCTCCCGATCACCGCTCTCCGACGCGCAAATATTTCTCCATCCCATAGGGAAAATCGTGCGGGATATAGTGATCGACGCGCGGGCCGCTGAGGCTGTGGGCGCGGGGAAAATGAATGAAGATCCACGGGCAGGCGTCTCGGATGATCGCCTGCATCCGGCGATACAGACCGAGGCGCGCGGCCTCGTCAGGGGTCCGCGCCGCCTCGTCGTAGAGCGCGTCGAAAGCCGGATCGCGAAAGTTGCATCGGTTGGGGCCGGGCGACTGGTTGGGGCCGTAAAAGAGCTGCAGGAAATTGAGCGCGTCGGGGTAGTCCCCGACCCAGCCGACGCGAAACATCTGCGTCTCGCGGCGCGACACCCGCTCCAGAAACGCGGGCCAGTTTTGGTAGCGCGGCTGCAGGTCGATCCCGATCCGATCGAAAAAGGCGCACAACAGCTCGGTCGTCTCACGCGCGTCCTGCGTGGTCCGCCCCAGATCGAGCGTGAGCGAGAGCCGCCGCCCCGTCGCCGGGTCGACACCGCCCGGATAACCGGCCTCGGCCAGGAGCGCCTTGGCGCGGTCCAGGTCGAAGGTCCAGGGAAAGGGCTTGTCCAAATAGCCCGCCACCTGAGGCGGCACCGCGCCGTCGGCGCGCATCACGCGCTGGTTGTAGAAGGACTCCCACCGTGCGCCGTCAAAGGCGGCGTTCAACGCCCGCCGCAATGCGAGGTTGGGGCCGACCACCGGGTCTTCAAAGTTGAAGGCGACATAGGCGACCTCCAGCGTCGCCATACTATGCAGCCGCACCCCGCGCCCAGCCCATTCCGGTGCCAGCATGCCGTCCTGCCCGATCACCGCGTCCCAATTGTCGCGCGCGATCTCTCCCAGGAAATCCAGTTCGCCGGTCAGGAATGAGAGCCACTGCGTCGCCGCATCGTCCATCACCCGGTAGCAGATCCGGTCGAACGGGCGCCCCGGCGTGCCGGCCCAGCCGCGCCACTCCGGAACCCGGTCAAAGACCATCTCGTAATTGCGCCGCCAGGACGCGAGCCGGTAGGCCGCCGACCCGACCGCGCGGGTGCCGAAATCCCTGCCGTACACCTCGACGGCTTCCTGCGGCACGACGGCGGCATAGGGCATCGCCATCGTCCACACGAATTCGGGGCTTGGGCGCACCAGCTCGATCCGCACGGTGCGATCGTCGAGCGCGCGCAGACCTTCGACGTGCAGACTGTAGTCGGTCGGCGCGCCCCCCGCCGACCGCTCGGCGAACGCCCGCATCCCGAGGATCTGATCCTTCACCAGCCACGCGCCTGACGATGCGAGCTTGGCATCGGCCAGCCGCTTGAGCGAGAACACCACATCCCGGGCCAGGACCTGACGACGCATCGGGCGCGTCTTGCCGCCGTCCCGCGCCAGACCGAAGCAGAGATCGGCGTCGAACCAGGCATTTGTCACCAGCCGGAACGTGTAAACCCGGCCTCCGTCGGAAACCTCCGGCAAGGCCTCGGCGAGACCGGGAATCAGCCGGTAGGGGCGCGCCGCATAATCGTATTCGACCAGCGTCTCGTACACCAGCCCCACGGCCCGGCCCGCATAGACCGCTGCCGCCTGAGCCGGATCGAGCGAGGCCACCCGGTCCAGGCTCCTCCGGAACACGGCCGCCTCCTGGCCTGCCGCGGCGCCCGCACACAGCGCCAGGAGCAGCGCGAACCGGTGCAGCCACCGGGTTCGCGGTTCGATCCAGTCACCCGGCGTTGTGTCCCTGACGGTCATGGTCTTGACTCGCGCTGTTTAGCAGCCGCCTGCTTGAGCGGGCTTTTCCGCAACCGCCGGATGAAGGTAGACGGGCAACGGCTCGCGCTTCGCGGCGTCGGGATCCGCGAGAAAAAGCCTCCCCACAGCCTCGGCATCCGGATAGGCCGCAGCCTGAACCACCCGGTCCGATCCAAACGCCGCATTCAGCGCGGCGCCGATACGCCCCCAATCGGAACTCGCCACCCGCGCCCCCGCGGGCACAGCCGACGCCACATCGCCTGCACGCACCAGCTCGAAATCGTCTGCCGTATGACTCGCCGCGCGCGCCCGGCCCTTGCCGTCGACCGCCTCCACGCCGCCGGCAGACGCCAGCCGGAACGCCCCGACCCACAGCCGCTCGCGGCGCGCATCGCCCACGACCGCCACCCCTTTCGGCGCAGCCGGTCCCGTGAGCATGCGGTACGCCAGCGCCGCCGCGCTGCTGACCCCAAACACCGCCACACCGGAGGGGAGCGCCAGCCCCTGCAAAGCGGCCAGCGACGAGCGAATGCCCGAGAACGATCCCGGCCCCACTCCCGCGCACAGCGCCCCCAGATCGGCCGGCGCAATAGCCTGCTCCGCCAGCAGCCCAACGACATCCGCCATCCACCCCGGCGCACGCGACGGTTCGCCGGCGACATCCCGGCATTGACCCTCCAGAATCCCATCCCGGAACACCGCTGCTCCAGCGCCCGGCGACGACCGATCAATTGCCAAAAGCCACATGATGCCCCCCGGCCGGTCATTCCGACACCGGCGACTTTCAACGTAGCTGAATCCTCCGTGGACGTCAAGCCATGCTTGCAAGGGCTTGCAATCCCATATCCCTCACGTTATCCTGATCGACGCTGATGAAATCCTACGACCTGATTTATGTCTTGCATCGCGAGGAGCCTTCGGAGACCTTCATCCGCCGCGAGATCGACGCCCTGCGCGCGATCGGCATCCCCGTGCGTGTCCACGTCCTCGACGGCCCCCAGGTGAAGCCGGCCGTCCCGCCCGGCCTGCGCCGCGCCCTCCTGCGCCAACTCGTCATCCGCCTCCTCGCGCCACCCGTTTCCCTCTCGTACGCAGCCAGGCTCATCCGCCACGCGCCATGCGCGCTCCGTCTTGCGGCCGAGGCCGCCCCCCTCCACTGCCCCCGCTTCCACGCGCAGTTCGCCTGGAGCGCCGCCGACGCCGCGGCCCTCGCCGCCGCCGCCCTCGGCATCCCGTGGACCTGCAGCGTTCACGCATGGGATGTGTTCACCCGTCCGCTCCGCGAAACCCGCGCCCGCCTCACCACGGCGGCGGGCATCACCGCCTGCACCCGGCGGGCGGCCGATGCCCTGCGCGCGGCCGGCATCCCCGAGGCGCGCATCCGCGTCATCCGCCATGGACTCGATCCCGCCGCCTTTCCATTCGATCCCGGCCGTCCCGCAGGCCGCATCGCCGCCGTCGGACGCCTGGTCCCGAAAAAAGGGTTCGACACGCTTCTGGATGCGTGCGCACTCCTCCGCAACGCGGGCGTTCCCTTCACCTGCACCCTCGTCGGCAACGGCCCGGAGCGTGGCCGATTGGAGCGGCAGGCTGCGGCCGCCGGTATCGCCGACGCCGTGATCTTCACGGGCTGGCTCGCTCCAGACGCCGCGCAACGCGTCATCGCCGGCGCCACGGTGCTCGTCCATCCCTCGCGCCGCCTCGCCAATGCCGATACCGATGGCTTTCCCAACGTCCTTTCCGAGGCGATGTTCCTCGGCACGCCGATTATCACGACGCCCGCCGGCGCCGCCACCGAGTTGCTCTCCGACAGCGCCCGTATCGTCCCGTCCGACGACCCCAAAGCGCTCGCGGAGGCCATCGCCGGCCTGCTCAGCAGCCCGGAGACCTGCCGCCGCCTCGCCGCCGCCGCCCGCCAGACCGCCGACCGGCACCTCGACCAGAACCGCCTCATCCGGCAACTAGCGGCGTTTCTCGAGGAGAGTCCCTGCGGGGATGGCTTCGCCGAGGCTTGACATTCCGGCCCGGTTCAGACGAAACTGTACGCGCACGCCTAGCTGCGCCTGTCGCGCGGCTTACGCGCCAATCGGAGACCCTCATGGAAGCATTGCTCACTTTGCTGAAGCAGAATGCGCGGGAATCGGACGACACCCTCGCCAAGATGCTGAACACCACGGCGGACGATGTGCATGCGCGCATCGCGGCGCTGGAGGCGTCCGGCGTGATCCGCGCCTACCAGGCGGTGGTCAACACCGACATCATCGCGGATCACAATGATGTCTGCGCCGTGATCGAGCTGCGCATCCGTCCCGAGCGCGAGGGCGGTTTCGACCGCATCGCGCAGCGGATCGGCAGGTTTCCGCAGGTGGTCTCCATGTTCCTGATGTCGGGCGGCTATGACCTGCTGCTATTCGTCACGGGCCGCAACCTCCAAGAGGTCGCGGGCTTTGTCAGCGGCACCCTCGCCCCGATCGACGGCGTGCTGGCGACCGCGACCCACTTTATGCTTAAAACCTACAAGGACCACGGGGTCCTGATGACCGGTGAAGACAATGACCAACGCCTCACAATCTGTCCGTGATTTCGTCGCGCCGCATGTGCGCGTCCTCCCCAAGTCGGGGATTCGAGCCTTCTTCGACATTGTCGCGAGCCGCAAAGACGTGATCTCGCTGGGAATCGGCGAACCCGATTTCCAGACGCCGTGGCATATTCGTGCGCGCACGATTGAGGCGATCGAGTCTGGAGCCACCCGCTACACCTCGAATCTCGGTTCGCCCGAGCTGCGCCAGGCCCTTGCCGCCTACACCGAACGCGCCTTTCACGTGAGTTACGACTGGACAAGCGAGATCGTCGTCACGGTCGGCGTGAGCGAGGCCTTCGACATCGCTTTCCGCGCCACGCTTTCGCCGGGAGACGAGGTGCTCTACCACGAGCCGGCCTTTGTTGCCTACGCGCCGCTCATGCGCACCACGCATGCCGTGCCCGTGCCTGTGGCCACCCGTCGCGCCGACGATTTTCGCGTGCGGGTCTCGGATCTCGAGAAGAAGATAACGCCGCGCACCCGCGCCCTGTTCCTCAACTACCCCAACAACCCGACCGGCGCCGCCCTGAGGCGGGAGGATGTCGAGGCTTTGGCCGCCTTCGCGATCCGGCACGACCTGCTGGTCTACACCGACGAGGTCTACGCCGAGCTGACCTACGAGGGCGACCGGGTCTCCATCGCCGCCATGCCCGGCATGAAAGATCGGACGATCTTTCTGAACGGCTTCTCCAAAGCGTGGTCGATGACCGGCTTCCGCCTCGGCTACGTCTGCGCGCCGCCCGCGCTCGCCGACGCCATGATGAAGATCCACCAGTACGGGATGATGTGCGCCTCGTCAATTAGCCAGGCCGCCGGTCTCGAAGCCCTGCGCGCCGGCGACGACGACATCGCCGGCATGCGCGACTCCTACCGCCAGCGGCGCAACTACATCGTCGCGTCGCTCAACGCCATGGGACTGGACTGCTTCACCCCGCCCGGCGCGTTCTACGTCTTTCCGAGCATCACCTCCACGGGCCTCTCTTCGGATGAATTCGCCCTGCGTCTGCTCAACGAAGAAAGCGTGGCTTGCGTTCCCGGCACCGCTTTCGGCGCGTGCGGCGAAGGGCACATCCGCTGCACCTACGCGACCGGCATGGAGTCGCTCAAGAAAGCCATGGAGCGGATGAGCGCCTTCGTCACCCGGCTGCGGGCATGATCTTCGCGCCTGCCTTTCACGAAGCCTTCATGCGCCTCGCTCTGCGCGAGGCGGCGCAGGCGGCGCGCGCGGGCGAGGTGCCTGCGGGCTGCGTGATCATCCGCCAACCCGACGCCCCCGACGCCCTGCCTGCGGGCGTGCCGCTCATCGGACGCGCCCACAACCAGACCGAACTGCTCAAAGACCCCACGGCCCATGCGGAGATGCTCGCCATCACCCAGGCCACATCCGCCGTGGGCGACTGGCGCCTCACCGACACCATCCTCTACGTCACCAAGGAGCCGTGTCCCATGTGCGCCGGCGCGATCATCCTCGCCCGCATTCCGATTGTGGTCTTCGGCCTCGCCGATCCCAAACGGGGCGGCGGCACGGTCTTCAACCTCTTCGACCATCCCGGCCTCAACCACCATCCGCAAATCCTCTCCGGCGTCCTCGAAGCCGACTGCCGCGACACCCTCACCGCCTTCTTCCGCACCTGCCGCGACGGCGGCATGGGCAAGCCGGGGGAAAAGCTGAAAGCGGAACGCTGATTGACGGATAGGACGTACAAGCAGCCTGTTCCGATGAGCGGCGAGTGACCCCAAGACGTAATATGTGGCGGTTTTCAGGTCGGGAATGGGAAGCCGGACGGTCCGACAGGCGCGGGTGGGCATGCAGCCTGCCCGGGGAACCACGGAGGGTCGGATGTGTACGATGGCGAAGGGCGGCCCCGAATCTGATGAGCGAGAGCGCCAGAAGCTGATTTCTGTTGTTGCGGTCGGCGCGTCAGAATCCGTCAGTCGTAACCAGTTGATAAAGTGTGATTTGCTTAAATTGAAGAATGGCGAGATGTGACCCCTATGACCAAGGTTTGTGCTTATGTCAGAAAAGCAATTTCTTACAACCACCCATGGCCGCGCAGCCGGCAGAACCGGCTGTCGCTCATACCGTCGCCGGGTAAATGAAAGAGGAGCCTGCTATGCGTATCAGGCCTGATTGGGTTTTGTCACGGCGTACGAAGGAGTCCGGATGATCATTGCGGCCCTCTTCTTTCTTCACTGCAAACTCCGGACATGGCTCCGGTTGGTGCTCGTGATAACCATCATCGCGTCTTTTGCGCATTGGCCCGCAGGGTATGTAATCGCCGCACTGTTGCTGCCCATTCCCATCCTGCTCTGGCTCGTTCCCTTCTCGGTTGTCTCGTGTGTTTCGCGCCTGCCGGGCCTTCGCAAGCTGCGTCAGGGGAACAGTGATTTTATCGAAGGTGTGTTGCTCTCCAAGGATTGTCCCATCGTCAAAGCCGCCTCCACCAGACAGATTGTCCGCCGGTTGAGCAGTGCCAAACACGGGCTGATCGCCGATATTCTGGTCAATGAACTGATTCGCAGGAACGCCCGCGATGCCGTTGCGAGGATCTGCACGTTCTGCGAAGGCAGGGATCCCGGGGTTGCGGTGGCCTTCTTGAAAGCTATGGAGAAGCTGGGGGCGGCGACTGTCGTATCGCATGTGGAACGGCTCCTCGGCGACGCCACGCGCGAGGTGCGCGTCGCAGCCGGCCGTACGCTCATGGCACTGGATGCGCAAGCCCACAGCGCCAAGCTCGCGGTGGCGCTGGACAAGGATTGGGATCGAAAAGATCTGCAGCAGTTCTTTGATGCGCTGCTGGGGCTGAAACCGGATGTCTTGCGTGCACGATGGAATCTCGTTCCCGTGGGCGTTTGCCAGGCTTTCTTCGACCCTTCCTGCTTTGGGGATGTTGCTGCGGCTGAGCTGCGCCGCTACCAGCCCTATTATGATTTGTTGGCGGAATCCAGGGACAACGTGTTGAACCGCTATGCGCGAAGCTTCCAGATGATACTGAACACGGAGGAGGCGCGGCAGGCGGCACCAGGCGCCTGTGCGTCATGGGAGGAGATCGAGCGGGTCAGTCTTGCGATCACGCCCCGCAGGTTCACGTGCGAGCAGGGTCGGGAAATGTGCATGAGAATGGGCCCATCGTATGCCCTCTCGCTTCAGCCGGGTGCGTGGTCGTTCGAACTTGAGAGCCGCTTCGACTGTGAAGAGAGGTCGCCGGAATCGTCGGATATTCTGCGGCTGACACTGCGCACGGCGGATGCCCAGGGAACCGTGTGGGAGTTCCAGTATGTGATTGACGCGGTCGAGTTGCTGTGGAAGGCGTATTGCGAAGGGCCGCGCAACGCCCGTGCGTGGTGGCATCGGGCCAAACCGGAGTGGCGTGACGCGTTCGAGAAGACTGCCCTGATGAAGGGGGTGCATGTGTTTACAGATGCACGCGAGGAGCGCAAGGTGGAAATTGGCGATGATGTTGTTATCCTTTATACAAAATACTTCGGCGCCGTGTTTCATTGTGCCGTCCTAACCGGTCGGAGTGCGGCAGAGTTTTGTCTGCTTGTCGGGGTCACGCACATGCAGGATCCTGACATGATCGCGGTTCCGCCCCACATCACTTGCCTCCCCCTGTTCAGCCTCTTGGCCTACCTCCCGCCATTCATGATCAATGATGAAACGTCAGGAGACTTCGTTCATGGGAATTGCTATGAGGTCAACCGGACATCCCGGATGGCAGAGCCACAACCCGTGGAGGTCACACAACTTGCAGGGGGGTCTGTGAGGACGGGGGTCTGTGAGTCTGTGGGGACAGAGAACGAGTAGCGCCGGACGTACAAGCAGCCTGTTCCGAGGAGCGGCGAGTGACGGTTCTGGACGGATCACGCACGTTGATGTCACGTTCCATGGCGTTGCTGCAGAATCCGGCCAGCAATTCTAAATTTGATCGCATCCGTTTAGTCGAAATCGAAATCGCTATCGGGGTCGAATTCCCATCTTTCCCGTCGATCCCGATCCCGATTTCGATTTGGAAACCGAAATCGACGACCATAATGAGAATTGCTGGAATCCGGCATTCCTGTCTTGGCAAGGACTGCGGCAAGGGGTATTCTATCCGCATATGGCAACTGTCTTCATTCTCGTGAATTGTCTCCTGCTTCTGTTCTGGATCCGTCTCTGGGCGGACACACGGGGCGAGTTTTACTTTAATCCGTTTCTCTCGGGGCCGATCCGGATGGTCGACGCCGTGGTCAACGCCCTCGGCCTGCCGCTCAAACTCACCTGCCTGCTGATGCTGGCCGTCGGGCTTGTCTTCCGCACCGCGATTGCCGTCCGCTTCGGCCACGAGTGGACGCTGTCTCTGGGATCGATCTATCATTTCAGGCCCACGATGTTCACCTTCCCGAATCTGCTGGTCTTCAGCGTGCTCGACTTCCTGCTCTTCATCGTCCGCCTCTGGACCGCCTACTTCCTGATCCGCCTGATCACTCCGTCCAGCCGCATGGATCGCGCGACCGAGGCGTTCGAATTCTCCGTCCGGCCCTTCTCGCTGCTGACGCCTCCCCTGCGGATCGCCCTGCTGGTGATCGTCCACCTGCTCATCGTGATGGAACTCCGCATGCTCGAGACGAATCAACTCGCGGGGATGAATCCCTTGGATATCGGGGGCCAGGTGCGGTCCCTGCCCGTGGCCGACTGGCCGGCCGGGGTGATTTCCGGGATCACGCTCGTCTGCATGGCCGCCGCATCGCTTGCCGACGGACTGGATGTCATCCGCCTCGCCCTGGTCACCTGCGTCATCGGCGGACTGGTCGCCATGCTCATTGGGAATCAGATCTTTCGTCAGATTTTTGCCGAAAGCATGACCGTCATTCTCGGGCGGTTCGCACGCGCCCCGTTGGTCGCCGGGATGATGGACTTCACCCCGCTCATCTTTTTCTTTGCGCTCCGCCTGATTTACAGCCTGTGTTCGGCGTTTCTCCTTGCGCTCACCGCCATGATCTCCTAACGCCACGAGGCGCCATGCCCGCACTCGTTCCGACAACCGGGGGTTCGCTCCTGACCGTCAAAGTGCAACCCCGCGCAGCAGCCGACGCCATCGCCGGTGTCGCCCCTGACTGGGTGCGCATCCGCCTGCGGGCACCGCCTGTCGACGGCAAGGCCAATGCCGCCCTGTCGGCCTTCCTCGCCCAATCACTCGGACTTCCCGCACGCACCGTCACGATCCTCTCCGGCGCAACCGGCCGCCTGAAACGGGTTCGCATCGCGGGCCTCGCGCCCGACGCGGTGAGGCGGATCCTGGCACTTGGGGCACCCGCGCCATGACCCTTTTGCGTTCCAGACCGTTCGCGGAATCGGCCCTGGCGCTGCTGTGCGGCGCCGGCCTCGCGCTGCTGCTCGACAGACCGTGGGTAGGTGCCGTGACGGTTGTTTGCTTTCTGCTGCCGGCCTGGTACGCCTCGCTGATCCACGCCTGGCGCTTCACCGAAGACCTCGCGGTGACGCTGGACCCGATCGATCCCGATCCCGCGCAACTGGCGAGCGCCTTCCGTTCCGCCGCGGCACATGCCGCCGCTTCAGGCGCGCCCGCCACCCTCTGCATCCGGCCAGTCTACGTCCGCGAGGGCGGGGCCCTGCCGGTCATGCTGACCCTCAATGCGAAACGGCAGGTCCTCGGCGGCGCGGGCGGGCGCATCGCCCCCGGCTTCACGGCGCACGACTGGCTCCCTCGCCATCCCCTGCCGATCCAAGTCGGCGACAGTCCGGTCTGGGTCCGTTTCACGGCTGATCCTGACAAGCGCCTATCGACCCGCATCGTCCAGCCGCTCGCAGCCGGCCCGGCCCTCGTGTTCAACGGGGCGCTCTGCGCCGCGATCCTTCCCGTCTCCGGCCCCGCCGCGCTCGCCGCCGCCGCCGCCCTGCTTTTGCGCCACGCCTGTTTGCGGTCGGGGATGGATGCCTGAGGCGCTTGCCCCACCGGCCGCCAGAGTCAGACGAGCGTCACCCTGTACACGGCTTTTAGCTGGTCAATCGACGAACGACGTAAAAGGGAACCCAACACTTGTCTTGCGTTTGGGCGGCATAGGCCATACCCTGTCATCCGTGGGTTTGTGGCAACCGGGATACTGAGGAGGATGTAAACATGCTGCATCGATTAACGAGCGTGACGGCGATGTTGAGTGTCGCGGCGGCGGCGTGGGGCGCCGACGTGACGGTGACGCTGGTGTCCGGACTCGGGGAGAACGCGGTTTCGATCGAGGACAAGCAGGCCTTGTGGAAGTCGCCGTTCGGCGGATGGGATATCACGACGTGGCCGTTCACCCTCCGCGTGGACGGGAATTATGTTTTCCAGTACGCCTCGACGCAACAGAAACTGCTGAAGCAGGCGGGGGAGAGCGGCCCCGAGTCGGTCGTGACAGCCGCCGTTTTGAGTGAGGTCTTCGGGCTTCCAGACGATTCCGTGAATGCGGAGACGCTGTTGAATTTCCGGTTTGATCGCCGCGCCGCAGAGACGATCCGGCTAGCTGCGGGCAAACATGTGCTTCATCCGTTCGGAATGGAATTCACGGTCGCCGACGATGGGACGCTGACGACCGATGATCCCCGATTGCGCATTGCCCCAAAGGCGTCTCACATCGAAATGATCTGTTACCCGGTTACGGTGAAACTGGTGGAGGGGCAGCGATCCGTTGCCGGGTGGATACAGCTTGCGTATGGCGCCACGGCGTTGCTTGGCGGATTGGACAGCCTGTTTTCGGAGTACGACAAGCAGGGTAAACTGGCGCCGGGAACCGCCATGAAATCGGGGTTTCGGCGCCTCACGGTATACCTGCCGGCCTCTTCCAAAGGAGGCTTCTATGATGTCAATGGGGTGAAGTTTGAAGTGAGCGGCGAGGGAAAAGTCAAGCTGGCGCCGGACGCGAAGGCCCGGTGCGACGATGATCGCACCCTCTTTGTCGACAGGCCGGTCGGGAAGCCTGTTGTCGCCGCCGTGAAAAACCCGCTCGGAGTGAGTTGGGGGGGAGCAGCGGGTGAAGTGAAGATCGTGTGCGATACCGAGTCGGTGATCGTCAATGCGGGGCTGAAAATCCCCGGTGGTGGCGCGAAATCGGAAACGGGAAGCACGGCGGCGCGAGATGCGCGCAGCGGGTCCGCGATGGTGATGGTCCCGGCGACCGGAAACCCGGTTGTGCAGATTGGCGGATTGACGGCCCGCCTTCCGGCATCTGACGCGCGCTGGCCGCACAGGCACCTCGTCTGCAACATGGCCAACGGCGTGAGCTGGGCGGTGGAGACGCCGCCGCTGGAGGCTCAGCCGGGAGCCGAGTGGTCGTGCCGCATCACATCGGCGGCGGGCAAGGCGGCGATACCTGCGGCACTGAAGCTGGACGTTGTGGCCGTTGCGGATGGCGTGACAGGCGCTGAAATGGCACTCTCGTCGGCCGCCGGCGTCTTCACGGGCACACTGCCCGCCAAGCCCGGCTTCTGGCGGTTGCGGGTTGCGGCGACCGACGGCAGCCCGCTTCAGGGGCAGACGCTGGGGGTGGCGTTGATTGGCGACCAACCCGTCGCTGCGGTCTCGCTGTTTACCGTCAACAACCGCGCGTTGCTTCGGCGCGGCGACACGCTGGATCTGCTCTGGGTCGCCCGCCGCAAGGCGGGATCCACTGCCGCGGAATGGCCGGTGCGCCTGCGCGGAGTGGGGCTCGATGCCGCAGTGGGCCGCATCGCCGTTCCGGCGGGGGGAGACGGTTCGACCGCTGTCAGCGGGCACCTGGCGGTGGACACGGCCGCGCTGGCGGCGGGCGAGTACACGGCCGTCGTCGAGGCGGATGGCGTGGCCGGCTATCCGTTCCGGTTCCGGATCTGCCAGCGCGAGCGGCTCAGCAATTTCGATGTGTACTCGTTTTCCATTCACACGACGGCCGCACGACCCTATCCGGGTTCGCCGGTGAACGCCTATGTCGGGGGGGTCGACCTGGGCGCGCCCGGCGTGGCGCTGTTCCTGGCGGACGGGGACGGGTCGCTCGACGGGCTGTTCGGCGCCTATGCTCAGGCGCCGTTCGGACCGGCACGCGAGATGTTTGCGCGGCCCGGCATGGACGAGCGGAAGGGCATGGCCCTGGCGGCCATGGGCGTGCATCACGCGCCGACATGGCCCGAAGCGCATTCGTACGAGGCGTCCAACCCGAAGCACACACTCCCCGAAAACCTCGCGTGGGTGCGGCGGCGCATGGCGCTCTATGCGCAGGCACATGCCGACTATCCGGGGGTCGACGGCTTCGATTACGGCTGGAATTGGCAGGAAAACGCCAAGGGCTGGTGGAGCGATTCCGGCCCACGTCTGGACGCGTGGCAGCCGGAAGCCGCGAAGCAGTCGGAAGCGGCGGCATGGAAACTGACGCAGGAGATGTGGCCGAACGTGGTTGCGAAATATGCGCATCTCAAGCCGATCAACAAGACGCTTTCAGACAAATGGCCGAAAGAACTGGCGGATATTCCGGGGCTTACGGAGAATCAAATGAAGTATGTGAAAGCGGTGACGCCAAACGGCTGGAGTCTGCGACTGCCGAACACGTTTGCGGAATGGTTTGCCGATCTCAATGAGATACTGCCCGGGCTGACCCACCACGCCCACGTTTCCTCGCCCGGCCTGGGCGGCGGCATCCAATACTGGAGATGGCACGGCAAGACGCATCGCAACTCGGTTGATTTCTCGGAGCGATTCCTTTCGCCCTTTGACGGATGGCGATCTCCCGCAATCATGGCCATGGACAACCGTGAGAAGCAGAAGATCCAGTTGGCCATCCAGAGCCACGGCGGGCGGGCGGCCGATATCCCGGGCCTCTTCGCGGCAGCCGGGCGGGGCGTGGACGGTTTCGCGTTCACGGATTTCTCGGACACGAGCGACCCGGACACGATCGGGCGCGCCCGCGTGTTCGAGCGGTTCGGATCCTGGTTCGTTTCCTTCGATCCGCTGACCGACGTGGCCCTGTTCTGTGCCCAGGATGGGAATGCCGTGCGCACGGCCCTGCACGATCTGGCCCGCATACGGCGGCCGGCCACGATGGTGGGGCCGCGCGACGTCGAAGCCGGCGAGCTGCTGAAGTACAAGGTGTTGCTTCTGCTGGGCATCGGCGATGAATTGCCGCCTGAAATCCTGACCGCGTTCCGCGCCTTCGAGTCGGGGGGCGGCGTCATCCTGAAGGATGATGCGTGCAGCAAGGAGTTGCCGGGACGATTCATCGGGCTTGCTTACACGGGTCAGACCCTGTCCGGCAGTTGGGGCGGCGCGCAGGCCGGAGGAGAATACGAGCACACGTATGTCTGGAAACTCTTCCTGGAGAAGCAGGATGCGCTGGTCAAGGCGTTCGCCGGCGCGCCCCAGCCTCCCGTCATGACGCCGGATACGGATGTGCTCCTTTCACCGCTGGCCGGAAAAGAGTCGATCATCTGCTTCGTCATCAACAAGACCGAGGTTCCGCTGGAAGTAACCTTTCCCGATGAAAAATCGAGCCGTTTCCGCCAGCAGAATGTGCTGCCCAAAATCGGCGAACTGCAGGTGGAGAAAGGCTGGCATGTGCACAACCTGCTAACCGGCAAACCGGCGCCCGCCGAAAGCACCGCGAAAGGGCTTCGTGTGCCTCTGGAACTGACTCGTGCCGAGGGGGAGATCTATCTGCTCACCCGGCGGGAGCCCACGCGCATGACCATTCGGGTAGACCGCACGTCACCGATCAACGCGCGTCTCACCGGCGGGCTCGCCGATGCCGAGGGGACGCTGCTGGCCGACCCCATGCCATTCGAGGTGATCTTAACAGGACCGGAGGGCGCGACGCTGTTCCGCACGTTCGCCTCCATCGGGCCCGACCACCCGTTCGATCTTCCCGTGCCGGTCATGTCGGCGGGGGCGCGGCCGGACCTGGTTCTGCGCGACCTGGTGCTCGGCACAACCGCCACCCAGGCATTGGAACCCGCCGCGCCGGCCGTGGTGACTGTCCGGCAAGCGCCCGACCTGATCGGCGGCGAGACCAAGATTCTCGCCTTCCTCTCCGAGCGCCAGAACAAGGGACCCGTCACGATTCTTCTGGACCAGGGGCAGGACGCGTATCGTCCGGTGGCGGAGAAGATCGCGGCTCTGCTGAAGCAGGGCGGGCGCGAGGCGCGCGTGACGATCTTCGACGCAGCGGATATCCAGCCTCTTCATCTGCGCTGGTATCCCCAGCCGGAGGATATCCACGTCCTGCACAGCGTCACCAATGCCTCCGCTTGGGCGTGGCGGATCAACATGAGCGTGTGGGCATCTTTTGAGAAAGACAAGTATGGCGCCATTACCAAGACGGATTATGCCAAGCCGAGCGCCGGCTACGCCGAAATGGGGCCGCGGTTGCGGCACGATGCCGACGTGGTCCTGTTCGGTCTGCCGTCCGACAACCGCGTTGCTGACGATCTGGCTCCCTGGCTGAGGCGGGTCCCGACGGAGAACTACCCGGCAGCGGGCGGGTTCTTCGTCCATTATCTGTGGTCGCCTTTCCGGGCCGGGTACGACGCCCTGTACGTGGGCTGCCGCGATGTCGCCGGCGCCGAGGCGGCGGTGGCCTGCCTTGCCGGCTTGAAGCCTCGCACCCCGCCGTCACCGCCGTCCTGGCCGGAACAGCAGCCGGTGGTTGTCCGCGGCGGAGCGCCCTCCCCCGTGGAGAACATGGCCGACGTCCTCGGCGGCACGCAGATCGTGAGCCTGGATTTCTCACCGAGCGGAAACCGCCTCTTTGCGGCAACGCTTTCCTATGGAGACTGGCTGTTTGTCATGGATCCGGAAGGCGCTATTCTGGAACAACGGATGCCTCCGGAAACCCAGGTGTTTCCCAACTGGTACCGGTGGGGGCGGTATGCCGCGCCGCTCAGCGACACGCTGCTGCGCATCAATCTCTGGGATGGCGTTTATCACTACGACCTCACGCGCGGGTGGATCAGCAAGGCGTCCAAGTCGTCTCTGGTTGAAGACCCGAAGGCGGGCAGGATTTTTCAGGGCGACTCCGACCAGCTGCTCGCGCTGGACCCGCAGGGACGTGTCCTCTGGCGCTACGAAGACGCGGCCCACTCGCCCGACCTGAGCGCCGTGCGCGACGTGTCGCCGCGCGCCATCAGCGGCGACCGGCGCGTCCTGCTGGTTTCCGCTTATGCGAAAGGAAACAGCAGTGCGTTCATCACGCCCTCGGTCTTGGGGCTCGACTGTGCGACCGGAACGGTTCTGTGGCAGCGCGCCGGCATCTTGCTCAATGCCGGCAAGGTCATCGCCCTGGATGACCGGTTCATTGTCATGGCCGACGATCAGTCCGCGCACGAACTGATCGCGGCGGACGGGCGCGGGGGGACAGCGATGTCTTCCTTGCGCGGTAGTCCGGATTGGGTGCTGCAGGTGCCGGGACGGAAGGTTCTGCTGATTGCAGAAAACGACTATTTCGACTGGCATGGCCCGGCGTCACGCGTGTACTTCCGCCCGCTCGAAGGCGGCGCGGACCAGGATCTCCAGGTGCCCGGACGGGTTGTTGCCATTACGCCCGCGCCCGACAACACCTCCTTTGCGGTGGTGACCTCCGTCAACCGCTCGCTGCTGTTTGCGTCGGACGGAACGCGGCTGTGGGAGACGGAGACCCCGTCGGCAACCCTTCTGCGATTCTCGCCGGACGGCAAGACCATCGCGACCGCCGGACGCGACGGCGTGGTGCGTCTCTTCAATTCCGCCGATGGAAAGCTCCGGCGCGAATCGGACCTGAACATCGGTAACAGCATCACCGCGGAGAAGTACGTCAAACAGGAGCGCATGGGCGATGTGCCCAGAGAGAAGGGCCGGACGCCGCAACCCCTGCCGCCTGAACCGTCGTACCTGAAGTCGTTGCCCGTGAAGCGTGTTTCCTTTGGTCCCAACCTCGCCCCGCCGGAGCGGATGCGAGAGCTGCTCAAACCGGCGGATCTCGTGGCGGTTGACGGCGACAAGCCCGGTTATCTTGGCACGCTGAGCGGGAGTGTCACACTGCCGCCGATCCCGGTGACGGCCGGAACCACCTACCTCGTCGAGTTGCTCAACGGGGCCGGCATGTCGACCAACACCGCTTCGATGCTGCGCCTGGAAATCTCCGTCGTCGGGAAACAGAAGTCACAGAATCTTCCCTGTACGGTTCGCTTGCCGGTGGATGCCACGCTGGAGCGGCGCCGGTTCGCGTTTCGCGCCGACGTGAATGATGAGGTGGCGCTGACGATGCGAACGATTCTGCCCACTGTCGTCACCGTGCGGAATATTAAACAGAAGAGCTTTGACAAGGTTGAGACCGGCAGCAGTCCAATCGTGATCGGCGATGTCATCGTGTCGGCCATTCGGTTTCCGGGGCGAAACATGTTGTTTGACGGCGGCCCCGGCTCCCGTTCCAAGCCTTCCGGCTCATTCACCTGCATGTTGTATGCCCTGAACGATGCAATCACCGCCACGCAGGAGATCGATGTCAAGAGCCCGACCGTTCCCCTCCAGTTGGTTAATGGAGCGATTGCCAACAACAAGACGGTTTGGGACAAGATCAATGAGCGTCCGGAGGGTGTCGTGGCCTATGCGGATGCGGTCGTCCGTTTCGACAGACCGTCGGCGCTTTCAGCGATTGCAGTCTACGAAGACATGACCGGGCCGGTGATCACGGAGGGTGATCGTGTTCGCGAACGCACCACGATGCGGTATGCCGTGGAAGTGCGCAACACGGCCGGACAATGGGCGCGCATCGGCGTGGTATCGGAGAACCGGCAACTCGTTAACATCTTCCCGTGCCCGGAATACCCTGTCGACAGCATTCGGTACGTCTGGGCCGGGCGCCATGACTACCTGAACCTGGGCCGCACGGACGGGTTCGTGCGCACGGCGCAGATCGAGGCGTATGTCAGCGGAGAGGCGCTGGATCTGGAATATCTGATGGAAGTGAATGAAGCGGGAGATCTCCCCCGGTTTGATTGACGGATGTTCGTCGTCGAATCAACGGAGGCCTGAAATGTCGACGTGTTCCCCGGTCACCATCCCGCCAGCCAATGGTTTTCACCAGAGGCTGGATTTATCGTTCAGCGCGGGGCCGTCACTGTGAACCGTGATACGACGCGGATATCGCCCGATGACGCGCCGATGAGCACGTCGTATTCGCCGGGCTCGACGACAAAGGCATGCTTCTCGGTGTCCCAATACGCCAGCTTTTCGCCGGGCAGAGCGAACGTCACGGTCCTCATCTCTCCGGGCTTCAGCGCAAAGCGCTGGAACCCGCGCAGTTCCTGCAACGCCCGTTTCACGCGGCTATTGGGCTTGCGCACATAGAGTTGCGCCACCTCCTCGCCTTCGCGCGCACCGGTGTTCTTCACGTCTGCGGCGACGGTGAGGGCGCCGTCTGCGGCAATCGCTTGGGCCGACAGGCGCACATTCGTGTACGTGAACGCCGTGTAGCTCAGCCCGTGGCCGAAGGGAAACAGCGGCTCGCCGCGGAGAAACATGTGCGTAAAGCCCTGGGAAATATCGTACTGATCTCGTGAGGGGACCTGCTCATCCGAGGCATAGACCGTGTGAGGCAGGCGCCCGGCCGGGTTCTCGTCGCCGAACAGGACATCGGCGATGGCATGACCGCCTTCTTCGCCCGACCACCAGGCCTGGAGGATCGCGGGGACATTTTCCTTCAGCCACGGCACGGCGAGGGGCCCGGCACTCATTTGTATGACGACGGCACGCCTGTTCGCCGCGAAGACCGCCTTGACCAGTTCCTCCTGACGGCCGGCCAACTTCAACGTCTTCCGATCGAGCGTCTCGTGTTCGACTTCGGTCGTCGTGCCGATACAGAGCAGGACAAGATCGGCATCGCGGGCGGCGGCGGCGGCCTTCGCGATCAAGGCGCCTTCCTTGGAGCCTCCCTTCAGCCCGCATCCCGGCGCATACGTCACCGTCACGCCGGCGCCGACCTTCTCCCGGATGCCCGCCAGCGGCGTAACGAGCGTGCTCGTGGCGCCATTGTACCACGCGTCCTTCACGATCTGATCGGCCAGCGGCCCGATCACGGCGATGCGCTTCAGGACGGCCTTGTTGAGGGGAAGGAAGCGGTCGCGGTTCTGCAGGAGCACGATGGCCTTTTGCGCGGCCTTGCGCGCGACGGCGCGATGCGCCGGGCTGTCGATCACGTCAGGCGAGATCCGGCTGTAGGGCACACGATCAAACGGGTCAAACTCGCCCAGTCGGAACCGCACCCGCAACACCCGCGTCAGCGCGTCGTTGAGCCGTGCTTCGGTCAACTTTCCCTCGCGCACCGCCGTCGGGATGTTAGCCTCGTACTCCTTGTCTGAAAAATCGCAACCGGCCATGACGGACTGCGCCACGGCGTCCACGTAGCTCATCTTTCCGCCGCCATGGCCCTTGACCATGGTCTCCACGCCGCCGAGATCCGAGACGACAAAGCCTTCATGCCGCCATTCATTCTTGAGCACGTCCGTAAGCAACCAGCGATTGATGTTATTGGGTATGCCGTTGATGGCGTTGTAGCTGGCCATCAGCGATTGTGCACGCCCTTCCACAACTGCGTCACGAAAATGCGGCAACCAGTATTCCCGCAACCATCGCTCAGGCACCTGGGCGTCCAGTTTTTGCCGGTCGGTCTCGACATTGTTGACCGCGAAATGCTTGAGCGTGGCGGCCAGCTTGAGATACTGCGGGTCTTCGCCCTGAAGTCCGCGCACATAGCTCACCGCCATACGGCCCGTCAGGAACGGATCCTCGCCCCAGGTTTCGTGGTTGCGTCCCCAATACGGATTACGTCCGATATTGATGACGGGCGCGCGATAGATAAGGCCCTTCTGCTCGCCCGGGGCTTTCGGGTCGCGACGCCAGCGGTTATAGATGGCCCGGGCCTCGTCCGAAATGACGGTGGCGATTTCCCTGACCAGATTCGTGTCCCAGGTTGCGGCCATGGCCTGGCAGACGGGGAACAGGGTCGTCGGCCGATCCCATTTCACCCCGTTGATGCACTGGTTCCACTGGTCGGCGCGAATGTTGAACCGCTGAATCGTCGTGCCCTTGTGGTTCAGCAAAATGGCCTTTTCTTCGAGGGTCAGCCGGGCGATCAGGTCCTGAACGCGGTCATCCACCGGTTGGGTCGGATCACGAAAGCGTTCGGTTTCGGCGGCCCCCGAAGAAGTCGCCAGCATCGCACACACAACGGCCATCATTGTGGCCGCGCCTAGAACAGATCGTTGCTTCATAGGGGCTCCTTTGTACGTACCTCGTTATGTCAAGGGGTTGGGGGTTAGGGATTAGCTTTTGATCTCGATGGCCGAAACGGAGGCGGGCGGAAATGTCCAGTTCAAGTCCTTGGGAATCGTCCGCTCCTGAACCGCCAAAACATCGGCGTTATGCTCCATGATTTCAAGCTCGGGAGGAGCCGCGATCTCAAACGATCGGGCCGAATGTACCGTGCCGGCCATCAGGCGGATGTCCGCCGACACGGATGAGGTCCGACACGTGTTCACGACGTGCAGAAACAGCGTGTTGCCGCTCCGGCTGGCGGTTACGTCAAGGTTCGGCGGCGCGGAGACGACACGGATCGCGTCGGTCCCGGAATGCCGGCGATACAGGCTCATGACGCGGGCCACCGGCATCAGGAATGACCGGCCGTGCGGCGTGGGGATCATGATCGCGTTGACCTGCCAGCGGTTGCCGCAGAAATCAGCGAGCGTGGCGATCTTGATCCGGTCCCCGTTCCGTTCGTGCACATTCAGAATCCGGGCGTTGGCCACACCGGCTGCCCACGTGGACAACACTTCACAACGGTTGCGGCCGGGCAACGCAAAATGGCATTCGGTAAGGGCCAGTGGAATGGACGAGCCCCCGATCTCGGAGCGGATTCTTTCGATCTTTTCCTGCGGCTCCCGCCAGGCGTTCATCAGGTGCGCCCAGGTCGCGTCCGGGTCGACCCGGAAATTGCTGTTCCTCAGAGGCGACGTCGCCTCCGCGGATCCGGCGCGGAACATGTTGTGGAAGGCGAGCACGTCCATGTGTTCGCCCGCGATGTCGAGCATCCGTTTCGCCCAGCCGCTATCGCCCCAGCCGATGATCGTGATCTCCGGATCCTTCCGACGCATGGCCTTTGCAAAGGCGATGGTGCGGCGGGCAGCCGTTTCGCAGTCGTAGCCCAGCGGATCGTACGACGTTTCGTTACCCACCTGCCACAGTTTCAGATTGAACGGTTCTGCGGCGCCGTTCTTCCTGCGCAACGCATTCTGGGGATTATTGCAGTAATCCACCCAGGCCGCCGCTTCGGCGGGACCCGCGGATCGGACGCCGCCGCAGGGCGGACGCGCCCAGTGTCGCCGGCCGTCGGATTCGAAGTTCACGCAGAAAAACGGCTGGCTGCCGACGCGTCTGCAGAAGTCCACGAACTCGTGCGTTCCGACGTGGTTGCTCTCCATTCCGCCCCAGAGCAGATTGTGCATGGGTCTACGGCGCTGCCGGAGACCGACGCCTTCGCGCCAGCGATAGTAGGAGCTGAAACACCCGCCGAAGCGCATCAACGGCGGCGCGAGTTCGGCGGTTGCATCGACCACATCCTGCCGCCAGTCCCCCCGCACATGATCCCATGCCGCCGCCACGGAGCCGTCGGTCGTTCCGAGGGGTTCCATGAACTGCATGTACAGGTTGGGGGACAACCCGAACCTGGGCGCTGGATCCACCATGAGGGTCGTAGTCATCATTCGCCCGTTGTCGGCCAAGAAAAAGAATGCGGGAATAGTACCATTTTTGAAACGGGGTGGAAATCCTTTCCGCAGGAACGCTGGAACCCGTCCGTTAGTGCACGGCAATATTCAGGGTGTAATCCGCGCTCCTTGCGCCACGTCATCAATTCCCGCGCATGGTAGCTAATAATGGTGCTGGCGCCTGCGCGGGCAATCGACGTCATCAGTTCCTCGACCATCGCACGCTCACGCCACAGACCTTTTCGAGCACCTTCCTTGACCATCGTGTATTCGCCGCTGACATTATACGCAGCCACAGGCACCTTCACTGCCCCGGCCGCGTCAGAAATGATATCCAGATAGGCAAGCGCTGGCTTGACGATGACCATGGCCGCACCTTCCGACTCATCTTCGCGAATACGGGCCAACGCCCCGGCACGATCAGCGCCATCCAGTTGATAGGATTTGCGATCGCCAAAACGCGGCGCGCTGCGTGCGGCATTTCGAAACGGCCCGTAGAAATTTGAATCAAACTTTGCCGAATATCCCATCACACGCACGGCGTGCATCCCGGTATCGTCAAGCGCCCGGCGTATTGCGCTGACCTGATGGCGCGCCATAGCTGAGGGCGCGACCCAGTCAGCACCCGCGTCAGCATGCGCGCATGCACTACGAGCTAAAGCCGTGAGCGTGCGCTCGGGGTCACGATCCACAACACCGCCATCACACTCGCGCAGAATGGCGCAATGGCCGTGATCGGTATAGGCGCACAAACAGACGTCGCTGACCAACGTCACGTGCGTGCCGAATTCCTTGCGCGCATGACGCAGCGCCCGGCAGACCGCTGACTGTTCATCCCACGCGCCGCTTCCCTCCCGGTCTTTGCGCTGCGGCACGCCAAACAGAAGAAACGCCCGCACGCCCGCATCGACCGACGCCTGCATATCGCGTAGCAACGTGTCCACGCCCCAGCGATAGACGCCGGGAAAATGCGGAATACGCTCACGCGCGCGCGGTTTCTCAGTCACAAAATATGGATACAGATAGGTTGCTGCGGCCATCGTTACTCCTTGCGGATCGTGCCAAACCCCTTCAAGCGCCGGCAATCAGATGCAGTAGTCGGGGATCACCCGTTGGTTGACCAGCAGGTTCAGCACCGCCTCGACCTTGTGTTCGACCGATTCCGGCTCGCCGATGGTGATCGTGACCGGGACCCCGTGCGCGGACGGTTCCCCGAGTGCGACCACCAGCAGCTCATTGGGCTGGTTCAGGACATTGAGGCGCCTGACCGTGTAGGCATCGACCGTCGGCAGGGCCGTGATGAAAATAAGCCCGGCATCGGTCAGGATGCGGGCCAGCTCGCCCAGGCGCTGGATCTGCGCGTCGTGCTCCGAGCGATTGTCCTGCACGTCGGACGCCAGCCCGCGCGAGAGGCTCGAGAAGCCGAGGAAGTAGGAGTTCAGGTTCAGCTTGAAGAGGCGCAGTTCCAACTCCTTGCCGAAGGCCTGGACCGCCGACGCCGAGGCGCCGGTGATGATCACGGCCTTGCCGACGTGGCGGTTGCGGATCAGGCGGTCTTTGGAAGAGACCAGGCCCGTCTCCCAGTGGAACTCGCGTCGCTCCACATGGCCTCTCAACAGGGTGGCCGCGTCGCTCACCACGCGCGGCGTGTCCGCGTCGACGAAGACGCTGTCGGTGATCATCGCGGCGCCCGCCGTGGCATTGCTGACCGGATGCACGAAGATCAGGCTGCCTGTCGCACGGTTTTCCGAATAGGGGTCGAAGTAGATCGGCTGGGTGGTCTCGACGACCACGCGGCCGATGCCGTTCAGGGTCAGCTCCTCGACGGCCTTCTGCTCCATGGTGTTGACGTCGATGGCATAGAGGAGCGCCTCGATGCGCGCCTTGACAAAGCGGCCGGCGTGGCGCACCAGAACCTGCGCGCCCGCCCGCAGCGGCGCTTCGCTCATCCAGATCACAATCGCCTCGAAGCGGTCTTTGACGCGCGGCAGGTTGTTGTGGTGAACGATCATGTCGCCGCTGCTGATGTCCACCTCGTCGGTCAGTTCCAGGGTAACGGCCTGCGGGGCGGCGGCGGCGGCGAGATCGCCGTCGGCCGTCACAATCCGCTTGACCCGGGACGTCTTGTTGGAGGGGAGCACGCGGATGGCGTCGCCGGGTTTGACCGTGCCCGAGACCACGGTACCCGCAAAGCCTCGGAAGTTCAGGTGCGGCCGGGTCACGACCTGCACCGGAAAGCGGAAATCGCGAACATTGGTGTCTTGCGAGATATCGACCGTCTCCAGCAGTTCCAGCAACGAAGGGCCGGTGTACCAGGGCGTCAGCTCAGGCGTCCGGGTCGCGACATTCGTCCCCTTCAGGGCAGAGAGCGGCACAAAGCGGATATCCGGGATGTCGAGCTTCTGCGCGAAGTCGCTGAAGGCCTGCCGGATAGTCAGGAAGGTCTCGTGGTTGTACCCGCCGATATCCATCTTGTTGACCGCAACCAACAGGTGCTTGATCCCCAGCAGCGACGCGATGAAGGCGTGGCGTCGGGTCTGCGTCACCACGCCGGTGCGCGCGTCGATGAGGATCACGGCCAGATTGGCGGTGGAGGCGCCCGTGGCCATGTTGCGCGTATACTGCTCGTGCCCCGGCGTGTCGGCGATGATGAATTTGCGCCGCGGCGTCGAGAAATAGCGGTAGGCCACGTCGATGGTGATCCCCTGCTCCCGCTCGGCCTTCAGCCCGTCCAGCAGCAGGGCGTAATCGATTTGCCCGGCGCCCGTGGTGCCGTTCTTCTCGCTCGCATCCTGCAGCGCGCTGAGCTGGTCCTCATAGATCAACTTGCTGTCGTACAGCAGGCGGCCGATCAGCGTCGATTTGCCGTCATCGACCGAGCCGCAGGTGATGAAGCGCAGCAGGTTCTTGTTCTCGTACTCGTCCAGATAGGCTTCAATGGGGTTCATGCGACGTTCTCCTTTGCGCTGCGGACGGCCCGGGGCGGCGTCCTTCCGGTTTTTAGAAATACCCTTCGCGTTTCTTCTGCTCCATGGACGAATCGCCGTCGTGATCGATAACCCGTGTCGAGCGTTCGCTCACGCGCACCTGCAGCGTTTCGGCCACGATCTCCTCGATGGTTGTCGCCTGCGATTCGACGGCGCCGGTGAGCGGGTAGCAGCCCAGCGTCCGGAAGCGCACCATCTTTTGGACCGGGCGCTCGCCCGGGTGCAGGCGCATCCGCTCGTCATCCACCAGGATCCACTGGCCGTCGCGTTCCACCACCGGACGCGGCGCGGCGAAGTAGAGCGGCACGATCGGGATTTTCTCGTGCCGGATGTACTGCCAGATGTCAACCTCGGTCCAGTTGGAGAGCGGGAAGACCCGCACGCTCTCGCCGGGGCTGACCCGCGCGTTGTAGATGTTCCACAGCTCGGGCCGCTGGTTCTTGGGGTCCCACTGCTGGTGCTTGTCGCGGAAGGAGAAGACCCGCTCCTTGGCGCGCGATTTCTCCTCGTCGCGGCGCGCGCCGCCGAAGGCCAGATCGTGCTTACCCTCCTTCAGCGTCTGCAGCAGGGCCTGCGTCTTCATGATGTCGGTGTATTTGCGGCTGCCGTAGTCGAAGGGGTTGACGCCGTCCGCAAGCCCCTGCTCGTTCGAGCGGACGATCAGCTCAAGCCCCTGCTCCGCGCAGAAACGGTCTCGGAAGGCGATCATCTCCCGGAACTTCCACGTGGTGTTGATGTGCAGCAGCTTGAAGGGCAGACGCCCCGGATAGAAGGCCTTCTGCGCCAGCCGCACCAGCACGGAGGAGTCCTTGCCAATGGAGTAGAGCAGAATCGGGTTCTGCGCCTGGCTCGCCGCATCGCGGAAGATGTGGATGCTCTCGGCTTCGAGTTGTTTGAGTTGATTCAGGGATGTGTCGCTCATGTCCGTTCTCCTGGAAGGGTTGAAGGTTCAGCGTTGGGGTGGCGTGTGCCCACATGCAGTCCGCACTCCTTGTGTTCGGGCTCTTCCCACCACCAGCGGCCGGAGCGGACGCCCTCGGTGCGCGTCACCGCACGCGTGCAGCACGCGCAACCGATGCTGCGGAAGCCTTGGTCATGCAACGGGCTGTAGGGGACCTGCCGCGCGGCGATCGCGGCCCACACCCGCTGCTCGTCCCAGTCCGCCAGCGGGCTGATCTTCACCAACCCGTTCGCGGCGTCGTGCTCGACGACCCGGGTCGCGGTGCGCGTGACCGACTGCTCGCGGCGCAGGCCGCAGACCCACGCCCGATAGGGTGCGAGCGCCCGCCTCAGCGGCTCAATCTTGCGCACGCGGCAGCACCGCTGCCGATTCTCAACACGGTCATAGAAAAGATTGATCCCCTGCTCTGCCACCATCTCCTCGACCTGCACGCGATCGGGAAAGAACACCCGGATCTTGATCCCGTAACGCCGCTCCGTCTCCGCCAGCAAGGCGTAAGTCTCCGGAAAGAGCCGACCCGTGTCCAACGTCACCAGCGCAATCGGCCAGCGGTTGCGGGCGATGATTTCGGTGATGATCTGGTCCTCCGCCGCCAGCGAGGTCGCAAACACCAAATCCTCGCCAAACGTCTCCCACGCGCGGCGGATCACCGTCTCGGCTTCCTGGCCTTCAAGCTCCGCGTTTAGCTGTTCTGTCGTCATCCCTGTGCCCTCTTACGCTTTGAAATGTGTAAGAGAATAACGCTTATACTGATGTATGTCAACAGACATTATGGATATTTTTTTCGTGCGGCTTCTGGGGTGGCTGAATGTGAGCCCTCCGGTGGCAGACGGACAGCCGGTTGCGGCGCTTGAAAAAATATTGTGGCATGGGCGTCCTGCCCATGAATCACGGGCAAGCCCACCGCCCGCATCAGCATGGGTCTGTCAAAATGCCACTTGCACGCAGGTCTGTTTCCGCACTACACTGGACATTGTTTGAAATATGGGACTGCGTGGATAGGGAGACTGCTTATGAAACGGATGTTGGTCTTGGCTGCGGGGTTGATCGCGTTGTGGGGTTGGGGACAGATCGCTTCCATGACGGAGGCAGCGGCCGTGGCGTCGCCTGCACCAGCGTCGGTATCGGCCGAAAGCGGTTGGCTGGAGGGGTTGCGTGAACGGGGACGGGTCATCGGCTATCGGGCGCCACAGGCGTTCCTCGCGGAACTGGATGCGCTGGAGGGCGTCCAGACGGACGGCGGATCCGGATTGCGATCATTCGCGCACGACCCGGCGGCGTTTCTGCGGCGGCACGGAATCGTCTGGACCTTCGTCATCGTCCTGATTGGAGGACTCCTGTTGAATCTCACCCCCTGCGTGCTGCCGATGATTCCCGTGAATCTGGGGATCATCGGTGCGGCATCGGGCGGACGGCGCGGTTTCTGGCTGGGTCTGGCCTACGGCATTGGCATTGCGGTTGTCTACGGCGTCATGGGCGTGATTGCCGTTCTGGCCGGGGGCGTCTTCGGCGCCCTGCAGGGGTCTCCGGTCTTTAATGGTGTCGTGGCCGGCGTGTTCGTGCTGCTGGCGCTGGCGCTGTTTGACGTGCTGACGGTTGATTTTTCAGGGCTGCAGCGTTCGGCGGCAGCGGGCAGCCGCAGCGGGCTGGCCGCAGCCGCAGGCGCGGGCGGCTTCTCGGCGCTGCTGGCCGGGGCCTGCGTGGCGCCGGTTGTGGTGGCCGTGCTCATCCTGAGCGCATCGCTCGTCGCGCAGGGCGTGCGGGCGGGCGCGCTGCTGCCGCTGGGGCTGGGCATCGGCATGGCGCTGCCGTGGCCGTTTGCCGGGATGGGGCTCTCCTGCCTGCCCAAGCCCGGGAGGTGGATGGAGACGCTCAAGCGGGTGTTGGGCGTGTTCGTGCTGGGACTGGCGGTCACGTATGGCTGGATGGCCTGGCAGGGGTTTCGCCCCAGACCGTCGGCCGACTCGATCACGGCGGGAGACCCGGTCGCCTGGGCGCGTGAGATTGCGGCCGCGCGCGCGGCGGGCAAACCGCTGATGGTCGACTTCTGGGCGACCTGGTGCAAGAACTGCCACGTCATGGAACAGCGGACCTTCCGCGATCCTGCGGTCGCGAAACGGTTGAGAGACTACCATCTGATACGCGTGCAGGCCGAGCGTCCGACCGAGGAACCCGCGCAGGGGATGGTTGACGCCTTGGGCGTCCTCGGCCTGCCGACGATCGTGATCCTCGACCCTTAAGCGCCCAGCGCGCGCCGGATGACCGCGCAAACCTCGTCGCAATCCGATTCGGTCATTGCCGTACCAGAGGGGAGGCACAGCCCGCGGCTGAACAGGCGCTCGGCGATGCCGCCGCCAAAGGTGCGCGCGCCGCGGAAGACCGGTTGGAGATGCATCGGTTTCCACACCGGACGAGCCTCGATGTTCTCCGACTCCAGTGCGAGGCGGATTCGCTGGCTGGTGTCACCCGGACGTCCCGACTCCCCCGATTCCGCGTCCCCGTCAAAACAAACCACGGTCAGCCAGCGGCTGGCGGCTCCATAAGCCGCCTCGGGCATGAACCGGACCTGCGGCACATCGGCCAGCCGTTCGCGATACCACCCGCAAATCGTCCGCCGCTTGGCGACAATGTCGTCCAGATGGCGGAGTTGCCCCACGCCGACGGCGGCCACCAGATTGCTCATCCGGTAATTGTACCCCAGTGTCCGATGCTCGTACCACGCCTCGTCCTCGCGGGCCTGCTGAGAGAGGTGGCGCGCGCGCGCGACCAAGGCGGCATCGGCCGAGGCCAGCAACCCGCCGCCCGAGGTCGTGATGATTTTGTTGCCATTGAACGAATAGACGGCGGCGGCGCCTGCCGCTCCGGCGGCGCGTCCGCGATAGGTCGCGCCCAGGGCTTCGGCCGCATCAATAATCAGCGGGACGCCGTGGCGCTTGCAGACCGCGTCCAGGGCGTCGTAGTCACAGCACTGTCCATACAGATCGACCGCCACGACCGCAGCGACGCGCCGCCCCTCGCGCGCCAGCGTCCGCAGCGCGTCGTCAGCGCGTTCCGGATCGAGCGTCCAGGTCGCCTCGTTCGAATCCACCAGCACCGCCTCGGCACCCATCTGCACGGCGGGCGCGACACTCGCCACAAACGTCAGCGTCGGCGCCACGACCGCGCCGTCCGGCCCGGCGCCCAGTTCGCGGTAGAGCAGGTGGAGCGCCGCCGTGGCGCTGGACAGCGCCAGCGCATGGGGAATGCCGGTCCGCTCCGCCATGGCCCGCTCGAACGCATCCACCTGCGGCCCGCACGGCGCAATGTAATTGCTGTCGAACGCCTCCGCCACACACGCGCGTTCGTCAGGGCCGACGCACGGGGGCGACAAGAACAGGCGATTTTTACGCATAACGCATGGCCATGCGGATCAGTAACGGTAATGCTCGGCCTTATAGGGCCCGTCAACCGGGACGCCGATGTAGTCGGCCTGCTGCGCCGTGAGGGTCGTGAGTTTCGCGCCGAGGTGATCGAGGTGCATCCGCGCAACCTCCTCGTCGAGCTTCTTCGGCAGCCGCGAGACGCCAATCGCGTGCTTCTCCGTCCACAGGGAGATCTGGGCGAGGGTCTGGTTGGTGAACGAACTGGACATCACAAACGACGGATGGCCGGTGGCGCAACCGAGGTTGACCAGGCGCCCTTCGGCCAGCAGATAGATGCAGTGGCCGTCGGGGAAAATGTACTTGTCGACCTGGGGTTTGATGTTGACGCAGGTCACGCCGGGCCACGCCTTGAGGCGCGCGACCTGGATCTCGTTGTCAAAATGGCCGATGTTGCAGACGATCGCCTGATCGCGCATTTTCGACATGTGCTCGGCGGTGAGGATGTCGCAGTTGCCGGTCGTGGTCACATAGATCTGTGCCGCCGGGAGGGCCTCCTCAACCGTGGTGACCTTCAACCCCGCCATGCAGGCCTGGAGGGCGCAGATGGGGTCGATCTCCGAGACCCAGACCTGCGCGTGCTGGCCGCGAAGCGATTCGGCCGATCCCTTGCCCACATCGCCATAGCCGCACACCATGGCGACCTTGCCCGAGATCATCACATCCATCGCCCGCTTGATGCCGTCGACGAGCGACTCACGGCATCCGTAAATGTTGTCAAATTTGGACTTGGTCACCGAATCATTGACGTTGATTGCCGGGACGAGGAGCGTGCCCGCCTGCTCCATCTGGTAGAGCCGGTGAACGCCGGTGGTGGTCTCTTCGGAGACGCCCTTCCAGCGTTTGACGGCGGTCTTGAAAAAAGTCGGTTCCTCTTGGAGCACCCGCTTAATCAGCGCGTTGATAATGGCGAGCTCTTCGATGGCGGTCGGCGCGTTGATCACCTCCGGACGGGTCATCGCCTCGTAGCCCCGGTGAAGGAAGAGCGTGGCGTCGCCGCCGTCATCCACGATCAGGTCCGGGCCGCCACCGTCGGGCCACGTCAGCGCCGCCTTGGTGCACCACCAGTATTCCTCCAGAGTCTCGCCCTTCCAGGCGAAGACGGGGATGCCCCGCGCGGCGATGGCCGCGGCGGCGTGATCCTGGGTCGAAAAGATGTTGCAGGAGGCCCAGCGAACATCCGCGCCCAGAGCCGCGAGCGTCTCGATCAAGACGGCGGTCTCCACGGTCATGTGCAGACTGCCCATGATGCGCGCCCCGGCGAGGGGCTTGTGCGCGCCGTATTTGGCGCGCGTGGTCATCAAACCGGGCATCTCCTTCTCGGCGATCTCAATGGCGCGGCGGCCCCAGTCGGCAAGGGCGATGTCTCGGATCTTGTAAGCGAGCATGGGGGAACCTTTCGGAGGCACGGGGTGCGGTTGAGGGTCGATGCACGGTCTAGCGTTTCTTCGTTTTGCGGGCGAGCCCGCACGCCTCGCGGAGGACCTCCACGCGGTCGGTCCGCTCCCACGGGAACTGCTTGCGCCCGAAGTGGCCGTAGCTGGCGGTCTGGCGGTAACTCCAGCCCTTGGGCGCCGTCAGCCCGAGATCTTGGATCAACGCGGCCGGGCGGAAATCGAAGATTTCGCCGGCGGCCAACACCTGAGCGATGATCGCCTCGTCCACGGTCGCCGTGCCATAGGTCGAGATGTTGATCGAGAGGGGTTTGGCCACGCCGATGGCGTAAGCCACCTGAATCTCGCACTTCTCGGCCAGCCCGGCGGCGACGATGTTCTTTGCCGCATAGCGCGCGTAGTAGGCTGCCGAACGGTCAACCTTGGAGGGGTCCTTGCCAGAGAAGGCGCCGCCACCGTGCGACCCGACGCCGCCATAGGTGTCCACGATGATCTTGCGGCCGGTGACGCCGGAATCGCCCTGCGGTCCGCCAATGACGAATCGGCCGGTGGGATTGATGTACCATTCGGTTGTGTTGGTCAGCAGCCCGGTCGGTCGCAGTACCTCGATCGCGACCTCCTTGAGGTCCTTCTGGATGCGCTTCAGCGGCACGTCGGCGGTCTGGTGCGAGATGACCACGGTGGTGATCGCGATCGGGTTGCCATTCTCGTGCAGGACGGAGACCTGGGCTTTGGAGTCGGGTTCCAGGTAGGCGATCTCGCCCGATTTGCGCAGGGCGGCACACCGTTCCAGCAACCGGTGCGACAGGATGATCGGGGCCGGCATGAGCTCGGGGGTCGCGCGGGAGGCGTAGCCGAACATCATCCCCTGGTCTCCGGCGCCCTGGTCCTCGGGCCGCTCACGGGAAACGCCCTGATTGATGTCGGCCGACTGCGCGTGCAGACCGCAGAGGTAGTTGAAGGTGTCAAAAGAATAACCGAGGTTCGGCTTGACATACCCGATATCCTTGACGACCGATCGGGCGATCTGCTCGGGGTTTACCGTCTCCCATTTTTTGCAGGTGATTTCACCGGCATTGACGGTCAGATTGGATGTGACCAAGGTCTCGCACGCCACATGCGCACGCGGGTCCCGAGCCAGACAGGCGTCGAGGATTGCATCCGAAATCTGGTCGCAGACCTTGTCGGGATGGCCTTCAGAAACAGACTCCGAGGTGTACACGTGGCGGGTCGTCAGCTTACTCATAGGCAGAATCTCCAAATGCTGGGTTGGGTGGGCAGTTTACTAAAAAGACCGCCGGTGTAGCAAGCGTTCATTCACGGCACAACGAAAACAAGAAAACCATAATGAGAATTGCGGCTCCCTAGCACTCCAAGCTTGCAACTCGTGTCCGATTTTGATACCTCTGTCGCCGTGAAGTCGCTTCTTCTGACCGGTTTCTCGGTATCTGCGTGTGGTCACGCACGGAGCGGCGGGCGTGTGCCCTCTGAAATGGATTTCTTGGCCGTGATGACGTCAGGAGGCCATGCTCGGACGGAACGGCAGTGTAGATTCGGGGAGGGGTGAATCGATGACTGAAACGGTGCGCCGCAAAGGCAAGAGGCTTCCCCAGAAGGCGGTTTTTGGGTTCTTGCTTCCGAACTTCCTGGGTTTTTTCTGTTTCACACTCTTTCCCGTCCTGTTTTCGTTCTTCATGGTCTTCACCAACTGGACGCTCAAGCCTGCGGTAGCCTTTGAAGTTGTCGGCCTGCGGAACCTGACCGACCTGCTCTGGGTGCGGCCGCTCGGCGAAGGACACGCGGGGGTATGCGTGCCGTATGTCGTGTGCGCGGTGCTTCTGTTGGCTTCGCTGGTCGGCTCGCTTTGGGCGCATGTGGCCGGATGGAAAGGCGCGCGCGTGGGCGGCATCATCGTCGCGTGCGTGGGCGTCGGGCTGATTGCGGGGGCTGCCATTCGGGGCGCGCACCACAGCGTTTTTCTGTTGGGGCTGGTGCTGTCTCTGTGCGGTGTGGCTGGTGCGCTTCGAAACGAGGCGGAATTTCGCCTGGGCCGGGGCGTTGTCCCCGCCGTGCTTTTTGCCGGAGCGATGATCGGGATCGTCACGCTGAACGGGGCGATGTGGAAGGCCTACGAGCCGCGTGACCCACGGTTCTGGCAGTACTTCTTCAATACGGTCTACTTGATGCTGGCGATCCCGGTCGGGATTGCCTCGTCGCTCGGGCTGGCGATCCTGTTGAGCGACGAGTTGCCCAAGGGGCCGGCGCGTGCGCGGATCATCAGCTCGCTGCTCTGCCTGGTGGCCGGCATCGCCACCTTTCTGATTTTGCTCGGGCTCGGGCGCGGCAACCTGGCCTTTCTGGGCGGGCTTTTTTGGCTGGTGGCCATGCTCGGCTGTGCGTTCGGCGTGGTGGCGCACCGCACGGTCTACTACCTGCCTCATTTCACAAGCGGCGTCGCCTTGATGATTCTCTGGAAAGCGCTCTACAATCCGAAGACCGGGCCGATCAACGCCATGCTGAACGGGCTGCTGGAGACGTTCGCCCTGCCGGGCGAGGCACCCACGTGGCTGACCGACTTCACGTGGGCCAAGCCGGCCCTGATGTTCATGGGCGTCTGGACGGCGGCGGGCGGGACGAACATGCTGCTGTATCTGGCGGCGCTCAGCAACGTGCCCCGCGATCTGCTGGATGCGGCCGAAGTGGATGGCGCGGGCGCGTGGAGCCGGTTTCGCCATGTAACGTGGCCGCAACTGGCGCCCACCACGTTCTTCATTTCCATCATGGCCGTCATCGGCGGGCTGCAGGGCGGTTTCGAGATGGCGCGCGTGATGACGGGCGGCGGGCCGGCGGGCGCGACGACGACGTTGAGCTACTACATCTTTACGAAGGGCTTTGAGGACCTCAATCTCGGCTATGCGGCCGCGATTTCGTGGGTTCTCTTTGCGGTGATCTTTATAGCCACCGCCATCAACTGGCGCTTTGGGAAAGAGCTGGAGGTCGAACCATGACACGTCCCGCGCGACGACGCTTTCCGGTCCGTTTTCTCCTGCTCACCCTCCTGGGGATGCTCATCTCGATCCCGTTCTTCTGGATGGTGTCGATCTCCTTCAAGCCTCGCGCCGAGGCGGAGAGTTCCGATGTGTTGCCCGTGGAAGCGACCGTGCGAAACTATCCGATCGTTCTGGACGCGCAGCCGGATCCGGCAACCAACCGCTATCTCGGGATGCGCTATGAACGCTGGTATTACAACACGTTTTTTATCGCGTTGGGCGTCACGCTTCTCCAGGTGCTCACCAGTTCGATGGCGGCGTATGCGTTCTCGCGGATCCAGTGGCGCGGCCGCGACCAGGTTTTCATGCTCTATTTGGCGACCATGATGATCCCCGGCGTGGTGACGATGATCCCGAATTTCCAGGTCATGGTCTGGCTGGGGTTCGTCAACACGTATCACGGTCTGATTATTCCGGCGGCCTTCAGCACCTTCGGAACGTTTCTGTTGCGTCAGTTCATGCTCTCGATTCCGCCCTCTTTAGACGAGGCCGCTCAGATCGACGGCGCGTCGCACTGGCACATCTTTTGGGATATCATTTTGCCCCTGGCACGGCCGGGGCTGATCGCTTTGGCCATCCTGACCTTCATCGGGTCGTACCAGTC
>Ga0194125_10001779_pt1 | contig 36364 bp, 38 predicted proteins | sample TA2KigC250mmetaG_FD_148626 | JGI IMG/M metagenome (GOLD analysis project Ga0194125, IMG submission 148626) | Freshwater microbial communities from Lake Tanganyika, Tanzania - TA2015034 Kigoma Deep Cast 250m | ecosystem: Environmental > Aquatic > Freshwater > Lake | place: Tanzania: Lake...
AGAAACCGGCGAGCTTGGTAATATGCTTAAAAGGATAGCAGCTTTTTATCAAAGTATTATTGAGACTTTTTTAAAGCGCTTTGGAATTATATTTGAGCCGGTTATGCTTATTTTTATGGGTGTTGTTATAGGAACGATTGTAATTGCAATGTTTTTGCCTATCTTTGATTTAGTTACTTTGAGAGGAGGCAGTGTAAATTAACACTTGCTCAGCAGTTAGCTAGGATAGTTCAAAAGCGTGGCTAGTTTGTCGAAGGGGGTGATAGCTCTAGCTAAGCAACAAAAAAGAAGGTATTCTAAATTTAATTTTATTAATACAGGAGGTTGACTTATGAAAAGGGGTTTTACATTACTGGAACTAATCATTGTAGTAATAATCTTGGGCATACTTGTATCGGTTGCTACCCCCAGATTCACTGGTGGGACTGAAAAGAGCAGACTTACGGAAGCGTTTAGTTTATTAGGCGCATTAAGGCCTGCCAATGAAAGATATGCTGCAGGAAGTGGCGGCAGCTATTTGGTAAATGGTACCTGCACAGGCTTGGATACTACATGGACTACCCTTAAGAATTTTGGAATACCGGCTTGCAGCGATCCGGCAGCAGGCATAATCAGAATGACAAGAACTGATGGCTCGTATTCTGTACAGATTAATGCAGCCGGATGCTTATGCTGTAATAATATTGTTGGAACGCCTTGCGCTGGTTACGGAATGGCAGTTTGTCCTGCTTGCATGTAATATAGTGGGGTACGAATATATTTTAACTTAGCTGCCCGGACGAAGCTAGATTGACATATTTATGGATTTGTATGCTCGCTAAAAAGATTCAAAAGTGTTTAACCGGGAAGGGGGGGCGCTATTAAAAACAAAGCCTTTACATTACTGGAATTAATCATTGTGGTAATTATTTTGGGTATAATCGTATCGATCGCTATTCCTAGATTTACTGGCGGTACTGAAAAGGGGCGCGCCACCGAAGCAATGGGTTTGTTGGGCGACTTAAGAACAGCTAATGAAAGATATGCTGCGGCAAATAATGGCAACTATTTGGTAGAAGGAGCTTGCACCGGTCTGGACACTACGTGGACAACTATCAAGAATTTTGGAGCTCCGGCCTGCAGTGGAGCAGGAACTGGCACAATAACCATGACAAGAACAGGTGGTGCATATTCACTGCAAATTGATGCAACCGGTTGCTTGTGTTGCAATAATTTAGTAGGAACGCCTTGTACTTCATATGGGTTTGCCGTTTGTCCTGCTTGCCAGTAAATTATAGGGGCACTGAATTGCTTAAATAATTTTGATTTTAACCAAATAATACAAGACTAGTGTTTATTTGATTAAGAGGCGTAAATAATAAAGAATGCTTCGTTATAAAATAATTAAAGGAAGGGGTTTCTCTTTAGCTGAGATATTAATCTCAGCCGTAATTTTGGTTATAGTCTCTGCGGGTTTCATGGCGAGCTTTATTGCTGCCAACCGTTTTATCAGCCGCTCCAAACGCCACATGGCGGCGGTAAATTTAGCTCGTCAAATTTCAGAAGGGCTTTATGATAAAGTGCGGGCAGATACCTGGACCAACGGAGTTAGCAATTTGCTTACTTGTCCCCCCGGAACAAGCAATAACAATTATATTCCACCCTGCATAAAAACATACGCACTTCCTGATGCAGCTATTGGCGTTCCCTCGATAGAGCCGGATAATCCTCTTAAAAATTTTTCTCCTTCCGCCACTTTAACAATTGATTTGGATGGCAACAAAGTTACAAATCCGAATTGCTGGCAGACTTGTCCTAGAGCAGTTAGTGTTGCAATAAACTGGAATGAATAATTCTTGTTTTAGTTTTAGGAAAATTCATTTTAAACTTGACGGCTTAAGCTTGGCTGAATTGTTGATATCTGTGACCCTGATCGGTTTAATTCTACTTGTCGCCGGTTCGGTTGATATTGCTTCGAGAAGATTCTTTTCACGGGCAGAGAAGGGCATAGTCGCTTTAAATGACATTACCTTGGCGTTGGAATATATTGGAAAAAGCGCCCAGCGGGCAATCGGCGATGTGGGGAATCCCGCTGTATATTATAATCCTGCTGCATGTGGAGCTGTGGCCGGTTTTAAATTAAGAATTGATACGGATTCGAATGGAATCGCTGATGCCACTGATGGTTTTCACACATTTTGTTTTGGCCTACCAGCCTCTGAAAATATTACTTTTACTGATCAAATTGGAACCGATAACATTATTTGCCGCCACCTTGCATCTTCCCCCACGATTAATGGGGCTACTCCGGGCCAGATTCGGATAGGCCTTACAGGCAGAGATAACCCTGCTGCGATAGAAAGCATAGATAATCCTAACGTGCACATTGAGACTACAGTATTCTTTCGTTCCGCCTCCCTTCAATAAATACATACCTTTTTCGTTTTTATTTGCAAAACTTTTGTTTTTATGTTAGATTTATATAGCTACTTGTTCAATATTTTCGGTAAAGGCTATGGTCACGAAGCCCGTATCGGTTAAGGTAATGGTAACGTAAATTTTGTTGTGAGAATGCGTTGTGAGTATTGGGTCGGCTCGACACACAACTCATAACGCACCCTCACAACAGTAGAAACATTCACGTAACCTTAGCCGAAAAACGAAACGGGCATCGTAACCTTAACCCAAAGTCGTTACCGAAATTGTGAACTATTATACATTATCGGGGGCAGTAGCTCAGTTGGGAGAGCACCTCGTTCGCAACGAGGGGGTCGTGAGTTCAAATCTCATCTGCTCCATTCTGCTTCGCTGAGCAGTTTTCACGCTCAGCTTCGCAGAATGTTCTACGAAGCCGTGCACGAAAGTAGCACGGCGTAGTAGAACACCTTTAAATATAATTAGACTATGCACATTGTATATGTTATCAAAAGCCTAAAAAACTCTTCTAAGCATTATGTTGGCATAACACAAAATCTTAAAAAGAGAATAGATGGTCATAATAGTAGTAAAACAGGATATGCTGCAAAGTATGCGCCTTGGCAAGAAGAAACCTATATAACATTTAGAAACAGGACTCTCGCGCAAGAATTCGAGAAATATCTGAAATCAGGCTCCGGCCACGCCTTTCTAAAAAAGAGATTAATTTAGATATCATGAAAAAACTCATACTAGGTATATTAATTTTGTTTATTTTGCTAGGGTTAGCTGTTTATTCATCTTTGCACAGCGCCACTAATCAGGATTTAAAAGAAGCGATGTATTACGAGAAGCTTAAGGACAAGGTAGTCAACTGTCATCTTTGTCCCCGGCGCTGCGTTATCCAGGATAAAAAACGCGGCTTCTGTGGAGTACGGGAAAATCGCAGCGGAGTTCTTTATACCTTGGTTTACGCCAAGCCTTGCGCAGTGCATATTGACCCGATTGAGAAAAAACCGTTATTCCATGTTTTGCCCGGAAGTTCGGCTTATTCTATCGCTACCGCCGGATGCAACTTGCGGTGTAAATTCTGCCAAAACTGGCAGATTTCCCAGGCTCTTCCCGAAGACGTAAAGTCTTATAATCTTAGCCCTCAAGAAGTAGTGGACAAGGCAAAGAAGGCGGGTGCGAAGACCGTAGCATACACTTATACCGAACCCACCATATTTTATGAATATATGCTGGATACTGCCAAGATTGCCAAAAAAGAAGGCATATTGAATGTGATGCATTCCGCAGGCCATATCAATGAAACTCCGCTAAAAGAGTTGTGTAAGTATTTAGATGCTGCCAATATTGATTTAAAGGGTTTCAGCCAGGATTTTTATGGCTCGATGAGCATGGGGGATTTAGGCTCGGTTTTGCAGACCTTAAAAATTTTAAAAGAAGAAGGTGTATGGATAGAGATAACTAATCTGGTTTTGCCAGGCCTTAATGACGACCCGGAATTGTTAAAGGATATGTGTGTCTGGATAAAAGATAATTTGGGAGCCGATACGCCAATACACTTCTCAAGGTTTTTTCCGATGTATAAATTGACTAATATTTCGCCTACGCCCGTAGAGACTTTAGAAAAAGCTCACGAAATTGCCAAAGATGCAGGATTAAAATATGTCTATATCGGAAACATGCCGGGAAGCAGCGCAGAGTCGACGTTCTGTCCGGTATGCCGGAAACTTATCATCGGGCGCGTGGGCTATGCGATTACGGAGAATAATATTGAAAATGGAAAATGTAAATTTTGCAATGCCGAAATTCCGGGTATCTGGAAATAGGATTTTCACTCTGTTAGTTTTTTGCTTCGTCTTCTTAAACGCCTGTTCTTCGGGAGCCCAAGAGACAAAACATCCTAATGTAAGCGGCTCTTTTTACCCATCCAGTCCAAAAGTCCTCTCGGAAAAGATCGATTCCTATTTAAAAGATGCAATTGTTCCGGAAATTAATGGTAAGATTATTGCTTTAATTTCTCCTCATGCTGGTTATGCATATTCAGCCGCCATAGCTAGCCACGGATATAAATTAATTCAAGGGACAGATTATAATACCGTTATCGTATTGGCGCCGAGCCACTACCATAATTTTATAGGGATTTCTGTCTGGCCCAAGGGCAAGTTTAACACTCCTTTAGGCGATATAGAAGTGGATTCTGATTTTGCCGGCCAGTTAATGAAAGAGTTAGATTGGGCAAGGTTTGTTCCTGAGGCTTTCGCTAAAGAGCATTCTTTGGAGGTCCAGCTGCCATTTGTGCAGAAGGTTTTGCCCGGAGCTAAGATTGTCCCGATTGTTATGGGTAGCCCGAGCCTGTCTTACGCCGAAGATTTAGCAGCTAAGCTAAAAGAAATTATTAAAAGTAGGAAGGACGTTTTAGTTATTGCTTCTACCGATTTGTCGCATTTCCATCCTTATCACGATGCCAAAGTAATCGATAAAAAGACTATGGGATATTTTGAGGGCATAGATTGCAAGGGGCTTTGGCAGGCAGAAATGGGAGGCGATGCCGAATTATGCGGCATCGCTCCTGTAATGACGGTTCTTTCTTTCGCCAAAGATAATGATGCCAAGATAAAAATTCTAAAATATGCCAACTCTGGCGATGTTGCTGGTGATTTTTCTCGGGTGGTTGGATACGTAAGCGCCGTCTTTTACCGGGGGGATAATCCGAAGGGAGATGCTATGTTGACTATAGAACAGAGGAAAACATTATTAAAAATTGCCAGAGAATCTATGGAGAATTATGTTACTACGGGAAAACGCAAGGAGTTTAGCGTCGATGACCCGCAGCTTACTAGGCATCAAGGCGCCTTTGTGACATTGAATAAATCAGGGCTGCTTCGCGGATGTATCGGGAGGATTGTATCCAATTCTCCTTTATATGAAGTTGTTGCGGACATGGCAATTGAGGCGGCCATTGACGATCCGCGTTTTCCTCCGGTAAAGGCTAAAGAATTAAAAGATATCGAAATTGATATTTCCGTGCTTTCGCCGATAGAGGAAATTAAAGGCACGAATCAAATAGAAGTAGGGAAACACGGTATCATTATCCGCAGGGGTTTTTTTCAAGGATTGCTTCTGCCTCAGGTTGCAACTGAATATGGATGGGACAGAGAAACCTTCCTAAAGCATACCTGTCTTAAGGCGGGGCTTCCTGAAGATGCGTGGAAGGATAAAACCACTCAAATTTCAATCTTTAGCGCCGAAGTCTTCTCGGAGAAATCAATCGAATAGATGCCAAATCTAATCGTTAGCCTGTTTTTAAGCGGCTTAGCTCTCGGTATGGGGCCTTGCATGGCAAGTTGCGGCCCGCTATTGATAAGTTATTCCGCGGCTACGAAAAGCGGCTTTAAAGATAGCCTTCGGTTGTATCTGGTTTTTTCGCTTAGCAGGGTTGTTGTCTACATGTTCTTTGGGATTCTCGTCGGATTATTTAGCCAAGTCTTTGTTAATCAAGATTATCAACTGCATGCGGCTCGGTATTTATATTTAGCCGGCGGGATTTTTATATTTATCATTGGCGTTCTTATCGTTTTAGGCAAAGAACCGAAGCTTAGGCTCTGCAGGCTGCTAAGAAAAAACTTGGTTGAAAACGATACCAAAAGCATATTTATCTTTGGATTGATTGTCGGGATTTCCCCATGCGCGCCCTTGGTGGGGGTGCTTTCCTATATCGGCATGGTTTCATTCTCTTGGTTAAAGGGCTTAATTTTAAGCCTTGCTTTTGGAATAGGGACGGTTATATCGCCTTTGATTTTTTTGGTAATTTTTGCAGGGTTTATTAATAAAATATTTAAAGACAAAGAAAGATTTTTTATAATTTTTCAGAGGATTTGCGGGTTTATCCTTTGCTTTTTGGGGATTCACCTTTTCATATTGGCATTGAATTATCAAACTCCGAGGTTCTGAAATATGCATAACCGATTTTATTGTCCTCCGGAAAATATAAGCGATAAAATTATTACAATCAACGATAAAAAAGAAGCCCATCACATTGCCAATGTTTTAAGATTGGGCATTGAAAGCGAGATTGTTATTTTTAACGGAGAAGGCCATGAGTTTGATGGAAAAATTAAAGAAATTTCAAAGAATTTAATCAGAATTATGATTACGAAGAAATATCAATCGAAGAAAAGACCTTTCGAAATAACTTTAGCTTGCGCAATCCCTAAGAAAGCAAAATTCGATTTCATCGTCGAGAAACTTACAGAATTAGGAGTGGATAAGATAATTCCGCTAGAGACTGAAAGATCAGAAGTCAGGTATAATAAAGAAAGAATGCCGGATAAAGTCAGCCACTGGAGACAGGTTGCTATCAATGCTTCCAAGCAAAGCCAAAGAAGTTTTATCCCCCAGATAGATGATGTAAAGGGCTTTAAAAATGTTATATCAGAAGTTGGAAACTATGATTTAGCGATTTTTCCTACCCTAGAAGGCCAAAGGATTAATATGCCTGAGGTCTTAAGCGGATTTAAAGGAAAAAATATAATTGTTTTTATCGGGCCGGAAGGAGATTTTTCAGAAGAAGAAGTCAAATTAGCCAAGAAATCCGGCTGCAAGATCGTGACTTTGGGTGAAAATGTGCTTAAGGTTGACACTGCCGCCATTACGGTTGTTGCCGTCTTGAACGCCTTTTTATAGCCCGAGAGATGAATACTTTATTTTATCCTTCCAATAAATAAGATAATGCCAACGATAAAATTCCATACCTTAGGTTGCAAAGTCAATCAATATGAAACTCAGGCAATTAGAGAGTCTTGTTTAAGAAAGGGTTTCAAAGAAACAAAAAATGGCAAAGCCGATTGCTATGTCATCAATACCTGCACTGTTACCAATACCGCGGACAGAAAATCAAGAGAATATATATATCGGTGTATCAGGGAAAACCCCAAGGCCAAAGTAGTCGTCGCTGGTTGCTATGTTCAAAAAGATAAAGACAAAATCACCAATATCCCTGGAATAGAATTGATAGTCCCTAACGAGCAAAAAAATTTGATTCCTGACTTCTTGTTCGCAAAGAAGATTAATTCTTGCGGCATTAAAAATCAATATTCTGATTTAGAAATCAGTAGTTTTTCTGATCATGACAAGGCTTTTGTAAAAATCCAGGATGGTTGCAATAACCGATGCTCTTATTGCAAGATTCCTATAGTGAGGGGAAAATCAAGAAGCAGGGACTTGGCTAGTATTGTCAGAGAAGCCGAGCGTTTAATAAGAAATGGTTTTCAAGAGCTTGTCTTAACCGGAATTTGCCTGGGGGCGTATGGAAAAGATTTAAAAGGAGAATTTGATTTAGTAAATGTTATAGAAGTAGTTGAAAAGCTCGACGGTAATTTTCGTATACGCTTAAGCTCAATTGAAGCAAAAGACGTAACAGACAAGTTAATTGAAAAAATAGCCAGTTCTAAGAAGATGTGCCGTCATCTCCATATCCCTTTTCAAAGCGGAGATAACGCAATACTGAAGAAAATGAATAGAAACTATACCGCAGAATCTTATATAAAATTAATTGATAAGATTCGAAATAAGATTCCGCAAATCGCTATAACCACAGACATAATGATAGGTTTTCCAACAGAAACAGAGAAAAGGTTTAATAATACGTTTAGATTCTTAAAAGGAATCGCGCCTTCAAGAATGCATATTTTCCCGTTTAGCCCTAGGGAAAATACGCCTGCCTTTGCCTTTGCTGGTAAAGTTGATAGCCCATCCATGAAAAAAAGAATGCGTAAGGTACAAGATTTAGCAAGAGAGATATCTTATGAATACAGAAAACAGTTTTTGCATAAGGAGCTGGTAGTTTTAGTTGAGCGCAAAAAGGATAAAAAATCCGGGATGCTCCAGGGTTATTCCGATAACTATATAAAAATCTTTATAAACTCTAAAAAACTCGCCCCAGGGAATAACTTGCAGAAGGTAAGGATAACTCAAGTAACTCCAGATACTACGCTTTCTGTCCCCGTATAATAATACTTAACTTATTTAATTCCTAAGCCTTAAGAATTGTTGATACATTCGGTTCCGCCTTTTGCGGAGCCATCAGTATCAGCACTGAGTGGCTACGAATGTGTTGACATTCTTTTTCTTTTAATGTATAATTTTTCTACCTCTTCAGAGGAAAGATTGCTTTGGGGTCCACCTTAACCAAAAAACTAAACCATAAAATACGGAGGTAATATCTATGTCACAGGATAAAAAAGCCGATATTTCTAATAGGCAGAAGGCATTGGAATTGGCTTTGACTCAGATTGAAAAGCAGTTCGGTAAGGGTTCGATAATGAAGTTAGGACAGGAAGCAAAAGCTGATGTCGAGGCTCTTCCAACAGGAGCAATTTCGCTTGATATTGCCTTGGGAATCGGCGGTCTTCCCCGAGGAAGGGTAGTTGAAATTTTCGGTCCAGAGGCTTCAGGCAAAACGACGCTTACTTTAAGCGTTATCGCTCAGGCCCAGAAAAATGGCGGGGTAGCAGCCTTTATCGATGCCGAGCATGCCTTTGATTCCACTTACGCCAAAAAAGTAGGAGTTAATCTTGATGATTTATTGATTTCACAGCCTGATACCGGGGAACAAGCCTTAGAGATCGTCGAGACTTTGGTTAGGTCAAATGCGGTGGACATGGTCGTCATTGACTCGGTGGCTGCGCTTACCCCCCGGGCCGAAATCGAGGGTGAAATGGGCGATGCTCAGATGGGCCTTCAGGCCAGGTTGATGTCTCAAGCCTTAAGGAAATTGACAGCGGCTATAAGCAAATCCAAGACCTGTGTTGTATTTATCAACCAGATCAGGGAGAAGATTGGGGTAATGTTTGGTTCTCCCGAAACTACGCCAGGAGGAAGGGCGCTTAAATTTTACTGCTCAGTCAGAATTGACTTGAGAAGAATCGGCGCAATTAAAGTTGGAGATATGGTTATCGGAAGCCATGTAAGGGCAAAGGTTGTAAAAAATAAGGTTGCTTCTCCATTTAGAGAAGCGCTTTTTGATATCCTGCATGAGGAAGGGATTTCAAGAACCGGCACTGTTCTGACAGTAGCTGTTGAAAAAGAGATTGTCAAGAAGTCGGGCGCTTGGTTAATCTTTGAGGATGAAAAGATCGGACAAGGTTTTGAAAATGCGCGCCAGTATTTAAAAGAACACGATAAGGTTCTAAATAAAATTGAAAAACTGATAAGAGACAGCATAAAAGTCTAGTTATAAAATCAGAATAAATTAAGATGGCTTCCGAATTAAGTAGCGATGTTACAAAGGCCAAGCGCATAGTTTTTCAGCTGTTGAAATTCAGGGCAAGAAGCCGCAAAGAGATAGAAGATAGGCTCAAGAAAAAGAAATTCACCCGCGAGACAATAAATTCAGTTATTGATTATTTTGACAAATTAGATTTGATAAATGATCAGGAATTTGCTTCTTGCTGGATGAAGAGCCGCCTGACTAAGCCTTTAGGCTTAAGGAGAATTTCTTTTGAGCTAAAACAAAAAGGCATTACCGAAGAAATAATTGAACAGCTTAAAGATAATATTAAAGACAGCTACAACGAATACGAAGTAGTTTCTGATTTAGCCAAGTCAAAATTGAATAAACTAAAAAATATTGAATTAGACAAAGCAAAGTCAAGAATTTACAGGTATCTATTAAGCCGGGGTTTCTCTATCGATGTGATAAACGAGGTAGTAAGCGAGTTATGAAGGCAGATAATTTAAGAAAAAAATTCCTGGAGTTTTTTGCCGGGAAAAAACATAAAATTATTGAGAGCGATTCTTTAGTTCCCGCCGGAGATCCCACTGTTTTATTTACCTCTGCAGGAATGAATCAATTTAAAAAACAATTTCTTGGCCAGATCACAGATTTTCGCCGGGCAGCGAGTTCCCAAAAGTGTTTGAGGACCGACGATCTTGAGAAGGTAGGCATCACCCCATTTCATCATACTTTCTTTGAGATGCTGGGAAACTTTTCTTTTGGAGATTATTTCAAAAAAGAAGCTATAGAGTGGGCATGGGAATTCTTAACCGAATGGCTCAAAATCCCTAAAGATAAGCTTTGGGTTTCGGTTTATAAAGAAGACAATGAGGCTTACGAGGTCTGGTCCAAAGAAATAAAAGTCTCAAAAGACAGGATTATTAAATTAGGCGATAAGGAGAATTTTTGGCCTTCTGAAGCCAAGCAAAAGGGCCCCAATGGCCCCTGCGGGCCCTGCTCAGAGATCTTTTATGATTACGGCAAAGATGTCGGTTGCGGCAAGAAGGATTGCGATCCAAGCTGCAGTTGTGGAAGATTTGCCGAAGTATGGAATTTAGTTTTTACGCAATTTAACCGCAAAGAAGGCGGCTCTTTAGAGCCGCTCCCCAATAAAAATATTGATACCGGAATGGGCCTTGAGCGTTTGGCTGCGGTCATGCAAGGTGTTAAAAGTAATTTTGAGACTGATTTATTCCAACCGATAGTTAAAGAAATAATTAAAGAAGCAGGACGCAGCCCAAATATTAAGACAGTTTATGTTATCTCTGATCATATAAGGGCAATTGCCTTTGCGATTTTAGACGGTGTGTTGCCTTCAAATGATAGCCGGGGATATGTCGTCAGAAAACTTATCAGGCGCGGTGTCAATAATTGCAGGCAAATTGGTCTTAAGAAGCCATTTTTGTATAAATTGGTCGCAGTAGTAGCAGAAGTGATGCAAGAGCCTTATCCGGGATTGCTCCAGAGACGAGAAAATATAGCAGCGATTATTAAAAAGGAAGAAGAGTCATTCTGGAAGGTTCTTAAAGAGATCGAGCCTAGGTCCGTCTCTTCTTTAGACGAATTTAAAAAAGAATATAAATCACAGAGCGAATTAGCAAAAAAAGTGGCTCAATTCGCTTTTGAATTACACGATACTTATGGTTATCCCAAGGAAATGACAGAGGAATTTGCTAAATCTAAAAATGTGCCTTTTGACGGAAAGCATTTTGATTCGCTTATGCAGGAGCAGAAGCAGCGCTCAAAAAGCGCCAGTTCCATGGCTGGCGATGTCTTTGTAGACTCCGAAATAAAAGTGGATTTAAAACCCACGGAATTTGTCGGATATGAAACAGTGGAAGAAGAATCAAAGATACTTAAGATCTTTGATAACGAAAATAAAGAAATACACAGCACCAAAGGATTAAAAAGCGCTAAGGTTATTTTAGATAAGACCCCGTTTTATGCTGAATCCGGAGGCCAAGTTTCTGATAAGGGTCTAATTTCGAAAGATACAGATGCCATGCTTGAGGTAACCGAGGCAAGGAAAATCCATGAGTCTATTGTACATATTTGCGGTTCTATAAAAGGAGAATTTAAAGTGCAAGATAAAGTTTCTGCGAAAGTGGATGTTGAGCGAAGATTGGCGATCGCAAGAAATCATACTGCAACTCATCTGCTCCAGGCAGCCTTAAGAAAAGTTTTAGGCGAGCATGTGCAGCAGCAGGGGTCGCTTGTTGCCGAAGATAGATTACGATTTGATTTTACTCACTTTAAACAATTAACTAAAGAGGAGTTATTTCGCGTAGAAGAGCTGGTTAACGAATATATATTGAATAACGAAACGCTTAAAGTGGAAGAAAAAACTACTGCCCAGGCAAAAAAAGAAGGCGCTTTAGCCTTTTTCGCTGAGAAATACGCCGATAAATCCCGTGTGGTGAAAATCGGAGGGTATTCCAAGGAACTTTGCGGCGGAACGCATCTTAAATCTACGGGGCAGATCGGTATATTCAAGATTTTAAGCGAAGGTTCGGTTGCTCAAGGAATAAGAAGGATTGAAGCCGCAACCGGAAAATTCGCCTACAAAAATATCAAACAGCAACAAGAATTAATCCAGGAATTATCAAATATGCTAAAAACTGATGAAATGAATCTTATTGCAAATTTAACCAAAATGATAGAATCCTATAAGGAAATGGACAGGAGATTGAGCAGCACGAAACTCGAATCATTAAAGAAGTCACTTAACGATATAATTGCTTCTGGCAAAGTCGTCAATGCAGTAAAAATCATTGCTTATAAAATTGAAGACGCTGATTTTTCGGTTTTGCGTTCAGTTATGGATATGTTAAAAAAGGATTTAAAAAGCGCCATTATAACCTTAGGTTCGGTTAGGGATGGCGCGGTTATGATTGTCATGGGTATTACTGAGAATTTGAAGACCAAAGGCGTAGATGCCTCTCTTATGATAAAGTCTGTTGCTGAAGTTGTGGGCGGTAAAGGCGGCGGTAGGCCAGACTTAGCTCAGGCAGGAGGCAATATGGCAAATAAACTTAACGACGCATTGTCAAAAGCTGTAGAAGTTTCTGAGGAGAAAGTTAGGCAATGAAACTGATAAAATTTTCCAGTAAAGAATTTGATAAGATCTACAATCGTAATCTTGTTAGAAAAAAAAGAATCCAGGATAAAGTCGCTGAAATCATTGATGATGTCCGGCTCAATGGCGATGAAGCGCTGCTTAGATACACCAGGAAATTTGATAAAGTAAAATTATCGGCAAAACAATTAAGCGTGAGCGAAAGCGAAATAAGCGGTGCATATCAGGATATTACGCCTGATTTCGTTTCAAGCTTAAAAGTCGTCATCGATAATGTAACCAGGTTTTATAAAAAGCAGCTAAAGAAGTCATGGAGGACCAGAGACGAAGACGGTGTCATCTTAGGGGAAAATATCCAGCCCTTAGATAGCGTAGGAATATATATCCCCTCTGGCACCGCGCCGTTAGTTTCTACGGTTTATATGACTGCGCTCCCTGCAAAGATGGCAGGAGTAAAAAGGATTGTTTTAGCTACTCCTCCGGATCCGCGCGGAAGAATTAACCCGCACATTCTGGTTGTTGCCAACTTATTGAAGGTAAATGAAATTTACAGGATCGGGGGCGCGCAGGCTATCGCTGCTATGGCGTTAGGAACCAAGACCGTCCCTAAGGTAGATAAGATCGTCGGGCCAGGGAATTGTTATGTCACGGAAGCAAAAAGGCAGCTATTCGGTTATGTGGATATAGATATGTTAGCCGGGCCGACGGAACTGGTAGTTATTGCCAATCGCTACAGCAATCCCAATTTTGTTATCGCAGATTTAAAGTCCCAGTCTGAACATTTAGGCGGCCTGTCCATATTGATAACGAATTCTAAGTCTTTGATTAAGCAGGTTAAGGGGCAGGGTGGCGCAGGATATATAATCCTAGCTAAGAATTTAGAGCAGGCAGTTGAAATCTCAAACAAGATTGCTCCCGAGCACTTGGAGATATTGACCAATAATCCTTTGAATATTGTTAATAAGATCAAAAATGCAGGCGCGGTTTTCTTGGGTCCTTATAGCCCTACAGCCGTCGGTGATTATGTTGCTGGCCCGAGCCACGTATTGCCTACTGCAGGTACGGCCAGATTCTTCTCAGGGTTGGGAATAGAGGATTTTATCAAATCCAGCCACATAATTTCTTATTCTAAAAAGGCATTAGAAAAAGTGAGGCAACCCTTGGAGAAAATCGCTGGCATTGAAGGCCTAAAAGAACATTTGGAATCAGTGAGGGTAAGGTTTAAGTAAGAAGGAGTTCATTTATGTCGAATAAAGCGCGAGAATCTACCATCAAAAGAAAGACCAATGAAGTAGATATTCAGGTGAAGTTCGCGATAGACGGCAAGTCAAAATCAAAAATAAATTCCGGTTTTGATTCGCTGAATCATATGCTTGAGCTTTTTTGCTTTCATGGTCTTTTTGATCTGGAAATAGAATTAAAACACGGCGACCTTAAGCACCACATCGTAGAAGACATAGGTATTGCTTTAGGCGATGCCTTCAAAAAAGCCTTGGGTGATGCAAAGGGTATCAAAAGATATGGTTATGCCTCAATCCCCATGGATAGTGTAGTTGCTAATGTCAGCGCGGATATCAGCGGCAGGCCATATTTGACTTTCAATATTGGTGAAGGCGCAGGCTTGTTGCGACCTATAATTGAGAAATTTTCTGATCTTAAGACAGATGATTTCAAGATATTCTTGGAAGGCTTTGTTTCTCACGCCAGGATTTCTTTGAATATAAGAGTGCCTTTGGTGGCAGAGATGGATTCACATCATGTCCTTGAAGCTATTTTTAAGGCAATGGGCGTAGCTCTAGATCAGGCAACCCAAATTGAGCCCCGAAGAAAAGGAGTACCTTCGACCAAAGGCAAGATAGATTAATGTCTAAAATCGCGATTATTGATTACGGCATGGGCAATCTGCGCAGTGTTCAGAAAGCCCTGGAATTTGTAGGAGCAAAAGCTAAGATTACTCAGTCGTCTGATGATATTTTGAAAGCGGACAAGGTAGTCCTGCCAGGTGTTGGTGCATTTGCCGTGGCGATAGAAAAATTAAAGTCTCTTAGCTTGATCGATCCTATCGTCAAAGTTATCAAGTCTGATAAACCATTTCTGGGCATTTGTTTAGGCTTGCAGTTGTTGTTTAGCCAAAGCCAGGAAGCAAAAGGCTTAAAAGGGCTGGACATATTTAAAGGCAGTGTTGATAAATTTCAAGGAGTAAAAGTCCCGCATATAGGCTGGAATCAGCTAAAGAAGAACCAGCAGAATAATTGCGGGTTGTTTGAAGGGGTAGATGAAGGGTCAAATATGTATTTTTGTCATTCCTACTTTGTTAATCCCGACGACAAAAATATCATTGCTGCTAAAACAGATTACGGAAAAGATTTTGTCTCCGCTGTATCTAGGGGCAATATCTTTGGAGTGCAGTTTCATCCCGAGAAAAGTCAGCGGCAAGGCCTAAAAATCCTGGAGAATTTTCTAAAGGTTTAAAAATGATTGTTATCCCGGCAATAGACATAATGGACGGCAAAGTTGTAAGATTGAAACAGGGAAAGTTCCAAGAAGTCACTGTTTATTCCGAGCACCCCTTTGATATCGCCCAACAGTGGATTGCTCAGGGAGCACAGTTTATGCATATAGTCGATTTGGACGGCGCAGCTACCGGACAAATAAAAAATTTGGCGGTTATTAACAGCATCATACGATATACCAAGGCACAAGTTCAGGTCGGTGGCGGGATAAGAGATATTGATACAATTCAGAGACTGTTTAGCGTAGGTGCCGCAAGCGTGGTTTTGGGGACAAAGGTAATAGAAGATAAAGATTTTCTTAAAAAGGCATTGGAGACCTGGCCAGATAAGATTATCGTCAGTATTGATGCTTCTCACGGCAAGCTCGCCAAGGAAGGCTGGACATCCATATCCACGATTAACGCTACTGACTTTGCCAAAGAATTGCAGGATATGGGCGTAAAAGGGCTAATATATACAGACATCTCGAGAGATGGAATGCTAAAAGGTCCCAATATTGATGGTATAAAAAGTATTTTAGACTCTGTGGATGTTCCTTTGGTGGCTTCAGGAGGAATTTCGAGTCTGGCAGATTTGAAGAAGCTAAAGGAATTAGAAAAAGAAGGTCTTCGCGGAGCGATCTTAGGAAAAGCGATATACGAACGTTCACTGTCATTGAGAGGGGCGATAGAGTTTTGCTCACCAAGAGGATAATTCCCTGCTTAGATGTTAAAGAAGGAAGAGTTGTAAAAGGCATAAAGTTTCTTGGACTGCGCGATGCGGGTGACCCGGCAGAGATTGCTCGCTTTTACGATAAAGAAGGCGCTGATGAAATCGTATTTTTAGATATTACCGCAAGCCACGAGAAACGGCCGATACTGCTTGATGTGGTCAAGAAAACCGCCGAATCGGTATTCATGCCTTTAACCGTAGGCGGCGGAATAAGAGACCTGGATGATATCAGGATACTTTTGAATTCCGGGGCCGATAAGGTTTCGATTAATACCTCAGCTGTTAAAAGTCCGAATTTGATCAAAGAATCCTCAGATAAATTTGGTAGCCAATGTATCGTTGTGGCGATAGATGCCAAGCGCGCAAAGGAAAACTGGCAGGTTTATATAAACGGCGGAAGAACGCCGGTTGAAAAAGACGCTATAGAATGGGCAAAAGAAGTTGAGAAGCTAGGCGCAGGCGAGATTTTATTGACAAGCATGGATTATGATGGGACCAAGGATGGTTACGATTTAGAATTGACAAAAAAGATATCCCAGGCCGTGAATATTCCAATCATCGCTTCCGGGGGCGCGGGAAAATTTGAGCATTTTGCGCAAGTCCTCACGGAATCAGGAGCCGACGCAGCTTTAGCCGCCTCAGTATTCCATTATAAAGAATTATCCATAAAACAGGTAAAAGAATATCTGGCAGAAAAAGGTATAAAGGTAAGATTATGACAAAAATTAACTTAAAAATGATTAACAAGTTGAAATTTGATAAGGCAGGTTTGATCCCGGCAATAATCCAGGATTACAAGAAAAACGATGTTTTGATGGTCGCCTACATGAATAAAGAATCCATAAAAAGGACGATAAAACTAAGGAGGACTTGTTTTTGGTCGCGTTCCAGGAAAGAATATTGGGTGAAGGGCGAGACTTCCGGTAATATCCAAGAAGTAAAAGCGATTTATTTTGATTGCGATGCTGATGCCCTTTTGATAAAGGTCAAGCAGGCGGGTGTTGCTTGCCATACAGGAAAAAGAAGCTGTTTTTTTAGAAAGCTATGTGCTATCCGATAAAGAAAGATTTTATAAAATTAAGCAAAAAAGGTAATTTAATCCCGATCTACAAAGAGATCTTGGCAGATACCGAGACTCCAGTGTCGGCTTTTTTAAAGATTAGAAGTTCAGATTATGCCTTTTTGCTCGAGTCCGTAGAGGGCCAGGAAAAATACGCCAGGTTTTCTTTCCTTGGCGATAGCCCGTCGCTTGTCTTTGAGAGCCGGGCAAGAACAGTCAAGATCACGGAATTTAAAGGTACCAGGTCTTGCACAAAAACTATTATCGCCAAGAAAGATCCTTTAGAAGAGATAAAGCAGCTTATGAAAAAATACAGGTTTGTTGCAGTAAAAGGCCTGCCGCGGTTTTGTGGCGGATTTGTCGGCTATATGGGTTACGATATGGTAAGGTTCTTTGAGCCGAAACTCAATCAGGCTGCCAACAAAAACATCGATGATTTAAAACTTCCTGATTCTATTTTTGTTTTGGCTGACACCATGGTTATATTTGACCATCTAAACCATAAAATAAAAATCGTTGCCTGCGCCTTTATAGAAGATAAGCATAAGAATGATAAGAAAGAAATCAATAAAATCTATGACCGTTCAGTAAAGAATATTGACGGAATAATAAAAAGATTAAAATCAAATTTGAATTTAAAGATAAATGAAATAGGCTCGTATAATCAAGAATATAAATTAGTTTCAAATTTTTCCAAAAAAGGATTTGAATCGATAGTTAAGAAGGCAAAGGTTTATATTAAGAAGGGAGATATAATCCAGACAGTTTTATCCCAGAGATTTCATTTGGATTTTAAAACACCGCCTTTTAATATCTACCGGGCATTGAGGAATATCAATCCTTCCGCATACATGTATTATTTGCAATTCGGCAGCTTGGAGGTAATCGGGTCTTCTCCGGAATTATTAATTCGTTGTGAGGATGGTATTGTCCAGACCCGTCCAATCGCAGGGACTAGGCCGCGCGGTAAAGACGAAGCTGATGACAAGCGCCTTGAAAATGATTTGCTAAACGATGCCAAGGAAAAGGCAGAACATATTATGCTGGTTGATTTGGGCAGGAACGATCTTGGAAGAGTATGTAAAAAGACAACCGTTAAGGTTACAGAATTTATGAATATAGAAAGATATTCGCATGTGATGCATATCGTAAGTAATGTCATGGGGATTTTAGCGAAGAATAAAGATATATACGAACTGCTTCGCGCTACCTTTCCTGCAGGGACGGTAACCGGTGCCCCTAAGGTAAGGGCAATGGAAATCATCGACGAACTTGAAAATGTCAAACGCGGGCCTTATGCCGGCTGCGTCGGTTATGTTAGTTTCTCAGGCAACCTCGATACATGTATTACGATTCGCACCATTATTGTGAAAAATAAACGGGCCTATATTCAGGCGGGAGCTGGAATAGTTGCTGATTCAAATCCTCAGAAAGAATATTTTGAGACAGTCAACAAGGCGAAAGCGCAAATTTACGCCATAAAATTAGCTGAGAAAATTTATTAAGACTACAAGGGAGGTCAAATGAGGACACGATTTACGGAACAAGAGTGAACGTAAATCGTCTGTCCGAATTTGACCCAGCACCTTTTTAGTATTCACTAGTTTTAAACGAACTCTTCAAACATTAGAATGTAAAAAAGGTGCTGGATTTAATTCGCACAAACAAAGAAGTATCGCAAAGAAGATTGATTTATGTCGTCCGATTTGAAGATTTGACAGACTCCATAAATCAAGTGCTCATTAAAGGAGGTGTAGTAAATGGCAGTTGTAATCAGGTTGAGAAAGATAAGCGCAAAAGCGAAGAAAAGATTTAATTTTCGTGTAATCGTTTGCGACAAGACTTCTGCAAGAGACAGCAGATTCTTAGACGAAATCGGTTATTACGATCCGTCGAAGAAACCGGCGGCGCTTAAAATCGATAAAGAAAAACTTAATTTTTGGTTGAAGCGAGGCGCAACACCCTCCGATACCGTGAGAAGTTTGATAAAAAAGGAGAAATAGATGGGACAGGGTCCAACACCAAATCCAATTGTAAGCTTCGTTCCTTTAATTCTGATTTTCGTTGTTTTTTATTTTCTGATTTTTCGTCCTCAGAAGCAAAAACAATCAGATCATCAGAAAATGGTAACGAATCTTAAGAAGAATGATGAAATTGTTACAGTAGGCGGGATTCACGGAACGATAGTAAACGTCAAAGACTCAACCTTCGTTGTAAGGATTGATGAGAACGTAAAAATAGAGGTTGAAAAGAGTTCTGTGAGCGTATTAAAAAAGGCTTCTCCAACACAGCCAGAAACAGGGTTAAGAATATGATAAAGAATCTAAAATTCAGGCTTTTATTTATCATTGGGATTGTAATATTTTTCGCCTACTTTGCTTTCCCGCTCAATAAAAGGATTAATCTTGGCCTTGATTTAAAAGGCGGTATGCATCTGGTGCTGCGCGTTGATACATCCAAGCTTTCTGCCGAAGCCAAAAAAGATGCGGTTGAAAGGGCGCTGGAGGTAGTAAGAAATAGAATCGATGAATTCGGCGTAGGAGAACCTTCAATTACGCGGCAAGGCACCGAAGAGATAGTAATCCAGCTTCCCGGCATAACCGACAGAAACAGGGCTCTTGAATTAATCGGTAGGACTGCGCATTTGGAATTCAAGATCGTTAGCGCAGACATGGAAAAGCTTCAGGCGGCATTATCCGGGCAGGTTCCCGAGGGCTTCGAGCTGAAAACCATTGAGAAGAACGAAGATAGACAGCAGGTTCTTCTTGAGCAAAATGCAGTTTTGACCGGAGAATATATTGTTGATGCGCAAGTAAATTTTGATAATACGGCATTCGGCGAACCGTATGTCAGCCTGAAATTTAATTCTGAAGGTGCTAAGAAATTTGCCCAGATTACCCAGGATAATGTAGGGAAACAATTGGCCATTGTTTTGGATAATAAGGTTCATTCCGCGCCGGTCATCCGCGAGCCTATTCCTTCGGGAGAAGCGCAGATTACCGGCCGGTTTAATTTTCAGGAGGCAAGCGACTTGGCAATAGTTTTACGCGTCGGAGCATTGCCTGCGCCAATTTATATTGAAGAAGAGCGGACTATCGGCCCCTTATTAGGACAGGATTCAATTAGAAGCGGTATCAAGGCCAGTATTGTCGGATGCTCTCTAGTTTTTATTTTTATGGCCATGCATTATCTTTTGGCAGGCTGCATAGCGGACTTCGCCTTGATGCTTAATTTATTGATAATACTGGGGTCTTTGGGATTCTTAAAGGCCATGATGCCGGAGCAACAGGTGACTTTAACTCTTCCGGGCATTGCGGGTATTGTTTTGACTTTAGGTATGGCGGTAGATGCCAATGTTTTGATTAACGAAAGGATAAGGGAAGAATTGGCTTCCGGCAGGCCCCTATTAACGGGTATATCTAACGGTTATCATAAGGCCTTTAGCGCGATATTTGATTCTAATATCACCACGCTGATCGCAGCCTTTTTACTTTTTCAATTCGGCACAGGCCCTATCAGGGGCTTTGCCGTCACTTTGACCATTGGTCTTTTGGCAAGTTTATTTACCGCTATATTTGTCACCAGGGCAATTCTTGAGTTTCTTGTTTCTTCGAAAATGATCAAGAAACTTCCGATGCTAAGATTAATGAGGGAAACTAAGATCGATTTTATCGGAAAAAGAAAAATCTGGTATGCAGTTTCTACTATTATAATTATCATAGGTTTATTTGCATTCTTTGGAAAAGGCAAGCAGGCATATGGGCTTGATTTTGCCGGTGGCCAACTGCAAGAGTACAGTTTTCACCACCCTATCGCTATTGAATCTTTACGTGGCAGCTTAAAAGAAGCGGGTTTGTCTGATGTCTCCATCCAGCAATTTAAAGAAAATCCCAAGGTGGTAATGATTCGTTCCACGTCTGATACTTCTTCTACTGTAGAACAGGTTCTACGCGATAAGTTTTCCGATAACAAATTTGATATTTTAAGGATCGAAAAGGTAGGTCCGGCTGTAGGTAAAGAATTAAGAAACAAAGCTATTAAAGCAATCGTTTTTTCTTTGCTAGGGATTCTTGTCTATGTGGCATTCAGATTTAAGCATTTTAATTTCGCCGTTGCCGGTGTAATCGCGCTTTTTCATGATATCCTGATAGCCATAGGATTTTTAGCGCTTACCGGCAGGCAGATGGATCTTTTGATTGTTACCGCGCTTTTGACTATAGCTGGTTATTCCATCAACGATACCATCGTTATCTATGATAGGGTAAGAGAGAATTTACGCTTTGGCCATAAAATGAATTTAGCCGAGATTATAAACTTAAGCGTGAACCAGACATTCAGCCGCACAATTCTTACTTCGGCGTCTACGCTTTTGGTAGTTATCTCGCTTTTATTCTTCGGAGGCGACGTTTTAAACGGCCTGGCCTTTGCTCTATTCGTAGGTTTTATTTCCGGAGTTTACTCCACTGTTTATATCGCTTCGCCTTTAGTCCTTGCTTGGCAGAAGAAACATTGATATGTTTAAATCCTTAAAGCTATACGTTTCCCAGGAGATAAAAATTAAGGATTTGGCAAAAGAGCTAGTTGATTTAGGTTATAAAAGATTGCAAAGCGTATTTGAAGAAGGCGATTTCTCAATCAGGGGAGGAATCGCCGATATTTTTCCCATAAGCTTTGAATGCCCCCTGCGCATTGAATTTGATATGGACAGGGTTAATAGCATTTTCAGTTTCAATATTATTAATGGAAAACGTATCTGGGAGCATCGTTCTGTTATTATCCTGCCGAAGAAGATATCCCGTGCTTCTAAATCTCTTGGTTTTTCTGAAGAGATCCCGCTGAACAATTTTGTAGATCTGGAAGTCGGCGATTACGCCGTGCATAGCCAGCACGGCATCGGTAGGTTCATGGGGATAAATAAACTCTTGATTAAAGACAGGATGCAGGATCATTTTATTCTTGAGTATGACGGCGGCGACAAGCTTTACGTTCCCGCCGACCAGCTGCATCTTATCCAGAAATATATCGGCTTTGAGCATAGGTCGCCAAGGCTGTACAAGCTGGGTTCTCCGGAATGGCAAAGAGTAAAGGACAGGACCGCAAAAGGCATTAAACGCATGGCTTTGGATTTGTTGCAGATTCAGGCCATCCGCGATAGCCTTCCCGGGATTAAGTTTTCTTCCGATACCGATTGGCAAAAGCAGTTTGAAAAGACTTTTCCCTTTAAGGAGACGCCAGATCAGGAGATTGCCGTGTCGGCTGTCAAGCAGGATATGGAGCAGGAAAAACCCATGGATAGATTAATCTGCGGCGATGTGGGCTACGGCAAGACCGAAGTAGCTATGCGCGCGGCTTTCAAGGCAGTAATGGATAACAAACAGGTTGCGTTTTTAGTGCCAACAACAATTTTGGCAGAACAGCATTTTTATAATTTCTCCATGAGGCTTAAGGATTTCCCGGTTAATGTCCAGATGCTATCCCGCTTTAAAACCGAGGCAGAGCAAAAAGAAATAATCGAGAATCTTAATAACGGTTCTGTTGATATCGTTATCGGCACTCACAGGCTTTTATCAGATGATATTAAGTTTAGGGAACTAGGGCTTGTAATTATAGATGAAGAACAGCGTTTCGGCGTTGAGGCGAAAGAAAAATTAAAACGCTTAAGGCTTCTTGTAGATGTTTTGACGCTTACCGCAACGCCCATCCCGCGCACTCTCTATATGGCGCTTATGGACGCCAAAGATATGTCTACGATAAATACGCCGCCACAAAACAGGATTCCCATCAAGACCTTTGTCGCTGAATACGATGACGACCTGATTAAGCAGGCGGTTACAAGAGAGCTTTCAAGGAATGGCCAAGTTTATTTAGTCAACAACCATATCCAGGGAATTGAAAAACTTAAAGAAAAGGTCTCGCGCTTGATAAATAAAGGCAATATCGCCATAGCCCACGGCCAGATGGCCTCCAACGAACTTGAAAGTATTATGCTTGATTTCTTGAAGGGCAAAATAGATGTTTTGGTCTGCACGATGATAATTGAGGCTGGAATTGATGTCCCCAATGCCAATACCTTAATCGTAAACCACGCAGAAAGCTTTGGCTTGGCGGATTTGCACCAGCTGCGCGGCAGGGTAGGAAGGTTCAATCGCCAGGCGTACGCGTATTTTTTATTTCCAAAAAAAACTAATTTGAGTCCCGAAGCCCATAGAAGATTAAAAGCCATTGAAGAATATAATGATTTGGGTTCGGGTTTTAAGATTGCCTTTGAAGATTTACAGATACGGGGAGCAGGGAATCTTTTGGGGACCGAGCAGCATGGTTATATCAGCGCCGTAGGTTTTGATTTGTACTGCAGGCTTCTTAAAGAAGCCGTCTCAGACATCAAGAAAGGATAGTTATGAAAATATTGCGCTTGGTAACATTGTCTTTTTTATTGCTACTATTTATTAATTTTAGCTTAGTCTCGGCGTTAGGGGATAAGTTAATTGCTATCGTTAATAATGAAATTATAACCGAGAACGATAAAAAGGAATTTATGGATGTTTTATTCCTGCAGCTTTCATCCCAGCTTGAGGGCGAGCAATTAAAAGCAGAGATGAAAAATGCCGAAGACGAAGCGGTGCAGCGCCTTGTGGAAGACAAACTTATAATTCAGGAGGCAAAGAAAAAAGGTGTAATTATAGAGGACCGCGAGATAGGCCAAAGAATAAAGGCGATAAAAGACAATTTCCCGTCCGAGACAGAATTCGATATGTATTTAAATATGCATAAACTTACGCTGGCCGATGTAAGAAATAAAACACAGGACCAGTTGTTGATGCGCAGGATGATTGAGGCTGAGGTAAGGGATAAGGTTTTTGTCCACCCCCAGGAAGTCACCGATTATTACAACAGCCACAAGGAAGAGTTAAAGGAGCCGGAGAGAATTGAGCTTGATTCTATATTGATCAAAAACGAAGTCCATCCTTTTGAAGCCGAGAATAAAATTAAGGATATACAAAAGAGACTAAAGGAAGGCCAGGATTTTTCCCAGCTTAGAGAGGAATTTTCCAATAGCGAGCCAATCGGGGTAGTAAAAAAAGGCATGCTCAATGAAGAAATAGAAAAGGTCGTATTCAACTTGAAGGAAGGCGAGGTATCCGTTCCGGTCAAGACCAATAATGGAGTTTATTTGTTTAAGCTAATCAAGAAAATCCCTGAATCAGAAGTTGGATTCGAAGAAGTCCGGGATCAGATATATCAGGCATTGTTTGAGCAAAAATTCACCGAGAGGCTTGCTGCTTGGCTAGATGAGCTCAAAGAAAAATCATACATACTCATAAAGTAAGATGATAACTATCGGTATAACAATTGGAGACCCTTCCGGTATCGGCCCGGAAGTAGTCATCAAGGCGCTTAATAGCCCGGCTATTAATCGCTTGGCAAATTATTTGGTTATAGGAGATAAGTTCGTTATTTCTAAAGCCAGTAAGAAAAACTTGCCGCGAAACGTTAAGTTCATTGACATGGCTAATGTGAATCGCAAGGGATTTTCCTACGGTAAAGTAAAAGCCGAGTACGGCGCCGCTTCAATGGACTATATCAATTTCGCTTTAGGTTTATTAAAAAAAGGAATGATTGATTGTTTGGTCACCGCTCCGATTAGCAAGGAATCGGCCAATCTTGGCGGATACAAGATTACCGGCCATACCGAATACCTGGCTAAAAAAACTAATAGCAAGAATTTTGAAATGATGTTATTGGCCAAGAATCTAAGGACTTTAACCGTTACCCGCCATCTGCCCCTAAAAGATATTTCTAGAAAACTAAAAACAAAAGATATCTATCAAGCGATAGCTTTAATTTACGATGCCTTAAAAAAATACTTTCTAATTAAGAAACCAAAAGTGGCTGTCTGCGCGCTTAATCCTCATTTAGGAGAACATGGCCTCCTGGGCCAAGAGGAAAGAATCAAGATTGCCCCGGCAGTTAACAAAGCCAAGAAAAGATTTGGTTCTGTCTTCGGACCCGTTGCTTCGGATGCGGTTTTTCGCGATTGCCTAAGAGGCAAATATGACGCAATAGTGACGATGTATCACGACCAGTCACTCATCACTTTAAAAACCTTATTCCCGAACAGCGCGGTTAATTTGACCATTGGCTTGCCTTTTGTGCGCACCTCGCCTTGCCATGGCACCGCCTTTGATATCGCAGGAAAGAACTTGGCCGATCCGACTTCTATGATCGAAGCCATAAAATTAGCCGATAGGCTGGCGCGCAATATCAAAAAATGAATATTGCTGGATTCTATCCCAAAAAATTCTTAGGGCAGAATTTCCTCTTTGACGATAATATCAAATCTAAAATTATCCAGGCCTGTAATCTATCCGGAGAAGATTTTGTCTTAGAGATAGGGCCGGGCACAGGGGCTCTCACCAAGGAACTGGTTAAAATTGCTAAAGGCGTCGTCGCTGTCGAAAAGGATATAAGGCTTTTTCAAATACTTTGCTCAACGCTGGGGGAGTATTTAAATCTTTCCATCGTTAATCAGGACATACTTAAATATCGCATAAGCCAGTCAAACACCAAAGTCATCGGCAATATTCCTTATAACATATCATCGCCCATCATTGAACATCTCATAAATCAGAAAGAAAAAATAAGCGTAATTTATATCAGCCTCCAGAAAGAACTCGCCCAAAGGATAATCGCCAAGCCCGGGGGCAAAGACTACGGCTCGCTTAGCCTTTTTGTGCAGTATCACACTAGCCCCTCTATAAAGTTCATTATAAAAAGCGGAAGTTTTAAGCCCCGGCCAAAAGTAGATTCTGCCTTTGTCGAGCTTCTAATAAGGAAAACTCCCGCGGTTAGCGTTAAAGACGAGGAGACATTATTTAAGATAATCCGCGCCGCATTCGGCCAACGCAGGAAAATGATATCCAATACTTTGAAGGCATTCTTAAGCGCCGAGAAAATTTGCCAGACCGGCATTAGCCCAAGCATTCGGCCTGAAGATCTAAGCCTGCAGGATTTCGCCAAGTTGGCAGATTTGGCTGGTTGATAAAAGAAAGGAATTATGGACTTAAAACAAATCATCGAACGTTTCAGCGCATTAAATATTCAAGAGAAAAGGACCATTGAGGAAGAATACGTTGAAATTGTGGTCTTAACTAAAGAGGTTGCTGAGTGGAGCCAAGTAGCAAGCGAGTTTTTTGGCCCGGCGATAAAACCCACCGGCGCAAAACCCGATCAGGAATCGCTTCAGCTGACGCAGTCATTCGGCGGGATCCGCGATAACCAAACTCTTTTTAAAAAAGAACTTGATGGCAAAACCGCGATAGCGATGTTTTGGCCCTGGCAGGACGGAGTTCATACTACGTTAAAAATGTTCGTTTTGCCTGCATAGCCAATCTTCAGAACAATTTAGCCAATGCAGATGAAGAAAGATATAGCCTTAAACCAAGAATATATCACTGGATGGGGGAGATTTTTCTTAGAAATCCGCATGGGGCTAGCTATAGCATTCAAGTATCTTGCCCGGATCATAAGCGGGGAGATAACCTTAAGGCAATACGTAATTTTTTTAAAGCGGATTAAGCTTTTATCAGAAGTCTTAAGATATAATAAGGCAGTCCGTATCAATGGAGCATACAAGATCCATCTTTACCTTCCGGCATTTCCTTCCCAGGCATTCTATAAAGCCATAGACAAATTCCTGATTTTGGACGAGGGCACCATTCCCATGAGTGTGGTGTTTTCTATGACCAAGGCCTGCGGGTATCATTGCCAGCATTGCTATCAAAAAAACGATGGCGGAGAGGATCTGGATATTGATAAGCTCATTAAGGTCGCCAGGGATATCCAGGATATCGGTGTGGGCCTATTTGATATTGAGGGCGGGGAGCCGCTCTTAAGATTTGACAGGCTCCTTACCCTTATCCAAAGCATTGATGAAAGAAGCGAAATTTGGATAAATACCACGGGGCATACTTTGACTCCGGAAAAGGCGCTGCAATTAAGACAGGCAGGACTTTTCGGGGCTATGATTTCCATTCATCACTGGTTGCCCGAAAAGCACAATGAATACGTCGCCTATAAAGGGGCGTTTGAAATTTCCGTAAACGCAGTACGGATGTTCCAGAGCGTGGGCGTTAATACGGTGATTAACTGCGTTCCTTCGCTGGAAATGCTTAACGATAATGGCTTGGATAAGATTATGGGGCTTGCAAGAGGGCTTAATTGCAGTTTTGTCCAGATTATCCACGAAAAACCATCGGGGGGATGGATTGCAAGAGGCAATACCTTGATGGAAAAGGATATTTTAGCCAGTCTTTGCAAAGCGCATATAGAATTCAATACAAAAAAATTCTTTAGGGATTTCCCATCGTTATCTATGCAGGTATTCGAAGCATCGGATTCTGCCTTCGGCTGCACTGCCGGAGGCATTGAAAGATTTTATATCAATGCAAATGGCGAAGTCCAGCCTTGCGAGTTCCTGAATGTTTCTTTCGGTAATGTCCAAGAAGAAGACTTTATGGATATTTATAAAAGGATGAGGCAAAGGTTCAAAAGGCCGGGTCTGAATTGGCTTTGCAATACTGAAAATGCCTCGGTGTTTAATTGCGTCAGGCAATACAACATCGGTTCTCTGCCTATAAAACATGATAAGGCATATCAAATAATAAATGATTTGAACCCTGGAGGGGAAGTCCCTCTTTATAAAAAAATGCGGCTCTGCGAGAAGCTCTGATAAGGCTCTTGCGCTTGATTTTTAAGCCCGCTTAAGATAGAATAGACAACAAAAAGGAGGTAGGTATGGTTCCAAAATGGATAAAGCCATTTTATATCTTCGCCGGTTTGGTTGACGCGATATTCGGTATTTTGTTTGTTTCCATCCCGCTTGAGATCTTTAAGGCGGTAAATATCCCGCCGCCAAATCATCTTGGGTATATTCAGTTTTCAGGATGCCTGTTAATCGTCTTCGGCATAATGTTTTTTAATATCGCCGCCAACCCCGTTGCCAACAGAAATCTGATTATTTACGGAGTATTGCTGAAGATATCTTACTGTAGCGTGGTATTTTCCTATTGGTTGACCAAAGGTTTGCCTTCAATGTGGGTTTATTTTGCGTTTATGGATTTAGGATTCCTGCTGATGTTCTTGTTGTCGGCAAAGGCGTTGAAAAAAACCTAGAAATCAATTTAATTAAAATATATGTTATGTAAAAAACATAGTGAGACAGATACGCTCTATTATTGCATGGGCTGCGGCGGATATTTCTGCCAGGAGTGCGTTGATGTACACGAAGGCAGTGTTAGCCTGCCCTATACTTGCCGGGCTTGCGGAGGAAAATGTGAGAGGATGGTTCGCGAGGAATCTAGCTTGGAGGCAGCTCAGTCAGAAGCCTCTGGAGCGCGAGAAATAGAACCTCCGACCACGGCAACTTCATTTTGGCAAGAATTCATACCTTCTTTTGCTTATCCTTTCAGAAATAAGGGGGCATTGTTGCTTTTGGTCGGTTCGGTTTTCTTTGCTGTTTTCTTTTTCATCGCCAGAACAGCCTCTCTTTTTGGGCTGCCCTTGTTATTGATTTTAATCAGCTATTTGCTTGAGTACATGCTCACTGTCCTGGAGGCTTCGGCATATGGAAGCGACCAGCCTCCGGAGTTTCCGGCAATCAGCGATTGGACGGAGATGGTATTCGGCCCGCTTTTTCTTATTATCCTTGCGGCGGCATTTTGCTATGCCCCAGCCATCGTATATCTTCTTAAAATGCAAAGCATTGATTCGATTTTCTGGTTATTGCTATTTCTGGGCCAGTTTTTTTATCCGATGATGTTCTTGATTATAGCTATGACCGGGAAATTCGTTGCCCTTAACCCTTTTGTCATTATCAGCTCCATATTAAAGGCTCCTACCCAGTACATTGTTATAGTCGCCATGTTTTTCGCCATTTCTTATCTGCGAAATATTTCACAAGTATTCTTGAACAAAATTCCGTTTTTGGGATTTTTTATCGGAGAGTTCATCGCTTTTTATTTTCTTATTGTCCAGATGCGTTTAATGGGTGTTTATTATAGATGTAACGAAGAAAGTTTTTCAGGTATTCCAAATGCAAGGAGAGCACAATGAAGAAGATATCATTTCTTTTTATAGCCGCAAGCTTGCTACTTTTATTAAATCCCATTAGCTCTATCGCAGAAGATATAATCAGAAAAACCGTGCTTGTGTCTTTTACCGACTGCGCAGATTTTGAGGGAAGCGTAGGGTCGCCCATAACAAGCGTTGAACAGCTGATATATTATGTGGGAGATGAAGAGGTGGCCAGGTTTTGCATAGACCTCCATTTTAATATTACAAAAAAAAGAGGCGCTGTTCCCGATGGGACTGCCACCGAATATTTTGAGAATGGCCAGGTAAAATTCAGGGAAGATTTTAAAGACAATATGCGCCAGGGAGAGGCAATTGAATATTTTGAAGACGGCAAGACCAAGCAGTCGCTTAATTTCCTGGATGATAAGCTTGAAGGCGTGCGCACTACTTTCTATCCCACCGGTAGATTATCCGCAGAGATTATGTATAAATCAGGGCAACAAAACGGCATAGCCAAGAGGTATTTTCCGGAAGGCGGCCTCGCCCAGGAAAGCACTTATAAAGACGGAAAGATGGAAGGGCCGTTAAAAACCTACTATCAAAACGGACAATTGCAGCGCCAGGCAACTGTTAAAGACCTGCACGATGTCGGCATAAGCAAACATTATTATGAAAACGGGCAATTGCAGGCAGAATTTGATAATGACCAGAAATCCATAAGCAAGGTCTACTACGAAGACGGCTCGATCCACGGGATTATTAATTACAATGAGAACGGCAAAGTTGTCGGCCGGGAATACGACCGCCATGGCAATCTGGTCAATGAAGAGGTAATGGATAGGCCGCCATCAGAGTAATGGAAGATTCAAGATTCCAGATCAAAAAACAACCAATCAATCTTTTTAGCCCATCGGTTGTATTTCTTATCGCGGTGAATCTTTTCCCGTTTTTTGGCATTTTCTTCCTTGGGTGGACAGTTTTTTCAATTATCTTTCTTTATTGGTTTGAGAATATAATCGTCGGCGTTTTTAATGTCGGCAGGATGATTTTTTGCGCCGTCAAAGACCCTAAGGAAAATATCGGCAAACTTTTTCTTATCCCGTTTTTCTGCGCCCACTATGGGATGTTTACTGCGGTGCATGGGGTATTTGTAATTTTTCTTTTCGGCATGCCTGAGTTTAAGGGGACGGCTCCAAACTTTGAGCTGGTCATGTCTTTAATACAAAAACAGCGAATCAGCGAAGCAGCGCTTTTTATTTTCTTAAGCCACGCGTTTTCATTTTTCTGGAATTATCTAAAGAAAGGGGAATTCCGCAGGGCAAATCTGGGCCTGCTGTTATTTTCGCCTTACCAGAGGATTGTTCTTTTGCATGTAAGCATTCTTTTCGGCGGATTCCTTTTGATGGCGCTGGGCTCGCCGATAGTCGGGCTTTGTTTTTTCATTATTTTAAAGATTTTTATGGATTTAAGAGCCCATATTAAGGAACATAGAAAAATTGCCACTCAAGAGGAAAAGCGGGATAATGTTTCCATGGATGAGCCTTGGAAAGTAAAAAGTTAAAAGTAAAAAGGTAAAAATACAAGGTAAAATTAAAAACTTTTGACTTTTTCCTTGTGGTTTTTACTTTTTCCTTTTTAGTTTTTACTTTAAAGTAATTGTTTAAAAAGAGGAGCAATATGGATGAAAAGAAGAAATGGCTCGTGGTTGGTTCTATATGGGTAGTAGCGATAATCGTTTTTATTGCGAGAATGAGATAGCGTGAAGGCAGCAGTAAATACAATTCTGATTCTTGCTTTCCTTTTAGTAGGAGGTATTTCAATGGCCGCAGAAAAAATCAAGATTTTTGACGTGAAATCCAATTCAATAATTGAGGTAGAGAAAGTCTATAAGACCGATGCCCAGTGGCAAAAGATCCTTACCCCTGAGCAATTCAAGGTCACCCGGCAAAAAGGCACTGAAGTCGCGTTTAGTAAAACCTGTCCCATTCCTCCTAAGGGTGGCGCAGGGATTTATCAATGTGTTTGCTGTGGCACGGATTTATTCAAGTATGAAAATAAATTTGAATCAGGCACCGGCTGGCCGAGTTTCTGGGAGCCGGTGTCAAAATTGAATGTAAGATTGGAAGCTGATGAAAGTTTTGGTATGATGCGTACCGAGGTCAACTGCGCTCGCTGCGGCGCGCATCTGGGCCATGTCTTTGATGATGGCCCGCCGCCAACGGGAAAACGCTATTGCATCAATACCGTGGCGTTGAAGCTGGCAATGATGGATAATATTGCCAGGACTGAAAATAAGACCGAACGCGCCATCTTTGCCGCAGGTTGTTTCTGGGGAGTTGAGGCAGCTTTTAGAGAGCTGCTTAATAAAGGTGTGATTTCCACCCGCGTCGGATATAGCGGCGGGCATACCAGTAATCCTACTTACGAAACGGTATCGTCCCACACAACCGGACACGCCGAATCGGTAGAAGTTGCTTATGTTCCCAAGAAAATATCTTACGATGATTTACTAAGAGTTTTCTGGAGTATTCATGATCCCACAACTCTAGACCGCCAGGGGCCGGATGTGGGTTCGCAATACCGCTCGGTGATTTTTTACACGTCAGAAGAACAGAAAAAGCTTGCGACTGAATCCAAGGAGAAATTGAATAAATCAAAAAAATATAATGGTAAGATTGTCACTGAGATTGTCCCGCTATCGGAATTTTATCAGGCAGAAGGATATCATCAGCAGTATTTCCAGAAGAAAGGGATAAAGCCAACCTGTCATATCCCGAAGTAGGTAGGAGTTGATAGGTAGACGTAGAAAGTAAAAAGTAAGAAGAAAAAAGTAAAAAGTGAAAGTAAAAAGGTAAAAGTTCATAAACTTTTTACTTTTAACTTTTGGTTTTTCCTTTTTTCTTTTTCGTTTTTACTTATTTTCTAATAGTAGGTAGGGAGAAAATAATGAATAAGCAGTGCAGGGATTGTTCAGCATATAAAAGATGCCAGGATAGCTACGCCTCTTGGATATTTTTCGCCATCGGCCTGGTTGCCACCATCGCGGTGCGCGTGGTGACGGTGCTGGCGCATTTAGATCCGGTTTACGGCAAGATTGCCTGGTATGTGGGCGTAGGCGGATTTTTTGTCTTTTTTGCCTACAAATATGCCATAAACCAGTCGCTGACAAAATTGGTGGCAAAAAATAATTTGATCGATAAGGTATCCGGTAAGAAAGAATTAAGCCATGATGAGGCGCGGCTTATCGGCAAGATCCTCTGCGAATTAAGCTCAAATAAGGAAAGGATGAATTATTTTTTCATCTTTGCCGTCTCAGCGATAGCTCTTGTCATAGCGATATATTTCGATTTTATAAAGTAGCCCAATTTAAATTTAGACGGGTTCTGTAACCAATAGTTATTAGAAAATGATTTATACTATGAATAAGAAATTTATTGTATTAGTTATCACGATAGTCATCGTTTTATTTTCCCTAAGCGCGGCTTCAGCTTGCTATTTTTTGCTTACATCCAAAGGTTCGGGCTTTATCACAAAATTTGCGCTTTCTAAATTTGCCGGCTCAAATGATATTCAATTCGCTCAGGCAGAAGGTATGCTGGCGCGGAAATTATCAATATATGATATTGAAATAAAAAATATAAAGGGGCTCTCAGGGGAGAATGTCTTAAAGATTCAAAGGCTTGATATCTATTTTGCCTCTTTTGGGATCCGGGGCCTGAACATAGAAGTGGATAACGGCAGGTTAAGATTGGCGGATTCAGATGCGATACTTTTCTACGGAAAATACATAAAAAAAGATTTGGATTTTAACGTGTATTCCCGGCGAGTAGATATCGGGGGATTGCGTGATTTGTTTTCGGCCAATAACACATTAGAAAATTTATCGGGTTCGGTAAGCGATTTAGACGTTTCTATCAAAGGCGCGTTGAATGAGTCAAAATTGATAGGAAACATGCAGATTGATAAGCTTGCCAAAAACGGCTTTTCCATGATTGGTTGTCCGGTATCATTTAAAATAGATCTTAAAGATATCAGCGATAAGCTCGAGCTGCACGGAGAGGTGGTCTTAAAAAGCGGGACAGTCCAGGGACCAAAGACAAAAGCAAAACTAAGCCCAAGCAAGATTATATTTTCCGGGGATCCCATGAAGCCGCGATTAGATGTCAGGGCGATCTCAACCATAGAACGAGTCAAAATTGATATTGAATTAAAAGGGACGATAGAGGAGCCCGATTTAAAACTTACGTCAGAACCTGCCAGGTCACAGGAGAGATTATTAATCATGCTGGCGACCGGAAAGAGCTGGACAGCCACTGAGACGTCTTTATTCCAGCAAAAACCTTCCCTGGGAGTGGCTAAGGATTTTATTGATTATTTTATTTTAGGAGGGCAAGGCAGTAATCTTGCCAGTAAGCTTGGCATAAGCGATGTTTCGCTAAAATATGAAAAGCAGACAAAGGGCATTGAGGCCAAAAAAATGGTGACTGACAAGACTTCGGTAATCTACGGCATTGAACAAGAGATAAAAGAAAATGATAGCCAAGGAAAAAAAGAAACACAATCAACCATAACCCAGAAAATCGGCGGCGAATATAATATCACCGATAATATTAGCGTAGGCGGCGAAAAAGAGTTAAAATCACAACAACAAAATAAGAATATTCAACAGCCGCAACAAGAGGCTGATCCGGCCAACGATAAGATTTACTTAAAATATAAAACAGAGTTTTAATATCCAATAAATAAAATTGATAAGGGTTTTGTTAATGGCTTGCAGATTCCGATATTTTATCCTTATAGTTTTCATAAGCCTTGGTTTAATCTGCGGCTGTTCGCCCGCGCCAGATTCAAATCTTAAAGCAGATAAAGAAACCTATAATGGCCTCGGAGTTATTGAACAGGCATTCAGGAAGCATCAGTCTGGTTTCTTTGTGGCATCAAGCGGGACTATTGAAAATATTTTATCTGATGATTTAAAGCCGCCACCCCATCAGCGTATTATCCTGAGGCTGGAAAATGGCCAGACATTGCTATTGCTTTTTAACATTGATGTTTGCCCCAGGATAGCTGATTTAGCTATCGGTGATAAGATAGATTTTCGTGGCAGGTACCTCTGGAACGAGAAAGGCGGGGCAATAGATTATATTCATCGCGATCCGGCAGGCCGTTTAGCCGGCGGATGGATTAAGCACAAGGGAAAGACATATCGGTAATGATTAGGAAATAAACAGTGACAGTTCAAGCATAATTGATTAGTAGCAATAGATATATCTGGACACGGTCCATGGATCTTTACGGTGTAAATTAGGATAATGATGAATAGATATATTTTTATGCGCACATTAAAGAAGGCTTTTTTGGTGGGTGCAAGGACCGTGGGGAGGTATTTTACAAGATCCAGTTTTCTCCCCAGCCCAGTCCCGATTTTATCTATTGAATGCACAAATTTCTGTAATTCAAAATGCGTTTATTGCGCAAATAGCAATATGCAGACTCCCCGGCAGCATTTAGATATGGAAAAATACAAGAAGGCCATAGATGAATTCGTAGCCATGGGAGGAGTTGACATCAACTTCAACAGCTGTATCGGAGAGCCGCTTCTGGACCCCACGCTAGTAGAAAAAATAAAATACTTGCGAAAATACCCCCAGCTTAAATTTGAAGGGTTTTTTACTACTTTGCAGTGGCTGCATAAATTTAATCTTGGCGAGTTTTTTGAAATGGGAAACGCCGCTATCACCATTTCCACTTCCTTGTCGGGGAAAGAAAAATATTGCGAGTTTTTCGGCGAGGATTTATACGAACAGGCCTTAAAAAATATCTTAACGCTCATCGAAGAAAATAAAAAGAGAGCAAATCCCCTTAAAATATTATTTATGATTGTGCCCACCAATGAGCCCATTGATGCGGTCGTAAAACATCCTGATTTTTACTTGGTTGATTCCTTAACCGATAAGGCGGCAACCAGAGGGCTTAAGGCCTTCGTTGACGATTGGTTCGGCAAGGTTAATCTGCCTTCCTATATGAGGAAACGGCCGATATATTTCAGGGCCTTTGCTCCCTGTGCGATTATGCTGAAGAGGCTGGTGGTTTTTTCTAACGGCAAGATTGGTATCTGCCCCAGCCGTGATTATGAGCAAAAATTGGTCTTAGGCGATATCAGCCGTGATTCATTAAAGGATGCCTGGAATTCAGAGCCGCTGAATAAATTACGTAACGATTGGCGCAAGAAAAATATCATCCCTGATATCTGCCTTCACTGCGGCCGTTATGAAGTGGCGCAGAGAAAATAATATGGATAGGATCAGGGTGTCCCCAGAATAGAACAAAAGGGACACCATTAGGAATCCCTCGGCTACGCTCGGGATTAATTCGCCCGCCAATGAAGCAGTGGCGGGCTCATTGAGGAACGCAGATAATGGATAAAGGACAAATCTTAATCGGAAATACAATCCGCAGATTCAGGGAAAATCAGGGCATAAGCCTTCAGGTGGTCTCGGAAAGAAGCGGTGTTGACCTGGAAACATTAACCAGGATTGAGGATAATAAGGCGACCGGCTCACTTGAGGCGCTTCGCGGTATTGCCGCGGCTTTAGGCTTTAAGCTCTCGGATTTAATTGAAGCGGGCAAAAGGATAAATGAGGCGATTAAAGAAGAATATAAAAAGAACATTAAAGATGCCAATTACGCCAAGATTTTGGTAGATTTTGTGCGCAAAGAGAGGGATGTGCGCTATCTGTTTAACGAGTTAAATATTGAGTTTAAATATAAACCTGCGCTCTTTCGCTGTTCGGATGAAGATAAGGATAAATATACTCTAACTTTTCCCCTTTTCTGCGATTACGTTAATCATTCCACTCTGCCTGTCGGTGAGCATAATTATTGTATTGAATATGAATCTGAGAATCTTTTAGGCTTTACCACAAAAAAGATGCGGTTTTATTTTAAATTAAAAGATTTGATAGGCTGTGTATATAACGATAAATTCTTTGAATTGCGTTTTAAAAACAACGTTGCCGTAAGATTGACCTATAAATCCGATTCGCCGCTTGTCATTGATTTAAATGCAGTGCCGCAAGAGCATTTGGATGCATTAGATTTCGGGCGCGCGCCATAAATCTAAAAATTCAGGCGCGCGCCCACAATTCAATTCCCGCCCGCGGGCGGGAATTATAAAAGCGGGGAACGTCCCTGAAGAACCAGAATAGAACAAAAGGGACACCCTTACGAATAATTCGGGGAACGTCCCTGATGAA
>Ga0194125_10001781_pt1 | contig 36341 bp, 37 predicted proteins | sample TA2KigC250mmetaG_FD_148626 | JGI IMG/M metagenome (GOLD analysis project Ga0194125, IMG submission 148626) | Freshwater microbial communities from Lake Tanganyika, Tanzania - TA2015034 Kigoma Deep Cast 250m | ecosystem: Environmental > Aquatic > Freshwater > Lake | place: Tanzania: Lake...
TGCTATGTGAGACTGTGTTCAAACGTATCTACGTGGAAGACGGCAAAATCACCGAAGTGGAACTCAACTCATCCTTTAGCCTTATCGCTACAAAGGCTAAAAGTTCGGGAACTGTCCTAAGTGGTGGAGCTGATGGGATTCGAACCCCCTGACCTTCCCGACTTCAGTCGGGACGCTCTCCCAATTGAGCTACAGCCCAAAGCCTTGTGAAACTCAAAGGTCATCAATGCTTTAGAGGCCGACCCCATGCATCCTTGCGCCACTCGCTAGCAATGAGAATGAAATCAGTAAGCCACCAGACACCAAAGCAGCTCAACGTAACGAGCTTGACGATTGCAGAGCGTGTTCTACCGATATAAAAACGGTCAGCCCCAAAGAACCCAAGAAAGAGGGATAGAAGAAGGGCTACCCGCCAGCTTTTTGGATTTGGATTAGACCTAGATTTAGGCATGTACCACCTAAATTTATAGCACTCCTACCCAGCGTAATATAGAGCGCAAGCCGAAATAACCCAGATAGGCAATTGCAATGTTCTTTAAGGCCTTGCCTCCCCAGCACAAAAAGAAGAATTTGACCAGCCCAAATCGGAGCATTCCGGCAATGGCTGCGAACGGATAAAACAAGGGATTTAGGATAGCTGACATTAGAAAGACAGCTATCTCACCACGACGACGTATCCAATCAGTAAACTTGTCAACGAATTGGTGATTAAGATTTTGTACAGCTTTCTGTCCACCCCAGCCACTTAGATAAATACCAATGCTGCCAATTGCTTCCCCTAAGCCAGACACGATTCCAATCAGGGCCGGGTTTAGCACGCTACCTAAGGTAAATACAACTAAAATACCTGGTATAGGCACAAAAACAGTAGCACCAGCAAGAATGCTGATAACGAAGGCACCAAAGTAACCATAGTGTTGAGCCTGCCTGACATAGTCCCAGTAAAAAACAACAGCAACACAAGAAGCAATGGTAAGCGTTAATGCCACACCGCCTATAATATATTCTCTTTTTCTCGATTCCGTCTTTGCTGCCATCGCCACTTCCGAAGACTCTTCTGTTTAAGTTAACTACCTCACCTATTTCTTGCGCCAAAATTAGTTTTAAGGAAATCTCTGATTTGTCTCTGTATCCATGGGGCTTCCCAGGTATATTCATGTCCTGGGGCATTAAAACAATGAGAGAACATTCTCGGTTTCCCTATAAGACGATACCAGACCCACTTAAAAGGAGCGGCCAAAACAATCTTAGCTCCAACTCTCAAATTCCCTTGTGACAGAACATCGGGGATGACCCCATTGCTATCTACCGCTATCGTTCTCTCTGTAATTATCCGCCATGATTTATACTGAAAGGGAAAGCCTAATTCAATGCTATAGACCGGATAAGACCGCCCTAACTGTCGCATAACTGAACTACCGAAGGCAGCCCCCTGACTTATCCCTACCAAGAGCACTTTAATATTATTGACATGCGTGAGGATAAATCGCAGCCAAGCTGCCATTATCTTTGCCTTATGCGCAAAGAAGCGGAATTGTTCTCTTAAGTCACGCATCTGCTCCCACCAACCTCTGCCACTGCGGAAGTACTGCGTCAGGAACGAATTATATCCCATCTCCTCTATGACAGCTTCGATTCCGACTACTATGCTTCTCTCCCACTCCAGGCATCGGTTAAGTTCGGCGTGCCCCCAACCACCAGGATTATGAACAATAAGAAAGTCCTTGCCCCTAGCTCCAGCACAAACATCTAAAAGTTGATTAGCGAAGTCACTAGCCGCCTCCTCATTTTCAAAAAGTTGCTCAGCCAAGCTATAGGCTTCTTTCTTTAAATTTTGTTCCACACTAGCCATCTTCAGTTCCTTGGGGCATTATTTGTCTTCATGGGGCAGCTTCATCATGAAGCTCCTTACCAACCGCATCAATTAGGGAGTACTTTGCTCTCTTCTCACTTACTGAATTACCCCTTTGCTTGAGATAGAGTGCGTTGTCCTGCTGCCAAACCCAGAGATTATGCCCGCGGTGAAGCCAGGCTCCGACAGATTGCCTCGACGGATAGGCAACAAAAACAACCTCTGCCACTCTGTTGAGCTCGACTAGTGCCTTTTTGGCATGCTCAATTGTTGGCAGGTGTTCCAATAAATGACTGGCAAAAGCGGCTCCGAAAACTTTGTCACAGAATGGAATTTGAGTAACATCGGCAATCACCCCATAAGGGTGAATCCCCAGAGCCTGCCGCTCAATATCGAGACAGACATCACCATCGCCATGTGCCGGCATATTCATCCAGCGACGGATTCTCCTGTTACTCCATGGCCCACCGGCTACTAGCAACGGTTTGCCAAGCTTCTGGGCATAGACAATAGCAGCCTTATATCTTTTGCTTTTTTGCGAAATCTCGCCACACCAGACGGCTAATTGCCAGCTCACTACACCAAGCGATATTCCCGCAACACAGGATAAGGCGATGTGCAATTTTTGATTACATTCCCTTCTAAATTCCTAGGACTTTAAAAAGTGAAGTCAGCCCAAAATAGCCACAAAATGCTATGAATGAGCTTTTTACTATATTACCCAGCAAGGAGTAAAGGATGAATTTCCATGCAGGAAAACGGAGTGACGCCATGGCAAGAGTCATGGGCAAATGCAAAGGATTTACTATGGCTGACATCAAAAACACAGCCAGCGAGCCACGCCGCTGTGCCCACTCAACAGCTTTGACATACAAGTGCTTGTTAAACGTAAAAGCCAGTTGCTGAGACAGGTCCCTGCTCCCATAACCAACCATGAAGGTAAGTAATTGCCCCAAACACGCGCCAAGTCCCGAGGTTATTCCTACGACTATCGGCGCTCCTATGCCCATTTTAGGTGCCAAGACTGATGGCAGCGTAAATACCAGAAGCCAATAGGGGACAGGTATGGCAATCATGCTCAACAAACTCCCACCAAGGAAAGCAACAATGAGCATGCCTAAAAGACCATACTGCGCCACATATTTTGCGCTAATCAGGTAATCTTTGTAGTAAATGGCGGCGAGGCAAAGGATAATAGTCAGTACCAGGGATAGGACACCTAATACAATTGTTTTTTGGGATAAACGAGTCTTAACTCCCTCACCTACCGATACAGCATCACTTCGTGAGGAATTCCCCATTTACTTAGCTACCTTAGCTCTTTTTTTGTTGCTGAAGGTTAACCTCTCGCCCTCAACACCAACAACCACAGTATCTCCGTCTTTTATGTCGCCTTGTAGTATCCGACCGGACAGAGGATTCTCCACATGACGTTGGATTGCCCGACGTAACGGACGGGCGCCAAAAGCCGGCTCATAGCCCTCTTTAAGCAGCCATGATTTTGCCTCATCATCCAGCTCCAACTTGATATTTCTATCAGCCAGCCGTTTCTCCACCTCCAAAATCAGCAAATCAACAATCTTCTCCAAATGCTCTTGAGTCAGCGGCTGGAAGATGATGATATCATCTATCCTGTTCAGAAATTCCGGGCGAAATGTCCGTTTCAGTTCAGTTTCTACAGCGCTTTTCAGCCGTTGCTGTTCGCCTTTCTCCTGGCGGGAGAATCCGATAGCTTGACGCTGGAATTCCTGAGTACCCAGGTTGCTGGTCATTATCACCACAGTGTTTTTGAAATCAACCGTTCTACCATGGCCATCAGTCAGCCGGCCATCTTCCAGTATCTGAAGAAGAATATTAAAAACGTCAGGATGTGCCTTCTCAACCTCATCGAAAAGAATCACCCGGAATGGTCGCCGGCGAACTGCTTCGGTTAGTTGCCCTGCCTCCTCATAACCCACATATCCCGGCGGAGCACCAATGAGCCGGGACACCGTATGCTTTTCCTGAAATTCAGACATATCCAGACGTATCATGGCATCTTCATCATCAAACAGGAACTGAGCCAGAGCCTTGGCCAGTTCTGTTTTACCAACACCTGTAGGACCTAAAAAGATGAAGCTGCCTACGGGTCGCTTGGGGTCTTTAAGCCCGGCCCGTCCTCGCCTGACAGCCTCAGAAATAGCTGATACCGCTTCCTCCTGATTTACAATCCTCTCATGTATCCTTTCTTCCATATGAAGCAACTTCTCAGCCTCGCCTTCCAGCATCCGTGAGACCGGAATACCCGTCCACTTGGAAACTAGCTCAGCTATAGTATCTTCATCCACTACACTGTCGATTTTCTTCTCTTTACGCCACTCGGACTCTTTCTGGTCACGCTCTGGCTCAAGCTGCAACCTTTGTGACTTTAACTCGGCCATCCTTTGATAGTCTCCTCGTTGAGAGGCCGCCTCCTCTTCGTCTTGGAGATGCTTAATCTTCTCATCCATCTCTTTAATATCCGATGGTTTACTTTCCATATCAATGCGCAATTTACTTGCCGCCTCGTCAATAAGGTCGATAGCTTTATCTGGCAGAAACCTGTCCGAAATATAACGCTGGCTGAGTCGAGCAGCAGCCATCAGAGCTGAGTCGTCAATTTTTATCTTATGATGAGCTTCATATCTGGGACGTAGGCCACGCAACATCTCTATGGTCGCCTCAACACTAGGCTCACTGAGAAACACAGGCTGCAACCTCCGTTCCAGCGCTTTATCCTTCTCAATATGCTCCCGATACTCATCCAAAGTAGTTGCCCCGACACACTGGAGCTCACCTCGAGCTAATGCCGGCTTCAACATATTGCTGGCATCTATTGCACCCTCAGCAGCCCCAGCACCAACTACGGTATGCATCTCGTCTATAAACATGATAATCTCGCCGCTAGCCTGACGCACTTCATCCATAACTGCTTTCAACCTCTCCTCAAATTCACCGCGGAATTTGCTGCCAGCAACCAGCGCGCCCATGTCAAGAGCAACTACCCTTTTGTTCTTCAAAGAATCGGGGACATCGCTAGCCACTATTTTCTGGGCTAATCCCTCAGCGATAGCCGTTTTGCCCACGCCAGCCTCGCCAATAATAACAGGGTTGTTTTTGGTGCGCCGGGTCAATACCTGCATCACCCGCTTAATCTCGTCATCACGCCCAATCACCGGGTCGAGCTTACCCTGGCGAGCTAACTCGGTAAGGTCACGCCCATATTTCTCCAGAGAACGATACCTGCTCTCAGCGGTCGGGCTGTCAACCCGGTGACTACCACGGATATCCTGAAGCGCCCGGTAAATCTTCTCCTGGTCAATGCCGAACTCCTTTAGAATCGTGGCTGCCTCTCCCTTATCTTCACCAGCAATAGCAATCAGTAGATGCTCAGTGCTGATGAAATCATCCTTAAGTCGGTCAGCTTCGCGAGCGGCATTATCCATGAGGCGAGCAATTCGAGGGGTAGCATAAATCTGGGCTGATTCATAGGACGCCTTTGGAGCACGGTCAAGACCAGCTTCAACTCGCTTTTTAACAGCCTCTGCATTCACGCCCAACCTCGCCAATATCTGCGAGGTCAAGCCACCCTCCTGCTCCAGCAAAGCAAGCAAGATATGTTCCACATCCCACTGGACATGGTGATAACGACTAGCAATAGCCTGTGAAGCAGCCAGTACTTCCCGGGCCTGCTCAGTGAATCTTTCCGGTCTCATAAGCCTCTGTTACTTCTCTCCAGATTCCTCCTTGATGAGCTTGTCCCGGTAGCCGATAACATAGGAACATTCAGGACCGTTACATTTCTCCATCTTGAGGCTGATTTTCTTATCGAATTTCTGCTTCTTATCCTCGAGAGCTTTCTGCTTGTACCGGTTATACCAGGCGCACCTAGTCGACCAATCCTTATTGACCATGATAGTGACGAAGTCATCAACCAATTCACAGCGGATAGTAGTCGCCGTAATCTGCCACTTAGCTGGCTGAAGTTCCGTCTTTGTCTTTGTTTTAGGCATCGTTAACCCCCTTTTTAAGTTTTTTCTGAAAGCTCATCTTGCCTGAGCTGTTCAATTTCAAACTCCATTTCCTGAATCCGACGTTGCATCTCTGTCATCTTCTCCGCCATGCGCATCACCACTTCCACACCGGCTAAATTTATACCCAGGTCATCCATCAATGTCTTAATATGTCGCAGGCGTTCAATATCGGATTCTGAATAGTAGCGAATGTTCCCCTGGGAACGATATGGCTCCACCAAGCCAATTCTCTCATAATAACGTAATGTGTGGGTCTCCACACCGACTATTCTAGCCGCGACACTTATCACATATCTGGGTTCAGAATCTGACGAATTCATATTATCTTACCACCTCAACAACCTTATATCAATACCTAATTAGGACGATATGCTCGTAACTGCTCGAAAAGCTGTCTTTCCTGCTGTGTCAATTTCGTCGGCAGCATCACCTTCACTTTGGCAAACAAGTCACCTCGTGAAGAATCGTTCAGATGCTGCATGCCCTGACTTGCCAGACGAAACACCTTCCCATTCTGCGTCTCTGGCGGCACCTTTAAAGCCACCCTTCCCTTAAGTGTCGGCACTTCCACCTCACCGCCGAGCATGGCTGTAACCAAAGAAATAGGAACCTCGACATGAAGGTCATCGTTCTTGCGTTCAAAGACCCTGTGTGGCAATACCTTCACTACCAGATAAAGGTCGCCTTTAGACCCATCATAACTTTGACTGCCTTGACCAGCAATACGCACCTTCGAACCATCATTAACCCCGGCTGGAATTTTAACTTCGAGCCGCCTAGGTTTCAGTATCCTGCCTGAGCCGCCACAAGTAGCACATCGCGTTCTGCCGGCTTTACCACTACCAGCACAAGACGGGCAAGGCTCATCCGCTTGAAGTTGAAGAACGCGCTTTGTCCCATGATAGGCTTCCTCCAAAGTCACCTCCACAGGATATTCTATGCTCCTGGCCTTTGCAGAACGGCGAGCCGTGCCTGTGCCACTACCAAAACCCTGAAAAATATTACCAAAGACATCACCGAAATCACCCAGGTCACCGAAGTCAAAGGTAGTATGCGTGCCTCCCGTACCGAAATCCCGATAAGCTCCCTGACCAGCTTTGGCAAACTGCTCAGCATATTGCCACTGGTCGCCATAGCGGTCATACTTCTTTCGCTTCTCCGTATCGGAAAGCACCTCATACGCCTCATTTATCTCCTTAAACTTGGCCTCAGCCGCCTTATCCCCAGGATTGACATCAGGATGATATTTACGGGCAAGCCGCCGATAGGCGTGTTTTATCTCTTTCTCGGCGGCACTACGGCTCACACCTAAAATCGCATAATAGTCTTTTCCCGGCATTGTATTCACCTGAACCATATTATAAATGGCTTTTTTAACAATGTCAAGTATTTTTGTTTAAAAAGTTTGATAAATTATTATTAAAACTCTCGACAAATTTATTAAAGTATCTTATAATTTTTTGTGAGTGGAGCTCAATACCATAAATAAAAGGAGGAATGATTATGAACATTGTACGTTGGGAACCATTCAGAGAGATGATGAGCTTGAGGGATGCTATGGACAGGTTGTTTGAGGATAGCTTTGTCCGGGCTCCGCGTTTGTGGCCCAGACTTGGAGAGTGGGAACTGCCCGTTGATATGTACCAAACTGGCGACGATGTGGTAGTGAAGGCGGCTATCCCCGGGCTCAAGCCGGAAGAGGTGGATATCTCCATCAGCGATGATACCCTCACCATCAAAGGTGAACACAAGGAGGAGCAGGAGGTCAAAGAGGAGAATTACTTCTACAAGGAGCGCCGCTACGGCACATTCACGCGCTCATTACTTATTCCAGTAAAGGTCAAGAGCGACAAAGCAGAGGCAGTCTTTGAAAACGGGGTCCTCACTCTAACTCTACCCAAGGCCGAAGAGGTCAAGCCAAGACAAATCAAAGTCAAGGCAAAACAAATTGCCGAAGGCAAGAAAACGGAAGCAAAAAGCTAAAAAGTTTAACAATGAGCTCCACTCGCTAATTCCCAAATCTCAAGAAATTGTTGCACAATCCTGGCTGTAGCCCCCCATATCACCTGCCCCTCATATTTATACGTATAGTTAATGAAGACTTGGTTGTCAAACACATAGCTCTCCTGCTCCCAATCGTCCCTATGTGACAAGGCTGAGATAGGCACATCAAAAATTTCGTCAATCTCATCATGGCTTAGTCTAAACTCATAAGGGTAAGGGATAAAAGCAACGAAAGGTGAGATATTAAAGCGCGATGTTGTTGTGGGGATGTCATCCAATTCCCCCAGAATCTCCGCATCTTCAGCTTTAAGACCAATCTCTTCCCAGCTCTCTCTAAGAGCTGTTTCCAACAGGCTGGAATCAGCTTCACTGTGTGCCCCGCCGGGGAACGAGACCTGCCCCTTATGAGACGGTACCCGTTCGCTCCTCTTGGTGAACAGAAGATGATATTCCCCACCTTTGCAGAAAATCGGAACGAGGACTGCTGCCTTAATCAGCCCTTTGTCTTCAAAGCTCGTCTTCTGTCGCAAAGAAAGAATTTCTTTGAGCTTTTCTTTCATAACCTACCAATCATACATCAGCCTCATTTATAACACAAATGCACAGCTTACACAGCCAACCTATCTAAAATTTGCTAAGAACTTGAGTCATCAGATATACTGAAAAGTTGAGGCTCATTATCCATGACAAACAATCGAGACTATTACGAAATAATGGGAGTGCCCAGAAATGCCAGTGACGAGCAAATAAAGAAAGCTTTCCGCAAGTTGGCTTTCCAATATCACCCTGACCACAATAAAGATGCTGGCGCTGAAGACAGATTCAAAGAGATAAACGAGGCATATGAAGTTCTCTCCGATACCAGAAAGCGAGCCTCTTATGACCGGTACGGCCGCGTGGCTACTTCAGACCTGTTTGGCTTTGAAGACTTCAGCTTTGGCGGCCTAGGCGATATCTTCGATGCCTTTTTCGGTGCTACTACCACAAAAGCTAAACGCCGTGCTCCTCAAAAAGGAGCTGACCTGCGAGCAAATCTCACCTTATCTTTCGAGGAAGCTGTCTTTGGCGCAGATAAGCAGTTCGAGACCTGGCGTGTGGAAAACTGCTCTCTATGCCATGGCATCGGCAGCCAACCGGGAACAAACCCTCAAAAATGTTCTAATTGCAATGGTAGCGGCGAAGTGCGCAGAATCCAGCAAAGCCTTTTCGGGCGTTTTATTCACACCACTACTTGTCCACATTGTCATGGTGAAGGTACAGTGATTACCCAGCCTTGCCGCCAGTGCAAAGGTAATGGCAAGGAAAAGGTAAAGCGTAGCCTGACAGCCACCATCCCACCAGGTATAGACGAAAATCACCAGATCCGCTTAAGCGGCGAAGGCGATGCCGGAAGATACGGTGGCTCCCCAGGCGACATCTATATAACGGTTTCCATAAAACCCCATAAGTCATTTGTCCGCAAAGGCATTGACATCCTCTATGAGCTACCCATCAATTTCGCTCAAGCCGCACTTGGAGATGATATAGAAGTGCCATTGCTGGACGGCAAAACAATACTGAAAATACCGCCCGGTACTCAGAACGGGAAAGTGTTCCACATCAAAGGCAAAGGGGTACCTCGCCTCAATAGCAGGGGGAGAGGAGACCAACTGGTCTTAATCCGGGTGATAACTCCTCAATCTATGGACTCAAATCAACGCCGACTCTTCGAAGAACTGGCCAAAATACTACCCACAGCTAAAATGCCGAAAGACGAAGGCCATAAAGTAATCGAGGATACAGCCAGCAAGGATTAGACTATTGACTCCGGCTTCAACCCGTTCTTAAATCGGGTTGATATCTCAACTGGCGATAGTGATTCAAATAGCACGCTGTATACCAGGTTGATAATCGGCGCTTTTAATCCCAGCTTGTTTACCAAACGGTGGGCAGCTATAGTTGTATCAATTCCCTCAGCAACGTGAGCCATAGACGCAGTTATATCACCCAATGAACGTCCTTTGCCTAATTCATAACCAACATAGTGATTACGGCTCAGCGGGCTGTTACCAGTAGCTATCAGGTCACCCAGACCAGCCAGCCCGTAAAAAGTGCTCGTTTTAGCCCCCAACGCTATCCCCAGCGAAACAACCTCATTCCATCCCAAAGTGATATACGCAGCCTTGGCATTGTTACCCAAGTCTAAACCATCCATCATTCCAGCCCCTAAGGCAATAACATTTTTCAAGGCACCGCACAACTCAACGCCAACAATATCATCACTGACAAAAACGGAGAAGTTGGGCGAATCGAGTAACTCCTGTGTCTTTCTGGCCACTTCGATATCATGGCCAGCTATCACCGAAGTAGCCGGTAAGCCCTGGGAAATCTCCCCGGAAAGATTCGGCCCGGAGAGAGCGCATATTTTTTCAGTCGACATCTGGGCAACCTCCTCCACCATCACCTCTGACATCCTTTTGCCGGTTTCTGCCTCCAGCCCCTTGGCTACACTGACCAGAATCATAGAAGCATCCAAACGAGAACTGAGCAGCTTCATATTCTGCCGCATACGTTGAGCTGGCACAGCACAGATTACAAATTGCGCTGAATGCAACGCCTCATCAATGTGGCTAGTAAAAGATAGGCATTCAGTAGAAGCTGTTTTCGGCAGGTGATTTTGCTGCTCTTGTCTCAGCTCCCTGGCCTTAGCTTCGGTCCTCGCCCAGACGTTAATCTCTATTTCTTTATTCGCCAATAATCTACCCAGAGTATTACCCCAAGTAGTGGCACCAATAATAGCAACCTTGGACATAATTGAGGTTATGAAAAGCTGGTCACAAGTCTACTTTGCTACCCTTTTCACCGAGCTTAGCCTCGGTGCCAGCCTGCAGGCGGTTGATATTGCTGCGGTGCTGATAAACAATCAGTGCAGCAGCTATCAGGCTATAAATTAAGTAGACGGGAGGGAACCCAAAAGCCACCGTCAACACCATAAACAAGCAGAGTATACCTAGTGAGCTAAGAATAGAACCCAGTGACATGTATCTACTTAGCAAGACTGTCACTATCAGAATTAAACCACCAAACAAAGCTGCTACCGGCCAAATGGCAAACCAGGCACCATAGTAAGCAGCCACACCTTTGCCACCACGGAACTTAATGTACACCGACCAGTTATGCCCCACCATCACCATCAAAGCCGCTATGACCTGACCCCACTGCCAATTAAGCACAAAACCACCTATGGGCAGTACACTATCACCTATGATGAACTTGGCCAGCATTACTGGCGCAATTGCCTTAGCTAGGTCGAGAGCCATAACAATAGCTCCTGCCCTGAAGCCTAGAACCCGCAACACGTTGGTGCCACCAATGTTACCGCTGCCGCGTTTGGAAATATCAACCCCTGCCATCCGCTTGCTGATTATCAAAGCAAACGGGATAGCCCCCAGAAGATAGCCGATTACTGCCACAATTATAAATTTGCTCACTATCATGCTGCCTTACCACCCACCCTTCCAAGTTTCTTTGATGGCGCCTTCTTGAAAAAAAGTCTTAACGAAGTGCCAGAAAATCCGAAGGTCTGTCTGAGTCTGTTCTCCAAATAACGCTGATAAGAAAAGTGCACCAGCTTGGGGTCATTAACCAAAAAAGCGAAGCTCGGGGGATTAACACCAGCTTGATAGGCACGAATAACTTCCAGGCGTTTGAAGCCTTTCCGCGGCGGCGCGTGAGATATCACTGCCTCTTTAATCAGCTTATCTATCACGGTATTAGGCAATTGCTTCTGTCTTTCCTGCCATACTTCCAGAGCTTTAGGTATTACCTTATCTATATTATGCCCTAATTTTGCCGAAACATAAAGGGCAGGTGCATGAGACATGAATTTCAGCCGCTGCTCAATCTGCTGAGCATACGCCTCCTTCGGCTGTCCAGAAACAAGGTCCCACTTGTTAACCACCAATACCATTCCTTTACCAGCCTGCTTGATGTAACCAGCAATGTGGACATCCTGGGCAGTAATAAACTCGGTGGCATCGGTAACCAGCAAAGCAATATCGCAGCGATTGATAGCCCGCAAAGCTCGAATTACGCTGTAATACTCCACTCCAGCATCAACGCGTCCTCGTCGCCTGATACCAGCGGTATCAATCAACAACACCTCTTGACCATTATAACTAAAAACGGTATCAACGGCATCTCTGGTTGTTCCTGGAACCTGGTCAACAATAGCCCTCTCCTCACCGACGATAGCATTCAGCAACATCGATTTCCCCACATTAGGTCGCCCCACAATAGCCAACTTAGGTCTCTCATAATCAACAAGGGCAGGCGAAGGTTTAGGAAAAAGAGAGGTCACCGCCTGCAACAGGCTGTTTATACCTCGGCCGTGTTGAGCACTGATAGCTACTGGTGTGCCAACGCCCAACCGATAGAAATCAGCTATCTGGCTCTCCAATTTGGCATTATCTGCTTTATTAGCCACCAAAACTATCGGCTTGTTGCAGCTACGCAACTGGTCAGCAATTTCCTGGTCAGCAGCAATTACCCCGTCGCAAATATCCACCAAAAAAATAATCACATCGGCTTCGGCTATAGCCACCTCCACCTGGTCTTTAATTTTTTGGCTTAAAGAAGAACCTGGCCTTGGCTCCAAGCCGCCGGTATCAACTAAAGTCACTTCCTGGTCCTGCCAAAAAATATCAGCAAAGACACGGTCACGCGTTGTCCCCGGCAGGTCTTCAACAATAGCTACCGGCTCACCTACCAAGCGATTGAACAACGTTGACTTGCCAACATTGGCTCTACCTATTATAGCTACAACCGGTTTCATAATTTATTTACTCTTACGACGGCAACTCTAACAACTAATATTTTAAGCATACCACTCGCTTATCGAACCCTTAAATCGGCTACAGAAACCAGGCCTTCCGTTATCACTCTACCCCCACACACAGGTGAACTTTCAGTATACCACGGATGTCAACTTGATATATGAGAATGCTGAAAAAGTCAGGGATTTACCCTTGAATTACTTTCTTACGCTAAGGTATTATTCATTCAGCAATTCTACTAAGGAGTATATCTAATGCTGAGAGCGAAATCAAACCAGTTTTCCTTCTACGGTGACCACATTTATGACCGGGTGATACCAGAAACGCACTTCCTCAAGCTTCTGGATAAAGTGGCCGATTTCTCCTTCGTTAATGACCTCTGTCGGGATGCCTATAACCCGGATTTGGGGAGGCCAGCATACGAGCCGGCGATGATGTTCAAGATACTCTTCCTCCAGTTTCTCTACGATATCTCTGACCGCAGGATAGAAGAAGAGGTAAATTTCAATCTTATCCTTAAATGGTTTGTGGGATTGGCTATTGACGAATCACCACCCGACGCGACAAGCCTTACTCGTTTTCGTGAACGCCTTGGGGAGGAGAGATTTGCCAGCATCTTTAATCAAATCGTGTCTCTGGCGAGAGAGAAGGGACTCATCTCAAACCGTCTCTCCATTGTGGACAGTACCCATGTCAGGGCAAAGGTGGACACCTTCAAAATGCAGGCTAATCCTGAGCATACGCCAGATAAAGATGCTCGCTACGGATACAAGACGAAAAACAAGCCTTTCTTTGGCTATAAGGCTCATACTGGCATTGATGCTGATAGTGAACTGATCACGAAGGTAGTGACAACTCCTGGAAACGTCCATGATGGAGATGTATTTCGCAAGGTATTAGACGATAAGTCCCAGATGGTTACTGCAGACAAGGCATATGACAGCAAGAAGAATCACCGCTTACTCAAGAGGAAAAAGAAGAAGTCGGCCATAATTATCAAGAAGAACCGAAAGAGTAAGCGATTGAAGAAACACCAGATTAAGGCGGAGGTTGCAGCAGCACAACGAGAGAGGCCAAAGATAGAGAGGAAGATTGCCGAACTAAAGAGGTATCATGGGCTCACAGTAGCTCGCTACTGGGGTTTGGCTAAAATGGCCATTCAGAATCTTATGGCAGCAATCACCTGTAATTTGAAGAGGATGGTAAAGCTGATGTTTTTGCAGAGGGAAGGCAAACCTTTCACTCCCATAGAAACCCCGCTAGGGATAACTGTGCCCATTTGAGGTAGATGAAGGGAAAACGAGAGGAAAAGGAGGCCAGGGAGAGGCAAAAAGGGTGAATAGCAAAGAAATTATGTGATTTCTTAGTCAGTGGTAAGGAAACTTATCCGCTGGGATGATAAGAGAAAATCAAATAGCCACTATTTCAGCAGTCTCATATAATGAACCTGCACCTTTATTTATGTCATTCTGAGGGAACGAAGTGACCGAAGAATCTCGCCAGAGGAAAAACTCTCCGTAGACAAGGAGGATACCTAGATTCTTCGCTGCGCTCAGAATGACAGAAGGAAATTCAGAATGACGGGGATACAACCTGCATTAAAATTTGACATGGCTGGCTTTTTCGGAGATGACGGGGGTGAAAGGCTCCGAATGACATGCTATTAAAAGGTTTCAAGGCTAACGAAAATGGCTAAAGAGAAACCATTGCTCTTGCTCTTCGACGGAAATGCCTTGGTGCACCGAGCTTTCCATGCCCTCCCCCCACTGACAGTATCCAAGACTGGCGAAATGGTCAACGCCGTCCAGGGCTTTGCCAGCACGCTGCTGAAGGTGTTGAATGAAATCAAGCCAACCCACTGGGCCATTGCCTTCGACCGTCCTACCCCTACCTTCAGACATGAAAAATTCGAGGATTACAAAGCCCAGCGGCCCAAAACTCCCGATGAGCTTGTGAGCCAGATAGAACGGGTTCACCAACTGGCAGATGCCTTCCATATTCCCACCTTCGAAATAGATGGCTATGAGGCCGATGATGTTCTGGGTACTCTAAGCTGCCAGGCCGGTCAGCAAGACGTGGACACTATCATCGTTACTGGCGATAATGATATGCTCCAAAGCGTCTCACCAGTAACGAAAGTGCTAACACCGAGGCGAACCTTCAGCGACACGGTAATCTACGATGAAGCAGAGGTTAAACAAAAATATGGCATAGCGCCAAAGCAACTTGCCGACTTCAAAGCTCTAACTGGCGACCCCTCAGACAATATCCCGGGCATCTCCGGCATCGGTGATAAGACTGCGGCCAAGCTCCTCCAGCAATTCGACAGCCTTGAGGAAATCTATGACCACATTGACGAAGTAAACCCCCAGAAGCTCCAAGCATCACTGCTCGACCACAAAGCTCAAGTCCTTCAGAACAAGGAACTAGTGACAATAGTAACCGATGTGCCTATAGCATTAAACCTGGACGCCTGCCAGGTAAGTTCCTACGACCGCCAGCAAGTAGTTGAGCTTTTCCGCGAACTAGGGTTCGTCCAGCTACTATCCAGACTACCAGAAGAAATAGAAAAGACACCAACGCCAGCTCCCAGCCACGTCATATCTGGGAAAAACTACCAAATGGTTAATACTGACCAAGTCCTGGACAATCTTATCACCACACTATCAGCCGCCAAAGAGTTCGCCGTAGATGTGGAGACTTCCAGCAAAGAAGCCATGTCAACAGAACTTGTCGGCATCTCCCTGTCATCAACGCCAGGTGAAGCTTATTACATACCTGTAGGCCACCGGGGATTAAGTCAAACAGTCCAGCTACCATTATCCCAGGTCATCGCTAAGCTCAAACCTATACTTATAGATACTAAAATCGCCAAAATAGCCCAAAACGGCAAATTCGACATGCTGGTGCTAGCTGAATACAGAATAAATCTACAGAATTTGGCCTTCGACACCATGATTGCCGCCTATCTCTTAGGTGAAAAGCCATTAAACCTCAAGGCGCTGGCTTTCAAAAAGCTCGGAGTCGAGATGACCCCTATCACCGATATAATTGGCACCGGAGCAAAACAGCTTTCAATGGCGATGGCCCCGATAGAACAAGTTATTGACTATGCTTGTGCTGATGCCGATATTACTCTAAGGCTTAAAAGTGTGCTTGAGAGTGAGCTTAACAAGGAAGGACTATGGCGACTTTTCAATGAGGTGGAGATGCCGCTAATTCCGGTGCTGGTGGCTATGGAAAGAAACGGTGTTGCCTTAGACACCGAGCTGCTGCGAGATATGTCCCATAGCCTGGGAAAGGAAATGCTCAAATTGGAAGCCGAGGTTTACAACAGCCTTGGCTACAGGTTCAATATAAACTCGTCGCAACAACTATCCCGAATCCTCTACGAGGATTTGAAACTTCCCAAGTCACGCAAGACAAAAAGCGGCTACTCCACGGAAGCCTCGGCGCTCGAAGAACTAAAAGGAACTCATCCCATAATCGAACTTGTCTTACAATACCGACAGCTCGCCAAGCTGAAGTCCACTTACACCGATGCCTTCCCCGCCTTAGTCAACCCCAAAACAGGCAGGCTCCATACCAGCTTCAACCAGACAGGCACAACCACCGGTCGGCTTTCCTCCAGCGAACCCAATCTACAGAACATCCCGATAAGAGGCGAGTTGGGTGGGAAAATAAGGCAGGCTATCATCGCTGAGCCGGGATGGTACCTCTTATCCGCTGACTATTCCCAAATTGACCTCAGAGCATTAGCCCACATCTCTCAAGACCCAGAGCTTATCGCTACCTTCCTCAGAGATGAAGACGTGCATACCGCCACCGCTTCCCGTGTCTTCAATGTCCCACCAGACAAGGTGACCTCAGAGATGCGCCGTGTGGCTAAGACGGTCAACTTCGGTGTTATCTACGGTATGAGCGATTACGGCCTGGAGCAAGCCACCAGTTTCAGCCGGGAGGAGGCTGCCCAGTTCATAAGTGCTTACTTTGAGAAGTATCCCAAGGTTAGTGAATACATCGAAGCCACCAAGAGCCAGGCTAGAGAGCTGGGGTACGTGCAGACGGTGATGGGCAGACGACGCTACATCCCCGAAATAAAGTCACCCAACCGCCAGGTTCGGGAAGCTGCTGAGCGGATGGCAATAAACATGCCAGTGCAAGGCACATCAGCCGACATAATCAAAATCGCCATGGTCAACCTTCACCGCGAGATGGAAAAACGGAGCTTACGGAGCAAAATGACCCTTCAGGTTCACGATGAGCTCCTCTTTGACGTGCCACCTGAGGAGATAGACTTGATGAAAGAGTTAGTCGCCGAAATAATGCCTCAAGCCTTAAAGCTCAGCGTGCCGCTAAAAATAGACATCAAAATAGGCAAAAACTGGGCCGAGATGGGATAAGATTCTTTGGACAATGAAAGTGAATACTACCTAGCCATCTTATCGGTCATCCTAAGACACTCACCTTCTGCTATTCTGAGCCATTATCCTGTCATTCTGAGCCATTACCCTGTCATTCTGAGCGCAGCGAAGAATCTCACGCAACTCAGTGTAAACGGGAAGGTGATATAATACTAATCAGACAAGCTAATGAAAAAGGAAATTAAAAACTGGCTTGACTCAGCCAAATACGACATGGAGACAGCCGAGCACATGTTCAACTCTGGCCGCTACATCTACACCATCTTCATGTGCCAGCTGGCTTTAGAGAAAGCCTTAAAGGCAAAGGTAATGGAAATTACAGATAAGATACCGCCAAAGACGCATAATCTGCGATACCTCTTGAAACTAGCCAAACTGCAGCCTGATGAAAAAACGTTTGAATTCATCAGTAAACTGAGCGATGTAAGCATTGTTACCAGGTATCCCGAAGATTTTGAAGAACTGCAAAAGGCTTATAATAAGGTGGCAGCACAGAGATATCTTGAAGGGGCAAAGGAGGTATTCAAATGGATACAGCAGTTATTGACCTGACAAAAAAGCTCGAAACGGCTTTGCGCAAGCAAGGCATACGAGTCAACAGAATAATTCTATATGGCTCTCAAGCAAGCGGGAAGGCAAAAGAACATAGTGACATAGATGTTGCTGTGATATCAGATGACTTCAAGGGCATGAACATCCTAGAACGCCTGGAAATCATCGGCCTCGCCTTAGCTAAAGCCAGGATAATGGAGCCCATTGAACCCCTTGGCTATACAGAGGAAGAATTCTCCTCCAAAGGCAAAGGTACTTTCATTGGAGACGAGATAAAAGCCAAAGGCATCGAGATAAAATAAAAGAGCGGAGAGGTGCTTTTGACAGCCAAATGGAATCGCCCATTGAAAATAGACGTAAAGCTGGGCAAAACCTGGGCCAAGATGGGATAGCACTCCACCTGAATATACAAATGCGGATGACTTTACAGATAATAGCGTCCATGCTCAATTTGACAAGCTCTAACTGGTTAAGCGAAACTAGATTTAGTCTATTGACTGTTTGGCGAAATTCAACGTAATAGGTAGGAGACTCGATAAAGACTCATAGGAATCTATCATGAAGAAGCCACTAGCAGAGTCTGACCTCATTGCTGCGGCAAAAGCTTTCTGCTTGGAAACTCACATGTACCCGGAGCTATTCGGCGTTACAGACGGAAAAGCCGTTGGCACGTTTATTGAACATAGGTTTCGCGAGCGGCTCGAAGCACTTTACACGGTGCAGATTGGCAGCTCTGCGCTGGGGATTGATCTACCTTCAATCGAGACGGATGTTAAGGTCACTTCTATCCGCCAGCCTCAATCCTCTTGTCCTTTTTGTTCTGCAAGGCAGAAAATATATGGATTGGGGTACAATTTGCTGCTGTTCGTCTACGACAAGCACGACAATCAGTCTGCGGGTATAGCCACGCTAACTTTCATGAATTGTGCGTTCATCGATAAGAGCCGCACCGCTGATTACCAGACAACACGCGGTATACTCGAAATTCTGGGCCGAGATGGCAATCGCGATGACATAATCGCCTTTCTTACCGACCGCAACCTGCCGGGTGATGAAATCGTACACAACACCCTTGCAGATGAAATCATGCGATCGCCGCCTGTACTTGGATACTTGACGATCTCCAACGCACTCCAGTGGCGACTTCAGTACAATCGAATTGTCAACCTGACCGAGACCGTTCTAGGAATAGTGAGAATCGTATGAGGCAGACCGCACTTCACATCGCCGAGGCAGTTTCCAAGTATATTGTTGAGCCAAGCCGAACCTGTGTACTTGACATGATCTCGGCTTGCGACACCGTTGAACGTGCCAACGAGGAGTTGCGGTGTTTGACAGGCGTTCGGCACTTTTTCCATGATCGTGAGGCATTCGAGGAATTCCATCGGATCCTCATGCTACCTGCTTCAAGCGCAGTCCCCCACAAGAGCCGAGAGTGGGGTGACTTTCAGACTCCACCTGGGCTAGCAACTCGAGTGTGTCGCTATCTTGCTGAAATAGGTGTTTCCCCACGAATCATTGTGGAACCGACTTATGGAACAGGAAATTTTATCCTTGCCGCGCTGAAAGCATTCCCTACGGTTGAACTCGTTTATGGGGTTGAAATTCAGGAAAAATACCACTGGCATCTCAAGCTTGCACTGTTGATCAAGGCCCTTAGTGGCCATCGCACCCTGGCAGAAATCGAGTTGCACCAGGACGATATTTTCACACATCGTTTCTCCGACGAAATTCTCAAGGCGCAGGATATGCTGATTATCGGCAATCCACCCTGGGTAACTAATGCGGAAATTGGCGCTCTGGACGCGCACAATCTACCCACAAAGCGAAACATCAAAGCTCTGAAGGGCATAGATGCGATCATGGGCAAGAGTAACTTTGACATTGGTGAATTCATTGTGCTCCGAATGTTGGATTTGTTCTCAGGACAGCGCGGTGCACTTGCAATGCTGTGTAAGAATTCAGTCATCAAGAACATTGTTAACATATTACCGCAGCGACGGCTTAAGGTCTCGAATATCCGGGCGCTTGAGATAGACGCCAGCCGTGAGTTTGGCGCCTCGGTAATGGCTTCTCTCCTGGTAATGAATATTGGCGCATCTAATTCTGCATTCACCTGCCAAGTTGCCACGCTTGATCATCCCAACCGCGTAACCAGCACATTCGGCTGGACTCACAAACGATTCGTGTCCAACGTTGAAGATTACGAGCCAAATTCTGACCTAGACGGTAAATCACCACTGGTCTGGCGTCAGGGGCTAAAACACGACTGTGCCCCGATTATGGAACTCAATTTGCGAGATGGGCTCTGGGTCAATGGGAATGGTGAGGTCGTCGATGTTGAGGATCAATGGTGTTATTGGCTATTGAAAAGTTCCGACTTGCGGAAATTTGAAGTTGACCGGGCAAGAAGGAAGGTGCTTGTCCCCCAACATCGACTCGGCGAGGACACGTTCGATCTACAAGAGAATGCCCCGATGCTGTGGGAATACCTGGTCAGAAACAGCGAATATTTCGAGAGGCGTAAGTCCAACATTTATCGTAATAAACCACGGTTCTCGATTTTCGGTGTCGGGGAATATTCATTCACGGCATACAAGGTTGCCATTTCCGGACTGTACAAGGAACCGTGCTTCTCGCTGGTGCTTCCGATGGCCGGTTGCCCGGTGATGCTCGATGACACCTGTTATTTTCTTGGCTTCGATACCTATCCGGATGCGCTATTTACCGCCTCATTACTCAATAGCCCCATGGTCAAACAGTTTCTTCAATCCATCATTTTTGCGGATGCAAAAAGACCTTACACAAAAGAAGCCTTGATGCGCATTGATCTCGCACAGGCTGCTTGCCGGTCATCGTTCTACACGCTTCGCACCTTTTGGGCAGAGATTGGCTACAAACCCAGAGTATCTGTGTTAGAAGCCGATTTTGAAGAATACAAGCAACGTCTCTCCCCCATAGCCAAAATGCGAGAAGGTTTGCAGTTCACCCTTCGCATATAGCTGAACCTCATAAACACGCAAACCATCAGCGCTTATTCAAAATATTTACGATGCAACTGTTATCACTGCTGAAAACCATGCCTGAACTTGCCGAAATCGAAACCATAAAGTTTCCATTACAGCCTCTCAAGTAGCTGCTTCGCTGCTTTGGTAAGCTCAGCGTCAGTTGACAGCTGAATACATTTCTCCAGGTCACTTTTTGCCTGGGCTTTATCGCCCTTCTTGTTATAGGCATAAGCTCGATTAAAATAAGCTTTAGCATAGTTAGGGTCTAATTCTACTGCCTTGGTGAAGTCAACTATAGCCTTATCAAACTCTCCCTTATTGCGATACATAAGTCCACGGCCATCATAAGCAATAACCAGCCTCGGGTCCAACTCTATCGCCTTATCGTAATCAGCTATGGCTCTATCAAACTGGGACTGCCTGGCATAAACATACCCACGACCGTTATAAGCTTCGGCAAGCCTCGGAGCAAGAACAATCGCCTTATCATAGTCTGCTATAGCGCTGCCGAACCTACCTAATTCCGAATAGACCCTCCCCCGCTTGTAATAGGCAATCGCTAGGTCAGGAACTGCCTCAATTGCCTCAGAGTATTTGCTAATCGCCTCATCCCAAAGCTTTTGAGCGACGTATTCATCGCCTTGCCTCAAATGTTCTTTAGCCGGGCTCACACAACTGACTACCACAAGCAAAACAGCCAAAACAACCAAAACAACGAAGAATCCCAGTATCAATATTCTTTTTAGCTGCATCGCTCAGATAAATCCGTATAAAGATTTGCAAATATTATACTCGTCAACTATTTGACACTCAAACAGTTTAAGCTACAATACAGGTGTATGGCAACATAAGAAGTCAAGGAGGTTCATCAAATTGCCTGAACTCCCTGAAGTCGAAACCATAAAGAATGAGCTTTCCCCACATATAATCGGACGGCGATTTACCGGGATTGCAATCTGCGACGCTAAGCCAATACGACAGCCTTCTGTCGAAGAGTTTTGCCGAAAACTTGTTGGACAGAAAATAAACAGCCTCAAACGCCGCGGTAAATACCTCATTTTCCATTTATCTAATGGCGAGGCGCTCATTATGCACCTCAGAATGTCCGGGGCTTTACTGCTAAATCCTGAACAACCAGACAGTTATGCCAGAGTCATCTTTTACTTCGACAACAATGACCAACTGGTATTCACTGACCGCAGACGGCTGGGAGCTCTCTGGCTGGTAGAAAACAAGCAGGCTATTATTGGCAAGCTTGGCCCTGAACCACTAGTCCCCGAATTCACCATAAATACTCTAGCCGAACGACTGCACAAACATAAAGCGCCAATAAAAGCTGTGCTGCTTGACCAAGGTACTATCGCTGGCATTGGCAATATGTATGCCGATGAAGCCCTGTTCAAAGCCAGAATCCACCCGCTTAGAAAAGCAAATAGCCTGTCACCTCAAGAAATCCAAGACCTCTATCAGGCTATTCGCCATGTCCTATGCTCAGCGATTGATAATAAAGGCGCCAGCATTGACACCTACAAACGCCCGGAGGGCGAGATAGGTACCGCTCACTTCAATTTCAGTGTCGCCCACCGTGGCGGTGAGCCCTGTCCTGTCTGTGGCACACCTCTCCAGCGCCTCGCCATCAGAAACCGCGGCAGCTACTACTGCCCTAACTGCCAGGAGGCTAGACAGACATGATATAATACAAATTGTCCAAGTAAATAAACCTGACCTGGTTTTTTTCGTTGTTTTAGGGGAGATGGATTGACAGAAAAAACTCATCTCTGGTTAAATCCCGTAAAAAACCCACGAGGCAATATCCCTTGTCTTTGTCTCGCTCAAAATAGGAGAGCCTATCAAGCGCTCCTAAATCAAAGGAGGTGCAGAATGTGAGGAAGCAGATGACAAGAGCTAATTTTCTGTGATTAAACTGAAAGGATGTGATAATCTTGAGAAAAGTGATTTCTATTTTCTTTCCCTTGCTGTTTGTAGTAGCGATGGTCGCTTTTCCCGCAGACACGATAAGTGCCCAAACAGCTTCCGCACCACAATTATCTACACCTCCACCAGGCGCCATAACAGCAGATGAAAAAGCATTGATAGATGACATACTCAGAGAGCTTGACCAGGCTCGGAAATTAACCAATGACAGGGATATTCAGAACCAGATAGGCATCATCAGAGACTGGGTCAAGAAAATGCAGGGTCTCGCAGAACGTGGTGACACAAAAGCGGCCCTCGAAATCAAGTACACCATAGCCAAGCGACTGGAATGGCTGATAAATCAGGTGCCAATGGTCACGCCCGGGTCTCCCACCACAGCGGCTGCACCGACGGCAAACCCGCTATACGATGAACTGGTCAGAATCCGAGCCAAAATAGACAAGTTGATAGAACTGGAAGAGCGAGAAATCCCAACCATAACGCCATACGAACCACCTGAAATCCAACGTCCGCCGGAGATGGAAAAACTGATTGTCTACTCAGCCAAGTTCCTCTGTGGCCCGGCATTTGGCAAGGAAGGCGTTCAGCCAGGCTCATATTCCACAGCCATAAATGTACACAACCCGCATAACGACACTGTCTACTTGTTCAAGAAGGCTGTGATTGCACAACGTGAGGATGAACCCAGGGGCAGAATCTCTGCCTTCCGCAAAGTCCGCCTGGCTCCAGACGAAGCCATAGAGATTGACTGCATTGACATAGTCAGGCTCTTTGGCGCCGAACAGGAGACTGGAGTAACCGCCCCCTCCCAGCAAACGCAAACTGTGCTTCAAACTACCGCAGTTCGCCCGCTAACGTCCCCGATTAGCTTTATCAAGGGCTTCGTCGTCATCTACACCACGGCGCCACTGGATGTAGTCGGCGTCTATACTGCCAGCACCTCTGCCGGCTTCAGCCTCGATGTCGAACAGATACCACGCAGCACTGTCGGCGTCCTTCCCATACCTATTCCAGAAGAGCCTGAAGGAGAGGTATGTCCACGAGGATGCATCTGCATGACCAAAGATGACGCCTATAACCGATACGGGCAAAACGCTACCCTGTGCCAGGAAAAACCGTGCGGATATAAAGACAACATCCCATTCTATTGCTGGAAACCAGCCGAGCAAGTTTGCCCCACAGGATGCGTTTGCATGACGGAGGCGGCGGCAAAAGAGCGCGGTTACACTGCTAGATGTCAGGATGAGCCGTGTGGGCGTGACCAGTACCAAAATCTAATGTACTGCTTCAAGATGCCAACCCAGCAAACGTGTCCTACAGGATGCGTTTGCATGACCAAGGATGAAGCATACAAGAGGTACGGCCAAAATGCCACCCTGTGCCAGGACCAGCCATGCGATAAGGATGCCAGTGGTGTCCTCAAATATTGCTGGAAACCAGTTGAGCAAGTTTGCCCCACAGGATGCGCCTGCCTAACCAAAGAGGATGCCTATAACCGATACGGGCAAAACGCTACCCTGTGCCAGGAAAAACCTTGCGGATATAAGGACAACATCCCATTGTACTGCTGGAAACCAGTTGAGGTCACCTGTCCGCAAGGATGCTACTGTCTAACCAAGGACGAGGCTTATGGTAAATTGGGAGCCAATGCTACCATGTGCCAGCAACAACTGTGCGGATATGCTGCGGCTGCCACAGGTGCAGCGCAAATCGAGAAGTATTGCTGGAAACCGGCAGAACAGGTTCAATGTCCACAGGGATGCTACTGTCTTAGCCAGTCAGATGCTAAGCAGCGCGGCTACACCGACATGTGTACCAGTCAACCCTGTGGATATGACCAGTACAAGAACCCAATGTATTGCTACAAACCGCCAGCTCAGGTCACCTGCCCTCAGGGATGCGTATGTACTACCCCCGACGAAGCAAAGAAGTACGGCTATGTTTACTGCCAGAACCAGCAGATACAATGCGACACCGGGAAATATTGCTTCCAACGGCCAGCCACCACAGAGACAAAACCTACACCGGGCAGAATCTTAATTGACCCCAGCCAGGATAGAAACGCCGTGGGCACTCAGCATACCATCACGGTGATTGTCTACGACACTAATGGCAAGCCAATGGCCAACGTGAGGGTAAAAATCAGCCACACCGGTGCTAATCCCTCCCTCCCAATCGAGCTTACCACCGACGGTAATGGCAAGGCCGCCTATTCCTACACCGGCAAAAACACCGGCACCGATACCATTGTGGCTACTGTTGACAACTTGTCAGCCAAAGCCACCAAGGAATGGTACAGACTGACTGCGCCATCAACACTGAAATAGAGCAAAAGCTTTCACTAACCCGGATTAGACAGAGACGAGGGTCTTCTCACAAGACCCTCGTCTCTCAAGCCAAATCCTAAAAAGTTACAAGCTTGTCTATACCACTTTTCAGTCGCCTAAGGCATCGCTCTCTGCCCAATACCTCCATAGTCTGGAATAGAGGTGGAGCTGCTGTTCTTCCCGTAATCGCTACACGCAACAGACCAAAAAACACGCTAGTCTTCAATTTGAGTTCATCAGCCAATGGCCGAAAAACAGCCTCTAGCGAAGCTGTATCCCAATCCTTCAAATCATCCATCTTGGCAACTGAAGTCTGGAGACTTTTAATCGCTTCAGCCTTTTCGATTTTCCCCAAGAGTAGCCCGGCATCATACTTAAGTTCATCCACAAAGAAAAATTCGCTGAGCTGTGGCACTTCAGCCAGAGTCCTGGCTCTCTCTTGGATAAGAGGCGCAATTTGGCGGATATAGTCAATATCCAATGGACGTTTGACATCCACAGGCAAGTCCCTTTCCAAAAAAGGGATAGCTCGCTGGGTAAACTCTTCCAGACTCAAATCCCGGAGATAAACCCCGTTCATCCAATCGAGTTTGTCTTTATTGAACACCGCTGCAGTTCTGCTTATTCGCTCCAAAGAGAAATGCTTAACTATATCCTCTCGTGTTATCAGCTCCGTCTTATCATCCAACGCCCAACCAAGTAGAGCTAAAAAGTTGAACATTGCCTCGGGTAAATAACCCTGCTCTTGATATTCAGTGATGGATGTGGCTCCATGCCGTTTGCTTAGCTTCGACCTATCTGCCCCCAAAATCATGGGCAAGTGAGCAAACTGAGGTGGCTGCCAACCAAGCGCCTGATACAGCAATACATGACGCGGCGTGCTAGATAGCCACTCATCAGCCCTGAGCACATGAGAAATCTCCATAAGATGGTCATCAACCATGTTGGCCAGATGATAAGTAGGATAACCATCAGATTTAAGGAGAACGAAATCATCCAGGGTGTTATTTTCAAAGGTTATCTCTCCACGCAGCAAATCCTGAAAAGAGGTCTGTCCTTCAAGAGGTGCCTTGAAGCGCACCACAGGGATAATCCCGCTTGCCTCCATCTCATCCCTTTGCTCTCCTGTAAGGTTGCGACAGTGGCGGTCATAGCCGGGCGGCTGCTTTCGTTTCATTTGCTCCTGACGCATAGAGTCCAGTCGCTGAGGGGAACAGTAACAATGGTAAGCAAGCCCCTGTTTTACTAATCGGTCTGATGCCTCACGGTAAAGCTCCAGCCGTTGTGATTGAAAATAGGGCCCCTCATCCCAATTAAGCCCCAGCCAACGCAAGCTTCCCAAAATAGTCTCAGTAGCCCCCTCAACCAAACGAGCAACATCGGTGTCTTCAATACGCAAAATGAAAACACCACTGCTATGTCGGGCAAAGACCCAATTAAACAGAGCAGTCCTGATATTCCCCAAATGAGGATAACCAGTTGGGCTGGGAGCAAAGCGAACTCGAACTGTTCCCTTAGACACAGCCAGCCCCACCTCGAGCATAAGACCCTGTGAATACTACTTGCTTCACTGGCAACTTTACCACGTAAGTATCAGCAATCCTATCATGTAAGCCTTGCTTGCGACTGTCAAAAGCAACCCAGATAAAGCCGATAAATACAGTTATCGCCGAGACAATGTAGCCCAAGCAACGGAGAAGAGCATATCGCCAGGTAATCGGAGAACTATCAGTGCGGATTATCTTTATCCCCGCCGCCATTTTCCCGGGAGTCTGCCCTCGCCACACCCAAAAGCCCAACCAATAAACAAACGATATCACCAATCCGCTCGTCACCCAAATTACCAGAGCAGGAGAAACGCAGAAGATTATTCCAACCACAAGCCCCAAAATCAACAGGTCAATAATACCTGCCCCCAACCTAATCCAGAAGCCAGCATACTCTAAAGCAAACTCTTTTGGCTCCTGCTTCAAACTCCAACTCCTTAGAGTACTTAATTCGTCATTGCGAGTCCCGACGCAATCGGGACGAAGCCTTGTCCTGGACGAGGTGAAGGAACTCAAAGATTGCCACGTCTTTCAGCGGAAGGACTCGCAACGAGAAAGACAACTTGCTTAACAATATCGTTAAAATACTGGAAATCTCGATTACTATACTCAAAGACTAAAGAAAGGGCTTTTGCTGGTCTATTGTCAAACTTTATTTTTTGGTCAGAATACGATACATGCCTTCAAGCTCGCTCAACCTTCGCCTAAGCCGCTCGGTTAGCTGCTCAGCTTGCTTCAAGGCATTCCTGACATCCTCCATGTCGGTTTGGATTTTAAATAGCAACTCATTCCGCCGAACGGCGGAATCAGCTTCAAATGTCTCCAAATCCCCGAACTCACTTTTACCAAGTAACTGTGAATACAATTCACTCTCACGTCCCATTTGACCTTTTTTTATCTGTTCAAAAGACTTATCAGCACCCTTCATTTCAAATACCTCTCTTCAAATACAATTTAACACATTACCTACACATTAAGCAATAGGCAACGGCGAAACAAAAACCAAACCTTCACCCCTTAATAAGTTGTATAGCCCGTTTTAAATCTGATGGCAATTCACAGGTGAACTCTCGATATTCTCCGCTGGTCGGCAAATGGAAACCCAACCGGTAAGCGTGGACAAACTGCCGCTTAACATAGGCCGACTTAACACCATAAACTGAGTCGCCAACGACCGGGTAGCCGATAGCCGCTAAATGAACACGTATCTGATGGGTTCGACCAGTCTCTGTGGTAACTTCAAGCAAGGTGTAATCCCCCAGATATTCCTTAACTTTATATCTAGTCCTCGCCTCCCTGCCACCAGTTACTACCGCCATGCGTTTACGATTAGCCGGGTCGCGTCCCACAGGCGCATCAATAATACCTTGACTCGGAATCAGTTTACCTTTAACCAGGACAAGATAACCCTTAGAGACTGACCGACCCTTGAACTGATTAATCAAATACTGCTGTGCCAGGCTATTCTTGGCAATAATCATCAGCCCTGAAGTATCCCTATCTAAACGATGGACCATGCCCGGCCGCATGGCATCACCGAAACTAGCCAAATCGGGACAGCGAGCTAAAAGAGCGTTAATCAAGGTATGCGTCGTATATCCCGGAGATGGATGGACAACCAACCCAGCCGGCTTGTCTATCACCAGAAGGTCGTCATCCTCATAAATCACATTAATCGATATAGGTTCGGCAACAAGAGAGACTGGCTCAGGAGGTGGCAAGGTAACACGAATCGCGTCTCCAACATTCAACTTCTGGCTCGCTTTGGCTTCACATCCGTTAACCAGAATATAACCCTGTTCAATCAACTTCTGAAGACGAGAGCGAGACAATTCAGGGCACGCTTTAGCCAGATATTTATCCAGGCGAACTGCCGACTCAGTAACCAGCAATATTCTAACTTCGGGCTCCAGAGGAACTACCATCTCCTTTTCTCAATGCCCAAAAGATGAAAATTACCAAAACTATAGTACCGACGGTTATCGCCGAGTCGGCAACGTTAAATGCCGGCCAGTGAAAATCATCCCATAGCCGAACATCAACAAAGTCAGTAACATAACCAAACCGAACACGGTCTATTAGATTGCCTATAGCACCACCAAAAACTAAACCTAAAGCTACGCTGCCCAACAGGCTTGACCGTGAAAGATAACGATAGAATAACAGGACAGTTACCAGACCGACGACGGCAATCAGAGTTAACAGGAAAGCTTGATTAGCAAAAAGGCCGAAGGCCGAACCGGTATTTCGCACATGGACTAAACTTAAGGGACCAACAAGAGGAACTATTTCACCCAGGTCCAAATGGGACCTAACCCAAAACTTGCTTGTCTGGTCTAACGCTACCACAAAGGCAGCAAGGATAAGGAATAACCCCGCCCGATATCCACTAGCGTACCGATTTGCTCCTGGCATTCTTCGCCTGGTGTGCTTTGCATTCAAGGCACAAATTCGCATGAGGTAATGCCTCAAGCCTGGCTGGCTCTATGGGCTTACCACAAAGGTCACATATGCCATAGGTACCTGCTTCATACTTCTTTAGAGCGTGCTCCACCTCGGTCAGAGCACTGGTCAAACGGTTCTCCAGTGCCAACCTCTTCTCCAACTCAAAAGCTTCAGTAGCCCCTTCTTCTCTCTTTCCAAAAGGACTGCCTTCTCGCTGTTCATCAGCAGACTTCTCTTCGGCTTTTAACCACTGGAGATCAGAACTCAGGCTCTTCTGCTCCTGTTTCAAACGCTCATAAAGTTCAGTAAAGTTGGTCATATCGCAAACCTGACTTGACATACTGTAGAGACTATTCTAGCTTATGCTAAATAGGAAAGCAAACTAGTCAACCGTGACGCGTAGTTGACGGATGGTATCTATCGCTTGCCCCCGCCAGTGATTATTGGCAAAGATAAAAGTCTTCTCGGCCAGACTGTTCAGCTTATTTATCCGCGGTAGCCACTCCCTAAGCTCCGCTACCGAATAAGTATAATCATACCTTTCGTAGGCATGCTCGTGCTGCCACCATTTGGCTGCATTACGCCCATGAAAACGCACATAGCCGATATTGCTGGTAACCTCAGCTACCGGTGGCAGGAGCTTAGGCAATTGCGGTTCATCAACACAGCAAAAACCAAGGTTATGGCTGCGTAACCACTCAAAGACCTCTCCCCCCAACCACTGAACATTGCGAAATTCTACGACCACTGGCAAATCCCCCAGCCGCTCTCGAAAAATCGCCAAGTAATCCCGATTCTGGCGGCTGAAGCTAAAACTGTACGGAAATTGGGCTAGCACACAGCCCAGCTTGCCAGAATCGATAAAAGGCTGGAGCATATGGACAAAAGCTGTAAAGACCTTGCTATCGTGCTGCCGCTGATGTGTCATCTCCTGATTCGCCTTGACTGAGAATAAAAAGCCGTCCCCAGTCTTAGCGACCATAGCTTCTAAAATAGATAGCCTGGGCAAGGCATAAAAAGTCACATTCAACTCTAAAGCATTGAATTCCCGGGCATAGTAACTAAGCCATTCCCGCCGCGGCATCCCACGAGGGTAAAAACTACCTACCCAATCGTTGTAGCTGAAGCCAGATGTGCCAAAGTAAAGCACACTTTAGTCTAACACAGCTTCGAGCTGAAACAAAGCCCAGAGCTGTCTCAAAAAGACAGGCCTTTATCTTGCCATCAAGTTCGGGTTTTAGAAAATAAGCATTAGCCCGTATATAATGAGCCAAATCCCTATCAGATAGTTGAGTATTCTGGGGAAAATCAGCACTATGATGCCGAAGATAATTGTTATTATCCCGACTACCAGCGGGGGTATAACAAGACCGAACATGAACACACACCCTCCTTTCTGAAATAGTCAATGCCTTCAAGACAACAAAACAAAGCTGTTACCTGTTTATTAAAGCCAATATTCCCCAAACAACGAGGAAGACGCCGAGAATCCACCTGGCGGCATCAAACCAGAACAGAACCAACACACCCGCGACTATGGCTATAATTGCCATGGTCACACTACTAATTGTTATACTTTTTTTCGCCATAAAATTGAACCTCCTTCGATTAAGATTTTACCTATATTATTGATTTTTGGCTATGCTGTCAATATCAGCAGACATAGAATTACCGGCCTCAAGTGCCTTGCCACAAAATAGTTTATCCTGATAAAAATCTAAGCGGCGGCTATCGCACTCAATGCAACCAAACCGCCGCTATAATAGCTAGTATCAAGAACGAAGAGCTCTATACTTCCCTGAACTCGCCTTCCACAGTGCCTTCCTCACCACCGGGAGGCCCACCCGGGCCTTCACCACCGGGAGCTTCACCACCAGGCGGAGGTGGTGCTCCTGCCTGCCCGTAAACAGCAGCACCAATTTTTTGCATCATCTCAGATAGCTCTTGCGTAGTGCTGCGCATATAATTTACGTCCGTACCTTGAAGAGCTGAACGCACAGCAGCTATCTTACCTTCAAGCCCCTGCATCAGGTCAGCAGGAATCTTGTCCCCCTGTTCGCGGAGCGTCCGTTCAGCAGTATAAACTAAGGTATCAGCCATATTTCGAGTTTCCACCTCTTCTTTCTTTCTGGCATCTTCAGCAGCATGCGCTTCAGCGTCCCTCGCCATCTTCTCCACTTCATCCTTGCTCAGACCACTGGAGGCAGTAATGGTAATCTTCTGCTCCTTGCCAGTACCCTTATCCTGCGCCCGGACTTCCAAAATACCATTAGCATCAATATCAAAGGTAACCTCAATTTGGGGCACACCTCTGGGCGCTGGCAAAATGCCATCGAGTATGAAACGCCCTAAAGTGCGATTATCAGCCGCCATGGGGCGTTCCCCCTGCAGCACATGGATTTCTACACTGGGCTGATTGTCAGCCGCCGTGCTGAAAATCTGACTCTTTCTGGTGGGTATTGTGGTGTTCCTTGGTATAAGCTGTGTGGCCACACCACCCAGTGTTTCTATACTTAAAGTAAGAGGCGTAACGTCGAGCAAGAGAACATCTCTCACATCTCCCTTAAGCACACCAGCCTGGATAGCTGCACCCAGTGCCACTACCTCATCAGGATTAACGCCTTTAACGGGCTCCTTGCCAAAAAACTGGCGCACCATGTCCTGAACCTTGGGCATCCTTGTTTGACCACCAACCAGAATCACATCGCTTACCTGAGCCGCAGTAAGTTTGGCATCAGCTAGCGCTTTGCGACACGGTTCTATACTCCTTTCCAGCAAGTCCAGGGACAACTGTTCCAGCTTGGCTCTCGTCAGAGTTATATTCATGTGCTTGGGTCCAGAAGCATCAGCCGTGATGAAAGGCAAATTTATCTCCGTCTGACCTACCGTAGATAACTCACGCTTCGCTTTCTCGGCCGCATCTTTTAGTCGCTGCAACGCCATCCTGTCCTGTTTCAAGTCCACGCCCGATTCCTTCTTAAACTCATCACACAGCCAGTCCATAATTTTTTGGTCAATATCATCGCCACCGAGATGAGTATCACCGTTGGTTGACTTAACTTGGAATTGGCCTTCACCAAGCTCTAGGATAGAAATATCAAATGTGCCGCCGCCAAGGTCATAAACAGCGATAGTTTCCTCCTGCTTCTTATCCAGCCCGTAAGCCAAAGCTGAAGCGGTTGGCTCATTCACTATACGAATGACATTTAACCCCGCAATAGTGCCAGCATCCTTGGTCGCCTGGCGCTGGCTATCATTGAAATAGGCCGGCACCGTAATCACGGCATCGGTAACCTTATCGCCCAAGTAAGCCTCGGCGTCAATCTTCAGCTTCTGTAGAATCATGGCTGAGATTTCCGCTGGGCTATACTGCTTGCCCCCCATCACCACCCAGGCGTCACCATTACTGGCTTCTACTATCTTGTAAGGCAACCGTTTTATATCATACTGAACTTCAGCATCTTTAAATTTGCGCCCCATTAACCTCTTTACACTGAAAATAGTATTATCAGGATTGGTAATCGCCTGCCGTTTTGCCAGCAGCCCCACCAGTCGCTCTCCCTTCTTGTCTATAGCTACGACCGAAGGTGTCAACCTTTCACCTTCAGCATTAGGGATTATTTTTGGCTCACCGCCTTCGATAACCGCCACCAAACTGAATGTGGTACCCAAATCAATACCAACTGCCTTTCCCATGTTATCCTCCTTCTGACCTTAAGTTCATATGTTCCAACGCTATCTTCATTCTAGGTTAAGTCCCCCTTCGCTCTCTTCCGTGGCCTCCGGTACCGCCACCTGACCACCCCTTCCCACCACCACCTGGGGTGCTCTAAGCAATCTCTCCTTTAATTTATACCCCTTTCGAACCTCCCCAATTATCTCGCCTTCTGCCCCCTCTCCCTGTGCCACTGCCTCGTGCAAACTCGGGTCAAACGCCTCACCCAGGCACTTCATTTCCGCTAGACCATGCTTACTCAAAACGTCCAACAACATCCGCTGGATTTGCCTGAAACCAGTAATCCAACTAAGACTTTTACCAGCGGTAGCAGCTCCCTCAAAAGCACGGTCGAAAGCATCCAGCACTGGTAGTATATCACAAACCAGCGTGGAATTAGCCCAATTTATCGTCTCTTTTTTCTCCTGTTCTTCACGCATCTTGTAATTTCTAAAGTCAGCCTCAGCTCTCTGCCAATTAGCTAAATACTTTTCAGCCTCCTCTCTTTCCTTAGCCAGAGCTTGCTTTAAGGAGTCGACATCATCTTCAGCCAACGCAGATACTTCATTCTCAGTTATCTCTCTGTTCTCTTCAGTCAATCCAAAGCCTCCTTACGCAATTCTAGTCGCCACGGCAAACTCCAGCCACTAAGTCGCTCAATACCGCTGACATATAACTCACTGCAGAGATGGCCTGACGATAATCCATCCGGGTGGGACCAATCACCCCGATGGCACCACCAACGCGACCAGGAACACCGTAGCGGCTGAAAACCAAGCTTAAATCGCGCAATGTCTCATCCTGATTCTCTCCACCGATAACAACCTGTATCCCCACATCACTCGACCACCTGGGGAAAGCAGACCTGAGCCACTCCTTAGTCTCCATCAGTTCCATGATACTTAACATCCTGTCTTTTTGAGCAAACTCAGGCTGGCCTAACATCAAGCGTAATCCCTCAAGATAAGGTTGGTCATACTCAATCTCATCTTCAGCAATCATCATGTCAAGAACAGCCTCCGTCACCTGCTTCTCTTCCGCATAAAGCTCCAGTGCCTTGGCCGAAATCTCGGACCTGTTCAGCCCTGAATAAGCAGCATTCAACTTATTAGCAAAGCGGGTTAGCCGTTCTTGAGCCATTGGTTTATCAAAAGACAAGAGCTGTCGCTTAAGTATCGCCTCACTTAGCACCAGGACCATAAGAGCCACAAACTCGTGTAAGGCTACCAGCTCCAGATGTCTAAACCGACACTGCCTTGGTTTAGGAAAAGTGACCAGCGCCGCATTCCTAACTAATCGTGCCATGATAGCTGCCGCCAGTTTGAGCCACCTCTCAAATTCTTCCTCTACTTCCTGGAAAAGCTTACGAATGCGATATTGCTCCTCCGTGGGAAGCTCAACCTCTTTAGCCAATGATTCCACATAATGCCGATAACCTTTGTCCGTAGGTACACTCCCAGCCGAGGTATGAGGCCGTACAATATACCCCTCCCCCTCCAGGTATGCCATATCATTGCGAATAGTCGCCGGGCTCACCCCTAGCTGATAATTACGGAAAATAGCATCTGAAGCTACAGGCACCGCCGTCGCAATATACTCACCAATAATTATCTTCAGAATTGCTTCTCTTCTCGGTGTCAAACCTTTCAACATTTTTAGCACTCTCCCTCCAAGACTGCTAACTTCCTGATATTACCACTACAGTAACAATATGTCAAAATCAAAGGGAAATATTTAAGGCGGCCTTTTGGCCGCCTTAAATAAATAGCTCCGAAAGGTTTCAAATCTACTTCTCTGAATAGGTAACCTCAAGAACGACTTCCGACCACTCAATCCACTCGGCCACATTGTTGCCATTGGTTACCTTCTGGAACAGAGCTTCCACCTGAAAGCGTGTAATAGCCGCATCGGCAATGAGAGCTACCTCCGGAGTCACGTCTACCACGGTCGGCGGACTCATCAGAAGAGTGGAACGCTGCAGCTTGCTCCCAGTATAATGAAACTTCGGCAGCTTATCACCGTATGTGACCTTCCACAACCACAAACCGTTGAGTCCAGTGGTAGCCGGGAATGGGTTACCGGCTATTTGCCTAGTAGTGAACTTCAAGCTAGCATTGTCTATCCTTTTACCTGCCAGGCTCCAGACATCAAAGCTCCAGAAGGCGCAATAGCCAACATTCTTCTCGTCATCCCCTGCTCTAGTTCGGGAATTGTCTTTATCCCCCTCTGAGTCCACCGTCCCCGTCTCTTGAGCAACTGGTGTGATGGTTACTGTGCGCACTGCCGCCGCCACCGTGACCATTACATTGCCCTTGGTTTCACCACCTTTGCCGTCGCTGAGAATGACTGTGATGTTATAATTGCCACCTTTGTTGGGCGCCACCCAGGTAACTTTATTGCCTACTCCTGTGATATTGCCTTCACTGGCTGACCAGCTATACCTAACTATGTCGCCGTCAGGGTCACTAGCAATACACGTAAGCGTGGTGCTGCCCCCGTATAGAATTCCTGATGGGTTGGCAGTCAGGCTGGAAATCACTGGTGGCTGGTTAGCACCAACTGTTATGGTCAAACTGGCCTGTGCCGAGCCGCCTTTGCGGTCTTCCACAGTGACTTTGACGTCATAAGTTCCATAAGCCGCTGGGGCTTGCCAGATAACAGTAGGCCCAGCACCACTAAAACTACCGCCAGTACATGCCCATTTGAAATCCAACTGGTCACCATCCGCATCTTGGGCTATACACTGAATCTCGGTATTGCCTGAAGGATAAAGCTGCATATTCGCCGCTGTCAGACTTGAAATTACAGGCGGCTGATTGCCAGTGGGTACTGGTGGTAATGTCGGTGCTGGTGCCTCCTTTGGACCACAGGCGCCACCCAACAGGGCTATCATAACCAGCACGACCAAAGCTACACCCAAACCACTTCTAAAAATATTCATTGCTTTCCTCCTAAGTAAGTGGAAGTATACAACACTCAATCATCAACCGCAATAGGCTCCACTCCTAGACACTTTTCGCAGCCCGCATAATAATCGTCAAAGGTTATTGTTTCGTGCTGGCAGCAATATCATAGCTCACAATCTTCCAGGCATCGGGACTAACGGTTTTAATATTAAAATCCCATATTTCACCAGGCCGCAGGTTTTCATTAATAGCTGATGCAGTAGCTATGAGTTTCTTATTTTTGTCATAAAAATTAACTGCTATCGTGGCAAACCTTATAGTAACATTGCTGACATTCTGCGCCCTGCCAGTGACTATGGCTGAGCTTTGAGGCGCACCCCCGGTGAACTCGTGCACAGTCATACTATGGCTGAGTATCCTTAACTCTGGACCCTGTGTTTCTGTTTTAGCACATCCGCCGGCATACACCAGTAACGCCAGCATCAAAGCTGTAATTCCAACCTCGATTGCTCGTCTCATCGTCACAAAATTCCTTATAACTCCTAAAAAATCTTTTTCCTGCTACCGACCACAACAACTCTTATACGGTCTAGGCACCACGCTAAGGGTCAAAACGGCTTTGCTACTAACCCCATTCTTATCTTTGGCAACGACCATTATATGATAATCTCCGTAATCACTTGGCGACTGCCAGGTAACAGTGGAGCCTTCACCCAGTATATTGCCACCGGTGCATGACCAACTGAGCTGTACCGCA
>Ga0194125_10001785_pt1 | contig 36296 bp, 24 predicted proteins | sample TA2KigC250mmetaG_FD_148626 | JGI IMG/M metagenome (GOLD analysis project Ga0194125, IMG submission 148626) | Freshwater microbial communities from Lake Tanganyika, Tanzania - TA2015034 Kigoma Deep Cast 250m | ecosystem: Environmental > Aquatic > Freshwater > Lake | place: Tanzania: Lake...
TGGGTTTTAAAATCCTGCAGATGCCGGTGCGGGTCGTTGCGCGGGTCGCGGGCGTTCAGCGCCGACGCCACGCCGAGCGACAGCAGTTCGTCTGACATCGCATAGATCCAGCCGCCGCCATATAGGTTATATCCCAATGGATAGCCGAGCGTATGCCAGACCGTCCCGGCGGCAATCCTCCCTTTAGGAATCTCCCATAACTCCTTGACGCCGGTTATGTATGACTGCAGATTGCAGCCTTTGCACAAGTCCAGTTTGCTCACCGCTTCCTTTGTAAGCGAGCCGCGCGGTCCTTCACCCAAGATAGTCATCTTGGCTCGCAACTCCATTCCCGGCTCGCAGTTGGGCTTAGGATTGCCGTCCTTGTCAAGCCCCTTGTCGTCGGTGATGACTCCTTGGAATTTGCCGTCTTCGATGATGACCGACGCGCCGGCTGTGCCGGGCATAATCTGGATGCCTTTATCTTCGGCGATTTTACCGAGCCATTTGACGAACTGATTGAGCGAGACCAGCGGCAGACCGTGGTTGCTCATCGACGCCGGCAGGAAAGGCGCTTTGATTTTCCCGGTCTTGGTGAGCCAAAACATTGCATCGTTTTCGACCACCGGCCCAATGGGCGCGTTGAGTTCCTTCCAGTTGGGCAGTAGTTCGTCAAGTCCGATGGGGTCGAGCACTGCGCCGGAGAGCATATGGTCGCCGACTTCAGCCGACTTCTCGATGACCATAAGCATAAACTCGGCTGACTTTGCCGTGCCTTTAAGTTCGCCGCGGCTGCGGGCTTTTTCGATGAGGTCGGTCAGATGGATGGCGAAAGCCAATCCCGCCGGTCCAGCGCCGACCACCAGGACATCCAAGTCCATTGATTCGCGTTGAAGGTTGGGCATTTTGATGATGATGATAATGATGATGATGAAAATCGCGCCGTAGGCGCGTCATTCCCGCGCAGAGTTTATCCCCGCGAAGGCAGGGACGGGAATCCAGATTCAATCTTTAGTGGGGCAGGCGGTCCCCGCCTGCCAAGAGGCTTTAGGCTTTGGGCTTTAGGCTTTGGATTTTGGGCTTTAGTTGAACGGTAGGGCGGGCGTCCCTGCCCGCCACCTTAAGTTGCGTCGGGTCTTAGCTCGCTGCAAGCGAGCGTGACCAGACGCTTCTTTCCAGCAGTTCAGTGCTAAGTGCAAGACCTGCCGTTAGGCAATTTTCATATTTGATTGAACCTTGCAATGGGATTATGACCTAAATTCTGTATTAAATCCTGTGGAGACCCTGTTTGACGCGATTCATCGCATCTTTTAAGGCTGCGATAAATCGCAGCAAACGAACTATAAGGTGAATTGAATATGCAGTTAACACAGAATCCGGGTATGATTGCTCATAATCCTTGTTAAAACGGTTTCTGCCTGGCCATTAATTTCTTCTTGAAATCCTTTAGGTCAAAACCGATTTCATCCATTTTCTGCTGCAATTCCTGTCGGCTAAGACCTAATCGTTTGGCGGCTTCCGAGAGGCTGAAGTCGGTCATCGCAATCGCGCTGGCAATGGACACTTTTATGACATCCTTCAGAGGTAGAATATTATTTGGATTGAATAATTCTTTCTGCTCTGTATCTTCGTCGTAGAACATCAACACCGACCAGAATGGCGGTTGGGCATTCACGACATTGCAATGAATTTCTTCGTAAACATATTGCGATAGAAATTCGTTTAATTGTTCGACTTCTGTTTCAGATTCAGAGGTCGAAATGGGGATGTTGATCATCCGGCATTTTTGAGACAAGATAACCTCAATTTTTGATAGAGTTTATGATATTTGTTTTTTAAGAATTTGGAACTCCAGCCAGTAATTTACACGCTAAAACGTTGAACTCAAACTTTTTAAATCGCCCCATTCTTTTCCTTTACCATCGTCTCCGGTTTGTCCGGGTCGAAGGGGACGACCCTGCCGTCCAGAATGGCTTGCAGCGCGGGTTTCAAGCCCTTGCGCACATCAGCGGTTACCCGGTCGATGAGCAGCACGCCCTGCAGATGGTCGAACTCGTGCTGGAGAACGCGTGCCGGCAGGTCTTTCAGTGTCTCCTCGACGACTTCACCTTCGACCGTCGTGTAACGCACCTTAACCTTGTCCGGCCGGGTGACTTTGGCGAAGATTTTCGGCAGCGATAGACAGCCCTCCTCTTTGCTGACATTCGCGCCGCCGAGTTCGAGGATTTCAGGATTGAGATAAGCCTTCATCGATTCATCTTTGACGATAGCGTCCCAGTCGATAATGAGTAGTTGTTTCGACACGCCCACCTGCGGCGCCGACAGCCCGATGCCGTGGGTGGCTTTCAAGGTGTCAAACATATCGGCGATGAGGCGCAGGATGGTCTCATCCACAACATCTATGCGTTCAGATTGCCGGCGCAATAAGGGATCGCCGTAAGGTGTTACTTTAAGAAGCATTTATTCTGGTAGAGATTTAGATTATAAATTTTATAGGGCTGGTGGTCTCGGTCTGCCGATTCAACCCCCGGCTTCAGGAAGCCGGGCTACATTTGCTGCTGACTACGGCGAATCGGCAGCGGTTTGGCATCGCTGTCAACCGCGGAGGATTGACAGCGACAGTGGTGTGGCGGGCAAGAGACGCCTGCCCTACCTTCTTCCTATGCCTCCAGCGCTTGCAGTGTTCCCCTGAGCGGGATTTCGACCCAATTGGAGCGCGTGTTCAACTCATAGCCGATTTCATAGAGCGCGCGTTCCAAAATAAGCGCATTCAGCAGCAGTTCCAATTCCTTGCGGTCGGCAGGCAGGAATTCGCCGGCGGCAGCGACGGCTAAATACTCCTTCAAGAACTCCGCCGACACCCACATTTGCCAGAATCTACCCCAATCGGCGACTTTAGCGCGGCCTTGAGGCGTAGCAGCGGCAGGTTCGACTAACTGCCGCGCGGCGAGCTCCCATACGTAATGAAACGAGCGAAGCATCCCGGCGACATCCTTTAAGGGCGAGCGTTTGATGCGGCGCTCGCCGATGGAGCGCAGCGGTTCGCCTTCGAAGTCGATGATGATGAAATCGGCGCCTTTGCACAACACCTGCCCTAAATGATAGTCGCCATGCGTGCGCAGCCGCATCGCGTGGATACGGCGCTCGCGAATGCGCTTGAAGCGCTCCTCTATGACCTCCCGATAATCGACTAATTTGCGCGCCAGTTCGGCTGTTCCAGTGGACAAATTATCGATTTTGCTTTCCAGCGCGCCCAAGGCCTGGTCGGCCAGACCAAGCAAGCCGTGCGACAAGGCTCTTTGGTATAGTTCGCCGAAAGGTTCAGGGCTGAACGCCGGATCTTCCGGGTCAGAAGCCAAAACGAGGTGCAGCTCAGCAGTGCGGCGACCCATAACACGCGCTGACTCCAAATAAGCCCCGATAACCTCGCGCGCCAGCGGCGGCGGCTCAATTTTAGCCAAATCCAAGAGAGCGCGCGACTCGACCGGGGGAGGCGTCCGGCCGGCTTCGCTTAAGACCGCTTCGAAGTAATGTTTTAAGCAGTCGATGGTCCATTTAGCGGCATCGCCTTCGTTGGGGATATATTCCAGCAGAACGCCTAAAGTCGCGGGCTTCTCTTTCGGTTCGCAATACTCTAATACGCCGAGCAGTTTAGGCGTGTTGGCAAAAGTGTGTTTTTCAGTTAAGAACCGCCCCATCTCATATTCGGGATTAGCCCCGCGTTCGACGCGGCGAAAAAGTTTCAGCATCGCTTTATCGCCAAACGATATGGACGAGTTCGATTGTTCGGCGCCCATCAAACGGGATTTGATGGGCTTATTATTAAATATCCAGGCCAGTTTCGGGGCATCGAGCGGCGCAGCGTTGATTTCTCCCTTTTGGCCGCGATATTGGCGGCGGCGGCGAATGGTTTCGAGCAGCGATCCGGCAAATCGTGGATCATCGACGGCTTCGACCAGCCAGCCTTCGAATGCACTGCCCGCTGCCGGCTGTGGAGGATTGACGACCGAAGTGATTAGTTTGGCGATAACTCGGTTTGACTGCGTATGATGTAATTTCTCTTTCCTGGTCATATAATGCACCGGAACTTGATAGACTTCCGGCTCGCCTTCGGTGTATTCGACTTGCAGCAGAAGCAAACGGAAGTCGGCATAACCGGCGGCTGAGGCTCTGCGGTCGACGGTATATTGCTGCGTCAAGCGTTCAGTAACTGATGTAATTTTATCCTCTGTCGAGCGCGGAGGATTGGCAGTCGGAATCAGGATGACATCCACAATCTGCACTCGCTGCACGACCTTGTTTTTGCCGATGAACCATCTGCATTTCGGCAGCCATTTAGCGAGGGCGGCTTCCAGACGTTCTTTAGCCGGCTTTTTAAAGACTTCCTGCCAGTTATCCTCGACCGGAATTTCAGCAATCAACCGCGGCGGGACGACCGCTGAGATTTCGACCTTTAGCCGCTCAAGGTCGAACCAGTAGAACGAATGGGGTCCCAACGTCAGGAGATAAGGCTCATCGTTCACGAGGGGGAAGCGTGTCTGCCCGAATAGTTCGATGGGGGTCGCGGCTTTAAAGCCGTTGAGATTTAATTTGACCGGCTGAACATAGCGCGAGAGGTTGGCGACGACCAGCATCGCGGCATTATTATAACGGCGGATGAACGCCAATACTTTGCGATTCTCAGGAAATAGGAATTCAGTCGAGCCTAATCCGAAGACTGGATATCTTTTTCGCAGCGCGATGAGCCGCTTCATCCACCACAACACCGAATTAAGATTTGCCATCTGCGTTTCGACATTTACGGTTTGGTAGTGGTATGCCGAGTCGGTGATGATGGGGAGATAGAGTTTCTGGGGATTGGCGCGGCTGAAGCCGGCGTTGCGGTCGCCGGACCATTGCATCGGTGTTCGCACGCCGTTGCGGTCGCCGAGGTAGATGTTGTCGCCCATTCCGATTTCGTCGCCGTAGTAGATGATGGGCGCGCCGGGCAGGCTGAAGAGTAGTCCGTTCATCAGTTCAATTTTACGGCGGTTATTGCTTAGCAGCGGCGCAAGTCTCCGTCGGATGCCGAGGTTGATGCGCGCTTGCGAATCAGCGGCATAGACGCGATACATATAGTCGCGCTCCTCGTCAGTGACCATCTCCAGCGTCATTTCGTCGTGGTTGCGCAGGAACAGCGCCCACTGGCAGGACTGCGGAATGACCGGCGTCTGTTCGAGGATTTCGATAATGGGGAAGCGGTCTTCCATTCGAACAGCCATAAACAGCCGCGGCATCAGCGGGAAGTGAAACGCCATCTGGCACTCGTCGCCGAGTCCGAAGTAGGCGATGGCGTCGTCTGGCCATTGATTGGCTTCAGCCAGCAGCATCCGGTCAGCGTAGCGCTCATCGATATACTTGCGCAGAGTTCGCAGGTAGTTGTGAGTTTCAGGCAGGTTTTCGCAGTTTGTGCCTTCCCGCTCGTAAAGATACGGCACAGCGTCCAGCCGCAAGCCGTCCACACCCATTCCGAGCCAAAAATTAAGCACATCGAGCAGCGCCCGCCGCACGCCGATATTATCGAAGTTCAAATCCGGCTGGTGGCTATAGAAGCGATGCCAGTAATACTGCTCGGCGACCGGGTCCCAAGTCCAATTCGACGGTTCGAAATCTTGAAAGATGACGCGCGTCTCTTTATATTTTTCCGGTGTATCACTCCAGACATAGAAATCCCGCCAGCGGCTGTTGCGCGGTGAGCGGCGAGCCCGCTGGAACCAGGGATGCTGGTCGGATGTGTGATTCAACACCAACTCGGTGATGACCCGCAAACCGCGCCGATGCGCTTCGCGCAGAAAAGCCTTAAAATCTCGCAGCGTTCCGTAGTTCGGATGAACATTAGTGTAATCGGCGATGTCATAGCCGTCATCGCGCAGCGGCGAAGGGTAGAATGGCAGCAGCCACAACGCCGTTATACCCAAATCCTGCAGATATTCAAGTTTCTGCGTCAAGCCGCGCAAATCGCCGATGCCGTCGCCATCCGAATCGTAAAACGCCCGGATATGCGTCTCATAGATTATGGCTTCTTTATACCACTGAGAATTCATTTATTTTTATTAGTATTTGATATCTATCGGTAGTGTCTTTTTATAATTACGTCATCGTTGAAACTGGCGTTTTCAGTTTATCTGTGTTTGCAGCGCTTGCTTAAGCGCTTCTTCCAGGCGCTGCGGCTCGTCGCTGCCGATGCGGAAAACGCCGCCCTTCTTCAAGCGCAATTCGACCGCATCCAAGCCCGATATATTATACATCCAGCCTCCCGGAATGGCGCGTATTCCCCAGCCCCACCACCACTGATTGCGCGCGGTAGCCGCCGATTCGATATCTTTAAGCGCGATCCGGCGTTTGAGCAACCCCGGACCGAAAGCGACCTTAACCGATCGGTCGTCCACTATGACCAGCAAGCTGCTGAACAACCACCCGGCGAGCCATAACAGCGCTGCGATGCCTATCAGGTAGTAGAATATTTTCTCATCGGCTCGAGGGGTGAGAAAAGCCATTCCGATTACGAAGCAGCCGGCGAGTATCATAGCAGCCAGTATCAAGCCGCCTGATTGACGGTGACGATAGAACTCCACTGTTAAATCCTATGTTTAATGTATTTGACTGGTAATACTAAGAGTTCATATAATTTTCCAAAACCGACGCTATAGCGCACAGATTGAAATCCGCTGAAAAAGGGCTGATAACTATCCGAAGTCTTCCGACCAATTTTCTTCTTTTTGACAGCGGTCGATGAATTCTTCCAGCGACATTTTGCCGGCGAGATGCTCTTTTAAGTCCATTGTCGTAGAACGCCATTTCATAGTGATATCCGGGTTGGTATCGAGGCGGATATGAAATAGCAGGCTGTCGTTGCCGAAGTCGGAGATGGCATTCTCTTGGGCATAGGCGATGAAATGCTCAATGAGTGTTCGTTCGGCGTCGCGGGCGCCATTGAGGGTCGTAACCGGTAGTTTTAAAATGACCGCCGTGCGAAAAGAAGTTGTTACTTGAACGTTATATTGCGGCGTGCCTAAGGCCTTGGCGATGTATTTCGCGCATTCGAGCGGCGCTAATTTATTGCCGCCGCAACCCGCGACAGCGGCGCAAAGCGCGGCTGCCGCGAATATATATATGATGAAACACTGAAACGATGTCGAACGTTTCATTTATATATCTCCAGTATTTTTTAATAGATTATTTTATAATGTATTAGACTTTAGTTGGACCGGATAAAACCCGCTGTGGAAAACTTTGCGATGGCACAGTTAGACACTGCAAATGCAAACATTCAATATAACACTCTAATTCAATAGAATAAAGTCCACAGCGCTGGTCGGATACGGCACATCCAAATACGGCTACCTTCCGGCATCCATTCCCGACCTCTGCGCATAGTTCTTATACCAATCCACATCATTAACTTCGCCGGGCAGGGTCGAATGCACTAAAACATAGTCGTCAAATCCGCTGCGGTCAACGAAGACGAAGACGGCGCCGCCTTGCAGTTTGTGGTAGTTCCAGATTTCGTATGGTTTGGCGTGGATGTCGAGAGGATGGGTTTCGCGCTCGTCCGGCTCACCGTAAAGTGCATAAATTCTTCCCCGGTCGGTCTTATGTCCGGCGGTGCGGGAGTTATTCCAGCGCTTATCGGCTTCGGTTACGCGCTCGCGAAAAAAGCGCCGCGCCGGCACATCCGACGTGGCGGTATCATCGTCATAGCGCCGCCAGAAGGCTTCGAGAAACTGCGCCTTTTCGCCGACGCTCATATTTCGCGCCGCGGTCATTTTCGCCTTGGAGAGTAAAAACTCGACTTCTTTGAATTCGCTCTCGATTTTGGCGCTGTCAACTTCTACAGTCGGCTGTGCCGACGCTGCTATAGGTGGCTTTTCAGATTGGAATATATAGAAGCGCTGGCTGCGAAAGGCGGTTTTGCCGCTCCCGGCCTGCTTGACTTCTATGTTTAATATCCAACTGCCGGTCGCCAAGGCATCGAGATGGACGCTGTCGATATCAGCGAAGGCTTCCGGACCGGCGGTGAGTTGAGACAGCGGTAAGGTTAAAACCGTCTCGCCTAATCCGTTGGTAATCCAGCGGCGGATGAAATACTCGGCCGGCAGGCTGTCCGCCGCCGGTGGATAGACTTCGAAATATGAAATAAAATAAGGCTGCGTCAAGCCGAATAAACGGCGCGGATTGGGGATGATGGCGCAATCGCCGCGGTCGAAACGGGGATGCTGACCGGCCGGCAGCAGATAACTGGAAAGTTCAATATCGGACAGCGTCAAATCGGCATCCTCGAACAGATCCACGACCAAGGTTATCTGCCGGCGCCATTTATGGTTCGACAGGCTGTCGCGGGCTTCGGCGATCAAGCCATAGAGTCCCGTTTCGACGGCATAGACCCGGCCGTCGATGATGCGCTGGGCTAATGTTATTTGAGACGGATCGGATATTATATCTTCGATAATCCAACTGTCGGAAGCCAGCAGGGAAGTGTCTTGGACAATGTCAACCTTGAGATGCAGAGCGCCATACCACCCGCCGGGCGTCTGATAGTGCGTTAAAGCCGCGCGCGGCAGGTCGAGATAGAGCTCGACATAAGCGCGTCCCTGTTCACCCTTGAAGCGGCAGACATCGACGCTCAATTCAGCCGCGGCTTCAGGAAGGTATATAATCGTCCCTAAGACTAACAATCTTAATATATTCGATGTTATCATAAGATTACTTAAACCGCCAAATTAGACTCAAGTTTGACCGAGACCAACTGCGAAATTCCGTTCTCGTCGAGCGTAACGCCGAACAAGCAGTCGGCGGCTTCCATTGTGCGTTTATTGTGGGTTACTATCAAGAATTGGGTTTCCTTAGTGAAACTGCGAATCATATTGTTGAAGCGGACGATATTGGCGTCGTCTAAAGGCGCATCCACCTCGTCCAATATGCAGAAAGGACTGGGACGGACTTGATAGATTGCAAAGAGCAGGGCGATGGCTGTGAGGGCTTTTTCGCCGCCGGAGAGCATCGATAGATTCTGCAGTTTTTTACCTGTTGGCGTGGCATAGATACGGATGTCGGCATCCAGCGGGTCAGCGCCGTCGAGTGTCAACCGCGCTTCGCCGCCTTCAAATAACGCACGAAAAAGATTTTGAAAGTTGACATTCACCTTGTCGAAGGTCTCGCGTAGACGGCGCCTGGCCTCGACATCGATGCGGTCGATAGTCTCGGTCAGTAGTTCGACGCCGCTTTCGAGGTCTTTTTTCTGGTCGGTTAGAAAATGGTAGCGTTCATCCGCTGCTTTTAACTCCTCCAGCGCCAGCATATTGACCGGACCTAAGGCTTGCAGCCGGATTTTCATCTGTTCAGTCGATACATCGCTCAACGCAAGAGCCTTTAATTCGTTTTGGGCTTCCTCGACCGTCTCTGCATCGAGCGTCGAAATGACAATTCCAGCATCTTCGGTCAAGCGGCGGTCTATATCGCGCAGCCGTTCGCGTGAAGCCGCTAATTCGAGTTCGCCGGCATTGCGTTCCTGAAGGGTTGACTTCTGGAGTTCCTGCAATCTTTTAAGTTCGGCGGTAGAGCGTTCACGGTCGGCGCGCACGACGCTGCGCTCGCTCTTGGCGTCATCTAAATTCTTCGCTATGTCGTCTTTTTCCTTACTAAGTAAAAGGCATTGACCTCCAAGCCCATCCAGGGCAAGTTCAGCGCGTTTGATATCGGACAGCGCCGAGGCTTTTTGCGCGGCGGCCGCGGACAGCGAACTATGCGCTTTATCCTTCTCCTTTTGGATCTTCTCCAGCGCTTGATGCAAAACATTGAGCCTCTCATCCAGCCCGGCTAATTCGGATAAGTAAGCCGACTTGGAGGCGAAAGCCTCATTTCGCGCCGACTCGGCCAGCCGGATATCTTCTTCCGCTCGTTCCTTTTCCTGTTGGAGTCTATGCAGGAGAGACTCGCTGGCGTCAGGCACAGTTTCAGCCTCGGATTCGTTGTCTAATGCAGCAAGATGGCTTTTAATTCGCGCTTCTTCAGCATTCCAGGCGTCTAAGTGGAGCTGAAGCGCGGCTAAATCCGAGTTGAGGTTTGCCAGGCTGCGTTCAGTAGAGGCGACTTGGGCTTCGCAGTTGTGGCAGTTTTGACGGGTGGTGAAACAAGTCTTTTCCATCGCGAGCAGTTGTTGGCGGGCTTCGACGGCAGCGGATTCAGCGCGTATATTCTCTGCCTCTGCGGCTTCAGTATCGCTCTCCAACTGTCGCAAGCGGGCGCTCCAGCTGAGTTGATAGGCCTCCGGGTCGATGTCGCCGGCGAATAGAAGGCCGTCCGGATCTAGTCTCCAACCAGCCGGCGTCAATAGGCGGACATTGTGTATAGAAGCCCACCGGCACAATTCAGCGACAATGTTATTATGAGGAACGCATAAGACGTTAGACAACCGTTTGCGTAAAAATTCACCCAATTCATCCGCGTTGTCGATAAGTTTATCGCACCAGAAGCAGGTTTCGGCGCCGGCCGGCAGACTAGGCTTGGCAAACTGCGGCGTTTTCACATTTACGGCGCGTAAAATCGTTTGTTCGCCTTTACCGAGGTGGGCAGCCAATTCCAAGGCGTCGGCGAGGCTATTCACATCGACAGCAGTCAAGGCGTCGCGCAGTGCAGCGGCGATTAGGTTGCGATATATTTCCGGGCATTCGACGCGTTCAGCCAGCGAAAGCAGGCGATGTTTGCGGACATAATTCCGAATGACTTGCGGCAGTGATGTCTGTGCTTCGCTGCGATTAAGATGCGCCTTTAAGGCGGCGCGCACGGTTTCGAGCCGGGCGGCTGCTTCAGCCGCCCGACGATTTAATTTAGTTGATTCGACCTGGGCTTTCTCGAGAGCCTGTTCGGATTGAGAATACTCTATTTCAGAGGCTTTAGATTGACGGCGATATTCATCCAACTTGGATTTGAGGGCGGCGATTTCGGTCGTCAACCGCTCCGATTGGAACTGCCCTTCTTGCAGCCGCGAAGATATGTTTTGGAGTTCAGTCAGGAGGCTGCTACGGCGCTCGGTAGCGGCGCGGGCGGCTTCGCGCGCGCGCCTAATATTGCGTTCGACATCGGCAAGCCGGTAGTTCAACTCGGTATAACGTTGGCGCGCGGCGGCGATTTCCTGTTCGCAGCGAGTGTCGGCTTCGCATTGCCTAAGGTTTAATTCTTCTAATTGCGTCTTACGGACTTTGAGTTTGGCGATATCGTCGTTTGTTTGAACGATTATTCCATCGGTCTGTTTGAGTTCGGCTTCCAATTCAATTCGCTGTGCTTCGCTGCGTTTCAGTTCGGCTTTGAGATATTCGACGCGCTGGCGCGCCAGCGCGGCTTCGCCGTTTAACTCCGCTTCCCGCCTTTCATAACGTTTCAAAGATTCCATCGTCCGACCGATGCGATCGTTGAGGGCTAACTCGCGCGCCTCCAACGCCAGAAGATTGGCGGTCGCCGCGGCTAAATTGAACTCCAAATTCTGATTAATCTCTTCGAGCCGACTCATTTCAGCCGTTAAATGCAGGCTGCGCGCTTGCAGGCGGAGCCTTTCGCAGCCTAATTCGGCGACGATACGGAGTTGGAGGGCGCGCTGCAAGTTTTGCGCGCGTTTAGCGCGAGCGGCTTGACGCTTAAGTGAGTGATAGGTCTTTTCGACTTCGTTATAGACATCGTTCAGTCTAAGCAGCGCTTCGCGGGTGGATTCCAGCCTGCGTTCGGCGGCTGTGCGCCGCGATTTGAAATGCGCCACACCGGCGGCTTCCTCGATTAAGACGCGCCGTGCTGTCGAAGGGCCGTTGATTATCCCGTCGACCATCGCCAGTTCTATTATGGAGTAAGCGCCGACACCGAAACCGGTATCCATAAATAAATCCATAATATCGCGCAGGCGAGAGGGATGGCGGTTGATGAGATATTCGCTTTCGCCGGAACGAAACAGACGCCGCGTCAACTCGATTTCGGTGTAATGAGTCGGCAGCTGGCCATTGTTGTTTTCGATAGTTAGGGTGACCTCGGCCATTCCGAGCGGTTTGCGTTTGGCAGTGCCGTTGAAGATGACCGACTCCATTCGCTCGGCGCGCAGCAGGCTGGTGCGCTGCTCGCCCAAAACCCAGCGCACTGCATCGACAATGTTGGTTTTACCGCAGCCGTTGGGGCCAACTACCGCCATAATGCCCGGTCGAAATTCGAGGCTGGTCTTGGCGGCAAACGACTTAAAGCCGACCATTTCCAGACGGGTTATGAACATTTAAATATGGATGAGGGCATTTGTGCAGGTGTTATTCCCGACGCTTATGTATATGTTTGTTAAGCGAGTGGGAGTGTCCTGATTCGAAGATTTTATATAAACCGGCATTGAGCGCGCCACCTAATCGCCGCCCAGGATAGAGGCGAACAGGCGCGCGGCTTGGCGCTAATTAGGGTCTGCTGAAAAATCCGAGAAAATGCCTTGCCATCTACTAACGAATCTAACACTTTTGTAATTACCTCAATAAATAAAGTCTTATAGTAAGACAGATATTCGGCTTGTTGCGAGACTATTTATCACCGGCTTTGTCAACGATGTTATTGAGCGAAGTCAACACATCCACTAACAGCGGGTCGAAATGCTCACCTTTGTCTTTATCTAACTGTCGAAACGCTTCCTCAATCGACACCGCCGCCTTATAACAACGTTGGCTAACCAGCGCGTCGAACACATCCGCCACGGCGCATATTCGTCCGAGTAGAGGTATATCATCGCCTGCTAATCCGCTTGGATAGCCGCTGCCGTTCCACTTTTCGTGGTGCGTCAGGGCAATTTTTTCACCGGTCTGGAGCAGGTCGGAAGTCGAGTTAGTGAGAATGTTGCCGCCGATTGCTGGATGGCGGCGCATAATCTCCCATTCTTCGTCGTTCAATCGTCCGGGTTTGAGGAGTATGTTTGGATCAACGCCGATTTTGCCGACATCGTGCATAGGGCTGGCGTAGCGCAGCCGTTCGAGGTCGCTGGGCGGCAGGTTCAAAGCCTTGCCGATATTTTCGCACAGTCGGCTGATGCGCTTCAAGTGCGCGGCGGTGGTCGGGTCTTTATATTCCGCGATAATAGCCAGGCGGTGGATGGTGTCGATTTCTGACTCGCGCAATTTGCGTTGCGCTGCCGCCATACTGTCCAGCGCCAGTCTCAAGGCGGCCGAGCGCTTTTCGACCATTCGTTCGAGTCCGTCGCGGGATTGCTTAATTTCGTCCTGCGCCGATTTCATCTTCAAGAGCGACGACAGGCGCAGTTTGAGTTCGATGGTATCGACCGGTTTGGTGATGAAATCGTTGGCGCCAACTTCGAAGGCGCGCAGCCGCCCTTCGCGGGTGATAACTCCGGTGACCATCACAACCGGCAGGTCCTTAAAATCGGTTGTATCGCGGATGCGTTCAGCGACATCGTAGCCGTCCAACCCCGGCAAGTCAACATCCAACAGCACCAAATCTATGTCCAGGTGCAGTTTCGCCAGCGCTTCGTAGCCATCCACCGCACTCTCCACGACGAAACCGAACGCTAATATTAAATTTGAGAGACTCTGCCGGATAGTCTCATCGTCATCGACGACTAAAATGCGTTTTGAATAAAGTTCGGGCATTTTTCTGTACGAGCCAAATTTGTTCACCGCCGTGTTTGAACGGTCCGTGTTTAAAATCACCAAACAACGCTTCGACTTTAAATCCACACAATTGCAGCAGATGCTCCATTTCCCAGCGATAAATCCAGCGCAGGTGCAGCGGGACAGCCGTTCGGTTGACGCTCCGGCCCAAGTCGTCGAATTCCTCGTGGATGCGTAACTCTTCAATGCGCTGCTCGACTAGGTCGATGGCGCGGCATTCCCACTCGATAACCTTATTGCCGCTGATTGGATGCTTGAATTCGTGCATTTTCTTCAACGCGCCGCTTAGAGAAGAAGTATGTTCGACCAGAATCCTCAAATTAGGGTCGAAGACATTAAAGATGAACATTCCATTGTCAGTCAGCAGGTTATGCACAGATTTCAGCGTCGCGGTCTGGTCTTCGACGGTCAGGTTGTGCAGAAACGCGCGGAATGGGCAGATAATCAGGCGGAACTTGCCATCCAACAGCAGATTGCGCATATCGCCCTGGGTGAAGCGCACTTTAGCGCGAACCTCCGGCGCGAGCCGGGCGGCTTTCGCTTCGGCGATTCGAAGCATATCCGGGCTGAGGTCGCTGCCAGTGATTTCAACGCCGGCTTCAGCAATCGGCAGCGTGATGCGCCCTGTCCCGCAGCCCAGTTCCAGCGCCGGTCCGCCTATCCGGACGGCTTCCGCGACATAGAACTCAAGGTCGCCGTCGAAACTCGCTCCAACCGCCGAGTCATAAAACAGCGCGTCGAGGGATTGGTATTGGTCCATTCAGTTATTGCAAGGTGTTAATTATTGACTGTTTTTCAGCTGTCACAGTTTCACATAAAGTTGTTTCAAGCCTTCGGTGCAGTTGCGGCACATCGGGATGCCGTTCCGCCCGCCGGAGTTGACGATGCGCCGGAACTCGCGCAAGGGACCGCCGGCGATATCGCGCCAGGATTGGGCGCCACCCTTTACCGTCGACTCGCCGAAGTCGACGGCTCTGTTTGCCGCAGAGTGTCCCCACTCTGCGGTTTCATCGCTGCAGGATGGGGACATTCTGCAGCAATTTTCGGCGGGCAGAGACGCCCGCCCTACCGCTGCCGACTGTGGCGAGTCGGCAGCGGGCAATCCCAATATATTCCCCAAACCAAACTTCTTCGTCCAAAAGCAGCAGGGGAAGACCTCGCCGTTATAGGCAATTACGGCCGAATAAGCCAGCCGCCGGCAATAGTCGCGTGTGCGACGCATTTGCAAGCGCCCATCGACGAGGTCGTAGCGCCACAGGCGCCGGTCGTCCGGCAGGTCGTTCGGCGCTGAATTCACATCTTCCAAACTCGATACCCGGTAGGTCTTGAACTTCACCTTGTCCGCACCGCACGCATTAGCCAACCGCTTGACCGCCTGCAGTTGGTCGATGGTTTGCCGGCGGATGAGGCATTCGACGATGATTTTCGGAAGATGCACACCAGCCCGTTTGCGCTCTACCCGCAGTATCGCAATCCCTTCCAATATATCCGCCAGTTTCCCGCCTACGCGATACTGCTGGTAAGTGGCTTCGTCGGCGCCATCGATTGCCAGTGTGATGCGTTTCAGGCCGGCTTGAACTAATCGGCGCGCCAAATCGCCTTTGCAGAGGAGCGTGCCGTTGGAGTAGGTCTGCGTCCAGAGTCGGCGGCGGGTGGCGGACGTCGCCATCTCCGGGAACTCCGGCGCGCAGAGCGGCTCGCCGCGGTGCCACAGATTCAAGAACCGCACCGTGCGGGGTATCCGCTCAAGGACGCGCTCAAAATCTGCCAGCCGCATAATCCCTTCGCCGCGTCCGACCGCCGTCGGGCAGCCGGGGCAGGACAGGTTGCAGACGGCGGATGGTTCGATGTGAAGCAGAAAATAGATTTTAGTTAAATAAAGGACAATATGGACATAATGGACATAGTTGACAAAATGGACATAGTAGATGCAATGGTCAAAGATTATTTTTTATTTCACCAGCGTCGATGTCCGGCTCGCGATTCCCTGCGGGTGGGACACCTGCACCAGATATGTTCCCGATGGCTGCCCGGCAGGGGACCAGACCAGCCGTGTCGAACCTGCCGGGGCTTGGGCATCCAGCAGACGGGAAATCAACCTGCCGTCCAAGCCGAAGATATCCACCCGCACATTACCCGGTTTGGTAAGCATGAAGTCGATAATCAACTCCCCGTTGAAGGGATTGGGATAAGGCTGGCTTAGCTTGAATTCCGACGGTTGCGGTTCAGCCGGATTTTCCGGCGTCGATAATATCAGACCTTCGCCTTCGATTGCGACATATCGATGCCCTTGATTTAAACCCTGCCCGTAGAAATATCTATCTACCTGCCCGCTTGTCCAATTGATAACCAAGTCATTCAGCGCCGATCCCCGTCGCGGCGGACCGAGACCGAAATGTTGGGTCAGGCTGTTCTGACAGCCGCCTGTGCCAGTGCCGCCTTCGATCTGACGAACTTGAGTTCTATAAGCATCGCCGTTCACGGTTATACGGCTGCCGATGCCGAACTTGTTGCTGCGCGTGCCGCGCAAGGTTAATTGAAGCCACCAGTTGACATTCTGGCTTTCGTTACGGAACAATCCCCCGTGCGGTCCGCCGATGGCTACATCTAAATCGCCGTCCTGGTCATAGTCGCACCAGGCGACACCCCATGAATTATAACATTTCTGATGAAATCCTGCTTCATAATTGACATTTTCGAATGTCCCATCACCGCAGTTGCGATAGAGATACGGCTGCCTGCCTTCATAGACCGAGGTTACGAACAGGTCGAGCCAGCCGTCATTATCATAATCACCCCAGGCCGGACTGGAAGCGGTTTCGTCGTATTTGACGCCGGCGGCTTCGCGCACATCGGTGAAGTCCCAGTTGGGCGCGCCGTTATTGCGGTAGAGCATACATTTATCGCTGAACCACAAGAAGCGCGGGTGCGCCAGGTTGCCGACGAACAGGTCGAAGTCGCCGTCGTTGTCGTAGTCGCCCCAGGTCGAGCCGATCGTATGCCCGAAGTAGCCTTGCACCGCCACGCCTTGCACGTTGCGTGCAAAGGCTTCGTCGCGAAAACGCAGGCTGCCTTGATTGACCAGCAGGAAATTCGGATGCAGACGGTAATTGGAGATATAGATATCCTGGTCGCCGTCGAAGTCGAAATCGCACCAGGCGACGCCGCGCCCATATAGCCGGCGGTCGGCGATGCCGGTCTGCGCGGTTATATCGACAAAAATGCCGAATTCAGCGGCATAATAATAGAGTCGGTCAGGCCAATACTCCTGATGATTGTCGTCGATCCAGCGTTCGGAGTTCGCTACATACAATTCGAGGCTGCCATCGTTGTCAGCATCGCCCCAGCCGGATGCTTCGGTCGGATTGCGTCCGTTGCGAATGTCGAATTGCTCGTTGACAAAAGAGAATGTTCCGTCGCCGTTATTACGATAAAGACGGTCTTCGCCGTTTAAATCGTGATTAGTGGAGTAAAAATCGAGCCAGCCATCGTTATCGAAGTCGCCCCAGACGCCGCCGCCGCCAGGATTATTGGCGACAATGCCGGCGCGTTCGGAAACATCCTCGAAGAACTGCCCTTCACGGTTGCGCAATAGAAACCGTCCATCACAGAGCAAATCATCCCAGCTGTCGTTGTCGTAGTCGCCCCAAGCGCATTTGCTGAAAGTGCGGCAATGGGCTTCCTGATTGACATTGACAAAAGTGAACTCGTCGCGCACATTATAATAACTCACCGTGGCGCGCAGGAGATAATTTCCCGAGCCTTCCCCGGTGATATACCAGGTGTTGCTGATGCGGATAGAACTGCGGTCTTCGGTGTTGCGGCCGCCGTCAACATACAAGTCTGGTTCAGCGCCTAATTTGACATAGCCGATGTGAAAATGCTGCGGGACATCGAAATGCAAGCCAGCGTCGGCTAAGTTAACCGTAACCCAATTGCGGGGATTCTGCACTTCGACCCGGCGCGGCTCGATGAGGTCGCGTTCAGTGTCCGGCATATTGCCGCCGTTATCATCCCAGATATGCCACTCCATCGCACCGCTGTTCACGGCGTAGAATCGGAACGAGAGCAGGGTGCAGGGATGCGCCGGCGTGAAGCGCACGGCTTCGATGTCGCCAGCCGCGGCTTGGTCGAAATGCCCGGCGCGATTACCCGAGTCGTAAGCCAATTCTACCGGCTCAGCGTTAACTTGCGTGATTAAAAGCGCCGAAGCGAGTAAAATAAAGATAGATTTCATAAGCCACACTCCAGATGAGTTAGAAAGTTAGAAAGTAAAAAAGTTAGTATTGTCATTAGCATCAGCATCAGCATCATTTCTTTAATATCCGCCCTTTCCAGTGGACTTTGCCGACGAGCGCAAATGGAACCAGCATTGTGAATAGAATAGGACTGATTAATTCAGCGGCGAGCCAGGAAACGAACCATCGTGGCTCGGTTAGTATTGCTGCGCCGCGCTTAATCGTCCAACCGTCGATGAGGATTTTGACAGCCCAGAGCAGGCTTAAGTTAAGCCATCCTAAATATCCGATGAGGCTTAAAATAAAGCAGATTGTGAGTCCGAGGTTGAAACTATAGAGCAGCGTGGAAACCACTATCATTTCAGAGCTGTAGCGTCGGCCGGCGGAGAGGTGGCGACGCTTCATCCGCCACCAGGCGGTCAGCGACGACGGAGCGGCTGCCGGGACAAAGGTCGCCGGGTCGGTCGAAAATAGGATTTTCCCTGTGTATATGGCCAGCCGCTGTAAAAGCAGGTCGTCGTCCCCCGACGCTCCAGCGCCGCTCGCACCGAAACCCTGAACCGTGAGGAAACTCTTGCGACGGTAAGCGAAATTGCGCCCGGCGGCGGTGGTCGGAACGCCCAAACCTATCGTCCCGGCGGCTATTATTCCATTTACGAATGCATCGAAATGAGCCGTGGTTGATGTGAGATTTGCAAACATTCGAGCCAAAAATGACCTCTGCTCTAAGTCCTTATCATCCTGCACCCCGCATTCCGCATTCTGCATTCTACATTCTACATTCTGCATAATCGGAGAATAGCCTACGACGGCTGCGACTTCAGGCTCAAATTGTCGGGCGATGCGCCTCACCCAGCCGTGCGGAGGGACGCAATCAGCATCGGTAGCGAGGATGATTTCACTTTGGCTGAATGCAATGCCGGTGAGAAGGGCGCGTTTTTTCGGCGCGAGATATAAGTCTGCCGTCAACCTTCCCTGGTTGACAGCGCCTTCTGGTTCGGCAGTTATACCTCTGCGGTTGACAGCGATATCGGCGGCTGCGCCGGATTTAAGCAGCCGGATGTTTGGATGCTGGGCTGAAAAAGAAAGAACAATCTCCGTTGTGCGGTCGGTCGAATCGTCGTCGATGACGATAATTTCCAATAATTCCAGTGGATAATTCTGTTTGCTAAGCGCATCCAGGCAGCGCCCAATGTCCTTCTCTTCGTTGCGCGCAGCGACCAGGACGCTGACAGATGGGCTGGATGCGCCCTCTGCTGGTTTCAATCGCTGCAGACCGACCGCCAGACCGATGACGAATAAACACCAGACGACGCCGAAGGATGCGGTCAGGATAAATACTAATTCCGGCAATTACGGTTTGGCTTCAGCCTTGGGAAAAATTTCTTTCAGAACATCCACTAAAGCGATCTGCTTATCGACGCTTCTATAGGCGGCTTTGCGTTCGGCGGCGATTTTCTTGAACATTCCGTCGTCGTCGCCGCCTTTGATGACGATGATAAGTTCGCCGGCGTCGGCAGCGAGTTTGTTGAACGGGTCGGACAGCGCGCCGCGGCGCGCTTCGCCGCCGATATGAAAGACCAGCACCGGCAGTTTGGCTTTTTCAGCCGCTTTGACTAATTTCTTGATGCGGCTTTCTTCGTCCTTGACATCGATTTTAGCTGCGCCCAAGCCTTTTGACGACCCGCCGGCGACCAAAATTACAGCCTTGACATCGTTTAAACTGTCCGCGGTCGCGTTAGGCCGATATTTTATATCCAATCCCGCCCGCAGAGCCAAGCCGCGTAAAATCATCACATCAGCCGCCTGCCCAGCGGAAGTCAACAGAACGGGTTGTAAATATGTTTTGACTCTTACGCTGTCTTCTGAAAATCCATACGCAGGACTTAACAACAGCCCAATCGCTGTGCAGAAAAGGATTATCGACAATTGCAGGCTTGATGAGCCGATTGAGTACTTAGTGTAGTTCATTTGCGGCGATTCTTTTTTCGACTTTGTTTTTGCTGTTTTCTTTGACGTTTTTTACGGTTGCGCTCGGACGCATTGATGAAAGGCTTAGTTTTAGCCGTTGTAGGTAATTGAGCCAGAGCGCTTGGTAATTTGTATGGTCCGGTGTCCTCGGCCAATCCCAGTCCTGGCACGCCTAATTCACGACGCACTATACCCCATTTGCCGCAAATTAATGTATCGACCTTACCGGCGGCATAAGCACGCTCGATTAGCTCGGCTGCTTCGACGGCTTTTAAACCGACTAAATCGCCAATTAGAAAACCGTTTAAATCCTCATCATTATGGTCGTAATTCTTTAGAAGTTCGATTATTATTTGCTTACATCGACCAGCCGAATTTGGATTCAGTTTAGCAATTTTCTCTAAGCAACTGGACGCGCAAAAGCGTGGATAAGGCCGGTTAGCGGGATTATGTAAAAATTTCCCCAACGGCTCGACAGCCGATTCGCCGATGAATGCAAAGACATCCGGATATTCTTCCAAGTGCCAATCTGTATTGGCATTATCTAAAGCGTTTAATATGCCTAAGAGCGGCTCGATCGCGGCTTCAGCGCGCATCAGCCCTAATATTCGCCAGGCATGAACTGAAGCGTAAAAATACCGTTCGTCCTCATTATCAAAAACTTCCGGGTTGACCGCCGATTCAGCTAATTTTATCAAGGCCGGCAGATGTTCGTTCGTTATTTGCAGTCGCTCTAAATAGTTGATGACGCGGTTGCCTAACTTATACTTTCGCAGATAGTCCGGATTAATTTCCAGCAAACGGTCTAATGGCGGCGGAAACAACGGACGTAGATTTTCAGGTATGTTTTTTATTTTGACTTGAACGTTTAGGTTAAATATATGTAAGTGATTATACCAAGTCGCAATCAATCGGATGATAAATATCAAAACAAATTCACAACAGATTAAACGGATGAAACGGATAATCCTGTAAAGCCGCTAGGTTAATCCGTTCTATCCGTTTAATCCGTTGTTAATTTTGCATCCCTTTATTATTCATTTAAATGCAAATTGGTATTATTAAGTAATTAGTATGCTCATTGCAGCCAAAATCCGACGCCTTTCTCGATAACTGCCTGATAGTCCGGCACATTTTTAAACAATACGGCTTTGGCTGGCTCGGCGTCGCTCAGCGATTTGCAGATGAGCGTTACCGCTTCGAGATGTCGTCCGACGCGCACTTCGAGCGGAATGCCTTCGGGCGGGAACGGAACTTGAAGTTTGCCCAGCCGGGCGGCTTGGGTATAAAAAGGATCCTTAGATTTTATGACAAGGTTTTCGTTAGTAGCACCGCGAAGGCGGCCTTGCAGCGCGCCGGCTGACTCCAGCAGCATCGCCTGCGCGCCGGTGAAATCACCTAACTCGCGGTGGATGAGACCGTGAAAATTAGGCGGCGAAGGTTCGAGGCGAAAGTCGAGTCCGACCATTTGCAGGTCAACGATAGCCATCGCCGCGATGTTCATAGCCCGTTCGTGAGCGACCAGCGCATCGATGACGGGATACTCCGGCGCGGCTTCGTGCAAATCGATGACTAAATCGACTTTTTCGCGTCTGACGATTTCGGCGATAGCATAGGCCGTGCGTTCGGTCAATGTGCCGTCCGCTCGTCCCGGATAGGCGCGGTTCAGGTTGCGCGTCTCGTTGCCGGATAGAATCTGCCCGGAGGGATGATGCCGATAGACAATTGGGTCAGGCCAGCCATCGAGGAGGTTGGTGAAGCGCGAGCCGATGCGGAAGAGGCGCGGTTTGCCGCGCCGACCGGTTAAAGTGAAGACCGCGGGGAAAGCCTCCTGCGGCTCGGTCGCGGTGAAAGCCGAGGCATTGGCGCGCGGAATTACGATAATTCGTCCCTGTTCTACGGCTAAATTCTCAACTAAGACCACGGCGGATATATATCCTGCTGGCTCGTTAGGATGCGTGCCGCCAAGGATGAGCGCGGTTCCGCCCGGCTGGCGGCCGTTGAAAATATAGATATCCGTGTCGCAGTGTGTGTTGCGCAGCGAAGATAGATAATCGCTCAAATGCCGTGTTTGCGATAAACTGAACGATGGGAAAAGCGGTTCGACGCGGCGCTGTTCGACAAAATCCGCGCCGGCGGCGAAAACCGCGATGCCAATAAACAGAGAATACAGCGCTGACCGGCGCAGGGCTTTGACATCGACAGTCGAGGTTTTGTGTATTTGAGAGGTCTTGGTCGTCATTTCATCAATACAGCCTGCCGGACGAAGTGTTGGTTATATCGAAACCAGTAGCGTCCTGCCGGCAGACCGGCAAAATCGAATTGATAAATATTCGGCGAAATGGCTTTTATTTCCGGCTTTACACATCGTCCGAGCAGATCACGAACGACAATTTGGCCGGCGCCAATAGGCGCGTTAGAGGTTATAGTTAATACGCCGTTAAACGGATTTGGGTAGAGTGTAAAATGTGCTTCAACCGGCAGCAGTGTTGTTCGGGTTACACTTCGTCTTGCCATTCGGATGGCAGCGAGGACATCGGGAACACCCCAGCCGATGAGTGTGTCGGGCTGACGGGCGCTGTGGGCAGTTCGGCGCAGGATGTCGAGCGTCTGCCGTGAAGTCAATTCGGGATTGGCTTGCAATACTAATGCTGCCGCGCCGGCGACCAGTGGGCAGGCGAAGGATGTGCCATTGCTGTAAAAATACGATGTGTCGTCGAAACTCGAGGCAACCGAGACGGTTTCCGACAACGCTGCCAAGTCGGGTTTGATGCGCCCGTCGTAAGTAGGTCCTTGGGAAGATGCCGCCCAATAGGTCGAGTCGCGGTTCACGCCGCCGACGCCGATAACAAATCGACCGTCGGCTGGCGCGCCCATTTTAGTATAAGGATAGCCAGCGCCGCCGGTGTTGCCCATTGAATTGACGACCACCATTCCCGCGGCGGCCGCTGAATCCGCGGCGCGGGTAGTTACCGCTGTGCGGCCGTCCATATCGGCATAGCCATACCATTCGCGATAGGAGACTGAACTGGACAGCACATCGACGCCGAGCGAATCGTGAAACCATAGCCCGGCGACCCAATAATCTTCTTCGATACGCGTCTCGCCGGCGCTGTTTTCGGTTTTAGTCAGCACATATTGCGCTTGCGGGGCGATGCCGATGAAGCGTCCGGGGTCATAACCGGCTAGAACCGACAGGGTTCTGGTGCCGTGCCGTCCGCTGCCGAGGTCGCCTTGGTCGCCGACATTCGGGTCGTTGTTGAGAAAGTCCCAAGCCGCGGCAATCTCCAAACTGCTGAAACAATAGTGATTTAAATTGTCGAAGCCGGTATCCTGCACGCCGATGAGAATCCCCTGTCCGCGTAAGCCGTCCGAATGCGCGGCTGGAACATTCAGCATCGCGCACTGCAGCCAGGTCCGCCCATAATCCGCCGGGTCATCTCGATAATGATGATGATGGTGACGATAGTAGGTATTGGAGTCTTTTCCCATAGTTGAGTAGTTACAGCCATAATCATCATCATCGATTATATAAGTTAGCGCCGGACGGGAATCTGTTACGAACGGCAACTGTGCCGCGCTTGTGAGCGCCTGCGGCGGGCCGGTTATTGAGAGGGCGTTGATATAGCGCGCGACGACCATAATCCGGCAGCCGGTTGCTTCGACTGCCTTTAGCCGCTCGTCGGACGGCGGTAAGTCGCAGCGCCGCACCGGCGGCGTTAAAGGTATGTTTCTAGCTCGACGTTGCAGCGAGCGCGGGGTGAGCCGTGCCGCGGTTTCGTTTAAGCGGCGGTTTAGTTCGGATGGAGGCAGGCTCTCTTCATCCAGAAAAAGCCAAATTCGTGCGGTTTGAAGCGGTTTGGCAGCGGGAGGCTGCAACGGCGCTGCAAACATTAGTGCGACGAGCGCGGCTGCGCCGAGAGTGGTCATTATTTGCCGGCCGGCGGCAACGCCGCGCTGTGGATGATTTGCACTTTGGTCATAATGACGGCCGGCAGCATACGGTCGTGCGGCGACATAGGATCGCGCTTATTTTCACCGATTTTTTCGACGACATCCAGCCCGCGAATGACGCGCCCAAAGACGGTATATTTATTATCCAGATGCGCCGCCCGGCCAAGACAGATGAAGAATTGGCTGCCGGCGGAGTTGAAGTCCGGGCTGCGCGCCATCGAAAGAATGCCCTTTTCGTGCGGGACATCGTTGAATTCAGCGTTGACCTTCCAGGGTGGGCCGCCAGAGCCGTCGTTTTCGGGATTGGCATCCTTGCTGTTGGGGTCGCCGCCTTGAATGACGAAGCCGGGCAGCACGCGGTGAAAAGTCGTGCCGTCGTAAAAGCCATAGCGGGCTAATTTCTTAAAGTTGGCAATATGCATCGGCGCTTTATCGGCGAAAAATTCGACGACGATGTCGCCTTTAGTGGTCGTAATAACCGCGACTTCGCTTAAATCGCCCACATCTGCCAGAGTCGGGGGCGTCAATTCGTTGGACACAGACTCCTTTTCGGATGTAAAACCGGTATCGGCCGGGAGTTGCCCGGACGACGCGGCAGTTTTAGGTTTTTGAGAAACCGTCTCGCGGCTGGGCTGGGGATTCCTGCCGCAGCCGGTTAAAATTAGAAATAGTAATGAGAATACTAAAATACGCTTCATTTCTCCTCTGATGAGTAATTCTAATACCGCTACGCGGTATAATGTAAGGTGAAAGGACACCCCCCTTCATCCCCCCGCACGCGGGGGGAGAAGCAAGCAACAGCCGCAAGCGGGGGGAGAAGGCGAGCCTATTATTGAGAAAATAACGGATAAGTATAAAAATGAACGCTGAAACTAAAAGTCAGTTCACTTTCCAACTTTCTTACTTTTTTACTTCATATCACTTTCAGCCAATCCGACATTAAGAAGTAGAACCGGTCGATGAGTAAGGCAAATCTGGTCATAACCGTATAGCCGTAGCCTGCGCCGAAGCCGACCATCAGCAGCCCGGTGCCGACTTTGGCGAAAGCGCCGGCTGTGCCTTTATGTTCAAGCGAGAAGAAGAAGTAGAGCAGGATGCAAATCAAACCGAAGACGATAATGGGGCTGGCCAGGGCGTTCAGCAGCGGCAGGAAGCCTGGGGCGGCGATGAAGGCTTTTACTGCCGGGGTTGAAATTGGCGGGATGAGCGAAGCCTCGATCTGCCGCATCAGGTCGCCTTCGGTGAAACCGATGACGGCCATTCCGCTGTAGATGCCGACCATATACGCCAGCGGCCAGCGCGAAATCCACGACCATTTCTCGGTGAAGCGGGTGAACATCAATAGTCCCAGCGCCAGGGGGAACAACAGCCACCAGTCGCGCCCGGCGAGCAGCGGATCCTGCAGGTTCGGCTTGAACACATTAAAGTATTCGACGGCCAGACCGTAGCCTGCCGCTACGCCGATGAATAGATGCTCGGCAATTTTATAGGCTGGATTGTCCTTGTAGAGGAACGACAGGATCATCAGCGTCAACGCTGCGGCGACCCAAGTCCAAAGAGTGTCCATCAGCCTTGCTTCGGGTTAAGTTCAAATTGACTATCGCTGAATTAGATATACAATATACAATATTTTGGTTTAAGTTAAAATAACACATCACTCATTAATGTAATTTAAAATGGTTTTATTATCGTGCGATGGCGGTATGATGTTTGATGCCTCGTCGTTGAAATAGCCATAGACTATAAAATTTATAGGTTGATGAACAATTTCATTTTATGCTTTCAAATTTTACGTTTTTATGGCATATTAATTTAATCTTAATCCAAATTGCGCGGGGATTTACGCGCTATGAGCATTTCTGATGCCAAATTCCGCTAAAGACGGGTTCGAAAGTTCCCAAAGCGGCATTGAACGGAAGGAATCTGGGAATCGGTCTTCGGATTCGTCGGTAGAACCGCACGCGGCTGAATCACCAATGGCGCCGGTTTATACGCCTGAATCGGCAGAAGAGCGTCGGTTTCAAGATTTTTTGCGCCGCTCAGACCTGCCGCCGAACGATTCCGGCCACCGCCGGACGAGCATTCTGCCTGAAGAATTGAAAGGCTTGAACTGGGGCGCGGCGATTTTGAATGTCATCTGGGGCTATTCAATGAAGATGCCATTTGGGATGCTCGTCGGCTGGCTGATTTTATTCTCAATTCCCTTCGTAAATTTCGTCTGCCCGTTGATTTGGCTGTTCAAAGGCAACGAATGGGCTTGGCGCTATCGCAGGTGGGAAGCGGTCGAGGATTTTAGGCAAGTTCAGAAAAAATGGGCGGTCGGCAGCATTATCGCGCTGGTAATTATTATTATATTGATTTGTCTTAGTTACAAGTGGTATTTGAATTTACTGGCGAGGATTGGACGGGCGGGATTTTAAATAATGCCAATGTCAATGCCAATGCTAATGAAGATGATGACTAAATCAACTTATTAGGAGAGCTAATTGCAAAAGTGATTATTAATCCAGAAAACTCGGACTATAGCAAGGCAGACGCCCTCGTCCGCCAAAAACCAAGCCTAGAATGCAGCAGACGAGGGCGTCCGCCTTGCCATCAGTTAACAAATCCAACACTTTTGCTATTAGGTAGTGTCACAATATAGTTGTTAGATATAGTAATGACGCGCCATAGTGCGTTTCTTCATATTTCACAATTATATTACGACATTATGGCATTTGCATTAACGTTTAATATAGTCCAATAATATTAATCAATTAACATTATAAGATGGCCTTTAGTTATTCCGACCTATTTGTCATTGCGCCGGAGATAATTCTGACAGCGCTGGCGCTGGTCGTAATTTTCGTCGAATTGGCTTGGCCGCGGTGCGAGGCGGCGCTGCAGGCAATTTGCGCCGTGGGGATTTTGCTCGCCGGGGCGGCGGCGGCGATCAGCCTTGGTGTGCAGACGACCGCCGGTTTCGGCAGCGCTTCGTTTTTAAACGGAATGGTGGCTGCCGACGGCTTTAGTGTTTTCTTAAAAGTCATTCTGGCGACGATTGCGCTGCTAATTGTCTTGATTTCGCGCTCGTATTTTTCCAACGCCCCCAATCAACCGACCGAAAACATCGGTGAACAAAAATCGGCTTCGCTAGTTAGCCGCCTCAGGCACAGCGATTATTACAGTTTGATTCTGCTGACGACCGTCGGTATGATGGTCTTGGCGTCAGCAACCGATTTGGTGGCTTTGTTCATCGGTCTGGAGACGATGTCGGTGGGGCTTTACTGTCTGGCTGGCATTCGGTTTGAGCGGGTGCGGTCGAGCGAGTCGGCGCTGAAATATCTACTCTTGGGCGCGTTTGCCTCGGCATTCTTGCTGTTCGGCATCGCGCTCATCTATGGCGCGACTAACGGTGCGACGAATTTTAAGGCTATCGTCGATGCCCTGCAAGGCTCGTTCAGTTCCGGTATCAGCCTATTGGAGCCGGCGCCGGCAATGAAAGGCACGCCGCTGCTGTTGGCAGGAATTGGATTTCTATTAATAGGCTTGCTGTTCAAGATTGCAGCGGTGCCGTTTCATTTCTGGTCGCCGGATGTCTATCAAGGCGCGCCGACGCCGGTAACGGCTTTTATGTCGGCAGGACCGAAAGCCGCGGCGCTGGCGGTCTTCATCCGCCTCTTCGGCTGGGTTTTGCCCGGACTATCAACGGTTTGGGCGCCGATGTTGTGGCTCATTGCCGCGCTGACGATGACTGTCGGCAATATCATCGCCCTAGCGCAAACCGATGTGAAACGGATGCTGGCTTATTCTTCCATCGCCCATGCCGGGTATCTGTTATTAGCGATTTTAGCCGCCGGCAATCCTCAGGTCCGCGAAGCCGCCGCCGCAGGTATGCTATTTTATCTGACGATTTACTATCTGATGAATATCGGCGCCTTTGCGGTTGTTTATATTATCAACCGCGCCCGGGAAAATTCCGATTATCAAATAGGTGATTACTATGGTTTAGCCGCCAAGCAGCCCTGGGTAGCGGGGGTTTTAGCGTTGTGCCTAATTTCACTCGCCGGCATACCTCCGACGGCCGGATTCTTCAGCAAACTATATGTTTTCTCAGCCGCAGTCAAAGCCGGTTATATCGGTTTAGTGGTGATTGCGGTTCTAAACAGTGTAGTTTCGGTGTATTACTATTTACGTCTAGTGGTCTATATGTATATGCGCCCGCTGGAGAAGCCTTTGGCGGCGCGGCTCACGCCGACGACGGCAGTGGCGCTGATGATTTGCACTATCGGTATATTAGGATTAGGTTTGTTGCCGGGCGGGTTGATGAAGCAGGCTCAGACCGGTGCAGCGCAAATAGAGTTGCCGGTGCCGACGGTCGAGTGATTTTTTGCACTCGATGTCTTAGTGAATGCATATATAAAGATTGATACTAAATTGCATTCAAATGAATAACAAAGGGATTTAAAATTCACAACGGATTAAACGGATAGAACGGATTACATAGCGGCTTTGCAGGATTATCCGTTTCATCCGTTTAATCTGTTGTTAATTTGTTTTGACATTTAGGCTAATTGCAAAAGTGATGATTAATCTAGAAAACTCAGACCATGGCAAGGCGGACGCCCTCGTCCGCCGAAAACCAAGCCTAGAATGCGGCGGACGAGGGCGTCCGCCTTGCCATCAGTTAATAAATCCAACACTTTTGCAATTACCTCATTTATCGTCTGATTGATTGCGACTAGGTATAATTATCAATATAGTTGGCTTTAACTACTGGATTTTAACACGCCCCTATAAAATGCACAATATCTATCTCTAAACCTTAAAACCATAATCCTAAAATATCAGAGCGATCTATGCTCGGAATGAACATACTCTCACCCGGTCAGAAGTGGTTGTTCGCAGGAATTTTAACCATTCTGACCGCATTTATTTGGACTTCTTCAGCTGAGGCTCAAGCCACAGTAACGCCGCCGTCTCAGAGCGCTGCAGTGACGCATACGACAAGTCCTTCCAGCCATTCCAGCGCTATCGAGATGGAGGCTGAAGAGGAAGCCAAGCATCTGCCGTTGTATGCGGCGCTGCCGTTCGTCGGCATCCTGCTTTCCGTTGCTTTGTTCCCGTTGCTTTTCCCACACTTTTGGCATCATCACTATCCGAAGGTCGCGGCATTTTGGGCGCTGGTCTTCGCCGTGCCGTTTCTCATTCATAATTTTCACCTAGCGCTCTATGAAATACTGCATATAGTTCTCATCGACTACATTCCTTTCATCATTCTATTATGGGGCTTGTTCACGGTATCGGGGGGAATTTTGCTGCGCGGGACTTTGGTCGGCACGCCGGCATTAAATGTTCAGATGCTGGCTATTGGCACCCTGCTTGCCTCCTGGATGGGAACGACCGGCGCCTCGATGCTGCTCATCCGTCCGGTTTTGCGTGCAAATGCCGAGCGTAAGAGCAAGGCGCATGTAATTATATTTTTTATCTTTCTCGTATCGAATATCGGCGGGGCTTTAACGCCGCTCGGCGACCCGCCGTTGTTCCTCGGTTTCCTGCATGGTGTGCCGTTCTTCTGGACGCTGCACATTACGCCGCATTTCTTAGTCGCCTCGGTGCTGACGCTGTTGTTGTTCTTCCTCATCGACAGCATCATCTATAAAAAAGAGGACAGCGCGCCAAAAGAGAAAATCGAACTGGCGCAAAAATACCCGCTGCGACTGGAAGGTATGCACAATTTCCTATTTTTGGGCGGAATACTAATCTCGGTTTTAATGTCCGGCGCCTGGCGTCCAGGCGTTGCCTTCAACTTGCTTGGCATCCACCTCGAATTGCAGAATCTGTGCCGTGATGCAGGCATTCTTTTGATGTGTTTCTTTTCTTGGAAGACAACGCACATTAAAGTGCGGCAGGATAATCAGTTCACTTGGGGGCCTATTAAGGAGGTCGCATACCTTTTTATTGGCATATTTATCACCATCATTCCGCTGCTGATGATGCTGCGCGCCGGCGAATCAGGCTCGATGGGCTTTATCATCCGCGCGGTTAAAGAACCGGCGCATTATTTCTGGATTACCGGTATTTTATCCTCGTTCCTCGACAACGCGCCGACCTATCTTACCTTTTTCAATACCGCGCTCGGACGGCTGGGGATGACGGAAGGCGAGATGGCGTATATGCTGCGGGGCGTGGTCGAACATCCCGAACATCAGGTCTTCATCGAGTATCTGAAAGGAATTTCAGCCGGGGCGGTCTTCTTCGGGGCGAACACTTACATTGGCAATGCGCCGAATTTTATGGTGCGCTCCATCGCCGAGGAAGCCGGCGTCAAGATGCCCTCCTTTTTCGGTTATATGCTCTGGTCGGTCGGAATTTTAGTTCCGATTTTCGTCGTCATAACCTTGATATTCTTTTAACCTTCTTAAAATCCTCTTCAGGCGATAATGTCAAATAGTTCGCCTAAGTGGGTGTCATTCCAATCTTGCCAGGCGGGCGAGGTGTTATATTCCTGCAGATGCAGGGCAAGAATGCCGGCTGACTTAGGCGCCTTATTCGTTGTTCATTTTATCTTACCGGCAGGACGACGCGGAAGCCGACGAAATAGAAGGGATAATCCGGCGGCATAAAGGTGCGGTTGGTGGCGCGCAGATTAAAAGCGTCGCTGCCCCAGCAGCCGCCGCGCGGGATGTGCCATTCGCCTGTAGCCGGGCCGGTCGGGTCAACGGCTATAGTATCGGCGTAAGCGCCATACCAGTCATTGTGCCATTCGAACAGGTTGCCGATTATGTCGTAGAGTCCGAAGCCGTTGGGTGATTTAGAGGCGACAGGATGAGTTCCGAAGTCGGAGGCGCCGGAGCCTAATTCCCAGGAGTTTTCAGCCCATACGGCATATCGGTTGATTTCGGCGGTGTCAGCCGGGGTAGATGGATATGGGTCGCAGTTTTTTCCCCAGAAGAAATCGGTGTTTGAGCCGGCTCGGCAGGCGAATTCCCACTCGGCTTCAGTCGGCAGGCGGTAGCCGTTTTTAGAATAGTCGATGCGGACGCTGTCCAAGGTGCAGCCGTAGCCAGGCGCGCCGTTTATCGCAGTGTAAGTATAGACGGTGTCAAAACCGTCGCGGCGGCTGCGAGCATTGCAGTAGAGAGCTGCATCCCCCCAGGTGATTTCATAAGCCGGATAGCGGCTGCCGACGCCGTAATGGCTGCGCCAGTTGGGGGTCGAATACCCGCTGTAATAAAGGCGCATCAGGGCGTCGTAGTCCCCTTGCGTAACTTCGGTGGTGTCCATCCAAAAGTTGTGCGTAAAGCGCACGGTATGCACCGGCATCTCGTCTAAAGCGCCTCGGTCCGAACCCATCTGAAAACTGGCGTCTTTAGCCGGAATAACAACCATCCCACGCGGCGTGAAAGTTCCATTTCCATTGCCGGTGGGATTTTTATTTTCGCTACAGGAGAGCAGTAGAAGCGGTATAATGACCGCGAGACGGATGAAAATAGCGATACGGCTGCGCATATCTGCCTCCGATATAATTGCACCTTAATCCAGCGTAATTCGCATTAGTTGATGCTGGACATAGATAAGCATTTCTTTTTTACCAGACGAACCCTTCACTTCGTTCAGGGTGACCTGGCGCGAGTCTTAGCGCCGATTAAGGTTTTGGATTTGATTGAAATCTATATTGGATATTTTCGATTATCGAAGCAGGACAATTTTTTGCGCGTCAAAATTGCCGCGTGAAATTAGGACACAGTAATATAGTCCGGCGCATAGACTATTGCCGTTCATATCTGTTCCATTCCAATCTACTTTATGGCGGCCGGCAGCAAACATTCCCGAGACCGGGACAATTATGCATTGCCCAAGGGTGTTATAGACATCGATGCGGACTTCGGCGGCGGCTGGTAGTTGGAAACTTATCGTCGTCGTCGAATTGAAAGGATTGGGGTGGATATCCGTTAATTTCATTTCGCAAGGAATATTCCAGTTCGGCGGCGGCAGGTCATTGATGCCGTCGCCGTTCGGGGCGGCGAAGGTCGGCGTCATCCGGATGAATTCGCCGCTGCCGTTGGGATAGCGGCCGTAACTGATATCGGCAGTCTGCGCAGGATAAACGACTTCGTCGATGACCGAGCGGTCTGAGGCAATGAGTTGCAATCTCCCGCCGGCGCCGGACAATTGGAAATCGGCGTGCAGCCCGCTCTGGCCAACATCTTCGTCCAGCCAAACAATCATATAACCGCGTCCGGGTATAGTTATATCCGGGAAAGCCCATTTCATAGGGTTGGCAGGTTCGTCGGTTAAATAAACCCGCGTCAACGGCATAGAATTTTCGCTATTGTTGAACAATTCGACCCAGGGGTCGAATTCGTTATTTTGGTCAACAGCGGTAGTTACATTGACGGCGAGCAGTTCGTTAAGGACAATTTGGTAATCGGGCGGAATTATGCGGTCGTTGTTTGGCGCCGCGAAGGACGGCGTCATAAAAATCATATCGCTTGCCCCATCAGGATAGCGCCCATAACTGATATCCGCGCTTTGTCTTTCATAAGCCGCGCTGTCGATGATATCCTGATTGGGAGCGACGAGTAGGACTAAACCTCCATCGATGGAGAGTTGGAAATTAGTATGCAGACCGCTTTGTCCGAGGTCTTCATCGAGCCAGATAATCAGGTATTCCCGTCCAGCGATGGCGGTATCCGGGAATGCCCATTTGGTCGGATTTTCACGGTCATTAGTCAGGAATAATCCATTTAAGGGGATTCGTTCCTGGCTATTGTTGAAGAGTTCGAGCCAGTGTTCGTATTCGCCATCTTGGTCGCCGGCGATGGTGGCGTTGTCGGCGAGTAATTCGTTTATAGCCAGAGAGCTATAATTTGGCCCTATAATTCCCTCATGATTAGCCTCGCCAAAGGAAGGAGTCATCGCCCGGAATTGGCCGGAGCCGTTGGGGAAGCGTCCCCAACTTATGTTTTCGGTTTGTTGGTTGTATTGGACATTATTCAGGACTGTTCCGTCAGGAGCAGAGAACACGATGCGCCCGCCTTGGGCTGCGGGTTCGAAGTTAGTATGTAGTCCGGCTTGGGTTGAGTCGCCATCGAGCCAGACGATAAGATAGTTGCGGGCCGGGATGGAGGCGGTGTTTGGAAAGCGCCAGCGCGTAGGGTTGTTGGCATCGTTGCTGAGATAGAAACCCCATAGCGCGCGCGCGGTATTACCGTTATTGTAAAACTCGATCCAGGGGTCGAATTCGTTGTCTTGATCGGCGGCAGTATGGCTGTTGACGACTAAAAGCTCATTGACGACGATGACGCCGGCGGCGACCGGATTCAAGCCATAGACGCCGGGGTAATCCAACGGATAGCGCAGGGCGCGGACAACTTCGCCGCCCGGGGTGAAGTTCCATTGGACGGCGCCTTGATTGTTGACCTCAAAGATGCGTCCGCTGGTGGATTGGGCGATGAGGGTGTTGCCATTGGGGAGGCGCTGGTTGCCGCCGAGGTGGTTGGAATAGAAGCCGTTGGCGGTGTAGGTCCAGACCGGATTGGCGGGTCCGTAGGCGCCGTTGACATTGCGCAGATATACGCCTCGCTCGTCGCGCGGCGGGACTAATTCGACGATCATAGAGGTGCCTTGTCCCTGGCGGTTGTTGAACGCCATAAGATTACCGCCGCCGGGCAGTCCGGCGGGTATCCAGACGCTGCAATGCACGACATAGAAGACTTGGGCGCCTTGGGCGCGGTAGTTGGCGGGTTTGCCCCAGCGGTAGAGGAAGTCGCCGCCCCTGCCCCAGCGTCCACCCTGATGGCTGGCGGCTTGAGCGGTGGTAGTGCTGTGGTCTATGACCCAGATTTCGTTCAAATTATGGGAACTGAATACGATTTGGTCGAGTTCGGGATTATAACTTATGCCGTTAACATGCATCCAGTCGCCGCCTTGAGGACCGCCGCCGCCGCCGGAGACGTTGATGTCCAGAAGTTCGGGGTGGTCGCCGACAACGCCGTAGTTGGCGCGGTTTTGATTATAATCTTGAATTAAGTGGTCCCAAGCGTGCCACTCCCAGACAATTTCGCCGGCATAAAGGCCGGTCTGGCGCACTTCGATGATGTGGTCGGGCCAGAGCGCTACATTACGGCTTAGACCGGCGGCTTGCGCTTCAGCGGCGGTCTTGACTTCCCAGGCGATCATCAGCACATTACCGTTGGGCAGCGGTTCGATATCGTGGTGGGCTTGGACGGTCGCGCTGCTGTAAGTATATTCCCAGACCAGGTTGCCGTTCCAGTCGTATTTATTGACGATGCCTTGCGCGCCGCCGCCGTTGATTCGAATATTGGGCGCATTTGTGGTTCGCAATAAATGGCCGCTTTCCAGTAAATAATAGGTGTAGCCGCCGTTTCGGGCGTGATTCCATTGTTTAACGATATTATTGTTAAGGTCACGCAGGTAGGTCACCCGGCCGTTACTGGGACCATAGAGGGTATAGCCCGGAAACGGCTCGGCTTGCAAATCTGGCGGCAAAAAAGATGTCGCGGACAGAAATGAAGCGATGAGTAGAATTTGGAGCGGTCTCATAGTTTTGCTCAGGGTTAGGAGTGGGAATATTTCTCAGGATTAAGTGAAAATGGATATTGTTGATAAAGTTGACACTAATGTTATATCAAAGTAATAATGAGATGTGTTATGCTGCCCCCTGCGCAGGCAGGGGGAAGCATCTCATCTGGATAAACGGAGACGAGATTCTTCACTTCGTTCAGGATGACGACATTTTACTGTGATATAATACTAAAAAGAATTTATCTTATATCTTCCAGCCTCTGCGGCCGTGTTTCAGCGAGAGCCATTCTTCGAGGCCTTTGCAATACTTGGAAATCGATTGGCGATGTAGGTCGTAATCCGACACGATGCGCTGGACCCAGAAGGGCATCCATTCGTCGAATTTAATCTCCAATATGAAGCAGTTATCGTTTATGGCGTTCAAATCGTCTTCTCTGAAGAGGTCTTGCCATTCAGGATAAGCATAACTGCGCGTATTCAGGTCGAAGGTAACCCGCAGGCGTTGGTCATCGAGACCTTGCAACGCCTCCCGCTCATAAGTTACTAAAACTTTCGGCTCTAATATCAGTTTGTCGAACAGAAGAAAGAATTTATTTAAAATTGTTCTGTCTGCTGCCGGCAGTTCGGTAATTTTCAGTGCTTCGCCGTCTTCCAAGAGCGCCGGCGCATCATCAAGCGGGACCTTCATTCGTTCTTTATAGATGACATTGCCGAACTTGTGCTTGATTTCAAAGAACGCCGGCGAGTCAGCCGCGGGCTGGTTATAAGTCCGGATGCGCAGTTTCTTACGGTTTTTAACGCTCTGTAGTTTCTCGTGATAAAAGCGGAAGTTAGGCGTGTCATAATAGATGCTGCGCACGGTGTAGCGCGACGCTGTCATCCGGCGGGAGAAGTCGTCGTGCTGCATACCGGCGAGGAAGCGCCGCCTTAAAGCGTCCAAACGCTCATACGGGACAAAATACTTATATTCCAGCCGTTTTATAATTTGCACTGCTGCTTAGATCCTGTGCGAGAAGCGGTGATTATAATAGATTTTGGGATTAGATAAAAAAACAGAGTAGTTTATGTTAATTGTGTAATGTCGCATGTCATCCTGAACGAAGTGAAGGATCTCGTCTGGATAAATAAGTCTTTAGGACGAGATCCTTCACTTCGTTCAGGATGACGACATTTTACGCTTGACATAGCAGTAGTATCTTTATTTCGAGCGTTAATATCTGAATGGTTATCAGCAATTAGGTGCGGTGTGTGAATTCCACTTCGAAATGATACGAACAATATACGCACCTATAATCAGCAGGTCAATAGTTTCTTTCATTAATTAGGATATGCTGAACAATTCTAGAAAATGCCTTGACTGGCAAGGCGCACGCCCCCGTGCGCAGACAATATGCCTCGACAATCTGGTCCGCCTTGACGCAAAGTGAATTATCCAATAGACCCTAATTGATACTATTTGATTAAGATGTTTTGTGATTTATAATTTTTTCTAGTTTTGATAGACATTAAAGCAAATTGAATGCCAGCCTCCGACGCAGCGCAATATCTACATCCCTCATCCCTCAAAAGCCCCCCTTTAGTTCCCCCCCGCGGAGCGGGGGGGAGAGAAATCAGGCGTCCCACGGAGCGGGGGGGAGAGAAATCAGGCGTCCCGCGGAGCGGAGGGGAGAGAAAAATATTGTGCCGCAACACGCGGGGGGAAGGGTTTACGCTTCACCGAGAGCAGTTGGAAGAGCATTAGACAGGACTATTTAATTAAATTAGCAGGGCGCTCGGTGCGATGACTCGCCTGGGAAGAGCCTTTAAGCCCGGTTTCGAGGCGGAGTATATAGACTCCGGCCGGCCGGCTTGAAGCATTCCATAAAAATTTGTGCCGGCCAGGCTGGATGTCGGGCCAGTCTTGTTTAAGAACGAAGCGGCCGGCGGCGTCGAATATTGACAGCCGCGCCCA
>Ga0194125_10001786_pt1 | contig 36291 bp, 38 predicted proteins | sample TA2KigC250mmetaG_FD_148626 | JGI IMG/M metagenome (GOLD analysis project Ga0194125, IMG submission 148626) | Freshwater microbial communities from Lake Tanganyika, Tanzania - TA2015034 Kigoma Deep Cast 250m | ecosystem: Environmental > Aquatic > Freshwater > Lake | place: Tanzania: Lake...
TCTGCCAGATCCTCGATGCGGGCGCCCTCCCTCCCCAGTATCTCGTGGAGCCCCTCGGCTGGCGAGCCGAAGAGGAGGGCGATGCAATTATCCTCCGAGAGGGCCCTTCTCAGATCTGCGGCCACCGAGGCGAGCGGACTGCCCAGCCGCGATGTGCCGACCACGAGATCGTATGGGTGCGACGAGAGGAATTGCGCAAGACCCTTGAACTCCAGCATGACGTCGTACCCCCAGTAGTAGGGAACCTCCTCCTTTGAGGATGGGAGCCAAGATCCTCCAACCGCCTTCAGTGTTACCCTTCTGTTGACGGGGAGGGGCGAGGGACATTCCACCGGCCTTCTCAGTCCGATGTCCACGAGTGAGGATTTGCCGTCCGACTTTAGGACGAAGCCCTCCCTGTAAGTGGACTTTGAGGACTCGAGGGGATGATGGGGGGTCCGTAAAGGGGGGAGGAGACCGGCGTACTTTAGGTTCCTTGAGAGGGGAAAGATCCTCCTCCTGAGGTACTGCGGGGTCTCGGCATAGGTGAGCAGATCCCTTATGAGAAAGGCGTCCTCCCTGTTCGCCGCGGCCATGTCCCGGTAGATGGCTATTGCATCAACCCTGAATATGGATGCGGCCCTCGCTATCTGCCCGACCTTAACCGTCTTCTCAAGAAGGCTTGGAACGTCGGACAGTATAGAGATGGGTATGAAAATTGTTACGGGGCTCTTCCTTTTTTGGATCATGGCCTATTCGCTCTACTGCTTCTGCTCCTGTTGTTGCTTCTTCTTCTCCTCTTTGGTTACCGGACTCAGGAGAGTGGTCTTCTGACGGCCTCCCATCCTTAACACCTCATCAGATAGAGAAAGTAATACGACTATAAAGCTTATCTCTCCCCGAGGCGTAATGGTATTTGGCCAATGATGAATTTGCCGAGTTCGCAGAGCTAAAAGCGATGTAGAAACAACTTTGCAGAGGCCAAATATGGAGTATGATCACTCATGACGGCGAGTGACAAGGATCTTGCTAGAATATTGAGGTACGCAAAGTCCCATTGCGAAGATAGGTGTCCAGCCGACAGGGACCCTGAGGTCTGCCTGGCGCTGGTGCAACTCTGCAGGGCGCTGAGCGTGGAGCCGCCGGTCTGCGTTGAGGAAACGAACGGCTTGACCAAGAGCTACTTTGTTGCCAAGATCAAGGAGATCGAGAGGAGGAAAGGCAAGCCAATCAAGGAGATCCTGAAAGATTTTGACTCAGGGATAAGAAACTTTGAAGAGAACGTAGACAAGATGGAGGCGGAGTTTGCGCTAAAGGCCATAAAGGCGATAGACGAGAGGGCGGCCGAGAGGAGTGGGCAGTGCAAGTAGGGCATCTAAGGGCAATGATCTTTCTTCTTTCTTTTTGTTGGGCAAAAATAATAAGAGGTAAGGTTAATCAACTCTTCAGTGGTACAGTGATGAGGAACCGGAGGAGGATGCGTTGCCAGATTCTGGGGATCCATTGAGGAAGATGGACAAGACTTACTCGCCCCGCGCGGTGGAGGAGAAGTGGCAGAGCAGTTGGCAGACAGAGGAGTTCTATCAGGTTTATAGGTTCAAGAACGACGGAAGGTCCGTCTTCGTCATAGACACCCCTCCTCCGTTCACCTCCGGTGAGCTACACATGGGCCACGCCTACTGGAACATAATCAACGACACCCTAGCCAGGCATAAGAGGATGTGCGGCTTCGACGTACTCCTCCCGCAGGGCTGGGACTGCCAGGGGTTGCCCACTGAGCTGAAGGTCCAGTACAAGTGGAAGATCTCTAGGGAGAACCGGAGGCTCTTCAGGGAGAAGTGCGTCGAGTGGACAGGCAATATGATAAAGAGCATGAAGCAGACGATGACGAGGCTCGGCTACAGGCCAGACTGGGAGCATTTCGAGTACCGGACGATGGACAAGAGCTACTGGAGGGCAGTCCACGAGTCGCTCCTTATGATGCACGAGAGGGGGCTCATCTACAGGAAGGAGTTCCCCGTCCACTGGTGCAGCAGGTGCGGGACGGCGCTCGCTCAAGCTGAGGTCGGCTATGTCCAAAAAAGTGGAAAGCTCTACTACATCAAGTTCAAGTCCGGTGACCTGGACCTGGTTGTCGCGACCACGAGGCCAGAACTGCTCAACGCCTGCGTGGCCCTGGCGGTCAACCCTGAGGATGGTAGGTACACAGGTCTGGCCGGCAAGGAGGCCGAGGTCCCAGTATTCGGGCAGAAGGTCAAGATCCTTTCCGACGAGGCCGTGGACCCGAACTTCGGGACTGGCATCGTTATGATATGCACCTATGGCGACGAGCAGGACATAAAGTGGCAGCAGAAGCACAACCTGCCGATAGTGTTAGCGATCGACGAGCATGGCAGGATGTTGAACGCAGACAAGTACACTGGAATGAAGGTTGCGCAGGCTAAGGGGGAGATAGTAAAGGATCTCGAGGCGTCGGGTCGAATAGCCAAGACAGAGGATATGATGCATAGCGTGCTGACCCACACAGAGAGGGCGGACTGCATGACGCCGATAGAGTTCCTGGTGAAGGACCAGTGGTTCGCGAGGTCCAAGGAGTTCAGGGAGATGGTCCTCGAGGAGGGGATGAGGATGAGGTGGGTCCCCAAGTTCATGAGCCAGCGACTCGTGGACTGGGTGAACAGCATAGAGTGGGACTGGCTCATATCAAGGCAACGCGTCTTTGGAACTCCAGTCCCCTTCTGGTACTGCGTGGCGTGCGGCGAGATAATACCCCCAAGGAAGGAGGATCTGCCGGTGGACACGACGGCCAGCCCCCCGCCGGTGAGTAGGTGTCCCAAGTGCGGCGGGACTAAGATCGTGGGAACGCCGGATGTCTGCGACTGCTGGGTGGACTCCAGCATAACCCCCCTAATCATCTCGGGCTTTTTCACCGACAGGGAGAGGTTCAAGAGGACCTATCCGTCTGATTACAGGCAGCAGGGCCATGACATAGTGAGGACCTGGCTTTACTACACGACACTCAGGTGCACCATACTCACCGGTGAGAAGCCCTTCAAGGGCGTGTTGATAAACGGGCACATCCTCGGTCCCGATGGGGCTAGGATGTCCAAGTCGAGGGGGAACGTGATAATGCCAGAGCAGGGATTGAATGAGTACGGCGCCGACGCCATAAGGCAGGCACTCCTGTCGCTGACTCTGGGATCGGACTTTCCATTCAAGTGGGAGCCGGTCAAGTATGGCAAGTCCTTCCTCCAGAAGGTCTGGTCGTCTGTGAGGTTCGCCGAGGGGTTCTTCGCGGAGCCCTCATATGAGATCAGGATCGAGGAGCTGGAGGATGTGGACAGGTGGATCCTCTCAAGGCTTAGGGAAGCCGTTGCAAAGACCGTGGAGGCCATGGAGGGCTTCCAGTTCCACGTGGCGGTGGACGTGCTCCAGAGGTTCTACTGGCACGACGTATGCGACCAGTACGTGGAGGCGGTAAAGCCGAGGCTCTACAGCCCGAGGACCCCGGAGAGCCGGAGGGCTGCGAAGAGTACGCTGTACAAGGTCATATGGACGTTCTCGAGGCTTATTGCCCCGATCTGCCCCCACATAACCGAGGAGATCTACCAGAAGGTGTTCAGGGATGGGGAGGGCTATGTATCGATCCACGCCGCACCCTATCCGAGGGTCGAGGAGGTTCCCGCGGTGGAGGGAAAGGTCGGCGAGGTGCTTGTCAGGGTAATAGCGGAGCTGAGGTCGAGGAAGGTTGAGGGCAAGATTGCTCTCTCCGCAGAGGTCGGCGGGGCTTACATACAGAGCGATAAGGATACCCTAAGGATCTGCAGGGAGAACGAGTGGTTGATCAAGGAGGTCCTCCACATAAAGGAGGTCAGGTACGGCGAAGGAGAGCCGAAGGCAGAGCTGAAGAGAGATTAGTTATGTGGAGAAAGATATCCTCTTTTCCATTGAGAGGCGTGGGTGATCTTCTCAGGCAGCACATGAAGCTCGTGCTCACGTCCACGGAGCTTTTGAGGGACCTCATTGAGGGCTGCATAAGCTACAACTGGACCGTGGTCCAGTCGGCTGCCGAGAGGATCGCTATGGCGGAGAGAGAGGCGGATGACGTGAAGAGGAGGGTGGAACTCCACCTATACAGCGGGACCCTCTTCGTGGGACTCAAGGAGGACTTTCTGAGGCTTGCCGAGGCCATAGACCAGATAGCAGACAAATCGAAGGATGCCTCCAGGGCACTTGCATCTAGGCAACCAGGGAAGGAGGAGATGGATGAGCTCTACGAATGCCACATCAAGATCAGGGAAATAGTGGCTTCGACAGTGGAGATCGTGAAGCTACTGGAGAGGTCGGTGGAGCTGATGAGTACGGACAAGAAGGCCTCCCTTCAGCTGGCGCAACAGGTAGAGAGGACCGAGGAAAAACTGGACGACATGAAACTTGATGTGCTAAAGTATCTTACCCAGAAGGAGAGGAGCATCTCGACATTGACTTATCTGCAGGCGAGGGACTTCGTCTTCCTCTTGGATATGGTGGCAGATACGGCCGAGGAGGCCTCGGACGTCATCACCGCGATGATCGTGAAATCAGGGGCCTAATTGTACTTATGTCACTGTTGCTGATCGCCCTAACCGCGATTACGCTCGGGATGGCAGGAGCCAACAACGCGAGCAACTCTGCCGGGACGGTCGCGGGATCCAAGATAATGTCCTACCGGAATGGAATACTCATCTTCGCGGCTGGGCTCACCCTGGGTGCGGTGCTCGAGGGGGGGAAACTGTCGGGGGCAATCCAAGGCAGGGCGCTGGCTGGAGGGCTCGGGACGGACTCCTTGCAGATAATAATGGGCGTCACGTTTGCCATGATATTGATAGCCACCGCAGCCCGGTTGCCACTACCCATCACGCAGGCGATATTCGGAGCGTCCATTGGGAGCGGGCTCTACCTAGGGGTTCCGCTGCACCTGGACAACGTGATGATAGTTCTAGCGTCGTGGGCGCTCACCCCCTTCTTGGCGGCCGCCGTCTCGCTTGTGCTATCCAAGGTGCTCCACCGCTACACGATCAACAGTGTGGGGGGGACGGTCGTGATCTACGGCATCCTGACCATCCTAGCAAGCCTCTATACCGCATATGCCTTCGGGGCAAACACGCTAGGGTTGATAATCGGGGTGATAAGGGAGGACCTCGGCTGGTCCGTATCCCTCGCCACGGCAGTAATAGCGGCCAGCCTTGGCGGGATAATCCTTGGAGAGAGGGTCTCAAGAACGGTTGGGGAGGGGGTGTCCAGCCTCGGACCTCCCACCGCATTCGCATCCCAAGTGGGCGGTGCCCTCACCGTGCATATGTTCACGCAGGGCGGGATCCCGGTCTCCATCAGTCACGCGATAATTGGAGGAGTCTCGGGCAGTGGATTGGCAAAGGGGGCCAAGGCGTTGAGCAGGGAGACGGCGGTAAAGCTTGTAATCCTGTGGTCAACGACGCCAGTATTCTCGCTCATAATGGCCTGGCTGCTGCACGCGGTCATCTTGGTGTAGTGAGGGATCTACCTCAGCAGGAAGTTGGCGTTTGAGAGGGCGACAGAGATCGACCTCCCGCCGCCCTCCATTATGTAGGCCCCGTGGCCCGGAAGGATGGAGTGCACACCCAGCCCCATCAGTCGTTTCAGACTCTTCTCCATCTCAGAGTCGCTACCTCCTGGCAGATCGGTCCTGCCGAAGTAGCCGTCCGCGTAGACCGTATCCCCGCTGATTAGTAGCCCCTCGTCCCCTGAGTAGTAGCAGGTGCTGCCGGGAGTATGGCCCGGAGTCGGGATTATCCTTAGACCTAGACCGCTGAGGATGTCATTGCCTTCGAATACGTCCCTCACATCCCTCTTACCTATACAGTTCTCCAGCAACCCGAGGTCGTTCATGTTGAGGTAGGCAGGCACGCCAATCCTGGAGAGCGAGACCAGCCCCCTGACGTGGTCGTGGTGGCCGTGGGTGAGGAATACGGCAGCTATACTCTCGCTTGGAATGCCAGCGGCGTTTAGGTATGAGAGAAGATCTGGATGCCCGCTGGCGTCGAAGATATAATGCCTTCCGCCCGATTCAGCCGCGTAGACGTTGGAGGAGATGCCGATCCCGACAAAGGACTCCTCGTAGATGGCGAGGAACCGTCCGGCTCTCGAGGTTATGGGTTGCAACGGGGGCCGTGCCATCATCCCTTGGTCACCCCTAATGGGACCATCCTCGCAACAAGGGTTGCGATGCCCAGCTGGTTGGAAACGTCCGCCACCCTGTCAACGTCCTTGTACGCCCCAGGGGCCTCCTCGGCAATTACTCTTATGTTTGCAGCCCTCAGCTGTATGCCCCTGCTCTCGAGGTCGCGCCTCACGTCGCTGCCCCAGTACTTCCTTATGGCAGCCTCCCTGCTGAGAAAACGACCGGCCCCGTGGGCTGTGGAGCCCCAGCTGAGGTCCAGCGACTTCTGTCCTCCGACCAATAAGTACGAGGCGGTGCCCATGCTACCCGGGATGATCACGGGCTGACCCACGTTCCGGTACTCCTGCGGGATCTCCGGGCGGCCCGCCGGAAATGCCCTCGTGGCGCCCTTCCTATGGACGAAGAGGGTGCGGGTCTTGCCCTCGTAGGTGTGCTCCTCCCGCTTTGCGAGGTTGTGGGCTACGTCGTATACCAAGCGCATGCCAAGTTTCTCGGGATCGGACTTGAAGGTCTTCTGGAAGGCCTCCCTCGTCCAGTGATTTATGCACTGCCTGTTCACCCAGGCATAGTTGCAGGCGGCGGACATGGCGGCGAAGTAGTCCTTGGCCTCTGGGCTGTTGGCCGGCGCACAGGCCAGCTCCCTATCGGGTATCCTTATCTTATACTTGGAGACTGCGTGCTCCATGACGTGGAGGTAGTCGCTGCAGACCTGGTGCCCCAGACCCCTGCTCCCCGAGTGTATCATGACCACCACCTGACCCTCGTTCTCGACCCCGAAGATCTTCGCGGTATGCGGCTCGTAGATCTTGTCCACGACCTGCACCTCGAGGAAGTGGTTCCCGCTGCCGAGGGTCCCGAGCTGGCTGGCGCCCCTCCCCTTGGCGTGGGGGGAGACCTTGGTGTGGTCGGCGGTCTTCATCCTGCCGCCCTCCTCGCACCTCCTCGCGTCCTCCTCCCAGCCGTAGCCCTTCTCCACCGCCCACTCGACTCCACGGTCAAGAACTTGATCCTGCTGGGCGGTATCGAGGCGTATGCCACCCTTGCTACCCAGCCCCGAAGGGACGAGGTCGAAGAGGGTGTCCACGAGCTTGGAGAGGTTTGGTCTAACATCTTTCACCTCCAAGTTCGTGAGAACGAGCCTCACCCCGCAGTTGGAGACGATAAAGCCCTCGGCCACGAAGTTGTGGGAGGGATTATCAACGGTGATGTCGTAGACCTCGCCAAAGTAGCGCTCCTCAGTCGTTTCGACCACTTCGTCCCAGACGATGTCTCCCTCCAATGAGGCAGCTGCCCAGTTCTCGAAGGGCGGGAAGCCCCGGGGCGACGTGAGGCGATCCTCGCATACGCTACGCTCGATGAACCTTCTGTTGATCCACCGGCAATCGCCAGTACTTTCCAGTATCTCGCGGATGGATGAACCGGAGGTATGGGAAGCCTTGGTTGCGACGGCGACCCTCTGCCTCTCAGAGATCACCGAGACCTTCCAGCGTAGCCAGCTCACGGCCGCCAGTGCCAGTCCCTGCTTCTTAGGCGAGTAAGTGTAACCTATCTTGGACCACAGGTTGATGAGGGATTCCGGCTTCTCGGAGAGCTGGAGCTTTAACCTTACCCTGTCGCCGAGGTCCTCTTGGTATATGCCACAGACTTCAACGCCGAAACCCTTCAACATGTCCCCCAGTTGGCTCAGGAACTTGATGCCACTTTCAGTGGACGGCTTTGACTTGGTGCATGAGGCTACTGGCGGCTCGAGGTTGTATCCGTTGGGGGTCTGGGGCTTGTTCATCTCTGCCCCAAAATACCCTGCTAAGAAGGATCGTTGTAGCCACTTGGGCAAGATCATTATCCACTCAGGAACGACGAATGCGTCGGCTGTCTTGTTTCCCTTGGGGGCGCCGAGCCTTTCCATCAGCTGCCTGAAGCTGCGCGCCGAGACATGGACGGAGTTCTCGATGGAGATGAATCCCTTGCCATTGATAGAAGCTGATCTTTCTCTAGTATAAACGCGCGAGGGGCTGAAGCCTAGAATTGCCACATCTCTACGCAGCTGCGCCATGCCCTCCTTGCTCCCATAGAAACAGGTCTTTTTGCCATCGAAGGATCCGTCGCCTAGAAAGTATCCCAAAAGCCTAAGGATTGCGGCGAGGCGCCTGTTGCCCGCGCGAAGGGGAAGGATCTCTCTCCGCACCAGCGCTTTAGAAATATTAGGTATGAAGTCATTCTCCCTAAGGATCTCGACTGGAGGCGGCGACTCAAAGTCCACTCCTTGGAAGGGGTGCGTGGCTACCCTCACCCCGTTGCGCAAGGATTTTGCCTCGACCATCCCCTCTGCCGTCAGGATCGGGTGGTCCCCGGTTGCCTTTATCGTGAGGCCTGACTTTGTCACTATTTTGTAGAGGGGGCCGTCGCGCTTTTTCAGTCCCAATGCAACCATGGCTGGAACGGCTTTGCCAGAATCGATGCATGAGACGCTTTTGTGCTGCATCGCCTGCTCTATTGGGACGCGGTAGCCGTCAGGGGTGAGGACTTTCGAGCCTACCGGGAGGCAGTTTATGTCATACCCTACGCCTCCGGGGGATATGACGCCTGTCTCGGAGTCGAAGGCAGCAACGCCACCTATGGGGAAGCCGTAGCCCTGATGCCCGTCAGGCATAGTTATGGAGAATTTTAATATTCCGGGTAGCTGAGCCACGTTCACGCACTGCGTAAGGGTGAGGTCCTCGCTCATCTTCTGGAGGAGTGACTCGTCGGCGTAGACCCTACCGGGCACGTTCATCCCTGGCCTGAAGGTCTTGGGAATCTCCCATACGTTATCCTCAACTTTTTTCAGCGTAACCCCTGTGCCTCTATTCTCGCTCATGAGTTTCACGCCTCGCCTGTTCGATATAGATATACCAACAGAGGTTTATAAATCGCAATTGGTGAGGCGGGTTAGATATCCAAGACGAAGTATGCTTCCCAGCGACCACTCTGCTGGAAGATCCGCATCAACGAGTAAGTCATGGCCTTGACCCCCACCTTTTGACCGTGGATGGAGGGATCGTAGTCCTCGCCGTAGATCTTGGCGCTTAGGGAGGGGGGGTGCCTTTTGGTGTCCGAGATTTTCACTTTGGCTCGAGACACGGCAAAGCTTTTCGCATCGAAGATGTAGAGAAGGTGGTCGACCCACATATACAGGAGCTGCTCCAGATCGTCCGCTTTAATCTCTGCGTCCAAGGCGGTCTTTTCCCTGACGGCTGAGGTGTTGAGCATCACCCCAAAAGTAGCCTTGGCAGCACCCTCGAAGATTCCTCCGAGCGAGTCGGACTGTACGTGCACGTAAACATCGGATATGTGATCAAGGTAAGAATACACCAACATTGAGCACCACATGAGATTATTGGCAGAGGAAGTTATTGTTATTTACTCATAGAAGGGGCATGTTTGCCAATTGTGATGGATCCTGAGGCTGAGAAGGCACCACAGAGGGAAAAACAATATTAAAACGAGGCTTTTGTTTATCAATTGAGCCGGGGTGGCTGAGTGGTTAAGGCGCCGGCCTCGAGATCTTCAGAAAGGGACAGGCAAGCCGGTTCCTCTTCGGGGGAGCAAGGGTTCGAATCCCTTCCCCGGCGCCAAATGCCTTAAAGTCTAAGACAGGCATGGAATCTCTCGAAGACGTGTTACTGGCACTTTTGGAGGGGAAGCCATGAACATGAAGAGGTCTCTTGCGATCATAAAAGGCGTTCTTAGGCGAATACAACACGACAAACGAACAATGGCAATGCTCGTTTTTGTACCTCTAATTGTCATGTTCATCTTTGGCTATACTTGGAATGGCCTCTAGATTTTCCCCTCCGGTATATTTTTGGAAGGTGAAAACACGACCATCTAAATGGGTTCTCGTTGCTCACGGGCCAGCCTAATTCATTACAAGTGGTCCATATGGCATTGTAAGACAACCTCAGTATGTTGGATCTATAATTTTTATCATAGGCTGGTATTTAATCGGGGGTGGGCCCTATACCTTGTCCATATTGCCTGTATCGATTATCTACATGTTGTTGTGGGCACTCATTGAGGAGAAATATATCTTGGAAAAGGCATTTGGAGATGAATATAGAGAATATAAGAAGAATGTGGGTATGTTTTTACCAAAGATAGGGGGCAAATCATGATTAAATATCCAATGGTTTGGATAATATTTCCAATCGCTCTGGTCATCCTCATCGTAGCCTCATGGTTGCTAGCAAAGTCGGATAGATTGGAGAATAAACTCTTGCGGAGTGGATTCACAGCGGTGGGGGCCATCATCGGCTTCTTTGCATTTGCACTTCCCTTTTTTGAACAGCCGAGTTTCCACAATACAGTTTTAAATTATGTCATTGGTGTTCCCTTAGCAGTGTTTGGTTTGATAGGGCGGGTGTACCCGATGATATACCTCCGAAAAAGAGGTACATCCACAACGTTAAACGAGGTAACAAGAATAGTCGATACCGGACCTTATGGAATAGTCAGGCATCCACAATATGCAGGTGGAATCCTCTTCGGAATTGGATGGTTTCTAATTTGGGGGGCTATTTATTGCCTCTATCTAGTGCCGTTGTTCGTCCTGCTCGCAATAGTGCAGGCCTTCATTGAGGAGAAACACATTCTGGAGAAAGAGTTTGGAGATGAGTACAGAGAGTATAAGAAAAAAGTAGGGATGTTTTTTCCAAAAATTAGGAGGAGAAAATGAATCGTCGGATACTAAAAATTGAACCCCTTCGTTCGCACTATCGCCTAACAGCGGATAAAAGGCTTCACTACGCTTCGCCCAAATTTGCTATCGCAAACTTCTTTTATCGCACGCGCCGACTCTGAAGTGATCCCTCAGGATGCGGGAAGCTTTCTGGTACGTCGAAATAAGACTTCCTAACCTCCCTTTCATCAAGAACTTATTTTCGTCATAGGTTAATTAGTATAAAAATTCGCCGAGAATTTAAACCGAGATGTAAATCTATTCCCCGGCGCCACCTGTGGCATAGTGAAATTGTCGGAATAAGCAGATTGCCACAGGTTAGACGAGCTCTATCTCGATAAAAACATCGTCCGGGACCTGTATTCTCATCATCTGGCGCATGGTCCGGTCGTCCGCGTCCACGTCGATGAGGCGCTTGTGGATCCTCATCTCCCACTTGTCCCATGTCTTTGTGCCCTCTCCGGCTGGGGACTTCATTGTGGGTACGAGGAGCCTCTTCGTGGGGAGCGGCACTGGTCCTGCAATCTTCACCCCAGTCTTCTCAGCGATCTTCTTTATCTGCGAGCAGACGTCCTCCAACTTGCGGTAGTCGGTGCTACTGAGCATTATCCTTGCTTTCTGGGGCATAAGGAAGGCACCACAAAAAAAGGTTATTTAGCCAATGTTGCCTGTTTCACCTCAGTCACAACACCAGCTGCCACTGTGCGACCCATATCCCTGAGGGCAAACCTGCCGAGTGGCGGTAGGTCGGTGTATGTTTCGATCGCGAGCGGCTTTGTTGGCTTGAAAGTCACAATTGCGCTGTCGCCCTGCTTGAGGAAGCTCGGCTTCTCCTCTATGACCGCGCCTGTCTTGGGGTCTATCTTCTTCTCTAAGTCCAAGAAGGTTGTGGCAACGGTAGCTGTGTGGACGTGCAGCACAGGCGTGTATCCGGCGGCGATGGCTGTCGGGTGGTACAGTACGAAGATCCTTCCCTTGAAGGTCTCAGCCACCACGGGTGGGTGCGCTGTGTCTCCGCAGACGTCACCCCTGTGGATGTCGGTCTTGCCGATGCCCTTTACGTTGAATCCCACGTTGTCGCCAGGAATAGCCTGTTCGATCTTCATGTGGTGGGTCTCAATATCCTTGAGCTCACCGGTCTTGTTGGCTGGCATGAAGATTACGTTCATGTTCCTCTTCATGATGCCCGTCTCCACTCTGCCCACCGGGACGGTGCCAACACCGGTTATGGTGTAGACGTCCTGGACAGGTACGCGGAGCGGCTTGTCGATCGGCTTCTCTGGAGCTGTAAAGGTGTCCATGGCCTCGAAGAGTGTCGTGCCTTTGTACCACGTGGTGTTGGTGCTCTGCTTTATGATGTTGTCGCCCTTCCATCCGGAGATCGGAACCACAATGATCTTTGAGGTGTCGTAGCCGATCATCTTGAGGAATTTCAGCAGTCCGTCTTTTACCTCGTTGAATCTTTCTTGGCTGTAGGCGACCGTCTGGTCATCCATCTTGTTCACAGCGACGACCAGCTGGTTGACTCCCAGCGTCTTGGCCAAGAAGGCATGCTCCCTGGTCTGACCGCCTGGACCCATACCAGCCTCGTACTCTCCCTTCTTTGCAGAGAGTACGAGGATTGCACAGTCCGCCTGTGAGGCGCCTGTGATCATGTTCTTGACGAAGTCCCTGTGGCCCGGTGCATCAATGATCGTGAAGAAGAACTTGGGGGTCTCGAACCTCCAGAAGGATAGGTCGATAGTCATGTCCCTCTCCCTCTCCTCCTTCAGCTTGTCGCCCAGCCAGGCGAACTTTGCGAAATCCTTTCCAGTTCTTTTGGCCTCCTCTTCCAGAGCCGCCAGTGATCGATCATCAAGACCACCAGCGAGGAATAGCAGATGCCCGACTAGCGTGCTCTTGCCGTGGTCTACGTGTCCCATCACAAGCATATTCATGTGCTCTTTCTTCTGGGATGACATTCAGCATCTCCTCTTTAGGTATACTCTAATTGCCTGTTGAAGTTAGAACATAGTCAGATATATATAAAGTTTAGTTGGAAAAAGGAAGTGGCGTTGAAGAGAACACCGTGACCAGATGCATGAAACGGCGGACAAAAATAGGGGTTTACCTGGCGGATATGGCTATGCGTTCGATCTCTTCCCTCTTCTGGACGGCGTAGCTCTTGGCATCCTTGCTCGCAGCAAGGACTATCTCCTCGGCGAGACACTCCTCTATCGGCTTGTTGCTGCTGAAGGACGCGTTCCTGGCGGCGTCCGTTATGAACCTCAGTGCAAGGTCTACCCTTCTCTGGGGGGAGGCGTCCACCGACTGTGGATAGGATACACCGCCGTAGCTGATCCGCGTGACCTCCTCCCTAGGCGCGGAGTGCTCGATCGCCCTGACGAGGATCTGTAGCGGGTTCTCGCCCGTCTTGAGGTTGATGAGTTGGAGGGCGCCGTCGACTATGTTCAGCGCCAGGGCCTTCTTGCCCCCGCTCTTGCCGGGGCGCATGACCCTGTTCGCTAGCCTCTCGACTATGTTAACTTTTGCCTTGCCGAAGCGCTTGTGCTCGTGCCTTCCGCAGGAGTGCGGTATAAGCGTCGATGAGAGTGCGATGTAATTTTTCAGACCGAGATCCTTGATCTCGATGTTGGACGAGCCCCACTTCCCGAAGAGCTTGATCTCGGACGTCTCTCATCACCTCACGGGCTTCTGCTTCTTTCCTGTCATGAGGGCGTAGAGCGAAACGCCGTTGATCTTTACGACCTTCCATCTCACTCCTGGGAGGTCTCCCAGTGCCTTCCCCATAGGACCGCCTATCCCCTCCACTATCACCTCGTCGTGCTCATCCACGAAGTTGAGAGCGCCGTCGCCGGGCAGGAAGGCGGTGATCTGCTTGCCGTTCTTGATGAGCTGGATCCTGGCGCACTTCCTAACCGCGCTGTTGGGCTGCCTGCTCTCCACACCCACCTTCTCGAGGACGATACCCCTGGCCTGCGGGGCGCCCTCGAGCGGGTCTGCCTTCACGTCCAGCTTGAGTTCCCTTCGCTTGAACTGCCGCAGGCTCCAGCGGAAGCGCCTCCTCTTCTCGCTGAGCTTTCTTCCGGCAAGCAAGCCCCTTGGGGATTTTGAACCGGCCATGCGATACACCTTAATGCGGTCTTCGTAATTACTCACAATTATTTAACTTCTTCGGATTGTGACCTCCGCCCTTCAGGGAAGGGTAGCCCGTCTCCTCCACCCCTTACACCGACAGGGACATTCCCTAAAACCCTACACAATCACAACATTGTTAAGATCAAAATGGCGCTTCATGAGGAGCCTAGTCTTGGAAATGTTCCTTCCGCTCTTGCCAATGGCCATGCCCTTGTCGTGGGGGTCCACCGTCACCTGAGCCACGGTGTTGCCCTCCGAGTTTTTGGTTATCTTTATTCCCCTGACCTTGGCGGGGGCAACGATATTCTTGAGAAATTCCTCAGGAGTCTCGGCATACTCCACGATCTCGACGTTCCTGCCGATGACCTTCCTCGCCCTCTCTATGTTCATGCCGTTCCTGCCGATGGCGAGCCCCATGTCGCCAGGGCGTATGACAAATATGATCCTGTTGCCCTCCGACTCGACGACGCAGTCCTTCGCGATAGCCCCCGTGAGGTTCTCTAGAAGGGCTATAAATCGCATCTCGTCTGCCGTGAACCTTATTGCAGGAACGCCTTATCCCTCCTGGACCTTAAGGATCGCGGACTCGCCTGGGTCGATGATCGTGATCGTGGAGACTGGGAATGGCTTGCCGCAGATGCCGCCTAGATCCCAGCTTGAGCCGGGGTACTTGTATATCGGAACCTCAGAACCCGCAGCCTGCTTCACCTTTACGAATAGACTCTCCGGCGCGTTGGATGCCACGACTATCAGTTTGGCCTTCTTTTTGCTCGCTATCTTGAGACTGACCTTGTATCCGATCTCCACCTTGCCAGTGTTCAAGGCTACCTTGAGTTCTTTTGAGAGATCCATGTTCAGGCACCCTCCCTCTCCTTTGAGAAACGCATAAACAGCTCAACGATCCCCGTACCCAACGGTATGGACTGACCTACTATAACGTTTTCTGTAACACCCTCCAACGCGTCCTCTTCTCCATGTGATGCTGCATCCAATAAATGCTTTACGGTGACCTCGAAAGCCGCCCTCGCAAGAACGCTTGACTTCTCGCCGCTGACCCCGTGCCTGCCGATCTGCCTTATCCTCCCGGTGGAGGTCATGAGGTCTGCCACCAAGATCACGTGGCGCACGTCCACATCAAGCCCCTGCTGATCGAGGACCTGGAAGGCCTCCTTGATTATTGCAGCCCTTGCTGCCTCGATGCCGAGGACGTCCGCGATCTCGGAGACGTTGTTGGTGTAGATGCGGTGGGGGTCTATCCCCTTTATCAACAGAACCGCCGCAAGGTTTGAACCATCGGTGTGAAGGACGTACTCGCCGCCCTCCTTCTGGATGAGAACCCTCTTTATCCCCTTGAGACCCTTCAGCCTCAGATCCAAGATCCTCTCCCTGAGTCTCTTGATCTTCTCCGGGGCGGTGGTCTCTGGAGTTATGATTATGCTGTTGCCCTCGACATCCACCTTCCCTATCTTAAGCTTCTCCAGGGACTTTGCCACAAAGTCGACTTCTATGCCCTTGTCCTGTGCAATCTCCTCGTCTATCTCGATTATGAACGAGGCGTTGACCATGTCGTACTCGATGCTCTTCGCCACGTTCTCCACCGCTATCCTCTCGATCCTTGCCACAACCTCCTTTGCCTTCTCGAGGCTACCCTTGTGCTCGTCGTCTAGGCGGAGGGTCATGGTTGGCGTCGAGGGTATCCTCCTGGCGTCGACTATCTCGATGAGGCGCGGGAGACCGAGGGTAACGTTGAGCTCCCTGACTCCCGCATAGTGGAACGTTCTAAGGGTCATCTGTGTGCCAGGCTCTCCAACGGACTGGGCGGCCACGGTTCCTGCGGCCTCTCCCGGTTCCACGAGCGCCTTTACGTAAGCCTTGTGGGTCTCCTCAATTATCGCCTTCATCTGCCCCTCGTCCAGCTCCAGCTTGGAGAGTTTCTCCTTGAGCTGCGCGATTAGACTGTCAGGAAGGACCTCTTTGTAGGCCTCGAGCAACTTATCCAAGGCGGTTACCTTGAGCTCCTGCTCTGCCTTGGCCTCCTTCTTCTTACCCTTAACCTTCTCCGCCCTTACCGGCGACTTCTTTTTAGCGACCTTCTTTGCGACCTTGGTGACGGCCTTCTGGATCTTCTCTGGCCTCTCTGCCTTTGGCTTGGTGGCAGTTTTCTTTGCCTTTGGCTTTTCCTTTGGTGCTGGCCTGGCTGCCTTCTTCTTGTCAATTTTCCTCTTTGCCATGTTCACTTACCCCCGGCCCCCACGACCCTCTCGATAATCTTGTCTATGTTGACGGCCTTGCCGTGGTCGCTCTTGGCAGGGTCAACGCCATCGTCCCCGTACTTGAACTGTATTATCGACCCATCCGTGCCCCTCACCGTGCCGTCGTACTCCACCCGGATGTCCTGCAGGGCGTTTATCAGCCTCCTCTGCATGTAACCGCTCTGGCTCGTCCTGACGGCGGTGTCCACCAGACCCTCCCTTCCTCCCATGGCGTGGAAGAAGAACTCTATGGGGTTGAGCTTGTCCTTGTAGCTACTGTAGACGAAACCATGGGCCTTTGCCCCCAAGTCACCAGGCTTGAAGTGAGGGAGGGTCCTGTTCTGGTATCCCCTCGTGATCCTCTCGCCCCTTACCGACTGCTGGCCGACGCACGCCACCATGTGCGCAAGGTTCATGAGGCTGCCCCTCGCGCCGGTCTTGGCCATCAGGAGGGCAGTGTTGCTGTCCTTGAGGTACTGGCCGGCAACCTCGCCTGCCCTCTCCCTCGCCTCCTCGAGCCCCTGCATGATCTTAGTCTCCAAGGTCTCCTCCAAGGTCCTCCCAGGGAGGCGCTCCAGTAGCCCTTGGTTGTATATCTCTATCAGCTTGGCGGTCTTCTTCTCGGCCTCCTCCACCACTGACCGGACCCTCTCCTTTGCCTCCTCCGGAAGTTCCTCGTCGTCGAGGCCTATGGTCAGGCCGCGGCTGTCGATGTATGACAGGAACAGCTTGAAGGCCTTGTCGATATAATATCTGCCCTTGTCGGTTCCATAGTCCTTCACGAGCCTGTGAAGGACGCTCTCCGGTTGACCCGCGCCGATGGACTTCTTGTCTATGACACCAGCGATCAGTTTTCCATTCTTTATCACGACGTAGGCATCGTTCTCGCATTCATCCTTCTTGCACTGGGGGCACTTCTGGCAGACGTTTGATCTCAGGGTGTAGTTGAAGGTCTCCGGTAAGAAGAGGCTCGCCAGCTGCTTGCCAGTCCAGCGCTCCTCCGGCTTGGTTATCCCCGGCGGCGGGAGGCTCCCGTCGTAGCCAGCGCTCGTTAGTAGCTGGGAGGCCTCCTCCCTAGTCAGAAGTGTGCTCTTCCTCGTGAGCATGTAGGCACCAGTGATGTAGTCCTGAATTCCGCCCATTATGGGACCTCCATACCTTGGTGAGAGTATCTGCTCTTGGACGAGCATCAGGACTAGGGCCTCAGCCCTTGCCTCCTCGCTCTGCGGCACATGGAGGTTCATCTCATCTCCGTCAAAGTCAGCGTTGTAGGGCGGGCATACGCAGAGGTTGAGCCTGAAGGTCTTATACGGCAGTACCCTGACGCGGTGGGCCATGATGGACATCCTGTGTAGCGAGGGCTGCCTGTTAAACAGGACAACGTCCCCGTCCTTTATGTGCCTCTCCACAACGTAGCCGATCTCCACAGAGTCTGCTATGGTCCTCCTGTCCTTGGGGAAGCGCAGGTCTATCCTCCTGCCGTCCGGCCTAATTATGTAGTTTGCGCCGGGGTGGTTGTCCGGTCCGTTCTCAATCAGCACCTTCATCTGATCGAGGTTGAACTTGTTTATCCTCTCTGGAATGGTGAGGAGCTTGGCTATATCGATGGGAACCCCAACCTCGTTTATGCTTATTATCGGGTCAGGAGAGATGACCGTCCTAGCCGAGAAGTCGACCCTCTTGCCTGAGAGGTTCGACCTGAACCTTCCCTCCTTGCCCTTTAGCCTCTGGGCTATAGTTCTCAAGGGTCTACCCGACCTGTGCCTCGCAGGCGGAATTCCAGAGGTCTCGTTGTCGAAGTAGGTGGTGACGTGGTACTGTAGTAGCTCCCAGAGGTCCTCTATGATGAGCTGGGGGGCGCCTGCGTCGATATTCTCCTTGAGGCGCTCGTTTATCCTGATTATGTCCACGAGCTTGTGGGTCAGATCGTCCTCTGACCTCACGCCGGACTCCAAGGTGATCGAGGGCCTTACAGAGGAGGGGGGCACTGGAAGAACCGTGAGGATCTTCCACTCCGGCCTGGCGAGGGCAGCGTCCAGCCCCATGAGGGCAGCGTCCACGTCCGTGAGCCTCTCGAGCCTGGACCTGATCTCGTTGGGGGCGAGCTTCATGTTACCCTCCGGGTGCTCCTCGTAGTAGGTGGTGGGCTTCTCGAACTTTATCTTGAACTGCTCCTTGCCGCAGTAGGCGCACTCTTGGGTCTTAGTCGCCTTCTTCACGATCCTATCGGCGAGCTTGAACCTTAGCTGTGGCCATCTCCTCTTGTACCGCTCCATCATCAGCGTGTACTTATCGTACTCCTCCTTCGTGAGGAGGAGCCTGCCACAGTTCCAACAGCTGGCCCTGAGCATGAGGTAGACCGTCTTGGCAAAGCCAGGATGGATCACAGGTCTTGCGAGCTCGATGTGCCCGAAGTGGCCGGGGCACTGCCCCACGCGATTCCCACATGTCTGGCACTTCTGCCCAGGCTCGATGGTTCCCAGCTTCCTGTCCATCAAGCCCGCATCGATGGGGACGCCGTCCTCGTCGTAGGTATCGGCGGTTATTATGTTGACTACGGACATCTTCCTTATCTCGTCCGGCGAGAGTAGGCCGAACTTGATGGACTTTATCGACTTTGCGATCTCTGCTATGGACATCCTCTCACACCCTCTCCGAGAGCTTCAGCCTCGGGGCTATGCCCAGGCTCATCAGTTCCTGCAAGAGAAGCTTGAAGGCGTAGGACATCACCACGCGGGTCGTCTTCGCCTTGTCGCCGCAGATGGGGCAGACGTACTTGTCCTTCACCCTGTCGTAGTATGAGATCAATCCGCAGTCCTCGCAGATGTTTACCACGGTTCTGTCGGACTCGTCGAGGAGCCTCTCCTTCAGCAACATGGCCGCGCCGTGCCCTATGAGGCAGTCCCTCTCCATCTCCCCGAACCTAAGGCCGCCCTCCCTGGCCCTACCCTCCGTGGGCTGCCTTGTGAGTATCTGAACCGGTCCGCGGGCCCTGGCGTGCATTTTGTCAGCCACCATGTGGTGGAGCTTGAGGTAGTAGGCTACCCCAATGAATACCTCCGCCTCGAGGATCCTGCCCGTCCTCCCGTCGTACATCACCTCCTTACCCGTGGACTTGAAGCAGGCCTTCTTCAGGAGGAACCTCATGGTTTTCTCGTCGGATCCGACGAACGCCGTTCCGTCCTGCGGCTGCCCCGAAACGGCATAGGCCTTACCACCGAGGACCTCCAGCAGCTGGCCGAGGGTCATTCTCGAGGGTATTGCGTGCGGGTTGATTATGAGATCCGGTACGACCCCGTCCTCGGTGTAGGGCATGTCGCACTGAGGAACCAGCATGCCGACCACGCCCTTCTGACCGTGCCTGGAGGCAAACTTGTCGCCCAGCTCAGGTATCCTCTCGTTCCTCACCCTTATCTTGACGAGCTTGTTGCCGTCCGAGGTCTCTGTCACGAGCACGAGGTCCACGACGCCATCCTCGCCGGCCCTCATGGATACAGAGGTCTCCCTCCTCACTGGACCGGTGGACTCGAACTCCCTGTACTCCTCGAGGAACCGGGGGGGACTTGTCTTCCCTATCAGGACATCGCCTCCCTGGACTATGGACTCTGGCTCGATTATGCCGTCGTCCCCGAGGAACTTGTAGGACTCTGGGGTCCTGTAGCCCCTGACGTTGGGGGAGGGCGCCTCTATCTTGTCCTCCTGTCCGCCGGGGTACCTCCTCTCCTCGGTCTCATAGCACCTGAAGAAGGAGGACCTCGCGAGACCCCTCTCCACCGAGGACTTGTTCATTATCAGGGCATCCTCTATGTTGAACCCTGAGTGCGAGAGTATAGCCACGACAAAGTTCTGGCCGGCGGGGCGTCTGTCAAGGTCCAAGATTTTGGCGGACCTCGTGTTAACGAGGGGGCTGTGCGGGTAGTGCAGGAGATGCCCCCTCGTATCGAGGCGCTTGGAGAAGTTTGCGGCGTAGAAGCCGAGCGACTGCTTAACCATGGCCGAACCGTAGGTGTTCCTGGGCGACTGGTTGGCCTCGAGGAACGGTATCATGGATGCGCTTATGCCCAGTATGGTAGAGGGCACGATCTCCATGTGGGTGCGATCCTTGTTGAGGTCCTTCATGTCCAAGGCGATGTAGGCGTTCTCCTCCTCCTCGGCGTCGAGGTACTCCACGATGCCCTGGAGTACGAGGTCGTTCCACGTCCACTCGCCAGCGACGAGCTTCTCCACATGCGCCCTTGTGAGGCTGGGAGACCCCCCGTCTACGATTATCAGGGGTCGCCTGACCCTTCCGGCGTCGCAGTTGACGTAAACCTCGTTGATGGCCCCATAGCTGTAGTGCGCGACGTTGACCTCGTGGTTAAGCCTGCCCCTCCTCTTCAGCTTCCTCATCTCGGTGACGAGGAGCTCAGGCTTCTGGTGGATACCGATGAGCCTGCCGTTGAGTATAACCTTCGTCCCCAATAGGCCCTTCTTCCTGGCGGACTCTATCGGCTCGGTCTCGAGCTCGTACAGCAGCTCCTCCACCGGCCTCTCGTCCACCCCCACGGATATGAAGGCCATCAGTGCGAGGTTCTTCACCAGCCCACAGTTCGGACCCTCTGGGGTCTCGCTCGGGCAGAGGCGGCCCCACTGTGTAGAGTGGAGGTCCCTGGCCTCGAAGTGAGGCTGGCTCCTGCTCAGCGGGGAGATTATCCTCCTGAGGTGCCCTATGGTAGAGAGGTAGTTTGTCCGGTCCAAGAGCTGGCTGACGCCGGCCTTTCCTCCAACCCAGTTGCCCGTGGCCAAGGCATGCCTGAGCCTCTCGGTTATCACATCCGCCCTCACGAGGGTGGGTATGGAAACCCTCCGGCTCCTGCTCTTCGCCCTCTCAAGCTGGTACTTCATGTCCCGGCAGAAGCTCTTGAAGGCGACGCGGAAGAGGCTGGCCAGCAGGTCGCCCGCCAGCTTCAGCCTCTTGTTGGCGTAGTGATCCTTATCGTCCGGCTTCCTCCTCCCCAGCGAGAGTTCGATGATCTTCTCCGCCATCTGCCCCAAGAAGAGCGCCTTCTTCTTCCTGTCAGTCGGGCTGATGCCGAGGTGGGGCAGGAGATACTTGTCCAGTATCTGCTCGGCCCGCTGGATCCTGAAGTCCCTGGTCTGGCCGATGGCGACCCTGTTGCCTATGTAGTCGAGGGCGTCGCTGACGCTGTTGATCTCCATGCCGGCCTCCAGCGTGGGGATCAGGGCCTTCTGGATGTCAGCGTCGCTGGACACGAACTCCACCAGCTCCTTATCTGAGCCGGTTCCGAGGGCCCTCATGAGGATGGAGAGGGAGATCCTCCCTGGGATCGAGGGGAAGGTAACCTGCAGGTCGCCGCCCTTCATCCTTTCAACGGTGACTGGCACCCTGAACCCTGACGTGGCCGAGAAGACCTTTGCCACGTGGGTGACGGGCGAGGCCCCGTCCATAACGTCCACCAGAATCCTGTTGACGGCCAGGTCCTCCTGTATGACCACGACCCTCTCCGAGCCGTTGACCATGAAGTATCCGCCAGGGTCCTCAGGGTCCTCGCCGGCCTCTACGAGGGCGTCCTTGTTCTTCTTGGAGAGGGCGCAGAAGGCGGACTTTACCATTATCGGGAGCTTGCCGACGTAGACCTCCTGCTCCTCCTCCTCGTAGCCGTCCTCAACTGGCGTAACCTTGAGGTGCATGGAGGAGGCGTACGTGAGGTTCCTCTGCCGCGCCTCCATGGGCGGTATGTCCTTCTCGGATCCGTCCGCCTCGTGGATCTGGGGCGATTTTATTGTGAGCTTGCCCAGCTTGATCTTGTAACCCGGGAGGTCGGTCTCAATGACCCCCTGCTCGTTTACAATCTCCTGAAGCTTGTTCCTTATGAAATCGTCAAAAGAGTCCAAGTGTTGTCTGACAAGACCCTTCTCCTTGAAGAAGGACTCTATCAGCACCCATCTATCGTCCATACTAATTCCGCTCAACCATATCACCCTGGTACAACATACCGGTAGACCACGGTCCTGCCGGCAACCTCACTGCTCCTCTCTATTTTTAGTACGTCCCCAGGCCTTGCACCGATCGTCTTGCATACGGGGTCACTCCGCCTGATCCAGGGGAGGCTCTCCTTCCTGATGCCATAGGAATGCCTCAAGGCTTCGACCTCCTCCTTGGAGAGAATGAAGAACTTGGGGACCAGTTCATGACTTAGAATATCGAACTTGACCAATAGAACCCCACCATTATTTCCACAAAAGATACGCCCGGCGCTGGGCTATCCATTAGAGAAAAATACGCGGGCTAATAAAGTTTCCTACCCACAGATCGTGTGGGTGGTGGTCCCGCCCGCCGGATTTGAACCAGCGACCACCCGGTACTTGCCCAGGCTGGCGCAGGGACATATCCCGCTCGGTTCAGCGACTTCCCCCGCGCGACCGTTGGTCTACAGCCGGGCGCTCTACCACTGAGCTAGGGCGGGGCGAGATAGAATTAACGGACTGAAATTAAAAGCTTTTCTGAAAGTCGGGCAGAGAACACGCTCATGCCCGTGTAGCGTGTTGGAGCATACACTCTAACCCAAATAGATGACTTCCGGCAACCCCTTGAAATGAACGTCCCCCGTTAGGATCTTCGCGCCCAAGGCCCTTCCGGTGGCGAGGACTATCCCGTCGGTGAGACTCGGGGTTCCAGTTCCTCCTGTCTTGCTCACGGATTTCACCCTTTGGGAGAGCTCCATGTAGGCTTTTCCCGCCAACAGGCTCAGGTCTGGGTCGAGCTCAACCACTGTGGACCTCGTGGCTATGAAGTTGAGGCGCTTTGCGATCTCGCTGTCGCTTACGCCCTCCCTCAGATACTTTCTCGAGACCTCGGCCAGCACGATGGAGGGGGTCAGCGCCTCTTCGCCATCGAGGTAACCGTTAGCAACCTTCCCCGACGGGCTCCCAAGGAGGTACTCTATCCAAGCGTAGCTGTCGAAGACTATCAATCCCTGTCCTCCAGCCGGTCTTCTTCAGTGAACTTTGAGATTTTGCCCCTGTCTACTCCGAACATGTTCTCCTCAATGCCGAGCTTCTCGGAGAGTAAGCTGGCCAACACTTCATCGTAGCTCTTCGCCTTCATCTTCTTCTTGAGCACGTCCAGCAACTTCAGGTTGCGGCGCTTGACCTGTATAGTTGTTACCTCCATTTTGGATCTCCATTATAGAGATATAGATTATAGTTTATAAGATTATCCCGTGGATCAGATCCTCTGCATAAAGACCCTCATGCATATGGAGGGCTTTAAAAGGAGCAGCCTCCGCAATTTATCAATTACAGAATCTATCAGGGCCTTATCCCAATCACCACGGCCAGCGTCAGCGTGCTGCCGTCCCTTACCACGGTGAAGATCACGGTCTGGCCCGGCACCGAGTGCACCGCTAGGTAAGAGGAGAGGTCGTCCATGGTCTTGATCCTATCGGAGCCTATGCCGACTATCAGGTCACCGCCGGCGTAGATCTGCTGCCCAACGATGGTGACCAGCTGGGTGCCAGCCCTCATTCCGGCCCGGTCTGCAGGACCGTCCCTGACGACGCTCTGGACGAGCACACCGTAGGTATAGTTCAGCCCGATGGCGTTCGCGATGATGTAGTCAACGGAGACACCGGTCACCCCCAAGTACGGGTGGCTGTAGCTGCCCTTTGATATTAAATCCGGTAGCGCCCTTATCACCGTGTCAGAGGGGATGGCGAAGCCCAAGTTCTGCGAGCCGCTCAGGATGGCGCTGGTTATCCCCACGACCCTTCCGAAAATGTCGATGAGGGGGCCTCCCGAGTTGCCTGGGTTTATCGGGGCGCTGGTCTGTATCACGCCCGATATGAGGTAGTTGCCCGAGGTGGTCTGGATAGACCTCCCAAGCGCGCTCACTATTCCAGAGGTCAGCGTCGACTCTAGCCCGTATGGGTTGCCCACCGCAACCACCTGGTCGCCCACGCGGAGGGTCTCCGAGGAGACGACGGTAAGGGGCTTAAGCTTATTGTCTGGAGCCAGCGGAAGAAGGACCGCAAGGTCACTGTACATATCCTTGCCCAGCACTTGGAACGGGTAGGCATCGCCGTCCAGGAATGCCATGGAGCCGTTAACCATGCCGTCCACCACGTGGAAGTTGGTCACCACCAGCCGGGTCTCGTTATGCGAGATTACGAAGCCCGAGCCGAGGACCTCGCTGTATGTGGTCTGACCAAGGATGTTTGTGGATGGGATGAGGCCCTTTATCATGACCACGGAGTCCTTCACCTGCTCATAGAGGGCGTTGAGGCTGGCTCCGGCAAGGGTGGCGTTCCTGGTCTGCAGGTCCGACAGCTGCGACTGGAGCCCTGCCACCTGCCCCTCCAGCGCGCCCACCCTTGCGTTCAGCGTGGAGATGGTTGGCTGGGTGTTGTAGGAGTAGAGGGCGTACCCGACGTACGCGCCTATGACAAAGGCAATGAGAAGAAAGGACACTGTGCGGAGGGAGTTGCCACGGGGCTGCTCGGTCATATTAGACCCACACAAATGAAATCACTTCTAAGGCTAATAAAATTTCTCGGTGGAGCTTGATATGAATTTCGCCTATCTTCGAGAGCACGAGCTTCCCGCCTTCGAGCCTGAACCCCGACTGGTTGTAGTTGATGGTCTTGAACCAGCCCTGCCCTTTGAACCTGAACTTCCCGATTTTCCTGCCGTTGTGCTTCAGCCCCGCAAGAGCGTGGATATTAGACCAGAGCTGGTAGTTGATCATCTGGAGAACTTTTGAATACACTCCGTTCAGCTCGGGCTTCTCGTGTTTCTTCAGGTCAACGATGAGTGCTTGGGTATCACCCCGCCTGAGCTTTATCCCCTTTTCCCTTGTGAGACTCAGCTCCGAAAGCAGGCGGTTGTAGAGCCACCTGCAAAGCTCAAGGTGTTCCAGCAGTTTAGCCTGAACCGTTTTCGACGGGTAGATGCGGAACTTGTAGCTAAGCATGTCTTCTCTCCCTATCCCAGTACGGTGATTTGCATTTCGGACATATTCTCGGCTTCTCTGGGCTTCTAGGATACCACTCGTGTCCGCACCTTTTGCACTTCAGCAAGGTTATTTTTATCATTACTTATAGGTTATACTTTAGAGTAATATATATGTACCGCCTCTCATCCCCTCCCTTGCGGAAGGGGACTTCTCGGCGGAAGGGTTAAATAACGCAGACAAAAAGAGAGACGAAGGCGTGCCCCGATAGTATAGTCCGGTCTAGAATACTGGCCTGTCGAGTCAGTGACCCGGGTTCAAATCCCGGTCGGGGCGCCACTTCGATCTTTTAAGGTCATTCTGGCCTGTCTCCCGGCTCCGCCACATCTAGCTGAGCGGATGGTTCTTTGACGCTCCCCTGTGCTAAAGCGCGGGGATTCTTGGAGGCTCATACCTTCACGCAGGCCTCCAAGGGGTGCGCCATCGCCCCGTTTACGTGCCCTCCCTTGTGGACGGCACCTATGTTCAAGGCTCCAACCACGTCTCGGTGCGCCTCGATTTCACAGGCTTTGCACCCCGAGAGTACCTGTATTCCATTTGTTGATGCCCCTATATTCATCAACATGTTAGCCCATAAACCTTGCACCATTCATCCCCACGACTGAAGCCGGGGGCTTCTGGCTAACTTTTTATGTAAAAGCCTGCGACATGTCCGGTCGCCAAGTTCGATCCTAAGGACCTGATGAAAAATTTACTTTACTAAGTAAAGTATTTATGCCACAAGACCCTCCATTAACACGGGGGATTGGGGTGGAGTTACTCTCTCTGAGCGCGGAGGGGAGGATCGCACTGACGCTGACGCACGGAAAGCATACTTACAGCGAGCTCAGGCTTGAGACAGGGTTGAGTGACAGATGGTTGACGGTCAAGCTCAACGGATTGATGGAGAAGGGGATCGTGGAGAGGGAGGGCAAGTGGTACGGCTTGAGGGAGGGGCTGAATGCCTCCGCCTGTGAATTAAGTCTTTATATGATCGCTCAGGCAGGGCGGATAGCGCAAGAGCTGGCGAGGCTGAGCTTGGTCAAGGCGATAGTCCTCTTCGGAAGTGTGGCTCAGAAGAGGGCCCAAGAGTACAGCGATCTGGACATGGTAGTTGTTGTAGGCGGGCCTGCCCAGGACGCAAGGAAGGGTGTTTTTAGGGAGGTCTCGCGGCTGGAGGGCAGGTACCACATTACGATCGAGCCGCTAATCCTTTCACAGGAGGATTTCATGGACAACATCCAGTCGCGTGAGGGCGGCATCGTGTACGGAATCGCCGAGGGCTATGAGGTATTGATGGATAAGACGGGCGTGTTGGCCAAGGTCTTGAGAGAGAGAGTGGAGGAGATAAAGCGTAGCCATGATTACTTGGAGGAGAGAATATGGCTGAGAGCAAGATAGAGGCACTGTTGAGGGTCTCCGAGGCGAACCTCGCCCGGGCAGAGAGGCGCCTTGATACCGGCGAGTACGATGCCGCAGTATATCATGCCTCGATCGCCGCAGAGAGTGCCGCGAATGCGATGATTCTCGTCCTCGGTGGCGACGAGGCAAAGGATCACAGAGCTATCAGCGGCCTGGTTGCGGTCGTGAGGAGGACGAGGCCGGAGTTGCTGGGGGATGAGGAATTCTCGCAGTTGATCGAGAAAGGCAGGGAGATACAGAGGGAGGTTGTATACTCCCGCTACCCCCTCAAGGTGGCTGGCAGGTGGGTGACGCCTATGGACTACTACAGCCTGGAGATGGGAAGGGCAGTGGTGGACAACGCCAAGTTTGTTGTGGGCAGGATTAGGGCTTACCTAAAGAGATGGGGGACATGAGCCTGCAACAACGCAGTCTAGAGTCCTGTCGAGTCAGTGACCCGGGTTCAAATCCCGGTCGGGGCGCCACCTCTCGGACTTCCTATAAAGCCCCCAGATCATGTTGCACCAAATAAAAGTCCGTCACTTTCCCTGAAGGAGCCGAGCTGGTACAACTTCCTTAACTATTTCGGCGGGAAGCCCTGGACTTCGGGCTGGGGAGGTTGGAACGCGCCCGGCTCGGCACCAGAGGTTCTGCTGGTGATGGAGGGAGTCGGTGAACGCCCGTCCTTCTGCACGAGGAGATGAGGGTCAAGCGCATCCTCCCGGCCGACCCCGACTTTGATAGCGCGGATTGGGCTGAAAGGGTAGATCCAATAAAGCTCGAGAAATGAGACGCCCTGCTGGCAATAAAGTTGAGATGCGCACATCCAGCCAGCAACGGTTCATTGCGCGTATTTTTATGTCCTCCTTTTGTTATGGGAGGCTAGAAAACGTTATTAGATGGTCTACGGTGTACATATACGGTGACCGTATTGCCGGTAAAGACGACACTGTTATTGAAGGAGGAGGTATACGAGCGCCTCATAAAGAAGGCGGGGCGGCGCCGGTTGTCCTCGGCGGTAAATGAGATCCTGGAGAAGGAACTCTTCAAGCCCAAGCGGAGCATGTTTGGGGTGGATCCCTGGCTTACCACGGAGGGCCTGAGGGATGAGGATGAGCCGCATGAGCAGTAGCGCAAAGGTCTTTGATTCCTTCGCATGGATCGAGTATTTCAAAGGGGGAGGAAGGGCAAAGAGGGTCAAGGAGTACGTGGACGGACGGACGCCGATCTACACTCCCTCGATCTGTCTGACTGAGATCGCCTTCAAGTATCTGAGGGAGGGAAAGGAATCTAAGGAGAGGATCGAGTTCATCCTCGACAGGAGTTATATAATCGAGACCAGCGCGAGTATGGCCCTAGATGCCGCAGCTGTAAAGCAGAGAGATGCCCTTCACACGGTCGATGCAATTGTTTATGCTTCGTCGCGATCTAAACAGAAGGTACTGGTGACAGGTGATGAACATTTCAAGAACCTGCCAAGTGTCGAGATGATATGACATACGACAAAGTCAGTGGAGGGGCTTGGTCCAAGATCTAGTAGCAAAATTGCGCGAGGTCAAACGACTATCATTAGATGGTTACTTTACTTCCAGCCAGAGTCTCGGATCTTCTCGAGCAGGTACGTGGGGAGTCTCGGCAGTTCCCTGAAGAAGCGGTATTCAGAGTGCTCACTGTCCGTGGCTACCTCAGCGTTTTGATCTTTACACTGGCATAGGTAGACAATTGTTATGTCGTGCCTCTCGGGAAATATCCTGTTGTAGACGCCAACGAACCGCACCACGTCCACATCCAGTCCCGTCTCCTCATTTACCTCGCGGAGTAATGTTCCCTCGAAGGTTTCGCCTCTTCTAACCGTCCCGCCAGGGAGCCACCACCACCACCACCGCCCCTACCACCCTCCCCCCTTGGCGGGGCTGTTTTTCTTCTCATCATGAGGAGGCTGTCCCCTTTCACTATGGCCTCGACGCTGGCGATGGGCATTGACGCGACTATCTTTTCATAGAGTTTTGAGGATATCATTGTGCACACCTCCTGCCAATGGCTCACCTGATAGGGGGGATCGTTTCTCTAAGGCCCTCCTTGAGGGCTACCTCGGGCTTAATGCCAAGTTCCTTAACCGCTCGTGACATATCCGCCTCGCTGTACATAATGTCGCCCGGCCTTGGAGGCGCAAATATGGGTTTAAGGTCTTCCCTGCCCATCACGTTCAGGACGACCGCCGCCAGCCGTCTTATGGTAACTGATCTCCCTGTTCCGACGTTGAAGGTCCCGCTCGCCTCCGTCTCGATGGCAGCGGTTATGAAGCGCCCAACGTCTCTGACGAATATGAAGTCGCGGGTCTGTCTCCCGTCGCCGTAAATCACGGGTGGCTTGCCGTTCCGTACCCTCTCGGCGAACTGCATGATGACGCCCGAGTACTGGCTGAAGGTCTGCCTCGGCCCGTAGACGTTGAAGAGGCGGAGTACGGCAACACTCATGCCGCCTGTGCCGTCGTAGGTCCTGCAGTACTCCTCCGCTGAGAGTTTGCTAGCGGCGTACACCGAGAGGGGACCGACTGGATCCGTCTCGCTTGTCGGCACCTTTGCCGGGTCGCCGTAGACAGCGCACGACGAGGTCAGGACGAACCTCTTCACGCCGCTCTTCAGCGAGTGCTGGAGGAGCCTCAGCGTTCCCATGGAGTTGACATCGTGATAGAGGAGGGGCTTCTTCATCGATTCGTTTACGCTTATCAGGGCGGCCAGGTGCGCGACCGCCTCGATGTCCCTTAATGCCTTCTTGACCACACCGTCTTCTCGTATGTCGCCCTCCACGAACTCTATCTGGCGAAGCGCCTCGGCGAGGTTCTCCTTCTTTCCCGTGCTCAGGTCGTCCAGAACCACTACGTCGTGCCCGCGTCCTACGAGCGCCTCGGCGAGGTGACTGCCTATGAAGCCCGCACCGCCGGTAACAAGAATGCGCATACCCTTCACTCTAATTTGGGGTGATAATAGTCTTATTGTTTCGTTGCAGTATGATAAACGACATCAGCGGCCATCATAATGGTTAGCTATACAGTTAGTAGCGCTCCTTATGGTACTCCCCCTCGGTCCTCCTACCCATCAGCAGCATTATGTCCCCCTTAATCCAGTTTTTAAGAACTGAGAGGGTGCCGTGCTTCGCAAATCGCCTGGCGGACATCTTTACCTTGATCTTGTTGCTGTAAACGATCTTGCCCACCCTCTTCAGCCGGAGCCCCAGCTCGCCGTCGTCACAGAGCGGGTAGTCGGTGTACCCACCCGCCTTAAGGAAGGCTTCCTTCAGTACTGCTGTGTTGGTCCCGCGGGTCCAGACAACCCCGAAGCGGTATGCCACAGAGTTCGAGAGGTTTATCAGGAAGTAGAGGATGCGGTACTTCGCCGATTCCTCTATCGGTGAATCTGGACCGCAGACGGCAACTACACCGTCCCCGAAGAGCGACTTGATGTTTTTGAGCCAGTCCCGAGGGACTACAACGTCTGCGTCGGTATGTACGATGATACGTCCATTTGCAATTTCAGCGCCGTCGTTCCTCGCGCCCCCGACGGCCTTGCTCTTCTGCATGAGGACTTTGTCGGCATATTTGGAGGCTATATCCCGCGTCCTGTCCTTACTGCCACCGTCAACTATTATGATCTCGTAGCCGGACCTCGGCATTGTCTGGTCAGATATGGACTGAAGGGTGCGTTCGATACCGTTCTCCTCGTTGTACGCGGGGATTATCACCGAGATCTCTGCCAACATCTCTCACGTGATAGAACGTGTGTTGACACGTCTATTTTTGCTTTTGTTGCCGGAGCGGTGGGATTAAAATGTGGCGGGCCCGCTGGGATTTGAACCCAGGTCCTGTGGCTCCGAAGGCCACCGCCATGATCCAGCTAGGCCACGGGCCCTGATCAATCCGTTATGTTGGGTGGACTTAAGTATTATGCATTGCCGAATCATGAACAAAAGCTTAATATCATCTTCATTCTTTCTATGGTTTAAAGAGAGGGTGCTTCGATGCGGCGTCGTGTTGAGGGATCGTCCCGAGAACTCAAGACCCCCATGGAGGGGGAGTTATTGGGTGTCGTAGCCCAGCTTTTGGGCTTTAACAGGGTGAAGGTCAGGTGCTCGGACGGCAAGACGAGGATCGCCCGGATACCCGGAAGGATGATAAAGAAGGTCTGGCTGAGGGAGGGGGACATCGTGATAGTAACGCCTTGGGACTTCCAATCAGACCAGAAGGCAGACGTGATCTGGCGTTATGATAGAGGAGAGGTAAAAACCCTGAAAGCTAAGGGATTACTAGGTGTGCTTGCCTGAACCTGAAGTAAGATGCACGATAAGAAAGATTTTTAGCGTGATGCAGATTCATAATTTTGCAGTGGATTCTAGGCGATTTCATTGAGCAGGGATTTCGAGGAGGTTGCAAGAAGGGAGGAAATGAGGAAGGTAGATTGGAGGAGGATCAAGAGGAGGAAGGGTGACGAGGTCCTCGAGACAGTGGAGGAGGTCTTCGACAGGAAGACCGTGATGGCCCTCTACCAGATGATAAACAGAGGGATCATCGGCGGGATGCGCGGCGTGGTCAAGGCCGGAAAGGAGTCCCGGATATACTGGGCAAAAGGAACCAACGAGGAGGACCTCGCCGTGAAGATATTTCTCACCTCATCAATGGAGTTCAAGAAGAGCATGCTTCAGTACATTCACGGAGATCCGAGGTTCAAGGTGGGGCACGATTATAGGAGGATAGTCTACACCTGGGCCCAGAAGGAGTTCCGGAACCTGACAGAGGCGCGCAACGCCGGGGTCCCAGTTCCGCGACCTATTTACGCTTACGAGAATATAGTTGTGATGGAGTTTATCGGGTTGGATGGTGTACCGTCCCCACTTCTGAAGGAGTTGCCGAGGGAGGAGATCACGGCGGAGGTTTACAACGAAATAGCGGGCGCCTTGGACAGCCTCTACAGAAAAGCGGGTCTGGTGCATGCGGATCTGAGCGAGTATAATGTGATGGTGCACGGCAACAAGATCTTTCTGATAGACTTCGGGCAGGCGGTATCAAAGGAGCACCCCATGGCGGAGGAGTTCCTCAGGAGGGACATAGGCAATATTATAAGGTTCTTTGAGAGGGCTGGAATTGATGCCCCCAAGGAGGAGGTGGTGCTGAGATGGCTGAAGAGACCATGAGCAGGATATATCTGAGGATACCTGTGGAGAGGGCGGGCGTGCTGATAGGAAACAGGGGTAGCACAAAGGCGGAGCTGGAGAGGGGGACCGGAACCTCCATCTCGGTGGACGGGAGGACTGGGGAGATCGTTATAGAGTGCCCCGCGGGATCCTCTGACCCGTCCGGGATTCTGAGGGTGAGGGATCTCATCAACGCCATAGGCAGGGGGTTCAGCCCGCAGCGCGCCTTCAGGCTCTTCACGGACGGGCAGATGCTTGAGGTGATAGACCTGAAGCAGGTCATGGGCGACTCCAGGAACCAGCTGGTCAGGATGAAGGGCAGGATTATAGGTGAGAACGGAAAGACTCGGAGGATCATAGAGAACCTTGCCGGGACCGCCATATCTGTGTACGGCCACACCGTGGCGCTGATCGGCGACTACGATGAGATGAGGGTGGCAAAGGAGGCAATCGAGATGCTCCTGAAGGGGGCGCAGCACGGGACTGTGTACAGATTCCTGAACAGGGAGCACCTGGAGCTGAAGAAGAGGAAGATGTCGCTCTGGGAGGAGAGACCAGAGCTGAAGACCGCAAGAAGGGAGGGAGAGACGTAAGTTGTCCGGCGAGAAGTTCAAGGCCATCTCTGCGGCAGACTTCTTCTATAAGAACAAGGAGATAGCTGGCTTCGACAATCCCGTCAGGGCCACGTACACGATAATGAGGGAGCTCGTTGAGAACGCCTTGGATGCCTGTGAGCAGTACTCAATCCTGCCAGAGGTGAGGGTCAAGCTGATAGACGAAGGTAATTCCATCTATAAGCTGAAGGTAGAGGATAACGGCATCGGAGTTCCCTATGAGCAGGTCCCATACGCCTTCGCCCAGATCCTCTTCGGATCGAAGTACACGTTGAGGCAGAGCAGAGGCATCTTCGGGCTCGGCGGCAAGATGGCGATTCTGTACGGGCAGATAACCGCCCACAGCACCGTGAGGGTGACATCTAGCACTGGAGGGTTTGAGAAGTACTCCTACGAGCTCAATATCAACATTCAGGAGAACAGACCAGTAATAAGGAGGAAGGAGGTGGGGCCCAACCCCGGCAGGTGGAGGGGCACAACAGTACAGTTCAGCTTCGAGGGGGACTACGTCAGGGCAAAGCCGAAGGTGGTGGAGTACTTCAAGCAGACGTCCATCCTCCTGCCATACGCCAACATCCTCTTCGTGGATCCGGACGGGGTGCTCTACAGGTTCGACAGGGTTACAGACGTGATGCCGAAGCCGGCGGAGGAGGTTCAGCCCCACCCGCACGGGATCGACGTGGAGGGTGTGCAGAGGATGATAAACGCCAGCAGGAGCAGCACCATGCTAGACTTCATGGCAAACAACTTCCACAGGGTCGGCGTAGCCACAGCCCTAAACTTCCTTAAGAGCATAAAGATCGATCCGCAGGCCAACCCGAAGACCCTTCAGTCCAGGGAACTCCTCACGGTGGTGAGCAGGATGAAGGAGTACGACGAGTTCCAGCCACCAGACGCGCAGTGCCTCTCTCCCATTGGGATGGAGCTGTTGAAGGCTGGCATTATGAGGGAGTTCAGGCCAGAGTTTGTCGCAGTCACCCAGAGGGGGGCGTCTGCCTACAGCGGCTACCCCTTCATAGTCGAGGCGGCGATAGCCTACGGCGGGGAGATACCCATCACCCCTCCGGACGAGATGTCGGTCTTCAGGTATGCCAACAAGATACCGCTACTCTACGACCTACACAGCGACGTGGCCATGAAGGTCATAAAGAAGATCAACTGGCAGAGGTACAGGCTCGACCTGAGCACGATGCCAATCGCCTTCTTCATCCACATCTGCGCAACGAAGGTGCCGTACAAGACCGTGGGCAAGGAGTACATAGCAGACAGACCAGAGGTGGAGTACGAGATCGAGTGGGCCCTCAAGACCTGTGCCAGGGAGGTTAAGATGCACCTAACGAGGAAGGAGAAGGCGTCCATCGTACAGCGGAGGCTCACCGTCTTCGAGAAGTACCTCCCGCTGATATCTCGGTTCGCGACGGAACTCGCCGGGGCCCAAAACCAGCCGAATGTTGAGAAGGTCTTAAAGAGGTTACAAATCCATGCAAAAGAGGTTGAACAAAGAAGTAGTCTCCAAGCTGAATGAGCTTGGTATGGAGATATACGGGCAGCTTGAGAGGGGGGAGTTCCCCAGGATTAAGCTCCCGGGCAGGACCACCTCCAATATAGTCTTCGACGAGGAGCTGAACCAGTTCATCCTCGGGGATCAGAAGGCGGTCAGGTCTGCGAGCAACATTAAGCAGATAAGGTCGCTGACCCAGCTCCTCTGGGTGGCGTCCTTCGCCAAGCGGCTCGTGAGCGAGGGGAAGAGCAGCACGCTTAGGGACCTCTACTACCACTCGCTGAACTACGGGATAAAGTTCAGGGAGCAGCTGGAGTCCGACGACACCGTGACCGACCTCGAGGCGCTCATGACGGAGCCCCGGGAGGCATTCAACATCTTCCCCAAGGAGAGGTCGGCAATATTCGGCGACCTTTCCATAGAGTACACCACGCCGGAGACGCACAAGGGGAGGAGGGCTAACCTCGGATCCAATCCCGACGGGGTCATGGTGGGGCTCTCCGTGGCGCAGGCGGACTTCCTCTCCTGCAATGCCAACAAGGTCTTCGTGATCGAGAAGAACGCGGTGTTTCGGAGGTTCATAGAGGAGAGGGTCTACGATAAGTTCAACGCCCTGCTGATAGATACCGCTGGGCAGGCGCCGAGGCTCGCTAGGCTGCTCATAAGACGACTGAGCCTGGAGCTTGGGCTGCCGGTCTACCTGCTTACGGACGCAGATCCGTGGGGGATGCACATAGCCATGGTGATCATAAGAGGGTCGGCGAATGCGGCGCATCTCAGGGAGTTGACCACATCGACCGCTAGGTGGGTCGGGCTCTGGGCCACGGACATAAAGAGGTTCAGCCTGCCGTCGTTCCCGCTGACAAAGCTCGACGAGCAGAGGATAAGGCTCTTGGAGGCCGACATGAGGTACAGGGACTTTGAGTGGCAGAGCGAGCTTCAGGAGTTCAAGAAGACCAAGAGGAGGACCGAGCTCGAGAGCTTCAGCGCACACGGTCTAACCGCCATAGTTGAGAAGTATCTGCCGAAGAAGCTGAAGATGATCGCCGATATGAGCTAAAGGCGCGGATTTGGTCAACAGAGATGGACGCTCATTTTATTTGTTGGACGCAAAAGTTTAATACTAAATTTCAGTTGCTCATCTATAGAGCCGCGGTAGCTCAGTTCGGTAGAGCGACGGGCTGTTAACCCGTAGTTCAGGAGACCTCTCCTGGACGGGGAATGGCCGAAGGTTCGAGTCCTTCCCGCGGCGCCACATTTACGATATTCAGCCAGGACTCCAATAGGGCTTATTGATGAATTAGAGGTGGTGTAGATTTGGCCATAACCCTTCAAATTAGGAGGGCGTTGGTTATAGTTTTATTCCTAAAATCTCTAAGAAGTCAGCTTGTTTGATGGTTTTGACGTAATTTTTTGCGTTGGACTCGATGAAGTGCCGGTTATAAGAGACCAGATAGTCAACCCGAGCGATTATCGCTGATGTCAGATGGGGCAGATCTTCATCGGGGACTATTCCTCTATACTTGTTTATCTCTTGTTTGATCATGTCTCTCGTGACTATCTCCAGGTTAGGTAGGCTCACGAGGAAATAGATTGCATTTATCGCGGACTCTCTACCATAAGTCCGTGCAAAGTATTCCCTCAACTCATTGAGTGTAAAATACGAGGTCACTGGAACGATCTTCCCTTCTTCTGCCAGGTCTAGAATTATGCTGGAGTCGGAGCCCGGTCTTTCTATTCCGAAGATGAAGACGTTTGTGTCCAAGTATGCCCTTATCTTCTTAAGGCTCAAAGTACTCCCTCTCCTTACGCCAAAGCTCCTTCCTTATTTTTCTGACTCGCTCGATTGCTTCTTCTGGGCTAGCCAAGGGGATCTTTGAGGAGAGGACGGCCTCTTCTGCCTGGAGTCGATAGTATCCGTAGGGTTCGAGTAGCAACCTCTTGGTCTCTATCAGACGCCTCACGGCATCTCTTAAGGCCTCGCTTCTGCTTTCGTACAGACCGGCCTTAACCAACAGGTCTATCTCCTGTAGTAGTTTTTTGGGCAGGCGTAAGGGCAATGCTACCGTTCCCATAGGGTTCTCCAGATATTGTATACTAAAGATACATATAAGTGTATACGAATTTTCTCGGGTTGCTAAAGGCATGATAGTCAACAAGGCGCGTTCTTTCCACCATTTTATGGTCAGAAAGCCCATCATGGCGCAAGTTGAATTGCTCATCTATAGAGCCGCGGTAGCTCAGTTCGGTAGAGCGACGGGCTGTTAACCCGTAGTTCAGGAGACCTCTCCTGGACGGGGAATGGCCGAAGGTT
>Ga0194125_10001790_pt1 | contig 36269 bp, 33 predicted proteins | sample TA2KigC250mmetaG_FD_148626 | JGI IMG/M metagenome (GOLD analysis project Ga0194125, IMG submission 148626) | Freshwater microbial communities from Lake Tanganyika, Tanzania - TA2015034 Kigoma Deep Cast 250m | ecosystem: Environmental > Aquatic > Freshwater > Lake | place: Tanzania: Lake...
GCAGCGCAGCCGCCGACCATCGGCCAGCCCGTCCGAGACGAAGTCCATCGACCAGCTCAGGTTGGCAGCCAGAGGTTTTGGTAAGGGCTTGCGCTCGAATGGTCCGATGCGTTTGCGCTTGCGCCGCCGCACCGCGAGGCCTGCCTCCCGGTACATCCGATACACCCGCTTGCGATTGACCGCCCAGCCCTCGCGCCGCAGCCGCAGGTACACCCGCCGATAGCCATACCGGCGCTTCTCGGCCGCGATCGCCATCAACCGCTCACGCAGGGCCGCGCAGTCCGGTCGCCGGCTGCGATACCGATACAGGGAGCGGGACAGCTGGACCAGCCCACAAGCGCGCGTCACACCGAAGTCCCGTTCCGCCATCAGCACGGTTACGGCCTCGCGCTTCGCTTGCGGACCTGCCATTTTCGGCCCAGCAGATCCTTCAGCGCCGCCTTGTCGAGCTCGGCATCAGCCAGCAGCCGCTTGAGCTTCGTGTTCTCGGCCTCCAGTTCCTTCAACCGGCGCGCTTCCGACACAGTCATGCTGGCAAACTTCGCCTTCCAGTTGTAGAACGTGGCCTCGGAGATCCCGTGCCGCCGGCACAGCTCCTTGGTCTTCGCTCCAGCCTCCGCTTCCTTCAACACCCCGCTGATCTTCTCTTCCGTATATCTTGTCGCCTTCATGGCCTGCTCCTGGTGAAGCAGACTCTACTCCCGTCCGGGACTAAACTCGGGTGTCAGGTCGCAACCACATTGGCCGACATCTCAAGCAACTCGTCGCGTCTGATCTTGGACGCCTGCCTCCGCCTCCTCCGTCCCCTGGCGCGGATCATGCTTCGGCACGGCCTGTCGTCTTATGATTTCGCGCGTATTGCCAATATTGCCTTTGTTCGGGCCGCCGGCGATATCCTGCGCGAGCAGGGTAAACCCGTGAGTTTCTCGCGTGTTTCTGCAATTACTGGCCTGCACAGGCATGTCGTCAGCAATATTGTTAACTCGCGGGAGTCGGCAGAGGCCGATGTCCCGACCGATAAGGACTACCGCCGCAACCGGCTAGCACGCGTCCTTTCGGGCTGGTACGAGAGCCCGTGCTATACCGATGCCGAAGGGCGCCCGCTGGTGCTGGCCCCCGACGGGCCGGCACCGTCCTTCGCGGCCCTGGTTCGCGAGTTCAGCGGCGACATTTACCCGGGGATCATCCTTGATGAGCTGCGCGAGGTCGGCGCGGTTTCTATCCTGCAGGATGGCCGTGTCCGCACGCTGGCGCGCCGCTACACGAGCGGCGGCGCGGAGGCGGCGGCGATCCAGCACCTCGGGGGTGTCGCGCGCGACGTCTTCAATACGCTCGAGCACAATCTCGCCCATCCCCCGGAGCTTCGGCGCTACGACGACACGGTCGTGTCCTTGCGGCTCGATCGCGCCGCGTTGCCGCTCTTCCGGCGGTTGTTGCGCCAGCGCGGCGCCGCATTCCTCGAGGATATCGAGGGTTGGGTCGCGGAGCACGAACTTCCAGACTCGGCCGAAGCGGTGCGCGCCGGGGTGACGGTGCAGATGTTCGTGGATGAGGTGCCCGAGAGGTCGGAGGAATCCGCGGGTTCGTCCGCCGCGTGATCAGCGCTTGCGCCCGAAGAGCGCCAGGAATTCTTCTTCGCTGAGTAGCCTGAGACCAAGCTCGCCGGCTTTCTTGAGCTTCGATCCCGCGTCTGCCCCGACGACGACGTAGTCGGTCTTCCTGGAAACGCTTCCGGATACCTTCCCGCCCCGCGCGCGAATCAGGTCGCCGGCCTCGTCGCGCGAAAGCGAAGCCAGCGTGCCGGTGAGGACGAAGGTCTTCCCTCCGAGCTCCATGCTGGCCTCTTCGACGCTTGGCATTTCCGGCCAATGCACGCCGAGCTGCACCAGCGCATCGATGACGCGGGCGTTGCGCGGCTCGCGCAGAAACGCATGCACGTGGGCCGCGGTGACGGGCCCGATGACGGGTACATCCTCAATCTCGGCGGCCGTGGCATGGCGCAGCCTGTCGAGAGTGCGGAAATGCCGCGCAAGCGCCTCGGCCGTGGCCTCGCCAACGTCACGGATGCCGAGCGCGAACAGGAATCGCGGCAGCGTGGTGGTCTTGCTGCGCTCGAGCGACTGCACGAGCTTGGCCGCCGATTTCTCGCCCATGCGGTCAAGCTCGGCCAGTGCCTCGGCACGCAAGCGGTAGAAGCCCGCGGCATCCTTGACCAGCCCCTGGTCGACGATCTGGTCGACCAGCTTGCTGCCCATGCCCTCGATTTCCATGGCACGACGCGACGCGAAATGCCGCAGCGTCTCCTTGAGCTGTGCCGGGCACACGAGCGCCCCGGTACAGCGGGCTACCGCCTCACCCTCCTCCCGCTCCACGTCGGAGCCGCATGCCGGGCACCGGTCCGGCAGCCGTTCTGACCTGGTTGCCGGCGGCCTCTTTTCCAGGATGACGCGCACGACTTCCGGTATGACGTCGCCCGCGCGGCGCAGCACCACGGTATCGCCCACCCGAACATCCTTGCGTCGCAGTTCGTCGATGTTGTGCAGCGTCGCATTCGAAACCGTCGCGCCTCCCACGAAGACGGGCTCGAGTCGCGCAACGGGCGTCAATGCGCCGGTGCGCCCGACCTGCCACTCGATGGCCCGGACTTTCGTGACCTCTTCCTCGGCCGGGAACTTGTGGGCGATCGCCCAACGGGGCGCGCGCGCGATGAAGCCGAGCTCGCGCTGCTCCGCGAGCGAATCGACCTTGTAGACCACACCGTCAATCTGGTAACGAAGCTTCGGCCGCTTTGCGGCGATGTCCTCGTAGTAGGCAAGCAGTCCTTCGACGCCTTCGACGACGCGGGTTTCCGGCGATGTCCGCAGGCCCCAGCTGCGCAACGCTGCGAGAACCTCACTGTGACGCCCGGGCAGACGCGCGCCTTCGGCGAATGCGGCACCGTAGAAGAAGACCTCGAGCGGCCGCGAAGCGGCCAGGCGGGGGTCGAGCTGGCGCAGGCTGCCGGCCGCGGCGTTGCGCGGATTCACAAACACCTTCTCGCCTTTCGCTTCCGCGCGCCGATTCATCTCCTGGAAACCGGCGATCGACATGAGCACTTCGCCGCGTACGTCGAGCACTTCCGGAAAGCCATTGCCGGCAAGCCGCAGCGGGACGGACTGGATGGTCCGGATATTGTGCGTGACGTCCTCGCCGACCGCGCCGTCGCCGCGCGTGGCCCCGATTTCGAGGCTGCCATGACGGTAGGTCAGGCTCACCGCCAGGCCGTCGAGCTTGGGCTCGCAAAGGTACCGGATTGCGCGCTCGGTCTCGAGCCGCTCGCGTACCCGCCGGTCAAAGGCAAGCACTTCTTCACGGGAGAAGGCATTGTCGAGCGACAACATCGGTACGCGATGGCGGACCTGCGCGAATGCCTCTACCGGCGCGCCGCCGACCCGCTGCGTGGGCGAGTCCGTCGTGACCAGCTCCGGATAGTCCTGCTCGAGCGCGCGCAGATCCCGAACCAGCTGGTCAAAAGCGGAGTCCGGGATTTCCGGGTCATCCAGGACGTGATACCGGTAATTGTGGTGCTCGATCGCGTCACGCAGCTGCGCGACGCGCTGCCGAACGGCCGCGGGCGCCGGCTTCTTCATCAGCTTCGCCGCAGGCGCCGGTTGCGATGCTCGAAATGGACCAGCTCTTCGCGCAGGTTCAGGATCCGCTGCGCGGTGAGCGTGCTGCCCTGTTCGTCCTGAAGCTGTCCCCCGAGGCGCTCGGCAAGGTTGCGCCCCGCGGTCAATACCAGGTCGAAGATCGCGGGCGCATCGAGCACACCGGGGACGATGCCGAACAAGGAAATACCCGAGAATTCCTGTTCATCCATACGCGCCGGGTCGAACGAGCCAGGTTCCATCAGGCTCGCGACGTAGAACAGCGTCTTGCCGTCCTCGCGCGGGCGATGAAAAATCGAATACGGCCCGAACTCGAGCCTTTCCGCCTCCAATGCGGCGCGCAGCTCTGCGCCCAGCCAAGGTTCGCCAGGCGCGACCAGCCGCAGCGCGACGATTCGCTGTTGCGATGCTTCGGCCGTGCGGCGCTCGACGACATCGGTGGGCGGCTCCGGCGGCGCCGCGACGCGCTTCGGTGCAACTTCGTCCAGGTCCAGCGGCTGGGTCCGGACCCAGGGCGCGCGATGATCGTCATCCGGCTCGTTGGCGTCTTCGCCCATCGCTTCCTGGTCGTCCGGCGCGTCTGCGAACCCGCTATCGCCCCCCGGTTCGGCGACGTGCGCAAACTCCGATTGCAGCGGGTGCCGCCGCTCGATCCCGACGAAGTCCGACACGTCGACTTCCATGTCCTCGGGAATCTCGATGATCGGCGGCCTGCGCTCGACGCGCACGCGTTCGATGGTCCGCGCATACGTGACGGCTGATTCGACGTCAGGCTGCGCAAATTCCTCCGCGCCCTCGGCCTCGCCTTCCGGCGCGCCCGACACAGTCGACTTCGATTCCTGCGGCCGGCGCGTCTCCCACCACCACAGGCCGAGGATCAGCGCGATGCCGGCTCCAAGCAGTATCCAGCGCAGCTCAGGCACGGCTTCACACCCTGACTAGCCGACCGCGGCCATCCGCACGGCTTCGTCGACGTCCACCGCCACGAGGCGGGACACGCCGGGCTCGCCCATGGTCACGCCGATCAGGTGGCTCGCGAGCTCCATGGTGTTCTTGTTGTGCGTGATGAAGACGAACTGCACGCGCTCGGACATGTCGCGCACGATGTCGCAGAACCGGCCGACGTTGTGCTCGTCGAGCGGCGCGTCGACCTCGTCGAGCAGGCAGAAGGGCGCAGGGTTCAGCTCGAAGATCGAAAACACGAGCGCCACCGCCGTCAGCGCCTTTTCGCCGCCGGACAGCTGGTGGATGGAGCTGTTCCGCTTGCCGGGCGGACGGGCCATGACCGCGACCCCGGCGGTCAGCAGGTCCTCGCCGACGAGTTCGAGGTAGGCGGCGCCGCCGCCGAACAGACGCGGAAATTTCTCCTTGAGGCCGTTGTTGATGCGGTCGAAGGTGTCCTGGAAGCGCGCACGCGTTTCCCGGTCGATTCTGCGGATCGCCTGCTCGAGCGTGTTCAGCGCGTCCGTGAGGTCAGCGAACTGGCGGTCGAGGTATTCCTTGCGCTCCGATTGTTCTTTCAGTTCGTCGATCGAGGCGAGGTTCACCGCCCCGAGCCGCTCGATCCGGTCGGTCACTTCGGCGAGCTGCTGGTCCCAGCCGGGCACTGATGCGTCCGCCGGCAACCCCGCGGTCACCTGCTCGAGATCGAACTGGGTCGCCGTGAACTGCTCGACCAGCGATTCGCGCCGCACGCGGGTTTCCTGCATGCCGAGACTGATCTCCGCGAGCGCAGCGCGCGCGGATTCGGCGACCGCGTCGACTTTCTGCCGCTCCAGGTCCAGCTCGCGCACACCGGCGTCGGCGTCCTCGACCGCGCGCCGCGCCTCGCCGAGCTCGCGTTCGACCGCAAGGCGCTGTGCCAGGAATTCCTGGAGCTGGCGCTCCAGCTCCGCATAGGGGCCTTCGCCGTCGGCCAGCTGGCGCTCGAGATCGACGCGGCGCGCTTCCAGCTGCCGCGACAGGTCGCTCGCGCGCTCGAGGCTCGTCCGCAGCGTCGCGAGCGTCGAGCGCTGCGATTCGACGCGGATGGCCACTTGCTGGGCCGCGCCACTCTCCGCGGCGTGCCGCTCCCGGGCGGTCACGAGGTCCGCGCGCAGCGCGTCGCGCTCCCTTTCCAGCGCCGCGCCTCGCGACGCCAGCCCGCGCTGGCGCTCGAGCCCGGTTTCGAGCCGTGCACGGCACTGCCCTGCGTCCGCACGGTCGCGGGCAAGGTGCCCGTCGACCTGCACCAGCTCCTCCGCGAGTCGCGCCACGCGCTCCGCGATCTGCAGGGCTTTCGAGCGGATGGTCTCGTGAGCGCCCTGCACGCTCACGAGGTCGTGATGCAGGCGATTGACCCGCGTGTGCAGTTCGTCGCGGCTCGCGTCGAGCGCCGCGTGCCGCTCGCGGGTCGCGGCAAGTTCCGCTTCCAATGCGGCGACGGTGCGTTGCCGGCCGGAGATCTTGTCCTGCAGGCGCCGCAATTCCTGTTCGCGCTCGATGACGCCGGCGTGCCCCGCCGCGCTGCGCGCGACGCGCACCCACGCCCGCCCCAGCCAGACGCCGCTGCCCGTGATGACGGACTCGCCGGCCTTCAGAGACTTGCGGCGCGCGAGCGCGTCCGCGAGCGAGTCGACGACGACGATGCCGGCCAGCAGGTCCGCGACGATCGCCGGCCCGCGAACCCGTGCCTGGAGCGTGCCACCGTCGGCCTGCGAGCGTTCGGCCATTCCCGTGTCCGCGACCGTCAGCTGCCCGGTGCCCAACTCTTCAAGCGACGGCGCGACGGTTTCGACGCCGTCGACGCAGACCGCTTCCAGGTAGCTGCCGAGAGCCGTTTCCACCGCCCGCTCCCAGCCGCGGTCGACTTCGATCTGCTGCGCAAGGCGCGGACGCGCATCGAGCCCGTGCTTCTCCAGCCACTCCGTGGTTCCGGCCTGGCCCTTGCCCAGCGCCGCCTTCTGCACGGCATCGACGGTCAGCCACTCGCTGCGCGCGTCGTGCAGCGCAGCCTTCGCGGCGTCGAGCGAGGCCGCTCCCTGCCGTTCGTCTTCGCGCAGGCCCTGCAGCCTGGCGAGCGTATCGTCGAGCTCCTGTTGCGCCGCGCGCCCGCGCTCACTCGCCTCGCTTTCCGCGGCGGCGAACTCGGCGGGTGTCGCACCGGGCACGCCGGCATCGAGCTGTGTGCGTTCATCGGCGAGCCGTTCGCGCTGCGCGTTCAGCCGCAGCAGGCCGGCTTCGATCTGCTCAATGCGCGCCTGCTCGACCTGCGCGAGGCGCGTAGCCTCCGCCGATTCGCGATTGAAATCCTCCCAGCGCTGCTGCCAGCCGGTCATCGCGGTCTCGGCTGCGGTGAGCGCATCGCGCGCCGCCGCTTCCTGCCCCCGTGCCGCGTCCAGCTCCGGGTCGGCCAGTTCCAGGAACCGCGCGAGTTCGGCGAGCTGCTCGCCGTCGCGCGCGACCAGGGCCGAGGACTCCGCATGCTCGGCCATGACTCGCCCGAGATCCGCACGCTGGCGCTGCTTCAGCTCCCGCGCGTGCTGAATCGCCTGCTCGGTGCGCGTCGCGTCCGCCCCTGCCTGGTAGTAGCGCCCCTGCACGGCCGTCAGCGCGTCCGAGCATTCCATGTGCCGCGAGCGCGCGCGCTCGACGGCAGCCTCGGCTGCGCGCAATGCCGCGATCGCGGCCTGGGTTTCGCTCTCGCGCTGGCCCACGAGCGCGTGCCGGCCGGCAATGTCGGTGTCGAGGTCGCGGATTCGGAGCGCGAGCAGCTCGGCCTGCAGCTGCCGCTTCTGCTGCATGCTCTCCTGGTAACGCCGCGCGATGCCGGCCTGGCGCTGCAGGTGGCGGATCTGCTTGTCGACTTCCTCGCGCAGGTCGTTCAGCCGTTCGAGATTCTCGCGCGTCTGCGCCATCCGGTTCTCGGTCTCGCGGCGGCGGTCCTTGTAGCGCGAGATGCCGGCGGCCTCTTCGACGAAGGCCCGCATGTCCTCGGCGCGCGCCTCGATCAGGCGCGAGATCATCCCCTGCTCGATGATCGCGTAGCTGCGTGAGCCCAGGCCGGTGCCGAGGAACAGGTGCGTGATGTCCTTGCGGCGGCACTTGGCGCCGTTGATGAAATAGGTCGAGTTGCCGTCGCGCGAGACGAGCCGCTTGAGCGACACCTCAGTGTAGCCGGCATACGGCCCCGCCAGCTTGCCGTCGCTGTTGTCGAACACGAGCTCGACCGAGCCGCTGCCGATCGGCTTGCGGGTGCGTGAGCCGTTGAAGATCACGTCGGTCATCGAGTCCCCGCGCAGGTGCTTGGCGGAGATCTCGCCCATCACCCAGCGCACCGCGTCGATGATGTTCGACTTGCCGCAGCCGTTCGGGCCGACGACGCCGGTCAGGTTGGAGGGGAAAGAGACGGTGGTGGGATCGACGAAAGACTTGAATCCGGCGAGTTTTATCCTGGCAAGGCGCATTGCGGCTAGTGTAGATTAACCGCCCGCAATTGACGACGACCGAAGGGGATCCGCATGAGCCCGACTGCGCCGTCCCGTGAGATCGAGTTGTTTCCGAATCCGCAGCCCGGCCGCGACTACACGATCCGGATGCGGATTCCCGAGTTCACCTGCCTGTGCCCGCGCACCGGCCAGCCGGATTTCGCGACGCTCGAGCTCGAATACGTGCCCGACCAGCTGTGCATCGAACTCAAGTCGCTCAAGCTCTACATCTGGTCGTTCCGCGACCGCGGCGCATTCCACGAGGCGGTGACCAACGAGATCGCGGATCTGCTCGCCGCCGCGCTGAAGCCGCGCTTCCTGCGCCTTGCGGCCCGGTTCAACGTGCGCGGCGGCATTGACACGAAGGTCGTCGCCGAACACCGACAGGCGGGCTGGGTCGCGCCGCCGCCCGTCAGCCTGCCCTGACAAATTTCCGGCCGGACAAGCCGCATTTTCCGGCACTGGACCCGGCGAAAACCGGGGCTATAATCCGGCGCTCAATTGCATAGGCTGCGGAGAACTTGATGCCTGCCAAGAAGGCCGCCCGACCCAGGAAACCCACTGCCAAAGCTGCGCCGCGCAAGGCGCCCGCGCCCCGCAAGGCGGCAAAGCCAGCGGCCCGCAAGCCGAAACCGGCGCCGGTCCGCGCCAAGGCGGCAAAGCCGGTCAAGGCCAAGTCCCGCCCGATAGTGCCGCCGCGTCCTGCCAAGTCCGCCAGTCAGGCATCTGCCGCCCGCGCTGCGGTCATGGCGAAGCCGAAGGCCGTCATTCCGCCCTCCCAGGTCCCCGAGGCGCACGCCAGCCTGGCTGCGCTCCAGGCGCGTGCCAGCCGGCGGCAGAACGCCGGCGACGAGGACGAGGACGGCACAGGGACACACAGCCTCCTGCTTGGCCCGCGTAACGTCCGTCCGTACCGCGAACGGAAGGGCGAGCTGTACATGGGCCGTGAACAGCTCGATCACTTCCGCGTCATCCTGAATTCCTGGAAGCGTGACCTCATGGAGGAGGTCGACCGCACCATGTCGCACATGAAGGATGAAGCTGCGAACCCGCCGGACCCGAACGACCGTGCGACGCTGGAATCGGAGTTCGCCCTCGAGCTGCGCACGCGCGATCGCGAGCGCAAGCTGATCCGCAAGATCGAGGAAGCGCTGAGCCGGATCGAGGACGGCAGTTACGGCTACTGCAACGAAACCGGCGAGCCGATCGGCGTCAAGCGCCTGGAAGCGCGGCCGGTCGCGACGCTGTGCCTCGAGGCTCAGGAGCGGCGCGAGCGCCGCGAGAAGCAGTACGGCGACCGCGACGACTGGTACCGCTGACGCGCGCGAGCGGGCGCCCTGCGGCCGCTTCGCGCCGACACCCTCCGGACCCCTGCACCTGGGCTCGCTGCTGGCGGCATCCGGCAGCTACCTGAGCACCCGCAGCCAGGGCGGTCGCTGGCTGCTCAGAATCGACGATCTCGATCAGGCGCGCTGCGTGCCGGGTCTCTCGGAAGCCATTCCCTGGACACTCGAGGCATTTGGATTCGAATGGGATGGAAGCGTCTATTTCCAGTCCGATCGAATTGATGACTATGCCGACGCCCTGAGTCAGTTACAGGCAGCGGGTCGCTCGTACGCCTGCCGCTGCAGCCGATCAAAGCTGGCTGCCGCCCAGGCAGCGGATCCAGCGTCCGAGCCCGTCTACCCGGGGACCTGCCGCGGCGATCCGGAAGCAATCTGCGGGCCGCACGCGTGGCGATTTGCAATTGACTCCCGGGCGGCGCCAGTCGAGTTCGAGGATGCGATTCAGGGCCCGTGCCGCCAGGATTGCCGCCGCGAGGCCGGTGACTTTGTCGTCAAGCGCCGCGATGGCTTCTTCGCCTACCACCTCGCGGTGGTCGTCGACGACGCGCGACAGGGCATCAGCGAGGTCGTGCGCGGCGCGGATCTCCTCTCCTCCACCCCGCGCCAGATCCTGCTGCAACGAGCGCTCGGCCTGCCGACGCCGCGCTACAGCCACCTGCCGCTACTCGTAGAGCCCGACGGGCGGAAACTCTCGAAGTCACGGCACGCGCTGCCGCTCGCCGCGGATGCGGCCGCATCGCAACTCTGGCGGGCGCTTTGCTGGCTGGAACAATCGCCGCCGCCTGAACTCGCGCACGCACCCGTGCGCGAAATCTGGGCGTGGGCGATCCCGAACTGGAAGCCGGACAGGCTGAAAGGAATCCGCGAGCGGCGCTTGCCGCCCGCGGGCTAGTTGCTCAGGCGACTCCGCGCATCGACAGCCGCACGCGGCCCTGACGGTCGACCTCGAGCACCTTGACCTTCACGATGTCGCCTTCCTTGAGCTTGTCGCTGACCCGCTCGACGCGTTCGTCGGAGATCTGCGAGATGTGCACGAGGCCGTCGCGGCCCGGCAGGATGGCGACGAAGGCGCCGAAGTCCATCAGCCGCACGACCTTGCCCTGGTAAACCCGGCCGACCTCGACGTCCGCCGTGATCATCTCGATGCGGCGCAGTGCCTCGCGACCCGACGCGCCATCGACCGAGGCAATTTTTACCGTGCCGTCGTTCTCGATGTCGATCGTCGCGCCGGTCTCCTCAGTGATCTGGCGGATGACCGAGCCGCCCTTGCCGATGACGTCGCGGATCTTTTCCGGGTCAATCTTGATCGTGACGATGGTCGGCGCCCAGGTCGACATCTCGGCGCGCGGCTTGTCGAGCACCTTGTTCATCTCGCCGAGGATGTGCAGCCGGCCGGCCTTCGCCTGCTCCAGCGCCACCTTCATGATCTCGGGCGTGATGCCGTTGATCTTGATGTCCATCTGCAGCGCCGTCACGCCGGTCGCCGTGCCCGCCACCTTGAAGTCCATGTCGCCGAGGTGATCTTCGTCGCCCAGGATGTCCGTGAGCACCGCGAACCGCTCGCCTTCCTTGACGAGGCCCATCGCGACGCCCGCGACCGGGGCCTTGATCGGCACCCCCGCGTCCATCAGGGAAAGGCTGGTGCCACAGACCGAGGCCATCGAGCTCGAGCCGTTCGACTCAAGGATTTCCGAAACCACGCGCAGCACGTAGGGAAAACTCTCGAGATTCGGCATGACCGCCATGATGCCGCGCCGGGCGAGGTTCCCGTGGCCGATCTCGCGGCGCTTCGGCGAGCCCATGAAGCCCGTTTCGCCGACCGAGAACGGCGGAAAGTTGTAATGCAGCATGAACGGCTCGCGCCGCTCGCCGGCGAGCGCGTCGATGATCTGCGCGTCGCGGCCGGTGCCGAGCGTCGTCGTCACGAGCGCCTGCGTTTCGCCGCGGGTGAAGATTGCCGAGCCGTGCGTGCGCGGCAGCGCGCCCACTTCGACGCGGATCGGCCGGACCGTCTTCAGGTCGCGGCCGTCGATGCGCGGCTTGCCGTCGAGGATCATGTCGCGGACCAGGCGGTACTCGAGATCATGCAGCGCGGTGCCGACCTGTTCCTTCGTGTACAGCGGCTTGTCGCCGCCCGTGAGCGACTCCTGCGTCTTCTGGCGGATCTCCGCGAGCCTCGCGACACGCGTCTGCTTGACCACCGTCGCATAGGCCGCTTCGAGCGCAGTCTTCGCCTGCGCGGCGACCGCCTGCTGGAGCGCGACGTTCTGGTCCGCGGGCTTCCACTCCCAGCGCGGCTTGCCCGCCTCGGCGGCGAGCTTGTTGATGGCGCTGATCGCGGCCTGCATCTCCTTGTGCCCGAACAGCACGGCGCCCAGCATGACTTCCTCGGACAGGCCCTTGGCTTCCGACTCGACCATCAGTACCGCGTCCTGCGTGCCGGCGACGACGAGGTCGAGTTCCGACTCGGTCTTGACCTGCGAAGTCGTGGGGTTCAGCAGGTACTTGCCGTCTCTGTATCCGACACGCGCGGCACCGATGGGTGAGGTGAAGGGAATGCCCGACAACGCGACTGCGGCCGAAGCGCCGATCAGCGAGGGGATGTCGGAGTCGATCTCGGGATCGAGCGACAGCACCGTCGCCACGACCTGGACTTCGTTGTAGAAGCCCTCGGGAAACAGCGGCCGAAGCGGCCGGTCGATCAGACGGGAAGTCAGCGTCTCCTTTTCGGAGGGCCGGCCTTCGCGCTTGAAGAAGCCACCCGGGATCTTGCCGGCGGCGTAGGTCTTCTCCACGTAATTGACGGTCAGCGGGAAGAAATCGCGGCCGGCGACCGCCTCGCGGCGGCCAACCGCCGTGACCAGCACCACCGTGTCGCCCATCGTGACGACGACTGCGCCGTCGGCCTGTCGGGCGAGCCGCCCGGTCTCGATCGTGACCGGGTGCGCGCCATACGTGAATGTCTGCCTGGAAGCGCTCAAGCGGGTCCCCTTTGATTACAGGTACGGAAAACAAGCGCCTCGCGCCCGCTGCGCCTCAGCGGCGCAGGCCAAGTTCGTTGACGACCTTGGTGTACCGCTCGGGGGCCTTGTCCTTGAGGTAGTCCAGGAGCCGCCGGCGTTGTGCCACCATCTTCAGCAGGCCGCGCCGGGAGGCGTGGTCGCTCTTGTGCGTGGTGAAGTGCTCGGTCAGCCCGTTGATCCGTTCGGAGAGCAAGGCGATCTGGACTTCCGGGGATCCGGTGTCCGTCGCGGCGCGCCGGTACTTGCCGACGACCTCCGCCTTGCGCGCAGTCGTGAGTGGCATCTCGTTCACTTAACCCTTTAAAAAGGCGCGCATTGTACCCGCCGGGCAGGGTCGCCTCAAGCACGCGAGGCGGGGCTGGGCGGCAACTCGACCATGATCCGTTCGGGGGCCAGGCGGGCCCCCTCGGCGCTCATCCGGCCGACGCCAAGGAACTTGCCGCCGACCCCGTACATGCGAACCTGCGCCGAACCCGGCCCGGCCAATAGCACGGACCTCCCCTGCAGGATCGACGCTTCCGCGACGCCGGTGAGCTGGATGGGCGGCAGGCCTGGCAGGGCGCTATCCACGGCCAACAGCAGCCCTTCGAGGCCAGAACTGGCTGCCGCCTGTTCGATCGCCTCAAGCGTCTGCATGCGTTCCCCCGTGAACGGCCCGAGCGCGGTCCGGCGCAGACTCGCCACGTGGCCAACCGTCCCGAGGGCGCGCGCCAGGTCCTCGCCGAGACTGCGCACGTACGTGCCCTTGCTGCAAGTGACCTCGAAGTCCAGCCAGTCGTCGCCGGCTCCGAGCCAGTTGAGACGCTCGATCCGGATGCGGCGCGGCGCGCGCTCGACCTCGACGCCGGCGCGCGCCAGGCGGTAGAGCCGCTCGCCTTCGTGTTTCAGCGCCGAGTACATCGGTGGCACCTGCGTGGATTCGCCCAGGAACGAGGCCGCGATCGCACGCACCCGATCCGGTTCCAGCGGCGGCACCGGCGCCGTGTCGACGGTCTCGCCCGCCCGGTCGCCCGTGCTCGTGCGCGAACCCAGCGCCAGTCGAAATCGGTAGGTCTTATCGGCATCCAGCAGGAATCCGCAGGCCTTCGTCGCCTGCCCGAGGCACACCGCCAGGAGCCCGCTGGCGAGCGGGTCGAGGCTGCCCGTGTGGCCCGCCTTGCGGGCACGGAAAGCGCGCCGGACGCGCTGCAGCGCCGCGTTCGAAGTCAGGCCCTCGGGCTTGTCGAGCAGGACGATGCCGTCCACCTCGCGTCGCGGCACGGCCGGCGCCGGCACGGCGCTCACTCCGGGCCCGGTTCGGTCTCGACGTGCCGTTCCCGGTCGCGCTCGACCGCGTCGTGGATCAGCGCCGACAGGCGCGCCCCGCGCTCCACCGAGTCGTCGATGCGGAACACCAGCTCGGGCGCCACGCGCAGGCGCATCTGGTTGCGGACCTGGTGACGCAGGTAGCCGGCCGCGTGCTGCAGCGCCTCGAGCGCCGCGGCCGCATCGCCCGCCCCGGCGAACGGCGTGAAATACACGTTCGCGTGCGACAGGTCCTTCGAGACCTCGGCGGAGGTGATCGTAATCAGCCCGACGCGCGGGTCCTTGACTTCGCGGCGAACCAGCTCGGAAAGCAGCCGCTTGAGCTGCTCCTCGATGCGCCTCGCCCTCGGGTACTCGCGTGGCATGGGCACCTCCGCCGGTTCAGGTTTCGAGCTGGCGGGCAACCTCGACGCGTTCGAAGCACTCGATCTGGTCCTTCACGCGCACGTCGTTGTAGCCCTTGACGCCGATACCGCACTCGGTGCCGGCGCGCACCTCGCTGGCGTCGTCCTTGAAGCGCTTCAGCGACTCGAGCTCGCCCTGGAAGATCACCACGTTGTCGCGCAGCACGCGGATCGGGTTGTTGCGGCGCACGTAGCCGTCCACCACCAGGCAGCCCGCGACGGTGCCGAACTTGCTGGAACGGAACACCTCGCGCACCTCCGCAAGACCCACGATCTGCTCCTTGACCTCGGGCGCGAGCATGCCGGTCAACGCCGTGCGGATGTCATCGATCGGCTCGTAGATGATGCTGTAGTAGCGGACTTCCACGTTCTGGTCGCGCATGGCGTCGCGTGCCGCGGCGTCCGCGCGGATATTGAAGGCGATGATCCGCGCACGCGACGCCGCCGCGAGCATGACGTCGGACTCGGTCAGGCCGCCGACGCCGCTCGAAATCACCTTGACCGAGACTTCGTCGGTCGACAGCTTGATCAGGGCCTCGCGCAGCGCCTCGGCCGACCCCTGCACGTCGGCCTTGATCAGCAGATTGACGGTGCCCTTGGAATCCTCGCCCAGCTGGGCGAACGCGTCCTCGGACTTCAGCCCCGCCTGGCGGGCTAGGCGAACGTCGCGGAACTTGCCCTGGCGGTAGAGCGCGACCTCGCGCGCCTTGCGCTCGCTGTCGACCACCAGGAGCTCATCGCCCGCGTTTGGCGGGCTCGACAGGCCGAGCAGCTGCGCCGGGATCGACGGGCCTGCGGACTCGAGCTCCTGGCCCTGCTCATCGAACAGCGCGCGCACGCGCCCGAACTGCTCGCCCGCGACCACCGAGTCGCCGATCTTGAGCGTGCCGCGCTTGACCAGCACGGTCGCGACCGCGCCGCGGCCGCGCTCGACGCTCGCCTCGAGCACGACGCCGACCGCAGGCGCGTCCTTCACGGCCGTGAGCTCGAGCACCTCCGCCTGCAGCAGGATCGACTCGAGCAGCTTGTCGATGCCCTCACCGGTCTTGGCCGACACCGGCACGAAGATGTTCTCGCCACCCCATTCCTCGGCGATGACGCCTTCCTGCGAAAGCTCGTTGCGCACGCGCTCGGGGTCGGCATCGTGCTTGTCGATCTTGTTGACCGCCACGACGATCGGGACGTTCGCCGCCTTGGCGTGCTGGACCGCTTCCTTGGTCTGCGGCATGACGCCGTCGTCGGCGGCGACCACCAGCACGACGATGTCGGTGACCTGGGCGCCGCGCGCGCGCATGGCCGTGAATGCGGCGTGGCCCGGCGTGTCCAGGAAGGTGATGACGCCACGCGGAGTCTCCACGTGGTAGGCGCCGATGTGCTGCGTGATGCCGCCCGCCTCGCCCGCGGCGACCCTGGTGCGGCGAATGTAGTCGAGCAGCGAGGTCTTGCCGTGGTCGACGTGGCCCATGATGGTGACCACCGGCGGGCGCGGCAGCGCATCGTCCGAGGCCGCCATGCCGGCCTGCAGCGCCTCCTCGACCTGGTCGGCCTTGAGCACCTTGGCAACATGGCCCATTTCCTCGATCACGAGCACCGCCGTGTCCTGATCGACCGGCTGGTTGATGGTCGCCATGACGCCCATGTTCAGCATGGTCTTCATGACTTCGTTCGCCTTGACCGCCATCTTCTGGGCGAGCTCGGCGACCGTGATTGTCTCGCCCACCGCGACCTCGCGCTGCATCGGCTGGGTCGGCAGCTCGAAGCCGTGCTTGCGATCGGTCGCGACCGCCGCCGCGCGGCGCCGGGTTTCCGGCCGGGCGCGCCTCTTCTTGTGGCGTGCCGACAGGCCGCCGGCGATGTGCAGTTCCTGGCGCCGGAATGGCGTGCCCTTGTCTTCGTCGGGCGCCTTGCGCGACTTTTCCTCGCGCGCGCGGCGTTCCTTCTCCGCCTGCTCGCGCGCCTTCTGCTCGGCCTCACGGCGGGCCTGTTCCTCGGCCTGACGCCGGCTGGCCTCCTCCGCCGTACGGCGCTCGCTCTCCTCGCGCTCGCGGCGCTGCAGGTCGCGCGCCTCTACCTCGCGGCGCAGCTCCGCCTCGGCGGCCGCGCGCTCGGCGTCCTCCTGCTCGCGCTGCTGGTCGAGCGCCTCCTGGGCCACGCGCGCCTGCTCCTCGAGCACGTCGCGCTTGATGTAGGTGCGCTGGCGGCGCACCTCGACGCTGACGGTGCGCGCCTTGCCCATCGGAGCGGCGACCTTGATCTCGCTCTGGGCCTTGCGGCGCAGCGTGATCTTGCGCGGTGTATCGCCGTCCTTGGCCTTGCCGTGCTGCTTGCGCAGGTGCGTGAGCAACTCGTGCTTGGCGTCTTCGCTGATCCGGTCCTTGGGACCCAGCGAGCGGATGCCCGCCTTTTCGAGCTGCGACAGCAGCCTGTCAACCGGGACCTTCAGGACCTCGGCGAACTGCTCGACCGTGACGTCGGACATCTCTATCTACCTCTGCCCGGCCTCAGGCCTGATCCGCCGTTTCGAACAGGTGCGCGCGCGCAGCCATGATGATCTGGCCGGCACGTTCGGGGTCGAGCCCCGGCACCGACTCGAGCTCGTCGAGCGACTGGTCGGCGAGCTCGTCGCGCGTGCGGATGCCGCGCGAGGCGAGCTCGTAGGCGAGCTCCTTGTCCATACCCTCAACGGCCAGCAGGTCGTCGGCCGGGCCGAACTGGTCCAAATTCTCCTCGCTCGCGATCGCCTGCGTCAGCAGCATGTCTCGCGCGCGGTTCCTGAGTTCCTCGACCATCTCCTTGTCGAATTCCTCGATGCCGAGCAGCTCGCTGGTCGGCACGTAGGCGACTTCCTCGATCGTGGAGAAGCCTTCCTGCACGAGCACGCTCGCGATGTCATCGTCCACGTCGAGCTGCGCCTTGAACATCTCGCGCAGCTTCCCCGCCTCTTCCTCGCTGCGCTCGCTCGCCTGCTGCTCGGACATGACGTTGAGCCGCCAGCCGGTCAGCTCGCTCGCGAGACGCACGTTCTGGCCGCCGCGGCCGATCGCCTGCGACAGGCGGTCCTCGGTCACCGCGATGTCCATCGAGTGCGCATCCTCGTCCATGACGATCGAGGTCACTTCGGCGGGCTGCATCGCGTTGATCACGAATTGCGCCTGGTTGTCCACCCACGGGATGATGTCCACGCGCTCGCCCGCGATCTCGTTCGAGACCGCCTGCACTCGCGAGCCGCGCATGCCGACGCAGGCGCCGACCGGGTCGATGCGCGGGTCAAGGCTCTTGACCGCGATTTTCGCGCGTGCGCCGGGATCGCGGGCCGCGCCCAAGATCTGGATCAGGCCCTGGCCTACCTCGGGCACCTCGAGCTTGAACAGCTCGATCAGGAAGTCGGGCGAGGTCCGCGACAGGAACAGCTGCGGGCCGCGCGCCTCGGAACGCACCTCGCGCAGCAGCGCCTTGATGCGGTCCTGCGGGCGTACCAGCTCGCGCGGGACCATGTGCTCACGCGGCACGAAACCCTCCGCGTTGCCGCCGAGGTCCACGTACACGCCGTGGCGGTCCACGCGCTTGACGATTCCGGACACCAGCGTGGCGACGCGGTCCTTGTACTCGTCGACGACCTGCGCACGCTCGGCCTCGCGCACCTTCTGCACGATGACCTGCTTGGCGGTCTGGGCCGCGATGCGGCCGAATGCGACCGATTCCATCGGCACCTCGACGAAGCCGCCGATCTCCGCCTTCGCCTCGACGTCCACCGCGTCCTCCAGGCGCAGCTCGCGCTCCGGGAATTCGAGCTCGGTGGAGTCGTCGGCGAACACCTTCCAGCGACGGAAGGTCTTGTACTCGCCGGACTTGCGGTCTATCTCGACGCGCACGTCGATGTCGTCGCCGTGCTTGCGTCGCGTCGCCGACGCGAGCGCCGCCTCGAGTGCCTCGAAGATGATCTCGCGCGCGACGCCCTTCTCGTTGGAGACGGCCTCGACGACTTCCAGGATCTGCTTGTTCATCAGGTTCCTCAACCCACCAATCGCGCCTTGCTGATTCCGGCGAGCGGCAATTTCCACTCCTTCCGGTCCACCTCGATCGTCACCCGGCCGTCCTCGACGGGACCCAGCCGGCCGCGAAACCTGCGCCTGCCCCCGAGCGGCACCGCCAGCTCGATCCGCGCCTCGCTGCCGGCGAACCGTGCAAAGTGCGCGGCAGTCCTGAGCGGCCGGTCGAATCCGGGCGAGGAAACCTCGAGCTGGTACTCGTGCCCGATCGGGTCGTCGGCATCCAGCACCGCGCCAATCGAACGGCTCGCCCGCTCGCAGTCGTCCAGCCCGATCGCGCCGCCGTCGGTGCGGTCGATGTATGCCCGCACCACTGACCGACGCCCGGCCGAGCCCCACTCGATGTCGACGAGCTCGTAGCCGAGCCCCGCGACGACCGGTTCCAGCAGGCCGATCAGCTTGTCCCTCATTCGGCCCCTTCCCCCGCCCCGGAAACAAAAAATGGGCACGAGGCCCATTTCCCGGCGACCTGGCCGCAACAAAAAGGCCCCGCGAGGGGGCCTTCTGGGCGACCATGCGGTTCCGGGGGGCCATGGCCGGGCCTCGCTGCCCGGAACGCGGTGGCTCCGCCCTGAGCCCCCGACCGGCGCGCATGATACCGCAGCCGCATGCGTCCGCTCAACCCGGGTTTGGCTTGCAATTCCGTCGCTTGCGCCTGCGATAGACTCGTGCGACCGCTTGGGGGTGCCGGTGACGAGACGCTTGCTTCCTGCCGTGCTGCTGCTGGCTGCCGCCCAGGGTTCCTCGGCCAACGTAACCGGCGACGAACTCGACGCTGCGGCCGCGGCACTCCAGTCCCGGGTCATCGTGTGGCGGCGTGACTTCCATCTTCATCCCGAACTCGGCAATCGCGAAATCCGGACCTCGGCCCGGGTGGCCGAGCACTTGCGGGAACTTGGCCTCGAGGTACGCACCGGTATGGCCCATACCGGAGTCGTCGCGGTCGTCGAGGGGGCCCTGCCCGGCCCGACCCTGCTGTTGCGCGCCGACATGGACGCGCTGCCGATTACGGAGAAGACCGACGTGCCGTTCCGTTCCACGGCGACCGGCGAGTTCCGCGGCCAGACCGTGGGCGTGATGCACGCCTGCGGTCACGATGCGCACACGGCGATCCTGATGGGCGTCGCGGAAGCCCTGGTGCGGTTCCGCGACCGGCTGCCCGGCCGCGTGCTGCTCGTGTTCCAGCCGGCGGAAGAAGGCGCGCCGGAAGGCGAACGCGGCGGCGCACCGCTCATGCTGGACGAGGGGCTGCTCGCGATCGCGCAACCGGATGCCGCATTTGCGCTGCACGTCGGCTCGATGCTGAACACGGGCCAGGTCATGCTGCGTCCCGGACCGCTGATGGCCGGGTCCGACTTCTTCCGGATCCTCGTCACCGGCCGCCAGAGCCACGGCGCGCGCCCGTGGAAAGGCATCGACCCGATCGTGGTCGCGGCGGAAATCGTCAGCGCCCTGCAGACCATCGTCAGCCGGCAGCTGGATATCACCGACCTGCCGGCGGTCGTCACGGTGGGCGCCATCAACGGCGGCGTGCGCCACAACATCATCCCGGACACGGTCGAAATGCTCGGCACGATCCGCACATTCAGCGATGCGTCCCGCCAGGACGTGATCGAGCGCATGCGGCGGACCACGTCGAACGTCGCCGCGGCGAGCGGCGCGACCGCCACGCTCGAGTTCATGCCGGTGCGGAATCCGCCGGTCGTCAACGACCCGGCGCTGACCGAGCGAGTCACGCGTTCGCTGAAGCGTGCACTCGGCGACAACGCGGTCGGCACCAGCCCCCCGCTGACCGTCGGCGAGGACTTCGCCCATATCGCGCGCGCCGTACCGAGCGTTTATTGGTTCGTCGGTGTCACGCCGGCCGGAACCGACCCGGACCAGGCGCCCGACAATCACTCCGAGAGCTTCTTCGTCGACGAGGCCGGCATCCAGGTGGGATTGCGCAGCCTGCTGCATGTCGCGGTCGACTTTCTCCAGGCCGGCCGAGGTCAGTAGCGCCGCTTGGTTTCCATGGCAAATAGCCTTTGACAGGCGGCGACTCCGGGCTTAGCGTGTCGGCAGCTCCGGTGCTGGATCCTTCGGGCCCGCATCGTGGCGATCAACCACAAGCCGCACGAGCGGCCAATCGTAAGCTCCCCCGCCTCGGACACAGTGAATAATAGACTCTCCCGGCATCGCGGGAGAGGTCATGAAGAAGTCGAGGTTTACGGAATCGCAGATCGTGGCGATCGTGAAGGAAGGGGGAGCGGGGGTTGGGATTGCTGAGTTGGCGAGGAAGCACGGCATCAGCCGGGCGACCTATTTCAACTGGCGTTCGAAGTACTCGGGGGTGACGGTCTCGGAGCTCAAGCGGATGAAGGAGCTCGAGGCGGAGAACGCGAAGCTCAAACGCCTGTATGCCGAGCTCGCACTCGAGAACGCAGCCATCAAGGACGTGCTGTCCCGAAAACTGTAGCGCCGTTCGTGAAGCGGCAGGCCGCTGAGGTGTTCGTGAAGGACCACGGACTATCGATCAGCCGGGCCTGCCAGGTGGCGAGGCTGTCGCGGACGGCGTGGTATCGGCGACCGAGCTCCCGGATGGAGCGCGATCGGCCGGTGATCGAGCTGCTGAACGGAAGGGTGGCGCGGCGGCCGCGCTGGGGCTTCTGGAAGCTCTACGACCGGTCGCGGCTGGACGGTGAGCGCATCAACCACAAACGTCTGCATCGGGTGTATTGCGCGATGAAGCTCAATTTGCCGCGACGTACCAAGCGCAAGCTGCCGACCCGGATCCGGCAGCCGCTCCTGGCGCCGGACCGGTTGAACGAGATCTGGGCCTTGGACTTCATGGCCGATGCGCTCTACGGCGGCAGGCCGTTCCGGGCCCTGAATGTGATCGACGAAGGCAACCGCGAGGTCCTCGGCATCGAGATCGCGACCTCGATCCCGGCGTCGCGCGTGATCCGGGTGATGGAGCAGCTCATCGAGCTGTATGGCAAGCCCTTGGCGTTCAGGCTCGACAACGGCAGCGAGCTGACCTCGGGCGCGTTCACGGAATGGTGTGCCGAACAGGGCATCGAGCTGCGCTTCATCCAGCCCGGGAAGCCCGATCAGAACGCGTTTTCATCGAGCGCTTCAACAAGACCTATCGCGATGCAGTGCTGGATGCCTATGTGTTCGAAACGCTGGATCAGGTGCGGGACATCACCGAAGCCTGGCTCAGTGAATACAACGAGGAGCGGCCCCACGACAGCCTCGGCCGGGTGCCGCCGCTGATGTTCTTGCCGAGGCCACAACGACCGGCAGAGTCTAATTACGAACTGTGTGCTTGACGGGGGAGCTTACGCAGGCACGACGACGTCCAGGTCCTCGACGATGGCGTCTCGTAGCCAAAGCGATTCCGGTGAGTCAATGCCTTTCAGCCAATCGACCCAAACCGAGGAATCAGCGAGAAAGGCCATGTCATTTCCGAGTCGACGGTCCTGGTCGTCCACGCATCCGATCCAGATCCCCGATCCATCTGATCTTGCCGCGCAGGGCGAGCAACTCCTGGCGCGTGCGCCATCGGACGTAGTGCTGCAGCGCCGACTCGACCGCCCCGCGTTTCGTGCGGTGACGGCCCACTTTCATCGCTTCCGCCAGTAATTTGTCGTCAATTTCCATGTGCGTTTTCATTGCTGCGATGTACATGAAATGTCTTGATCAGGTACATACGGCCCGCAGTTTGCGGCTGCCCTCCCTTCGGGTTAGTCTGCCCGTCACTTTTCCAAGCAGAATCAGGGTCCTACCTTGCGCGTCACCATCTTCGGCTCCGGCTACGTCGGTCTCGTCACGGGCGCCTGCCTGGCGGATGCCGGCAATGATGTCGTCTGCGTGGACGTGGACGAGGCCAAGATCGCCCGCCTGAACGCTGGCGAAGTGCCGATCCACGAGCCCGGCCTCGAGGAGTTGATCGCGCGCAACCGCGAGAAGGGCCGACTCAAGTTCACGACCGACGCCAAAGCCGGCGTTGCGCACGGGTTGTTCCTGATGATCGCGGTCGGCACGCCCCCGGATGAGGACGGTTCGGCCGAGACCTTCGGCACGTGCTCGCGGTCGCGCGCACCATCGGCGAGCACCTCGGCGAGTACAAGGTCGTGATGACGAAGTCGACGGTGCCGGTCGGCACGGCGGACAAGGTCAAGGCGACGATCTCGGCGACGCTGCTCGCCCGCGGAGCCCAGGTCGAGTTCGACGTGGTCTCCAATCCCGAATTCCTGAAGGAGGGCGCGGCGGTCGGCGACTTCATGAAGCCGGACCGCATCATCGTCGGCACCGACAATCCGCGCACCGCGGAACTGCTGAAGGCGCTCTACGACCCGTTCACCCGCAATCACCAGCGCATGATCGTGATGGACCTGCGCTCGGCGGAGTTGACCAAGTACGCGGCGAACGCAATGCTCGCGGCCAAGATCAGCTTCATGAACGAGCTGGCAAACCTGGCGGAAAGGGTCGGCGCCGACATCGAGAACGTGCGCAACGGCATCGGCTCGGATCCGCGCATCGGCTACGCCTTCATCTATCCCGGCATCGGCTACGGCGGCTCCTGCTTCCCGAAGGACGTGAAGGCACTCGAGCGCTCGGCGCGTGAGGCGGGCCAGGAAGCGCGGCTGCTGGCGGCGGTGGAGGCCGTCAACGACCTGCAGAAGCAGGTGCTGTTCGGGAAGATCTCGCGCTTCTTTGGCGGCAAGCTGGCCGGCAGGACGTTCGCGGTCTGGGGGCTCGCCTTCAAGCCGAACACCGACGACATGCGCGAGGCGCCCTCGCGCGTGCTGATGGAGGCGCTGTGGGCCGCCGGCGCGAAAGTGCGGGCCTACGACCCGGTCGCCATGGACGAGACCGCGCGCATCTACGGCAAGCGCGCGGATCTCGCGCTCTGCAAGGGCGCGTCCGAGGCGCTCGAAGGCGCGGACGCGCTCGCCATCTGCACCGAATGGCAGGAGTTCAGGAGCCCGGACTTCAGCCGCATCAAGTCGGTGCTCAAGCAGCCGGTGATCTTCGACGGCCGCAACCTCTACGATCCGGCGTTCGTGGCGGGGCAGGGGATCCGCTATTTCTGGATCGGGCGGGGGGAGAAGCTGTCCGCCTGAGGGGGCCGCATATGCTCGCCAAACTCACCTCCAGAAATCGAATCACCCTCCCGAAAGCGGCCTTGCGTGATTTTGCCGGCGTCGAGCATTTCGACGTCACCGTCGGTGGTGGTCGAGTTGTCCTGACCCCGCTGCCGACAGGCACTGCCAGCGCGGCCGGGGCAAAGCTGGCGGCCGTAGACATGACAGAAACGGATGTCCGCAAGGCGGTCCAGTGGGCGCGCGAGCGGCGGCGCTACCCCCATGCGGCCCGAAACGGTCTCGGCTTGGCATCCTGCCCCCGCGGATCTCGGAAAGCCGCTCGGATTCATCTGGTGCGACGGATCGCTCCCACCGCCCTGTTGACTCTCTCCTGCCTGGCGGGCGTGCCGGCCGACGCGGCCGAGCACGCGCCCGGCGGCAAGGATTGGGAAATCACCGTCCGCCAGCTCGAATGGCAGGACAGCACGCCGTCCGGCGCCGCGATGGCGGACGTCCATGCATGGGTCGGATCGGAACGCAGCCGCCTCTGGTTCCGCGGCGAGGGCGGCCGGCACGTCTCCGGCGCGCCGCGCGATTACCGGCTCGAAGTCCTCTGGGGCGTGCCGTTCCGCCGCTGGGACTGGACGGAGTCCATGGAGCTCGAAATGCTGCTCGGTGTCCGCCACGACACCGGCACCACGCCTTCCCGCACCTACGGCGCGCTCGGCTTCCAGGGCTGGCTGCCCTACGACATCCGCTTCGAGGGTATGGGCTACCTGGGCGACGGCAGCCGCAACGGCGACGACCTGCACACCGCGGTGCGCGCCCAGCTCGAGCGCGGCTGGGACCTGAACGACAAGTTCACGTTCGTGCTGCGCGCGGAGCACGAGGTCTGGAGTGAGGACCACGTGCGCTACAGCGAGGGCGCCGGACCCTGGATGTGGTCGGCGGGCGCGCGCATGCATTACCGCATCAATGACGTCGTCGCGCCCTACCTGGGCGTGGAATGGTTCGACCTGGTGCAGGACACGGCCAGCCAGGCAGTCGCCGCCGGGGAATCCGAGAACGAGGTGCGCGCGGTCATCGGGCTGCGCGTGCAGTTCGGCAGCCGCTAGTCGCGGATTCCTATTCGAACAGCGTCACGCCCGCCGCGCGCGCGGCGTGGGCGAGACCGCGATCCAGCGTTGCCAGGGGAACATCGAGCCGCAGCGCAAGCTCGAGATATGCGGCGTCGTAGGTCGTGAGTGCGTACTCTACCGCGAGCGCGGGTATCACGCCCCAGCTGCGGATGATGGTTTCCGGATCCACGTGAATCGGTAGCGTGGCGACCTCGAGCAGGAACTTCTGCCATTGTCCGGCGGTGAGTCGACCACGCCGCTCGCCGACGAGCAAAGTATTGGTGACTTCGAGAATCCAATGCGCCGGGACCCAGGCTTCGTTCGCCAGGACGTAGCTAATCGTCTTGTCGGGGCGCCCGGCCTCGTCCGCGTATGCCCAGGCGAGCGTCGCCGACGCATCGAGCACCAGCATCAGTACTTGCGGCCTTCACGGACCATGTCGACGATGCTCAACCCGCCGAGGCTGCGTTCCTTGCGCGTACGAATGAGCCATTCCGCCGCTTCGCGTGCGCGGTCGCGATCGATTTTTGCTGCCGGCACCAGCCTGGCCACCGGGCGTCCATGCTTCGTAATCATGATTTCCTCGCCATTCTCGGCAGCCTCGAGCAATTCGCTAAGGCGGTTTTTCGCCTCGAACGCACCAATTGTCTTCACCGGAAGCTCCTGAACAATCTAGCTGAATCTAGATTATTACGATCTGCCAACTTTGACAACGACTGTCGCGATCTCCCTGACCATCCCAAGTAGCTGTTTCTAGGCCCCTTTTCCGGCAGAATGCGCCATGCCCGCGGCGCGCGGGCCAGGGAGTGCGCACCCCGCCATGGCCTGGGAGATCTGGTTCACCCTCGCGATCGTCGTGACGGTGCTCGTCATGCTCGCGAGCACCCCGGCCCCGACCGAGGTGGTGCTGCTGGGCGCGATGATCGTCCTCTCCATCGCCGGCATCGTGTCCCCCTCGCAGGCGCTGTCGGGGTTCGCGAGCCCGGGCGTGATGACGATCGCGGCGTTGTACGTCGTCATCGCGGGCCTGCGCGAGACCGGGGCGATGAGCTGGTTCTCGCAGATGGTGTTCGGCCGGCCGAAAAGCCTGCTGTCGGCGCAGGCGAAGCTGCTGGGTGCGGGCAGCCTGCTGTCCACGGTCATCAACAACACGCCGGTGGTCGCGATGTTCATCCCCATCGCGCAGGAGTGGGCCGCGCGCTACGGCCTGCCGATCTCCCGCCTGCTGCTGCCGCTCAACAACGTGGTGGTGCTGGCCGGCATGTGCACGCTGATCGGCACCAGCACCAACCTCGCGGTCTACGGGCTGCTGATCCAGCAGCGCCCGGACGCGCACATCGGGCTGTTCGACCTGATCTGGGTCGGGCTGCCGCTGACCATCGCCGGCTTCATCTACGCGTTCGCGTTCTCGCGCCGGCTGCTGCCGGACCGCCAGGGTCCGATGGAGCAGCTCGAGAATGCGCGCGAGTACGCGTTCGAGGTGCGCATCCACTCCGGGCCGCTGGTCGGCAAGACCATCACGGAGGTCGGGCTGCGCAACCTGAAGAGCGCCTACGTGCTCGAAATCCAGCGCGGCGATACGCTGCTGACCTCGGTCGGCCCGGACGAGACGCTGCGTGCCGGCGACCGGCTCACCTGCGTCGGCGTGGTGGACGCGATCAAGGACCTGCGCCGCCTGCCGGGGCTCTCGATCGCCGACGGCCAGGACTTCAGGCTCGACCTCAAGCATGCCCAGCGCCACCTGGTCGAGATCGTGCTGTCGGCGACCTCGCCGCTGATCAACCGCACGGTGCGCGAGAGCGGCTTCCGCGACCTGTACGGCGCGGCCATTCTCTCGATCTCGCGCGAGGGCGGGCGCATCCCGGGCAAGGTGGGCGAGATCGTGTTCCGGCCCGGCGACACGCTGCTGGTCGAGGCCGACCCGACCTTCGCGGACAAGCACAAGTACAGCCGCGACTTCCTGCTGGTGAGCGCGCTGCAGGACTCGGCGGCCCCCGACTTCCGCCGCGCGCCGCTGGCGCTCGCCATCCTGATCCTGATGATCGTCGCCGCGGCGCTCGAGTGGGTGCCGCTGTTCGAGGCCTCGTTCATCGCCGCGGGCCTGATGGTCGCGACCGGGTGCCTGACGATGCAGATCGCGACCCGCAGCATCGAGTACCACATCGTCGCGGGCATCGCCGCCTCGTTCGCACTCGGCGTCGCGCTGATCGAGTCGGGGGCGGCGGGCCTGGTCGGCGACGCGCTGCTCGCGATCTCCGCGGGCAACCCGCTGCTGGTGCTCGTCGCGCTCTACATCGTGACGATGATCGTGACGGAGCTGATCACGAATAACGCCGCGGGCGTGCTGATGTTCCCGATCGCGCTCGCGATCGCGGACGCGGCGGGCGTGTCCTTCATGCCGTTCGTGATCGCGGTGATGGTGGCGGCGTCCTGCGGGTTCATCACCCCGATCGGCTACCAGACCAACCTGATGGTGTACGGCCCGGGCGGCTACCGGTTCATGGACTACGTGCGCTTCGGGCTGCCGCTGAACCTGGTCTGCGGGGTCATCACGCTCGCGATCGTCCCCAGGGTGTGGCCGTTTTGAGCGCGCAAGCCGAACGCATGACGCAGCTGCGGCGGCTCGAGGCCGAAGGCATCTACATCATCCGCGAGGTCGCCGCCGAGTTCGACAACCCGGTCATGCTCTATTCGATCGGCAAGGACAGTTCGGTGCTGCTGCACTTGGCGCGCAAGGCCTTCCACCCGGGCAGGCTGCCGTTCCCACTGATGCACATCGACACCACCTGGAAGTTCCGGGAGATGATCGAGTTCCGCGACCGCATGGCGCGCGAGCTCGGCTTCGAGCTGATCGTGCACGTCAACGAGGAGGGCCTGCGCGCCGGGGTCACGCCGTTCACGCATGGCGCCAGGTACACCGACATCATGAAGACCGAGGCCCTGAAGGCCGCCTTGTCGAAGCACAAGTTCGACGCGGCCTTCGGCGGCGCGCGCCGCGACGAGGAGAAGTCGCGCGCCAAGGAGCGGGTGTTCAGCTTCCGCGATTCGCAGCATCGCTGGGACCCGAAGAACCAGCGCCCGGAGCTGTGGAACATCTACAACGGGCGCATCCACCAGGGCGAGAGCATCCGCGTGTTCCCGCTGTCGAACTGGACCGAGCTCGACGTCTGGCTGTACATCCACCTCGAGAAGATCCCGGTGGTGCCGCTCTACTTCGCCAGGCCGCGGCCGGTCGTCGAGCGCGACGGCCTGCTGATCATGGTGGACGACGAGCGCATGAAGCTGCGCGAGGGCGAGAAGCCGCGCATGGAAATGGTGCGGTTCCGCAGCCTCGGCTGCTGCCCGCTGTCGGGCGCGGTGCGCTCGCAAGCTGCGGACCTGACGGCGGTGATCGAGGAGATGCTGGTCACCCGCACCTCGGAACGCGGCAGCCGCGCGATCGACTTCGACCAGGCCGCGGCGATGGAGATGCGCAAGCGCGAGGGCTACTTCTGATGGCCGCGCTCCCGCTCGCGGAATTCCTGCGCCGCCACGAGGCGAAGGAACTGCTGCGCTTCATCACCTGCGGCAGCGTGGACGACGGCAAGAGCACGCTGATCGGCCGGCTGCTGCACGATACGCAGCAGATCCTGGAGGACCAGCTCGCGGCCGTGACTTCCGACAGCCGCAAGTGGGGCACCACCGGCAACGAAGTGGACCTGGCGCTCCTGGTGGACGGATTGCAGGCCGAGCGCGAGCAGGGCATCACGATCGACGTCGCTTACCGCTACTTCGACACGGAGAGGCGCAAGTACATCATCGCCGACTGCCCGGGACACGAGCAGTACACGCGCAACATGGCGACCGGCGCCTCGACGGTCGATCTCGCGGTGATCCTGGTGGATGCCAGCCGCGGCGTGCAGGTGCAGACGCGCCGGCACGCCTACATCGTCTCGCTGCTCGGCATCCGGCACATCGTGGTCGCCGTCAACAAGATGGACCTGGTGGGCTACGACGAGGCGGTGTTCCGGCGCATCGGCGATGAGTGCCTCACGATCCCGGGCATCCGCGGGGTGGACGCGAAGATCGTGCCGGTGTCGGCGCTGAAGGGCGACAACGTGGTCGCGCGCGGCGCCGGCATGCCCTGGTACGCGGGCCCGACCATCATCGAGTGGCTGGACACCGTGGACGTGAGCGGCGACCAGGCGCTGGCCGACCTGCGGCTGCCGGTGCAGTACGTCAATCGTCCCGATGCGTCGTTTCGCGGCTACGCCGGCACCGTGGCCGCGGGCAGGGTCGCGGTCGGCGACCCGATCATGGCGGTGCCCTCGCGGCGCCTCTCGCGCGTGCGCGAGATCGTGCGCTTCGACGGCGATCTCAAGGCCGCCGGCGCAGGCCTCGACGTGACGGTGACGCTCGAGGACGAGATCGACGTCAGCCGCGGCGACGTGCTGGTGCACCCGGATCGCGCCCCCTCGGTCGGGCGCATCTTCGACGCGCACCTCATTTGGATGAACGATTCGCCGCTGCTGCCGGGCAAGCAGTACGAATTCAAGCTGTCGCACCGGTACTTTCGCGGCACGGTCGAGAGCATCCGTTACCGCGTGGACGTCAACGACCTGTCCGAGCATGCGGCGGCCGAACTGAAGCTCAACGAAGTCGGCCTGTGCCGGATCGTGCTCGCCGAGCAAGCGGCCTTCGACACCTACGCGACCTGCCGCGGCACCGGCGCCTTCATCGTCGTCGATCGTTTGAGCCGTGCGACCGCCGGTGCCGGCATGATTCTGAGGAGCGCCGCGCCGCAGGGCGTGCACCACGACGTGTCGGTGTTCTGGCAGCCGACGCGCGTGCGCCACGAGCAGCGCGCGAACCAGAAGGCGCAGCAGCCCTGCATCCTCTGGTTCACCGGCCTGTCCGGCGCCGGCAAGTCCACGATCGCGAATGCGGTCGAGCAGGCGCTCTACCTGCGCGGGCACCACTCCTACCTGCTGGACGGCGACAACATCCGCCATGGGCTCAACCGGGATCTCGACTTCTCGGACGCCGGGCGCGTCGAGAACATCCGCCGCATCGGCGAGGTCGCCAGGCTGTTTGTGGACGCGGGCCTGATCGTGGTGACCGCCTTCATCTCGCCGTTTCGCAGCGACCGGCGCATGGTGCGCGAGCTGGTGCAGGCGGGCGAGTTCGTCGAGGTGTTCGTTGACACACCGATCGAGATCTGCGAGCAGCGCGACCCCAAGGGGCTGTACACCAAGGCCCGCGCCGGGCAGATCCCGAACTTCACGGGCGTGACCTCGCCCTACGAGGCGCCCGAGGCCGCGGAGATCGAGATCGACACCTTAAAACTCACGGTCGCCGAGAGCGTGGACCGCGTGATCAGGTATCTTGAAGCGCACGGAAGGTTGAAGAACTAGGCCAGGGATGTTGATTCCAGTCATTCTGTCGGGAGGGGCGGGCACGCGGCTGTGGCCACTGTCGCGCGAGCTGTATCCGAAACAGTTCCTGCCGCTCACGGGCGAGCGCACCATGATCCAGGAGACCGCGCTGCGCGCCGCCGGCATACGCGGGGTCGCCGATCCCATCGTCGTCTGCAACGAGTCGCACCGCTTCCTGGTCGCCGAGCAGCTGCGCGAGGTCGGAGTCGTGCCGCAGGTGATCCTGCTGGAGCCCGTCGGGCGCAACACGGCGCCTGCGGTCGCGGTCGCCGCCTTCGCGGCGCTTGCGGCGGCGGAAGGAGGCGACGAGCCGCTGCTGCTCGTGCTGCCGGCCGACCACGTGATCTAGGACCAGGACGCATTCCGCGGCGCGGTCGAGACCGCGCTGCTCGCGGGCCAGCGCGGGCGTTTCGTGACCTTCGGCATCGTCCCGACACGGCCCGAGACCGGCTACGGCTACATCCGCAAGGGACTCGCGAGCGGTCCCGCGCTCGAGGTCGCCGCGTTCGTCGAAAAGCCGGATGCGGCGAAGGCTGCGCATTTCGTCGCGTCCGGGGACTATCTCTGGAACAGCGGCATGTTCCTGCTGCTGGCGCGCGGCTACCTGGAAGAACTGCTCCGGCTCGACGCGCCCATGCACGAGGCCTGCGAGCGGGCCTGGACCGCGGCTGCGCACGACCTCGATTTCGTGCGCCTCGACAAGGCGGCATTCGAGGGCTGCCGCGCGGACTCGATCGACTATGCGGTCATGGAGAAGACCAACCGGGCCGCGGTCGTGCCGCTGGACGCGGGCTGGAGCGACGTCGGTTCTTTTGCGTCGCTGCAGGACGCGCTGCCGGGCGACGCAGCGGGAAACGTCACGCGCGGCGACGTGCTCACCGAGGATACGAAAGACAGTCTGCTGTTCTCGACCGAGCGGCTGGTCGCCGCGGTCGGGCTCGAGGGCCACGTCGTGATCGAGACCAAGGACGCGGTCATGGTCGCACCCAGGGCGCGCGTGCAGGACGTCAAGCGCCTGGTCGAGCGCATGCGGCAGGCGGGGCGCAGCGAGCCCGGCCTGCACCGCGAGGTGTTCCGGCCCTGGGGCAGTTACGACAGCATCGATGCGGGTCCCCGCTTCCAGGTGAAGCGCCTGACGATCAAGCCCGGCGCGAAGCTCTCGCTGCAGCGCCACCGCCATCGCGCCGAGCACTGGGTCGTCGTCAAGGGCACGGCCCGCATCACGCGCAACCAGGAGATCTTCACGCTCGGTGAGAACGAGTCCACCTACATCCCGGTCGGCGCCGTGCACCGCATCGAGAATCCCGGCACCGAGCCGCTGCAGATCATCGAGGTGCAGTCGGGAGGGTACCTCGGAGAGGACGACATCGAGCGGCTCGAGGACAACTACGGGCGGCGCGGCAGAACCGACTAGCGGCCTGGCGCCAATCGGTCCGAATGCGTCAGATTTGACCATTTGCGCGGAATGCCGGTAGTATTACGATCACTTGATCGATCAGAGAATCGTATGACGGACGTCACCGTGTCACCGAAGTTCCAGGTCGTGATTCCCAAGGCCATCCGTGAGGCGCTGGGCATCCGCCCGGGAGCGAGGCTGCACGCGATCCAGTATCAGGGGCATATCGAACTGGTGCCGGCACGCCCGGTGCGAAAGGCGCGTGGGTTTCTGCGCGGCATCGATACCACGGTCCCGCGCGAAAAGGACCGCATCTGAACGTGGTGGATTCGTCCGCCTGGCTCGAGTACTTCGCCGGTGGCGCGAATGCCGACCGGTTTGCGCCACCAATTCTTGCGACTCGGGACCTGCTGGTGCCCACGCTCGCGCTGTATGAGGTGTTCAAGCGCGTTCGCGTGCAGAGGGGCGACAGCGAAGCGTTGCAGGCGATCGCGGTCATGGAACAGGGCCGGGTCATCGATTTTGACCGGGCGCTGGCACTGGCGGCGGCGCGCATTTCTCTCGAGCATGACCTGCCAGTGGCCGACAGCATCATGCTGGCCACGGCGCGGCAGTTTGGAGCGACGCTCTGGACACAGGACGCCGACTTCGAGGCGATCGAGGGTGTGAAGTATTTCCCCAAGCAACCCAGTCGCAATTGACCTGATCGCCGCGGCGCGGCCGAATTTCATGAAGATCGCACCGCTCTGGCATGCGCTCGCGCGCGCGGACTGGTGCCGCCCGCGCATCGTGCACACCGGCCAGCATTACAACCCGAACATGTCGGACACGTTCTTCCGCGACCTCGGCATGCCGCAGCCGCAGCTGCATCTCGGCGTCGGCAGCGGCTCGCACGCCGAGCAGCTGGGCGGCGTGATGATCGCCTACGAGCGTGCGCTCGCGGAGGCGCGCCCGGACTGGATCGTGGTGGTCGGCGACGTCAATTCGACCGCGGCCTGCTCGCTGGTCGGCGCCAAGCTGTGGATCCCGGTCGTGCACCTGGAAGCAGGATTGCGCAGCCGTGACCGCCGCATGCCGGAGGAGATCAACCGGCTGGTGACGGACGCGATCGCAGACATGCTGTGGACGCCGTCGCCGGATGCGGACGAGAACCTGCTCGCCGAGGGCGTGCCGGCGGAGCGGATCGACCGGGTCGGCAACATCATGATCGACTCGTACGAACTGATGCGGCCGCGGATCGAGGCGGCCGGCACGCGCGCCGTGATGAAGCTCACGGGCCTGAGCTACGGCGTCGTGACGCTGCACCGCCCGTCGAACGTGGACGATGCGGCTTCGCTCGCGCTGCTGGTGGACAGGCTGGTGAATGTCGGGCGCCGGCTGCCGCTGGTGTTTCCGCTGCATCCGCGCACCCGCAAGAAGCTCGACGAGTTCGGGCTGACGGCGCGCTTCCAGGGCAGCGCCGTCAGGCTGACCGAGCCCCTGTCCTACATCGAGTTCATGAACCTGGTCAGCGGCTGCGCGCTCGCGATCACCGACTCCGGTGGCGTGCAGGAGGAGACCACCTACCTCGGCATTCCCTGCATCACGCTGCGCGAGAACAGCGAGCGGCCGATCACCGTGACGCAGGGGACGAACCGGCTGGCCCGGCCGGCGGACCTCGAGCAGGCCGCGGGCGAGGCGCTGTCGGGTCAATCGGCCCGCGGGGCGAAGCCGGACCTGTGGGATGGCCGGACCGCTGATCGCTGTGTGGCCGCGCTGCGCCGTCGCAGCGGCGTCGCGTAGAATCCCGCGATGATGCCGGCTCCCGCGAGAATGACCGTTCCGCTGCTGGACCTGAAGCCGCAGTACCAGGCGCTCAAGACCGAGCTCGACGAGGCGATGCTGAAAGTCGCCGCCTCGCAGATGTTCATCCTCGGGCCGGCGGTGAAGGAACTGGAGGAGAAGGTCGCGACCTACTGCGGCGCCAAGCACGGCATCGGGCTTTCGTCCGGCACCGATGCGCTGCTGATCGCGCTGATGGCTTACGGCATCGGGCCGGGCGACGAGGTCGTCACGAGCTCGTACACGTTCTTCGCGACCGGCGGCACGATCGCGCGCACCGGCGCGCAGCCGGTATTTCTCGACATCGACCCCGAGACCTGCAACCTGCGCGTGGACCTGCTGCGCGACTTCCTCGCCAAGGACTGCGAGCGGCGCGCGGGCGGCTTCTACAACCGCGAGACCGGCGGGCGCGTGCGGGCGCTGATGCCGGTGCACCTGTACGGCCAGTCGGCGGACATGGACCCGATCGTGACGCTGGCGCGCGAACGCGGGCTGCCGGTGATCGAGGACGCGGCGCAGGCGATCGGCGCGGAATATTTGTCGGGGCGGCGCGTCGGCGGCATCGGCGACGTCGGCTGCCTGTCGTTCTTCCCGACCAAGAACCTGGGCGCATTCGGCGACGCCGGCATGTGCGTCACGAACGACGACGCGCTGGCCGCGAAGCTGCGGATGCTGCGCGTGCACGGCATGGAGCCGAAGTACTACCACGCGCTGGTCGGCGGCAACTTCCGCCTCGACGAGATCCAGGCGGCGGTCCTGCTCGTGAAACTCCGCCACCTGGAGAACTGGCACGCGGCGCGGCAGCAGAACGCCGCGTATTATGACCGGGCGTTCAAGGTCGTAGGCGTGACCGCCCGGGTAGTCACGCCGACCGCCCGTCCGGGCCATCGGCACGTCTACAACCAGTATGTGATCCGGGTCCCGGATCGCGACCGGTTGCGTGCCTACCTTGCGGAATGCGGCGTCGGTTCGGAGGTGTATTACCCGGTGCCGCTGCATATGCAGCAGTGCTTCGCTTACCTCGGGTACCGGCCGGAGGACTGCCCGGAATCCGCTCGCGCCGCGCGGGAGACACTGGCGCTGCCGATCTACCCGGAATTGAAGGAAGAGCAATTGCAGTACGTCGTTGACAGCATCGCCGCATTCTACGCCGGGGCCTGAGCGCATGGATTTCTCCAGCTGCTTCAAGGCCTATGACGTCCGCGGCCGGGTCCCGGAGGAACTGAATCCCGAGTCCGTGCACCGGATCGCGCGCGCCTACGCGCAGTGGCTGATGCCGAAGCGCGTGGCGGTCGGGCGCGACATCCGCCACTCGAGCGTGGAGCTGCAGCAGGCCTTGATGCGCGGCCTCAACGACTCCGGCGTGGACGTGGTGGACATCGGCCTGTGCGGCACCGAGGGCGTGTACTTCGCCACGTTCTCGCTCAAGCTCGACGGCGGCGTGATGGTGACGGCCAGCCACAACCCGCCCGAGTACAACGGCCTCAAGTTCGTGCGCGAGGACTCGCGCCCGATCAGCGGCGACACCGGCCTGCAGGACATCCGCGTGCTGGCGGAAGCGGGCATCTTCGAGCCGTCGCCGCGGCGCGGCAACGTCGTGCCGTTCGACATCATGCCGTCCTGGCGCGATCACGTGCTGGGCTATGTGGAGCTCGAGAGGCTCAAGCCGCTCACGATCGTGGCGACCGCGGGCAACGGCGGCGCCGGCCTCGCGCTCGACATGCTGGAGGATGCGCTGCCGTTCCGCTTCATCAAGATCCACCACGAGCCGGACGGCGATTTCCCGAACGGCGTGCCGAACCCGATGATCGAAGAGAACCGCGAGGTGACGGCGCGCAACGTGCGCCTGGCGAAGGCCGACCTCGGGATCGCCTGGGACGGTGATTACGACCGCTGCTTCTTCTTCGATGAGGACGGGCGGTTCATCGACGGCTACTACGTCATCGGCCTGCTGGCGACCTCATTTTTCGAGCGCGAGCCCGGCGCGAAGATCGTGCACGACCCGAAGCTGACCTGGAACATCCAGAACATCGTGCGCGAAGCGGGCGGCCGGCCCGTGCAGTGCCGCTCGGGCCACACCTTCATGAAGGACTGCATGCGCAAGGCGGATGCGGTCTATGGCGGCGAGACCAGCTCGCACCACTACTTCCGCGACTTCGCCTGCTGCGACAGCGGCATGATCCCCTGGCTGGTGATGACGCAGGTGCTCTGCCGCACGGGCAAGCCGCTGTCGATGCTGGTCAACGAACGCATGAAGATGTTCCCGTCGAGCGGGGAGATCAATCGCACGATCCGAGACGTGCGCGGTGCGGTCGAGGCCGTGCGCCAGCGCTTCGTGCCGGACTCGGTCAGGGTCGAGCATGTGGACGGCCTCTCGGTCGAGCATCCGCGCTGGCGCTTCAATCTGCGCAGCTCGAACACCGAGCCGCTGCTGCGTCTCAACGTCGAATCCCGCGGCGACCGCGCGCTCATGCAGGACATGACCGCCGAGATTCTTTCCATCGTCGACCAGTACGCCTGACTCGGCACCTAGAAGGTGTACACGCGAGAGCTTTTTGAAAGGGACTGATGGCTCAAGTTGCTTCAGACTGGCATGGCCGGTCAGCTGCGTTTTGCTGGGCGTAAATTAACTCGTGCTAGTCAATACGGAAGGGGGGTATGGTCCTTTCGTTGCGCAAGTTTGGATGATTTATATACGGCTTGATCAATCGGTTGATCGCCGTGTCAGTATTTGCGAGAATTTCGATTTGGAGTTAGATAATTCAATGGATCTATCAAAAAATCAATTCTCATAACGGGCGGGACTGGTTCTTTCGGGAAGGCGTTTATCCGGGCTGTTTTCCGACAGCAGCGAGACATTAAGAGGCTAGTCGTTTTCTCGCGTGACGAGCTAAAGCAATTCGAGTTGTCTCAGGAATTTCCGCCGAGCCAGTATCCATCTTTGCGGTTTGTTATTGGCGATGTTCGCGATCAGAGGCGGCTATCAAGAGCTCTTTAGGGTTTTGATGTGGTCGTTCATGCTGCCGCTCTGCAGCAGATCCCAGCGGCTGAGTATAACCCGTTTGAGTGTATAAAGACCAACGTACTATTGAGCCTTGCATAAATACATGACAATCTCAGAGCGCCAGCTCGGCTTGCTGCCGGAACGCCCGCACCAGGGTGGGGCGGCGTTGCATGGAGCGCAAGCGTCCTCGGGTGTGGGTTTTCA